>JAEEGG010023179.1_pt1 | contig 12148 bp, 5 predicted proteins | sample 9134161 | NCBI WGS metagenome assembly JAEEGG01 (sample SAMN16246543, study PRJNA631951) | gut metagenome | biome: gut microbiome; feature: rumen; material: CR-attached | host: Bos | place: Iran: Karaj | collected 2018-10 | reverse complement strand
GGCGGGGGGTGCGTGACCACCGAGGCGCCCGTGCCCGCGCCGGAGATCCAGACGCTGCGCGTGGGGTTTTCGCCGAACTATCCGCCGGTTTGCATGGAATCCGAGGGGGAACCGCGCGGGCTGGAGGCGGACTTCGCCGCGGCGCTGGCGAAGGAGCTCGGGTGCGGGTTCGAGATCGTGCAGATGGGCTTCGACGAGCTGATCCCCGCGCTGCTGGACGGGCGGGTGGACATCCTGATGTCGGGGCTGACGGTGACGCCGACGCGGGCGTACAAGGTGCGCTTCACCAAGCCGTACTTGAACAATCCGCTGGTCGCCGTCACGCGCGACGGCTGGGCGCGGTCGTACGCCTCCGCTTCGCAAATCCTCGCGGTCAACGCGTCCATCGGCGTGCTCCGCCACACCTACGGCGAGTCGTTCGTGCGGAAGCACTGCATGCGGGCGCGGGTGGTGCCCATCACGGACTACGACGCGGTGCCGGAGGACTTCGCCAACAACCGCTATTCGCTCTACGTGGACGACCTGGCGGCGGTGCTGGACCTGTCGGCCAAGCATCCGGGCGTGCTGGAAGTCATCCCGTACCCGCTCCAGCAACAGGACATCGCGTGGGCGGTCCATCCGGACAACGCCTCGCTGCTCTCCGCCGCGAACGCCACGCTCGACAAATGGAAGGCCAACGGGAAGCTCGACGAGATGCTGGACCAGTGGTTGCCGGACCGCTTCCGGTGAGGAAGCCCGCGCCGGCGGGCGCGGATGGGCGGACGAAGGCCCGGCGGCGCAACGGCGAAACCGGAGAAAACGGATGATGGATGCGACAGGACGGGCCCACGGTGCGGCGGGGCGGGGGATGGGCGCGAAGACGCTGGCGAAGCGCCTCCTGACCGGGTGGATTCTGGCGTTCGCCCTGACGGGGGGCTACTGGGGGATGTCCTTCATGCCCCTGAACCGGTGGGGGATGTATTTCACGCGGCTCGATTTCTGGGCGGTCCTTTTCCTGACCGTCGCGCTGGGGACGGTCCTGGGGGCGGGCGCGTTCGTCCTGGAGAGGTGGGTGCCGCGCGCCAGGGGCCTGCTCGCCGCCAGCTTCTGGGGGTGGGCGGCGGTCGCGTTCGCGAACAACCATCCGGCGCTCTACCGGACGGTTTCGCGGGTGCCGGGCTTCGGGTGGCTGACGGAGCCGGTGTGGCTGGGGACGATTTGGGCGTTGGGGCTGGCCGGGGTCGCCGTGGCGCTGCTGGTTCCGTGGTTCCGGCGGGTTTCGGCGGGCGCCTGGCGGTTCACGCGGCGGTACCTGTGGCTGCTTTTCCTGGTGCCGGTCCTGCTGTGGCAGCTGCCGACGCTCGAAGCGGCGTTCGGCGGGGGGCTGGGCTTCGGGCGGGTGCCGGGGAACGGGCGTCCGGCGACGGTGGTGCTGATGTTCGACATGCTGGGTTACGAGGAGCTGTTCGACGGGGAGGGGCAGGTGCGGCCGGGGTACACGAATTTCGCGGCGTTCTGCGAAACCGCGGATGTCTACCACGATGCTTCGAGCGCGGGGGTGAACACGGCGGTGTCGATTCCGGGGTTCATCGTGCAGAAGCGCCTTGCGGGGACGGGGTGGGACGTGCCGGAAACCGGCGACTGGTTGTTCACGGACGGGACCGAGTCGTTCCGCGCGCGGGATTACGCGGGGCAGTCGCTTCCGGCGGCGGCGCGCGCGGCGGGGGGGCGGGCGCAGGCCATTGGGACGTACGTGCCGTGGGACTCGCTGCTGCCGGGGGTCTGGGACGCGACCGAAAGCATGGGGGACCGCTACGGCAACCGTGGGGTGCACGTGTTCGGGGAGGAGCCCACCTTCTGGACGGCGGCGAAGGAGCACCTGATCTGGTATTTCGCGTGGGTCGGCAAGTCGCCGCTGGCCGCCGTGGCCAAGGCGGCGGGATTGGTCGATTACGCGGCGTCGCGGGGCTACGACAAGCGCGTGAGCCTTCTCGAACGCGCGGGCCGGATGCTGCGCGAAGGGCTGTCGCCGGGCGACTTCTTTTTCATCCACGCGAATTTGCCGCACAATCCGTATCTCGTCGGGCGCGGCGGCGCGCGGTTGCCGGCGGCGCTCTATTTCGACGACGTGGCGGGGCTGGCCGCGCAGACCGAAGGGACCGACTGGGCGCTGGGGGAGGTGCTGGCCGCCCTCGCGTCCACCCCGGAGGGGCGGGAGGCCTGGATCGTCGTCACCAGCGACCACAATCTCCGAACCCGCCACCTGCGGGGGCCGAAGACGCACGTGCCCTTCCTGGTGCACCGCCCGGGGCAGGCGGCGCGGCGGGACATCGCCGAACCCGCCGACCTGGCCGACCTGCGGCACGTCGTGCCGGACCTGCCGATTTTCGGAGGGGAGGCGGGTGTGCATGAATGAGCGGACGCCGCGTGCCGGGTCCGACCCGGGGCGGAGGGGATGGACGGGCGGGGGAAGAACGGATGGAGGAAGCGAGGCAGCATGAAAAGACTTTTCCGGCGCATCCTGGCGGGATGGATTCTGGCTTTCGCCCTGACGGGCGGGTATTGGGGGATGATGCTCTCGCCGGGCGACCGGTGGGACTTGTACTTCACGCGGTTCGACCTGTGGGCGTTCCTCGCGGCGACGCTGGCGGGGGGGGGGCTGCTGGGGCTCGGGGCGTTCGCGCTGGAACGGTTCCTGCCGCGGACGAAGCCGCTGCTGGTGGCGAGCTTCTGGTGGTGGTTGGCGCTGTACCTCGCGAACAGCCACCCGGAAGTCCACCAGAAGATCGCCGGCCTGATGCACTGGGGGTGGCTGGACGGGCTGGTCTGGCGCATGGTCGTATGGGGCGTCGGCGCGTTGGGGATGGCATGCGCGCTCTTCCTGCCCTCCTGGCGGCGCGGGGCGGCCCGCGGGTGGCGCATCCTGCTGCTGTTCTGGCCGATCCTGTTCCTGATACCCGCGTACGCCTGGTTCCTGCCGCCGCACGACGCCGCGTACGGGAAGGGGCTGGATTTCTCGCGCGTGCCGGGGAACGGCAAACCGCCGGTGGTGGTGCTGATGTTCGACATGCTGGGATACGAAATGGTGTTCGACGAGGCGGGGCAGGTGCGGCCCGGGTTCCCGAACTTCGAGGCCTTCTGTTCGCGGGCGGACGTCTGGCACGCGGCGGACAGCGCGGGGCACGGGACCTACGATTCGATTCCAGGCTTCATCGTGCGGGAACGGTTGGGCACGGACACGCGGATCATCCGGCAGTCGTTCGACTCCTGGAGCTACTCGGACGGTACCCATTCGGTTTCGCCCCGCGAATTCGCGGAACAATCCCTGCCGGTCCTGGTGCGGGGGAACGGCGGGCGGGCGCAGGCCATCGGCCTGGACATCCCCTGGGACGAGTTGCTGCCGGGGGTCTGGGACGCGACCGAAAGCATGTCGAGCTACACGGGGAACCACGGCACGCACGAGTTCGGGGTTCCGCCGACGCTCGCGGGGTGCGCGGCGGAGCATCTCGCCTGGTACCTGCTTTGGGTGAGCAAGTCGCCCCTGGGCGCCGCCTGGAAGCTGGCGGGCTTCGACTACCGGACGGAGGCCCGCATCCACGACGCGAACACCAGCCTGGTGGAACGGTCCGGCCGCTTCCTGCGGGAGGGGCTGTCGCCGGGCGACTTCTTCTTCGTGCACGTGGACCTGCCGCACTTCCCGTACGTGCTGGGTGCGGGCGGGGGGCGCTTGCCGGCGGCGCAGTACTACGACCACAAGAACGGCCTGCGGGGGCAGCTCGAAGGGGCGGACTGGGTCCTGGGCCGGTGGATGGAGGCCCTCGCCGCGTCGCCGGCCGGCCGCGACGCCTGGGTCGTCGTCACCAGCGACCACAGCATGCACCGCCTGGGCGACCGCAACTGGAAAGGGTCCAGGACGCACGTGCCCTTCCTGGTCCACCGTCCGGGGCAGACGGAGCGGCGCGACATCGCCGAGCCGGCCGATCTGGCCGATGTGCTGAAGGTGTTGCCGGAGTTGCCGGGGTTCGGAGGGGAGTGAAAACTAGGTATCTAGGCAACTAGATATCTAGGGGGGCGGGGCAAAGAGGCAACGGGGGGGGCCGCGGGGTCAGGCGGCCGCTTTCCTGCGGCGGTAGCGGGCGCGGAGGGCGAAGGCGAGCCAGGCGGCGGCGGAGAGGAGGGTGCAGGCCTGGGAGGCGCGCTGGACGGGGGTGGCTTCGTAGCGGACGGTCACGGTGCCGGAAGGGCAGTCGGCGGGGATTTTGACGGAGAGGAATTTGTTGGGGCCCTGGCCGATGGCGAGTTCGCGCTCCGCGGCGCCGGGCGCGGCGAGGCGCGCGCGGTAGCCCCAGTAGGGCAGGAGCGGGAGCTCGACTTCGTTGTCGGCGGCGTTGCCGGAGAAGGTGAGCTCGAGCACGTTGATCTGCGGGCGGGAGACGGAGCAGTCGATGGGATGGGCGGAGACGACGACGTCGCCGCGGGCGCGGATTTCGCCGTCGAGGATGGAGCCGAGGGGCAGGTAGTGGACGCCGCTGGCTTCCTGCGGGCTGCCGGGCTTGTAGCCGCGGACCATCTTGCCGGCGCTCCAGGCGCCGCCGTAGGTGTAGCCGGCGTTGAAGACCCACATGGAGGCGGCGCCGAGGACGACGATCCAGAGCCAGTAGCGTTCGCGCTTCCAGTCCCTTCCCACGTGCGCCGAGAGCGTCAGGCCGCATCCGAGGGCCAGGAAGGCCGTGGCCGGGGCGAAGAACCGCCAGGGGAACTGGACGATGGCGAGAGGGGCGAGGATCTGCTTCCACGGCGGCATGTCCGTGGAGAGGGCGAGGCAGGCGACGCCCGCGATCAGCAGGATGTCGCGGTAGCGTTCGGCGGGCGTGCGCCGGGAGGAGAGCCGGGCGCGGAGCAGGAGGAGGATGAGGAAGATCGTGCCGACGCCGGCGGGATGCCAGATTTCGAGTTCGCAGGTGGGGATTTCGAGGAAGAGCTTGGAGAGGGGCATGCAGCGGTCGAGGATGCCGAGGTTCTGCTCGCCCTTGATCAGGAACTCGAAATGCGAGAACTGCTCCGCGGAGGGGGCGAGGACGGCGGCGCCCACGAGGAGGGCCGGGATGGGGGAGAGGGCCAGGTACAGCAGGCGGCGCGGTTCGCGCAGCAGGCGGAGGACGTTGAACGCGGCGATGGCTCCGCAGAGGAACGAAAGGATGATGAGGGAAAGCCCGTGGGAGCAGACCACGCCGGCGAACCCGAAGGAGAACCACCAGAAGCGCCGCGGGTCGCCGAAGAGGATTTCGTGGAGGCCCCAGACAATCCAGGGGATGAAGGCGAAGACGAGAAACTCGCCGAGCGCGGCGCGGATGAACAGGTCGGTCGCGAGGTAGCTGCTCCACGAGTAGAGGAGGGCTGCGGCGAAGGCGCCGAAGTGCGTCGCGGAAAGCCGGCGCGCGCAGAAGTATGCGCTGAAGGCGGTCAGGAGCATCCATGCGGCGATGAAGCACTTGTAGGCGGCGACGATGCCCAAGCCGCAGAGGACGAGGAGGGCGCAGGGGTAGAGGAAGATGTCGGGGTAGAAGAGGCCGGTGGCGTAGCCGTAGCCTTCGAGCGCCTCGTGGTTGACCATGGCGGGGATTTCGCCGAGGCGGAAGTCGGTGCACATGGTGTGGATGCGGGTGAAATGGTAGTACATGTCGTTCCCGCCCGGGATGCCGGGCAGCAGGAACACGGCCAGCCCGGCGAGGACGAGAACCGCCAGCAGCAGCGGGTAGAAGCGTCCGGGGGTGAGGCGGGCGCGGACGGCGGCGACGCGGTCTGCAAGGAAGTCGACGGGATTCATGGTCATGCCTTTCGCTGGTTACCCCTCCATCATACCCGAGGCGCGCGGCTCTGGCAAAGCAAACTTGCATTCGGGGGCGGATGGTCTAGACTCGTCGGTCATGAACCGCACCGACCCAACACCCTCCACGGCCATCGACCCGCGCCTCAGCGAAAAGCTCGTCGGCGTATCGTTCCTCAGCGCGTGTTGCATCGTGATGCTCCACGCCTACCAGAATTCCATGGTGGAGGCGGGGGGGGCGACGGCGTGGCTCGCGTTACTGGCGGGATGGACGCTGCCGACGTTCGGCGTGCCAATCTTCTTCGTGATTTCGGGGTATCTCCTGGCGGTCAAATCGGCCCGCGGGACGGCGCCCGGATGGTACGGGAAGGGCGTGAAAAAGCGGGTCCGCACGCTACTGGTCCCCTATCTGCTTTGGTGCACGGTTTTCGCCCTGACGGTGATCCCGTTCACGGTTTTGGGCAACCACCTGGCGGGTCGCCCCCCCACGGCCAACACCTGCCTGCGGGAACCGCTGGCATCGGCGTGGAACCTGGTCCTCGTCTACGGCGGGGATCTGCGGTACGCGCCGGCGAACGGCCCGATGTGGTACGTCCGCGAATTGTTCCTGCTGGTCCTGGCGGCGCCGGTGTTCATGAAAATCGCGTCCAGCCGCTTCTGGGGGGCGGTGTACCTCCTGGCGGCCGGGACGGCGTTCTTCCTGCACGACTGGATGCCGCGTTCCTGCTGGCAACTGTTCGAGACGGGGTTGAGCCTGCGCGGGTTCCTCTTCTTCCCGCTGGGGCTGTACCTGGCGCAGCACCCCGTTCCGCGGGACGGGATCGGGCGGTTGCGCGCGGCGCTGCCGGCGGTGTGGCTGGCGACGTGCGTGGCGTACGTTTGGCTGCGGCTCCACGGCGGGGAGGACTGCATGACGGCCAAAATCCTGCTCTCCAAGGCGGCAAACGTGCTGGGCGTGGGGGCGGTGTGGGTGCTGTACGACTTCCTGCCCGGGGCCGGGCGGCTCGCGCGCCTTCCGGTGTCGAAGGATTCCTTTTTCGTGTACGCGGCCCACATGGGGGTCATGTTCACCCTGATGTGCGACCGCTCGCAGCAGTTGCTGATGGCGCGTTTGCACGTGCCGGTGGCGGGGATTTTCCTGCTGCGGACCGCCGTCCCCCTGGCGGTGTCGCTGCTGTTGGCCGAAGGGGTGAAGCGGTTCGCGCCGCGCGCGTACGGCCTCCTGACGGGCGGTCGGTAGGGATGGGAGCAGGAAGAAGCGCATGAGCTGGACGAATGCAATGGTGGCGGCGGTGCTGCTGCGGTTCCTCGATCCGTACACGGCCGTCGAACAGACGGACGACCCGCGGATCGGGGCGTCGTGGGCATCGGACCCGAACCACTGGCCGGTGCCGGTGGGATTGGCCGACCCGCTGGAGGAGCCGCCGCCGAAGCTGCTGGCCATGCGGGCCATCGGGCGGTTGGGACGGCACGTGCCGGGCAAGGCGGGACGCTGGATGCAGGGCTTCGGCAACACGTTCTGGCAACCCGAACCCCGGATCGTCCACGCGCGCTTCCGCACCTGGGAGGAGCCGCCGGAGGAGTACGATCCGGACGCGCCGAGCCCGCTGTTCAAGGTCAACCAGGTGGGCTACCTGCCCTGGGCGCCGAAGTACGCCTACATGGGGGCGTGGCTCGGTCCGCAGCTGGGCGCGTGGAAGCCACACGGCGAGCCGGCGGGCTGGCAGCTGGTTGACGCGGCGACGGGTGAGGTCGTCAAGGACAGCCCTGATCCGCCGCGCGTGCGTGTGGAGGACTCGCTGACGCAGGAGGGGGCGCAGTGGTCGGGCGAGGACACGTACGAGATGGATTTCTCGGACGTGGAGCGCGAAGGGGAATACTACGTGCGGGTGCCGGGGGTGGGGCGGAGCCGGACGTTCCGGATCTGGCGCGGCGCGGCGGAGGCGGCGTTCCGCGTCCACATGGGCGGCCTCTACCAGAAGCGCTGCGGCATCGCCAAGGAGGAGCCCTACACGCACTGGATCGCGGAGGCCTGCCACACGAACGTCGTGCGCGGGGTGTTCCCGCCAGAGGAGGGCAAGGTGTCGCCGAAGGTGCTGTGGGCCACCCTCGTGCGGGAGACCACCGACTGGGCGCACGGCGAGCGGCTGCACCTGTCGGGGGGGTGGCACGACGCGGCGGACTACGACCGGCGGCCGCAGCACCTGAAGATCGTCAACGACCTGTGCGCGGTCTACCTGATGCGTCCCGGGAATTTCGCGGACCACCAGCTGCGGATACCGGAGCGGTCGAACGGCATCCCGGACATCCTGGACGAGGCGGAGTGGGGGCTGCGCCACCTGCTCCAGGGGCAGCAGGATGACGGCGGGGTGGGGACGTGGGTGGAGAGCACGGGGCACCCCGTGCCGGGGAACGTGGCCGAACGCGATCCGATGCCGTACGCCCTGTCGCGTGCGACGCGCGGCAGTTCGCTGGCGTACGCGGCGCACGCGTCGCTGCTGGTCCGGTGCGACGGGCGCTTCCGCGGGAAGTACCTGGAAAGCGCGGAACGGGCGTGGGACTACGCGATGGGCAGGCCGCCCGAAACGGTGATGTTCGGCATCCAACGCGAGGACGGGCGCTGGATTGAATCGACCGAAGCCGTGTACTGGGACGAGCCGGAAAAGCTGCCCGTGCCCGAGTTCGTGAAAGCGGCGGTGAACCTGCACGCGCTGACGGGCGACCAGCGCTATCTCGACGCGCTGGAAGGGGAACTCGCGAACCTGGAAGAGGCGCAGGGCCGCCAGGGGTGGAGCTGGGACCCGCTGCTGTTCTCGGGCGAAATGGCCGCGGGGCCGACGCCGGCGGCGCTGGACGGCTTCTTCAACGGATGGAAGAAGCGCGTGCTGGACCGGGCCTGCGCGATGCTCCGCCAGCAGCGGGCCTGGGCGTACCGGTTGCCGTGGAACGCCCCGGGGGAGTCGTGGGTCCACACCATCGGCCTGGGCCACGCCCATCCGCTCCAGCGGGCGCGCTGGCTGGTGGCCGCGCACGGGATCAGCGGCGAGGCCCGGTTCCTGGAAGGGGCGTCGCTCGCGAACGACTTCCACAACGGATGCAACCCGATGGGGACGACGATGACGAGCGGGCTCGGCGAGGCGTATCCGGTGGCGTTCCTGGACCTGCCGTCGTACGTGGACGGGATCGCCGAATACGTGCCGGGCATCACGCCCTACCGCTGGGTCTGGGCGCTGCCCTCGCAGGCGGTTTCCATGCTGTGGCAGGGGAACCGGGCGGCGGCGCGGCAGTGGCCCGTGTGGCGACGTTGGTGGAACCTCGAAATCAAGACCGTCGCCGCGAGCGAGTACACGGTGTGGGAGACCATCGCCCCCGCCGCGGCCGTGACAGGCTACCTGACGGAGCCGTCCGGCGAGCCGCCCCCGGCGCAGCGGATGCCGGCCAAGTCGCTGCGCGACCTCGAAGGCTACTGGGCGCTGCCCTGACGGAGGGCGCCAGCGTTTGCGCACGGTCAGGGCGGCCATGCCGACCAAAGGCGCAATACGCAGCGCAAATCAGGAAACAGTGTAGCCGCATCATGGGAGGGCCCGGCTTCGTCCGGGCCGTCTCCTCAGGGCGCTTCAGGGACATGCTTGAAACATCCCGTTCGCCCGGCCGCGACAAAGCGCGGCCCTCCCCGCGGGGAGCGAAAGGGCCGCATTTCCGCGCGACCTACATGGACAATCGCACGGGGGGCGCGTGTTCTCGCGCCGCCGCTTGGAAGAAAATGCCATCTCTGCGATTGGAAACAAAAAAGACAAATTGGGATGGACAAAGAGGCCTCAACAAAAGGGGCCTTCGGGCTTTCCGGCCGCGGTTCTCCGCTTGGCAGGAAAGGATGCAAATGGGATGTGGGCTTGGTGACTGGAAGACATTGTTGTTTGCCCGTTTTGTCGATTTTCAGGGTTTTGTCGTTTTTGTTTCCTTTGGTTTTCAGGTGTCCTCGGAGCGGTTGGCGCGGAATTCGACGCGGGAGAGGATGCGGAGTTGGAGGAGGGTGAAGCCGATGAGGAGGGTGGCGAGCATCCAGGCGGCCGCGGTCGCGGGGCCGGGGCGCAGGAAGAGGAAGGCCTGGTAGAAGATGCGAAGGCCCGCGACTTCGGTGCCGGCGGCGCCGGCGGTCATCGCCAGGATGTTGGCCTCGGCCTGCCACGCGGCGATGAAGACGCCCACGAAGTTGATGACGAGCAGCGGCCGGAGAACGGGGATGACGATGAAGAGGATCTTGTCGGTGAAGGTGGCGCCGTCGATGTCGGCGGCTTCGTAGAGTTCTTCGGGGATGCCTTTCAATGCCGCCAGGTAGATGAGGCATCCGGGGCCCATCCCGGCCCAGAGGAGGGGGAGGACGCAGGAGAAGAGGGCGGTTCGGGAGTCGTCGAGCCAGCGGACGGGTTCGGGGAGGTGGGAGGAGAGGAAGGGGAGGAGTCCGGCGGGGGCGGACAGGGCGATGTCGCGGAGGGGGGAGAGGGCCCCGGCGGCGAGGAGGAGGCCGTAGAGGAGGGTGAAAAGGGCGGGCATGCGGCGGGCGTGGCGGAGGAGTCGGCGGGCGATGTGGAGGGCGAGGAGGAGGGGGATCAGGGTGAGGAGGATCCATCCCCAGGCGGGGACGGCGAGGACGAGGCGGTTGGCCAGGCCGGTGGGGTCGGGGGCGTAGAAGGTTTTCCAGAGGAGGATGACGACGAGTCCGCTGATGGCCGCAGGGAGGTAGTAGATGACGCGGAAGAGGATTTTGCCGCGCGGGACTTCCTGGAGGAGGATGGCTAGGCCCACGGGCGGCAGGAAGGTCAGGCCGATGACGAGCGCGGCGTAGCGGGCGGAGGCGAGGAGGGCGCGCCACCAGTCGGCGTCCCAGAGGAGGTTCGCGAAGTTGTCGAGGCCGACCCACGCGGAGGGGCCGTACAGGTGGTAGTCGTAGAACGCCATCGCGGAGCCGCGGACAAGGGGGATGTAGGCCCAGACGAGGATGGTCAGGGCCGCCGGGGCGATGAGGAGAAGCGGCACCAGGATGCGTCGGCGGGGGCGCTTGGATGGGCCGGGCTTGGAGGGGGAATGCCTGCGGCGCTTAAACACGGAGGGGAAGGAGGCACGGAGGCACGGAGGGATTTTGGAGGGAGTGCTTCGCGCCGGGGAATCGTTTTCCAGGCCCGTGGTGGAGGGAGCGGAAAACCATCGGGACATGAGGCGCAGGGCGAGGAGGACGGCCACGGCGACGAGGGCGAGGAGGACGGCGGCGGCGGTGCGGCGGCGGCGCATCTGGTCGGGGGGGACCTGGCCCAGGAGGTCGGTCTCGGCCTTGGTGCGGGCTTCGGCGAGGAGGGCGCGGAGCTGGCCGAGGCGTCGGGGCGGGTCGTCGGAGAGGGCGCCGGTGCGGTAGAGTTCCTCGGCGCGGCGGATGGGGGGCGTGAGCAGGTCGTAGAGGGCGTTGGCGTTCCGGCCGTAGGGCTCGGGGCGGCCGTCGCGCAGCGCGATGCGCTGGCACTCGAACCACTCGTCGGGCACCGTTCCCGCGAGGTGCGCGACGCCCGCCGCCGCCAGGCGTTCGGCGGAGACGAAGCGGCCGTAGCCGCTCTCGACGAGCGCCCGCACGCGCAGGGCGTCGGCTTCGGCCGAGGTCTGGAACCGGATGTACTCCCACGCGGCGTCGCGCACGTGCGGGTCCTTGACGCCCGCGAAGATGCCGAGCATCCGGCAGTTGATTTCGGTTCCGCGCCCGGCGGGGCCGATGGGCAGCGGCGCCATGCCCGTGAGGTCGGGGTTGAGGGAGGCGAAGAGCGCGTCGTCGAGGTAGGAGAAGATCATGCCGAGCTGCCCGCGCTGCCACTTGAGGCGCACCAGCGCGGCGTCCTTCACCGCGTAGCCGCGCTGGAGGCGGCCCGCGGCGTCGCGCCAGGGCTCGGAGGTGAGGCGGATGTAGAAGTCGAGGGCGCGCGCGCCGGCGTCGCTGTCGAAGACGGCCCGCCAGGGTCCGGCCGGGTCGGGGCGCGCGAGGATTTCGCCGCCGGCGCCCCACAGGAACGGCATCCAGAGGTAGGACTCGTGCTTGCCGCGCGAGAGGCCGAGCGCGTACACCCCGGCGGCGGGGTCGGCGATGGCGCGGCAGGCGGCCAGGAAATCGTCCCACGTCCAGTCCGGCGAGGGCGGGGGCAGGTCCGCCGCCTCGAAGAGGTCGCGCCGGTACAGCACCACGCGCCCGAGCAGCGGCCCGCCGGGGAGCATCCAGAGGCGGGTGGCGCCGTCGGTACCGGCGCGGCGGGCGACCGGTTCGATGGCGGCGGGCCGCGCACGGGCGCGGTCGGCGGCGGGGAG
>JAEEGG010023178.1_pt1 | contig 12148 bp, 14 predicted proteins | sample 9134161 | NCBI WGS metagenome assembly JAEEGG01 (sample SAMN16246543, study PRJNA631951) | gut metagenome | biome: gut microbiome; feature: rumen; material: CR-attached | host: Bos | place: Iran: Karaj | collected 2018-10 | reverse complement strand
CGGTGCGACAGGATCCTGCATCCGCTGAACCTCTTCACCCTTGCGGTCGCGATCGGGATCGGTCTGCTGTTCGGCTTTATTCCGCTTGCGGGGATGAAGCGTCAGCTGGTCAGCGTACAGCGCCGCACCGACGCGGACGAATATCTGGTGCCGTCCACCTTTACGCTGACGCAGAACAGCGACGTACTGCTCGGCTCGAACGTATCGCGTTCGATCCATGTGCAGCCGACGAGCAGCGGCGGAGGCGGCAGCCGTCCGAGCGGCGGAGGCGGTTTCCACGGCGGAAGCTCGACGCATACCTCGTCCTCCGGCGGCACGCACGGCGGACATTCCGGCAAGTTCTGAGCCGAAAAACCCGCATAAACACTGTAATTCCACGCACGGTAGAGTCCGAAAAACGGATTCTACCGTGTTTTTTTCATCGGTAGAGCCGGAAGCCGATGCAATAGATTGCCTTTCGGGAAGCGTTCCCATATACTGCAGATTGAAATATTGTCTTGAATGAGGAGAATCATGATGCACGATTACATTTTAAGCTGCTGCTCCGCCGCCGACGTCACCCCCGAAAAACTGCGGGAAATGGACGTCCGCCTGCTTTGCAACGATTTTTCAATGGACGGCGTTCCCTATAAGGACGATCTCGGCAAAACGATGACCTACAGGGAATTCTATGACCGCATCCGCGCGGGACAGGTCAGCGCAACGACGCAGATCAATCCCGAAACCTATATCGAGTATTTCACGAAGCTGTTTGAAAAGGAAGGCAAGGACATCCTGCACGTCACGCTTTCGAGCGGACTTTCCGGTACGTTCCAGTCCGCGCTCACCGCGGCGGAAATCGTCAGGGAGCGCTTCCCGGAGCGCAAGCTTCTGATCGTTGATTCGCGCGGCGCATCGTCCGGCTACGGGCTGCAGATGGAAGCGCTCGCAAAGCTGCGCGACGAGGGCAAAACGATCGACGAGCTCTATGACTGGGCACTCAAGAACCGTCTTCGCATCCAGCACCTCTTCTGCTCCACGACGCTGACCTACTACGTGCGCGGCGGACGCATCTCACCCGCCGCCGGCAAGATCGGAAACCTTTTGGGCATCTGCCCCGTCATGCGCATGGACCATCCGGGACATCTGGCGATCCATTCGCGCGTGCGCACCAAGAAGCGCGCGCTCCGCGCGCTCGTCGATCAGATGGCGGAGCTTGCGGACGGCGGCGAGAACTATTCCGGTCGCTGCTGGATCAGCCATTCCGACTGCGAGGAGGACGCGCTGACCGTGAAGAAGATGGTCGAGGAACGCTTCCCTCACATCGACGGCGCGATCGAGGTCTACATGATCGGCATGACCATCGGCTGCCATTCCGGTCCCGGCACCGTCGCGGTCTATTTCTTCGGTAAGGAACGGTAACACATACAGGCGTCGGACGATTGTCCGGCGCTTTTTTAATGACTACCTCTCCACCGCTTCGCGGTCCCCCTCCCCTGACAAGGGGAGGTCGAAAACCGCGCATATATCCACCTCCTCCTGATGGGGGAGGTGTCTGCCGTCAGGCAGACGGAGGGAGAGATCGGCAGCAAGTCAGCATCTTCTCATTAGGGATGTGATGTTCGACGCGTATGCGAGAAGCGGTGCCTATACAATCACTGTTTTTGCCGCCGGCAATTCACAGATCCGTCACGGCAGCACATGAATTGCGGCTTTGCCGCATAAAAGGGCTTGCAGAGCGGAACCGTTTCGCGGTATAATATACTATCAATTCACGGGAGGACACTATGGATCGGAACATCGAAAAGCGCAACGAACTACTGGCGCAGAAGGTCATCAAGGGGCTTCAGTCCCGCAACATGACGGGATATTACGCAAAGGACCGCGAGGAGGCAAAGCGCATTGCGCTTTCGCTGATCCCCGAAGGCAGCTCGGTCACGATGGGCGGCGCGCTGAGCGCACACGAAGTCGGACTTGTCGAAGCGGTGAAGACCGACAGCTTCCGCTTTATCGACCGCGCCGCGTATGAAAACCCGCGCGAAGCGATGCTTGCGGCGTACGACGCGGACTGGTTCCTTTCGAGCGCGAACGCGATGACCGAGGACGGCGTGCTCGTCAACATCGACGGCAACGCAAACCGCGTCTCCTGCATCGCAAACGGTCCGAAGCACGTGCTGTTCATCGTCGGCATGAACAAGGTCTGCTCCGATATCGACGGCGCCATGAAGCGCGCACGGAACGTCGCCGCGCCGATCAACGCGCAGCGTTTCGGGCTCAATACGCCCTGTTCAAAGACCGGCGTCTGCATGAACTGCAAATCGCCCGACACGATCTGCTGTCAGTTCCTGATTACGCGGTTTTCGCGTCACGAAGGACGTATCCACGTGATTCTCGTCAACGACACGCTCGGCTTCTGAGCGTGCGGAACACGGAATCCTCTTCCTCAAAGAATCCACAAAAGGAGGTCTGTACATATGTATTGTATGAAATGCGGAACCCTGATAAGTGACAGCGACAAATTCTGTCCGAACTGCGGCGCAACGGTCGTTGCGCCGGAATCGGAAGCTTCCCTCGTGCCCGTACCGCCCGTCGAAAAGAGCGGTGAAGAACCCGTCGTTGAAAACGCGGCGCCCGCCTTTGACAACGGCTTTTCCAAAGCGCTGACGCTGATGATCTTTGCGCTCGTCGGCGCAACGTTCGGCAGCTATCCGTACACCGCCCTGATCGGCGTCGTCTTCTCCGCGATCGCGCGGGGCATGGTGGGGCGCTTCCGCAGTGCGGGCTATCAGATCGGACCGCAGGGACTTCACCGGAAAGCAAGGGTCAGCGGCATCTTTGCAAAGGTCGGCAACATCGTTTCGATCGTCGGTCTCATTGTGAGCATCGTGATGTTCATCGTTTCGCTGTGCATCTTCACGGCGTTTCTCATCGCCGCCGTCTCCAGGAAACACTGACGCAGTACATGAAAAACGGGATGTTGACAGGTCATATCAGCATCCCGTTTCTGCATATCAGTAGATCGTTTTGATCGGTCCCTCGATGCCGTACTGCGCACGGAAGGAATCGAGATCCGCCTGCGTGCGGATCAGCATGACCTCGAGGAACCTGCCGGACGCAAGCTCCCGGAACCCCGCCGTCTTTTCCCCGGTGCAGATGCTCTGACGGATCACCGGCTCCTGCCGGTCCGTGTCGTACTGCGGTCCTCTGTTTCTGCGCAAACGCATACCCGTTCCCTCCCGTTCTTTCTTGAATCCAGTATACCATATCTTTGCGCGTTTGAAAAGCGTTTGCGTTTTCCGCGCGCGTGTGTTATAATAATAATATATTAAAAACAAGGAGGCAACCCCATGGCAACCGTAGAAGAACTCGTTCAGCAGTATCAGACCGACAAGGCGCTTCAGGACGAAGTCGCTGCGATCACCGCAGACGGCAAAGTCACGATCTCCGAATTCATCGCTTTCGCAAAGAAGCACGACGTGAAGATCTCGCTTTCCGACATTCCGAAGTACATGGAACAGGCAAAGCAGCTCGGCTTCATCAAGTAAGCGCGGCACGGCAAATCGCAGACGTCCTTTCCCGAAAAACGGGAGGGGCGTTTTTTATCCCACCCCCGCTTTTCACCGTAATAATATACAGAAAACCGTCCCGTTTTGCATAAATCCCGATTGACTTTTTTTCGCGGTTTTGATACAATATCATCGATGTCGGACACCCTTGAACGGTTGTCTGACAACTAAAGAGAGGTATGACTGCGTATGAAAGAGTATTGGGTTCTGCTCGGCGCGTTCGGCAGCGGAAAAAGCGAGCTTGCGCTGAACATGGCGATTGCCGCCGCAAAGAACGGACCCTGCACGCTGGTCGACCTCGACGTCATCAACCCGTATTTTCGCACCAGTGAACGCGGCGACGTGCTGACGCCCGCCGGCGTTGAGCTGATCATGCCCCCCTATGCCCTTGAAAAGATCGAAATCATGTCGCTTTCCGCCCGCGTATACGCTGCGTTTACGCCGGGAGAGGGAAGCGTTTTTTTCGATATCGGCGGCGATCACGTGGGCTCGATCGCGCTCGGACAGTACAAGCCGAATTTTGACAGGATCCCGAAGGAAAACCTGCACGTTCTGTTCATCGTGAACCCGATGCGTCCGACGGCGGCGGACCTTGAAAGCGCGTACGCGACGCTTGAAAAGATCAGGTTCGTGTCGCGGCTCGACGTGACCGGGATCGTGAACAACGCAAACCTTGCGGGCGAAACGGACTACACGCATCTTCTGGAGGGCTACGAGCTTGTGAAGGCGCTTTCCCTTCGCACCGGCGTCCCCGTGTGGGGCACGGCGGGCATGCCGAAGGTGCTTGACGACTTCAATGCCTATGCAAAGGAGCACGGGCTCGACGAACGGTACATCGGCGTCCGGCAGCCGGTGACGGTGTACATGCACAGAAGCTGGGATAAGTTCCTAAAGGAAGGACTTTAATCATACCCTACAAACCAAATACGGAAAGAAAGGAAATGCCATGATCAAAGTAACCATTCACGAAGACGCATGCAAGAGCTGCGGACTCTGCGTGCGTGCATGTCCCAAAGACGTGCTGGCAATCTCCAAGCATCTCAACGTCAAAGGCTATTTTGCCGTTGAGGTCGCGCATCCGGAGGCCTGCATCGCCTGTGCGTCCTGCGCAAAGACTTGCCCGGACGTTGCCATTGAGATCGAGAAATAAGGAGGAACAGTATGGCTAAGAAACTGATGAAGGGCTGCGAAGCGATCGCCGAAGCGGCCATCCAGGCGGGCTGCCGGTACTTCTTCGGCTACCCGATCACGCCGCAGAACGACATTCCCGAGTACATGTCGCTGCGTTTGCCGCAGGTAGGCGGATGCTTCCTGCAGGCGGAAAGCGAAATCGCCGCGATCAACATGGTCTACGGCGCAGGCGGCGCGGGCGCGCGTGTTATGACCTCTTCCTCCAGCCCGGGCATCTCGCTGAAGCAGGAAGGCATCTCCACGATCGCGGGCGCGGAGGTTCCGTGCGTGATCGTCAACATGATGCGCGGCGGTCCGGGTCTCGGCAACATCCAGGCGAGCCAGGGCGACTACTTCCAGGCGGTCAAGGGCGGCGGTCACGGCGACTACCGCAGCATCGTCATCGCGCCGTCCTCCATCCAGGAGACGGTCGACATGATGCCCCATGCGTTTGACCTGGCGGACAACTACCGCATCCCGGTCATCATCCTTGCCGACGGTCTGATCGGTCAGATGATGGAGCCGGTCGAGCTGCACATGAATCCGAACCCGACCATGCCCGAAAAACCCTGGGCGGCGCAGGGCTGGGATCCCAAAGGCACCCGTCCCCGTGCGGTCATCAATTCGCTGTACATCGAGACCGAGGACCTGGATGGGCTCATGACGCGCCTCAACGCGCGCTATGACGTGATCCGCGAAAAGGAAGTCATGGTCGAGAAGTACCACACCGAAGGCGCGGAATACATCCTCTGCGCATACGGCACGGTCGCGCGCGTCTGCAAAGCGGCGGTCCGCATCCTTGAGGAGAACGGCATCAAAGCCGGTCTCGTCCGTCCGATCACCCTGTGGCCGTTCCCGACGAAGGAAGTCCACGAGGTCTTCGCGCAGGAGAGCGTCAAGGCGGGTCTCACCGTCGAGATCAGCAACGGCCAGATGGTCGAAGACATCCGTCTTGCGGTCAACGGCGAAAAGCCCGTGGAGTACATGGGCAAGGGCGGCAGCATCATTCCGGCGGCGGAAGATATTGCCGAGCGCATTATGCAGATGAGGAGGGCGTAAACCATGGCAACCGTTTTCAAGAAAACTCCCGTTTTAACGGACGTTCCGTTCCATTACTGCCCGGGCTGCGGTCACGGCATCGTGCACCGTCTCGTCGCGGAAGTCATTGACGAGCTGGGCATCCAGGAAAAGTGCGCGGGCGTCGCTCCCGTCGGCTGCGCGGTCTTCCTGTATAACTACATGAACATCGACATGTATGAAGCGGCGCACGGCAGAGCGCCGGCAGTCGCGACGGGCTTCAAGCGCGTCCACCCGGACAAGTACATTTTCACCTATCAGGGCGACGGCGACCTCGCTTCCATCGGTACGGCGGAGATCGTCCACGCGGCGCACCGCGGCGAGAAGATCACGACGATCTTCATCAACAACGCGATCTACGGCATGACCGGCGGTCAGATGGCGCCGACGACGCTCGTCGGTCAGAAGACGACGACCTCGCCGCTGGGCCGTGACCCCGAGCACTGCGGCAAGCCGATCCGCATCGCGGAGATGCTCTCCACGATCGAAGGCTCCGCGTTCATCGCACGCTGCTCGCTCGACAGCACGCCGCACATCAACCAGACCAAGGCGGCGATCAAGAAGGCGTTCCAGGCGCAGATCGACCGCAAGGGCTTCTCGATGGTCGAGATCCTGTCTCCCTGCCCGACGAACTGGGGCAAGGCGCCGGTCGAGGCGATGGAGTGGCTGAAGGACAACATGATCCCGTACTATCCGCTCGGCACGTTTAAGGAGGTATAACCATGGTTGAGAGAAATATTTTCGCAGGCTTCGGCGGACAGGGCGTCCTGCTGATGGGTCAGCTCCTGGCGGCAGCCGGCATGATGGAGGGCAAGAACACCTCCTGGATCCCGTCGTACGGTCCCGAAATGCGCGGCGGCACGGCGAACTGCAGCGTTATGCTGTCCGACGCGGAGATCGATTCTCCGCTCGTGACGCGTCCGACGTCTCTGATCGTCATGAACCGTCCGTCCCTCGAAAAGTTCGAGGACAAGGTCGTTCCCGGCGGCTCGATCTTCGTCAACAGCTCGATGATCGACATCAAGGTCAAGCGCACCGACGTGAACGCGTACTATGTGCCCTGCACGGAGATCGCGGCGGAGCTCGGAAACAGCAAGGTATCGAACATGATCATGCTCGGCGCATACCTCGGCAAGTCCAAGTGCGTCGAGGTCGAGACCGTTCTGAAGGCGCTCCTCGAAAAGCTCGGCGAAAAGAAAGCCAAGCTGATCCCGCTGAACCGTGAAGCGCTGCTGCGCGGCGCATCCTGCATCGAAGAATAACCGTATACAGTCAGGGGTTGCCGATACCCACGGCAGCCCCTGCGGTTTTTCTTGCAGGGGACACCTCATCACCGCCTGCGGCGGAGCTTCTCCTCAAGGAGAAGCCTCGGCATTGAGCAATCCGAATCAACGAAATGCTTTTCGATTGCCTGGATTCGGCAATCGGAGGCATCGCACCAGAAGCCTTCTCCTTGAGGGAGTCGGGAACAGCGCGCACCCAAAAGCCTTCTCCTTGAGGAGAAGGTGTCACGACGAAGGAGTGACGGATGAGGTGTGATGAACAGCGCTTGACGGTGCATGAATTGCGCTTCGCGCATGAATCGTCCTTCGGACATGAATTGCGGCAAGGCCGCATGAAAAAGGAGAATTTTATGGCACAGTTTATTTCTGCCGCGGAGGCAGTCCGGCTGATCCGGGACGGAGACTGCCTGATTTACAACAACTTTTTGGGCATGAACAATGCCGAACAGCTCAGTATCGCGCTGAACGAGCGCTTTGAAGCCGAGGGACATCCCAAGGATCTCACGCTGTACTGCACCGCGGGTTTAGGCGGCTGGCTAAGCGGTCAGCCCTGCGAGAAGATCGTCCCGCTCGGCGGCGTCAAGACCGTCATCATGTCGCACTACGGCTCCATGCCCGACACGGCGAAGATGATCCTTGAAAACAAGATCGAGGCGTACAACCTGCCGTTCGGCGTTATGTCGCACGCGGTGCGCGCGGGCGCGGCGGGGCATCCGTACTACATCTCCGACGCGGGTCTGAACCTCTTTGTCGATCCGAAGTACAAGGGCTATCAGCTCAACGAGCAGTCGAAGCAGGAGTTGGTCGAAGAGATCGTGATCGACGGCAAACGGCGCCTGAAGTACGCGACCCCGCGTCCCGACGTCGCGCTTTTGAAGGGCTCCAGCGCCGACGCGTTCGGCAACATTTCGTGGGAGGACGAACCGGTCATCGGCGACGCGCTCTCGATCGCGCAGCTTGTGAAGCGCTGCGGCGGCAAGGTCATCGTGCAGGTTAAGCGCAAGCTCGACCATCCGCGCCGTCCGACCGAGGTCGTGATCCCGTCCGTGCTCGTCGACTATATCTGCGTCTGCCCCGAACAGGACCAGATCCAGGGCATCAAAGGCACCGATCCGCGCTATGCGGGTGACGTCCCGATGACGGATGAACAGCTCGAAACCTACGTTCGCGAAAACGCGAAGAACGATCCGAAGGACCTTGCAAAGCAGCTGATCGCAAAGCGCGCGGCAAAGGAATTAAAGCCCGGTCACGTCGTGAACATCGGCGTCGGCGCGCCGGAGTTCGTTGCGGTCGAAGCGGCAAAGAGCGGCATGCTCTCTAAGGTCGCGCTGACCGTCGAGGCGGGCTCCATGAAGGGCCTGCCCGCGGGCGGGTTCGCTTTCGGCGCCGCGATGGGCGCGCAGGCGTGCTGCACCACCGCCGAACAGTTCGACCTGTACGACGGCGGGGGCTTGGATATCTGCTTCATCGGCGCGCTGGAGATCGACGGCGAGGGCAACGTCAACGGACATTATCATCCGAAAAAGCTCTCCGGCATCGGCGGATTCATCAACATCACGCAGTTCACGCACAAGGTCGTGTTCTGCACGACGTTCTCCGCCGGCGGGCTGGAGATCGAGGACAGCGAGGACGGGCTTACGATCGTGAAGGAAGGTAAGTTCCTGAAGTTTGCGGAGCACGTCACGGCGCTTTCGTTCTCGGCGCAGAACGCGCACGACAACAAGCAGGAGGTCACCTATGTGACCGAGCGCTGCGTGTTCAAGCTCGGCGAGAAGGGCCTTGTGCTTACGGAAGTCCGCAAGGGCGTAGACGTAAAGAAGCAGATCCTGGATCTGCTTCCGTTCAAGGTCGATGTGGCGGAGGATCTGCTCGTCTACTAATCGAGCGGAATGTGGAACGCGCGCATCGTGTTGATGATATGCAGCTGCATCGCGGTTTTCGCGCCTTCGGGGTTGCGTTCGCGTAAATACTGCACCAGCACGCGATGATCGTGCAGCGTCATCTCTGCGACCTCCGGCGCCTCGTTGGCGAGCAGGATGCCGTGGTGGATGGCGCGGTTGAAGATCGGCAGCAGCGCCGTGATGAACGGATTGTGCGTCGCGGACGCGATCGCGTTGTGGAATTTCTGCTCGGTCTCGTCCCATTGCGGATCGGCGGAGCGGATCATCTGCTCGTTCAGCTCGCAATAGCGGAAGATCTCGTTAAGCTCGTCGCTGCTTGCGCGGAGGCACGCGTAATACGCCGCCTGCGGCTCAAACATCAGGCGCATCTCATAGAGGTCCTTCGTGTTCACGTTCGTGTTCTGGATCCTCAGGACGTCGTAGTCGGCGTGGATGTTGCGGCTTTCGGTCACGAACGTGCCGACGCCGCGGCGCACCTCGACCAGACCACGCGTCGAAAGAATGCGGAGCGCTTCTCGGAGCGTCGTGCGGCTGATGTTAAGCTCCTCTGCAAGCGCGGGTTCGTTGGGCAGCTTATCGCCCGGAGCGAACCTGCCGTGTACGATCATTTCGGCAAGACGGTCTGCGATCCGAACGGACAGCGCGTTGTTTCCATAGGGCATAATACTCACCTCCGGTAACCGGATTATACCGCAAAGGCTTGCGGAATACAATAAAAATTCAGAAAGAGGGAGAATCACAATGGAAGGATTAACCATCATCAAAACAGAGCATCCCAAAGAAAAGCCCGCAAAGGGCGCAAAACTCGGCTTCGGCGTCGTTTTCACGGACCACATGCTGATCATGCAGTGGGACAGAGGACAGGGCTGGCATGACGCGAAGATCGTCCCGTACGGACCGATCTCCATCAGCCCCGCAAGCACGGTCCTGCACTATGCGCAGGAGACGTTCGAGGGCATGAAGGCGTACCGTGCCGAGGACGGCAGAGTCCTGCTGTTCCGTCCGGAGGAGAACTTCAAGCGCATGAACCTTTCCAACGAGCGTATGTGCATTCCGACGCTTGACGTCGATTTCTGTGTGGAGAGCCTCAAGGAGCTCGTCATGCTCGACAAGGACTGGATCCCGTCCGATCCCGGCGCATCGCTGTACATCCGCCCGATGTGCATCGGCAACGAGTCCCGTCTCGGCGTCAAGGAAGCGGACAGCTACCTTTACATGGTGCTTCTGAGCCCGTCCGGCGCGTACTATGAGAGCGGCTTAAAGCCCGTTCCGATCTATGTGGAAGAGGAATACGTTCGCGCGGTCCGCGGCGGCACCGGCTTTGCCAAGACCGGCGGCAACTACGCCTCCTCGATGCTCGCGCAGGAGATCGCGCATAAGAAGGGCTATTCGCAGGTCCTGTGGCTTGACGGCGTCGAAAAGAAGTACGTCGGCGAGGTCGGCGCGATGAACATCTTCTTTGTGATCGACGGCGAGGTCATCACGCCGGAGCTGGACGGCAGCATCCTTTCGGGCATCACCAGAAAGTCGATGATCGAGATCCTCCGCGACAAGGGCTACAAGGTCACCGAGCGCAGGATCGCGATCCAGGAGATCGCGGACGCGTACGACAGAGGACATCTCCAGGAGGTCTTCGGCACCGGCACCGCGGCGGTCATCAGCCCGGTCGGCAAGCTCGAATGGGGCGATAAGGTCATGATCATCAACAACGGCGAGATCGGACCGATCAGCGCTTACGCCTACAAGACCCTCACGGACATCCAGTGGGGCAGAGCCAAGGATCCCTTCGGCTGGTCGATCGAGATCGGTCGGATGTAAGATGTCATAGACACCTCATCACCGCCTGCGGCGGAGCTTCTACTCAAGGAGAAGCCTCTGTAACGCCAAAGCCTTCTCCTTGAGGGGAAGATGCCAAGCGCTTCCAAAAGCCTTCCCCTTGAGGGGAAGGTGCCGAAGCGTGAGCGAGGCGGATGAGGTGGAAAAAACGAGTCGGACGAGGTGTACATGAACGAACTTCGCAACGAACGTCTGAAGCCTTTTTCGCAGAAGATGCGGCGGGAGATGACCAAAGAGGAACGGCATCTCTGGTACGATTTTCTGAAGGGGCTTCCCGTTACGGTTCACCGGCAGAAGATTCTCGGCAGCTATATCGCAGATTTCTATATCGCCTCGAAGAAGCTCATTGTTGAGCTGGACGGTTCACAGCATTTCATGGACAAGGGCGTCCGTTCCGATCGGGACAGAGATGCGTGGATGCGGGAGAACGGGATCACCGTGCTGCGATATACCAATCTGCAGATTAACCGGGAGTTTTCCGCGGTGTGCGAAGACATTTTGAAGCATCTTGGGGACACCTCATCACCGCCTGCGGCGGAGCTTCCCCTCAAGGGGAAGCCTCTGTAACGCCAAAAGCCTTCTCCTTGAGGAGAAGGTGCCGTAAGGCGGATGAGGTGTAACGTGACACAAAAACTCAAATCGCAGAAGCTACCGCTTTTTTGCGAGGACACCTCATCAGTCACCTGACGGTGGCAGCTTCCCCTTGAGGGGAAGCCTCTGTAACACCAAAAGTCTTCTCCTTGAGGAGAAGGTGCCGTAAGGCGGATGAGGTGTAACGAATTGCGGCTGCGCCGCACGGAACAGATTGATATTTCCGAAGGAGGAAACACTATGATACCGAAAATGATGGATGCGATTGTCAAACCCGTTGCGGGCGTCGGCCTCGAACTGCGCCGGGTTCCCGTTCCGGAGCCCGGTCCCGGAGAAGTGCTGATCAAGGTTCACAAGACGGCGATTTGCGGTACGGACGTGCATATCTATGACTGGACGCCATGGTCCGCAGAGCATGTGAAACCGCCGATGGTGATCGGTCACGAATACGTTGGCGAGATTGCCGCGCTCGGCGCGGGCGTTACCGGTCTTACCGTCGGCATGCGTGTATCCGGTGAGGGACACATCACCTGCGGCCATTGCCGCAACTGCCACACGGGAAACATTCAATGGTGCAAGAATACGATGAGCGTCGGCGTGGATCGCGACGGCGCGTTCGCGGAATACGTCTGCATTCCGGAAAAGAACGTCATCATTATTGACCCGCAGCTGGACGAGGACGTCGTCGCCTTCTTCGACGCGTTCGGCAACGCCACGCATACCGCGCTGATGTTCAACCTCGTCG
>JAEEGG010023177.1_pt1 | contig 12149 bp, 8 predicted proteins | sample 9134161 | NCBI WGS metagenome assembly JAEEGG01 (sample SAMN16246543, study PRJNA631951) | gut metagenome | biome: gut microbiome; feature: rumen; material: CR-attached | host: Bos | place: Iran: Karaj | collected 2018-10 | reverse complement strand
GCAATCACGAGGTTGGCTACTTCGACCGCTTCTTCGGTCACACTGTGCGCCCGGTCTCGAAATAAGATCTTCAGGAAACCGAATATAAAAACACAGGACTGTCTGGAAGGGAAATCCAGGCAGTTTTTTTATTATATTTGTGTTTCTTAAAAAATAATCTGGAATGAATCTAAAAAATATACTCAAGGCATCGCTTCTGATGCTTCCGCTGTCTTTTTCTGTGGCGGCACACTCAAACAATAGATTTAACGTAAACGACATGAAGGCCCAGATGTGGGCTGACTCTGTGATGGCGACTCTGAGCGACGACGAGAAGATAGGGCAGCTGTTCATCTTCACGACCAAGGCGCAGGACACTCCGGCGCTGCGCACGGCATTGCTGAAGCAGATAAAGGAGAACAAGGTGGGCGGACTGCTGTTCTGGAAAGGCAACTGCGAAGGCCAGGCGGCGCTGACCAACCTCGCGCAATCGACAGCCAAGGTGCCGCTGCTGATAACTCTTGACGGCGAGTGGGGACTGCGCATGAGACTCGAGAACACGCTCCGTTACCCTCGCAAGCTGACGCTCTCGGCACTCGACAACGACAGCTTGATATACGACTGGGGCGTGGAGCTGGGCCGCCAGTGCAAGGCGCTGGGCATACATGTGAACTTCGACCCCGTGCTTGACGTGAATCTGAATCCAAATAACCCCGTGATAAACGTGCGCTCGTTCGGCGACGACGCCAAGGACATAGCCCGCAAGGCGTCAATCTTCGTCAGGGGCATGCACCAGTACGGCATAGCATGCGTGGGCAAGCACTTCCCGGGCCACGGCGACACGCAGCAGGACTCGCACAAGGAACTCGCCCTGGTGACGCACGACAGAGCCACTCTCGATTCCGTTGACCTGCTGCCTTACAGAAGACTGCAAGAGGAGCATCTGCTGGACGGCGTGATGGTGGGGCATATCTCGGTGCCGGTGCTTGACAAGTCGGGCATGGCGGCATCGCTCTCCAAGACCATCGTCACCGACTTCCTGCGCGGCGAGATGGGTTATGACGGCCTGATAATGACCGATGCGATGAAGATGGGCGCTGTGGCTAAGCGCAAGAACTACTGCGTTGAGGCTCTCGTGGCTGGCAACGACATGATACTGGACGCCGGCGAGGGCAACGCCACTGGAACGGCGATAGCGAGCGTGAAAAAAGCAGTGGCTGACGGTGTGTTGACGATGGACGACATAGAGCAGAAGTGCCGTAAGGTGCTTATTTACAAATATCTGTGTGGGGCTCATGAGTACAAGCCTGTGGACCCTGAGCGCATAGCCTCGGTGCTGAACAGCGAGTCGGCAAAGAGCCTGCAGCAGCGCATCGCCAGAGGATGCGTGACGGTGCTCAAGAACAGAGGCAGGGCGATTCCTATGGCTTCTCTCGACAAGAATATAGTGCTTGTGACTCTCGGCAGCAAGGGCGAGACTTACTTCGCATCGCGTGTGGCTCTGCACGGCAGTGTGACACGATACAACATAATGGCTGGCGACTGCGCCAAGGGCGTGCCTTGCGTGGTGGACAGCGTGGTGAAGAACGCCGACGTGGCGATATTCTCCATCCACGACGACCAAGTGCCGGACAGCGTTCTGGCGCGACTGACAAAGGACGCCAAGGGCAAGACGGTGCATGCTTATTTCATTTCGCCTTATCTGATGTCGAAATACAAGGAGTCGGCGCTGCTGGCTGACGCTACAGTCGTGGGTTACGAGAGCGCGCAGTGCATGCAGTACGCCAGCGCCGACGTGATTTTCGGCGCGAACTACGCCGACGCCCATCTGCCTGTTTCGGTGCAGAATGTTTGCGACAAGGGCCGTTCGGTGCGTACGTCGAAGAACCGCCTCGGATATGCCCGTCCGGAGGATGTGGGCATGTCGTCGGAGAGGCTGGCGCTTATCGACTCGATTGTCGGCGTGGCTATCGACGGTCACGCTACGCCTTCGTGCCAGGTGCTTGTGGCAAGGCACGGAATGATAGTCTATGACAAGGCGTTCGGACATCCGGGCTACGAGTCGTCGGCAGTCGTTTCCACAAGCGACATCTACGACCTTGCGTCTTGCACCAAGCTTATGGCGACTCTTCCTGCCGTCATGAAGCTCTACGACCAAGGCAAGATAGACCTCGACAGACACGTGTCGCACTATCTGCCGGAAATGAAGAAACTGCACCACGTCACAGTCCGCGACCTGCTGATGCATCAGTCGGGTCTGCCTGCGTCTAAGCCGTTCTACATGTCCACCGTTAAGCGCAACGACCCTTCGGTTCCGCTCTTTGGCAAGCGTGACGCAAACCATACGGCGCGTGTGGACGTAGCGACATACGCCGACGCCGATTTCAAGTTCGTGCCGGAGCTCGTTTGCGACTCGCTCGATTCGCTGCACACATTGCCAATAGCCGAAGGACTGTATCTGAATCCTTCGTTCAAGGACTCTGTGACAGCAGTCATAGCCCACATCAAGCTGGGCGAGAGGAAATATGTTTATAGCGACATCAACTTCATGCTGCTGCAGCGCATCGTGGAGAATGTGTCGGGAATGTCTATTGACTCGTTCGTGACGGAGAATTTCTACCGTCCTGCCGGTGCGGTGACTACGGGCTATCTGCCGCTGAAACGATTCAGCAAGTCGCGCATCATGCCTACAGCCAACGACCCATTCCTGAGAAAGCAGCACCTGCGCGGATATGTGCATGATGAGAACGCGGCCTTCCAAGGCGGTGTGAGCGGTCATGCCGGACTGTTCTCCAATGCCGAGGACCTCGCCAAGCGGTGTCAGATATGGCTGAACGACGGAACGTACGGCGGACACACTTATTTCTCTAAGGAGACCGATAGCGTGTTCGTCAATGCCAAGAGCGAGATAAGCCGCCGCGGACTGGGATTCGACCGCCAGAAGATAGAGGAGAGCGCCAACAAGGAGCACGTCATGATAGGCCACACCGGATTCACAGGCACTTGCGTGTGGATTGACCCAGAATACGACCTGACATACATATTCCTCTCGAACAGAGTGAACCCGGACGCATGGAACAAGAAACTGATAAAGACCAACGTCCGCACCGACATCGCTTCGGTCATTTATCAGTCAGTAACCGACAGAAAGCCATGAGCAAGAAACTCGTAATCTTCGACCTCGACGGCACGTTGCTCGACACCATCGCCGACCTCGCTGCCGCCACCAACTACGCCTTGCGCACGCTCGGCTATCCGCAGCACGACGTCGAGGCGTACAAGATGTTCGTGGGCAACGGCATCGGCATGCTTTTCCACCGTGCGCTGCCCGAGGAGGCTCGTGTGCCAGGCGTTGAGGCTCGCATGAGGGAGCTGTTCCTTAGTTATTACAAAGACCACAGCACCGACCTGACCAAGCCATATCCCGGCATCGTGGAGCTGCTCGGCGCGCTCAAGTCCCGCGGCATAATGACTGCTGTGGCATCGAACAAATATCACGAAGGCACTTGCAGAGTTATAAGGAACTCGTTTCCGGACTTTGAGTTTAACGCCGTCTATGGCCATCGCGAGGGCTACAACGTGAAGCCCGACCCAGCCATCGTCTTCGACATACTCAGCGACTGCGGCATCCAGGACAAGAGCCAGGCGCTATACGTGGGCGACACGTCCATCGACATGAACACCGCCCGAAACGCCGGATTGGACTCCGTGGCGGTATTGTGGGGATTCCGCTCCAAGGCAGAGCTCGAGGCTTGCTCGCCGAGCCACATGGTCACTTCTCCGAGCGAGATACTCGACATAGCGCTGAAGTGAAAAATCAGCCTTGTTTTCATTGCCATATCGTTTTATTGCATACATTTGCAGTCGCATTAACACCTTAAGAGTAAGGGGCTGCCTGGTTTTGACAGCGGGTAGAAGTAATGCGTAAGCATGCAGTGCATTGTCTGATAAGCACTTTAATCTCATCGGGTAAACTATAACTGGCGAGAATAACTACGCTCTTGCTGCCTAACCGAATAATAGTAGGTCGGCTTAATCTCGGCACAAGGTGCTGAGACAAGACATCACTCAGAAGCCAAGCCCTGAAGCGTCTGGCAAAGTGGTGTGGTAAAATCGGGGATAGCATGTGCCGGCCGTGCGGCGTGTGTGAGATTTTAGCGGATAAGGCATTCGTTGGTGGCTTCGGTCTTGCGGATGCACGAAAACCGAAGGCGAAGATAAGCATGTAGAAAGCGGATTGGTTCCTCGTTTGGACACGGGTTCGACTCCCGTCAGCTCCACAAAATATACTGAATGTCAGTATGTTGAAGAAAGTAGGCGCATAAGAGAATACGAGAGTGTTCGTCTTGTGCGCTTTTTTTATGTCGCAAATGTCAACCTTGACATTCTCGGATGTGTGGATTTCTTGTTTTTATATTTGCATCGAAAAGATGTTCACACTTCGAGCAATTAAAGCATGAGTCACTGAGTATCTTATCCTTTGATAGAGTTCCCCAACGCTACGAGGTTACTTGACCGTTGGCACTTAGTGTAGGGCGTTTGAATCCCCTTGTGGCTCGTGCACGGAATGTGCATGGGTCGGGAACTTGTCAATGGAAACTTTTTCTGAAAATAAGGAGTTGGTTGTTATGCTCGGTAGCAATTGGAGCTGCCCAGCCGCTGACAACCGATTCTTTATTTTTTAGAGGTATCTGTCAAGATATTTGCATCGAAGCATCGGCACGGCTCGTGCGTTTCGGACGTTGTGTTTGGGGGCTGCGATTTGCAGTGCATCAATCCCGTGCAGCGGTGGAACATAACCGTTGAGTGAACCACTCAGCGGTTTTTTTGTTTTCTCAAGTTTGCCAATAATGGCGTTCTTTATGTCGTAGGACTTTTTGCATCGTCATGCATTACCTGCGTTTTGTGAAAATGTATTTATATTTGTAAGGTTAAGTAAAAAGAATAATCTTATATGAGAACTCTGAAGTCAATCTTACTCTTAGCTGCATGCTCCATGGCTGTCAATTTGTCGGCGAGGATAGCAGGCGGCAAAATCGAAAACATCCGCGAACAAATCCCCGAAACGTATAACTGCGAGATATATCTCCCTGCAGGCTACAATCCGTTGACGAGCACTAACACGCCTGTCGTCATGTTCCTGCACGGACGCAGCATGAGCGAAGGACTCGGGGGGTATAAGTACGGCCCGATAGCCAGCATCAGAGAGGGCAGCATACTGTGGAACGCCGAGGCTGCCATAGTAATAGAGCCGAATGCCGTAGGCAACGAGGGATGGAGCTCGCAGAAACTGCATAAGCTGTATGAGTTCGTGAAAGAACATTACGCCGCCGACTGGGACCGGTTCTACGTCATAGGAATGTCCATGGGCGGATGGGGCACGCTCAACTATGTGAACAAGTATTACGACGAAGTGGCTGCGTGTGTGGGTATATGCGGAGGATGCGACACGAAAAAGCCGTGCGGACTGAACAAAGTGCCGACTGTCATAATCCACGCCGCCGACGACGCCACAACGTCTGTCAAATACTCCGACGCAGTGGTCGAAGGTATGAAACAGTGCGGATCTACGGACTTGCTCAAGTACGTAAGGCTGTCGAGCGGAGGGCACTCGCTGATAGACTACTTCCTGAGATATAACCTGTACGACTGGCTGTTCAAGCACAACAGAAACACGCGAAAGCTTTATCCTGAAAAATTCACTACGGAACACGCTGTGATGCTCGACGAGAATGTAATCTGGAACGGAGCTTCGGTGAAGACGGCGTATATCGATGCCGAGGATATAGCAAAGATAAAGGCGCGTACTCCGAACAGGAAAGCCGCTGCTAAAACCGCAGCAAGCAAGCCGGCTCAGACGACCACGACCGCGCCAGCTGCCACGAAAACAAGCACCGCCGCCACTGCGCAGCCTAAGGCGACCGCTCCTGCCGCTGCGCCAAAGACAACCGCTGCGCCAGCGAAAACGACTACGACTCTGACACCGCAGCAGAGAATGCAGCTGAACAAAGCCGCTGCGAAGGCTAAGGCGAAAGCAAAGAAAAAGAAGAAAAAGAAAAGATAGCAGGTTTTTCCCCACTGCGTGAAAACTTATAGCGCGTAAGAATGCACATCTTGTGTTGTTCTTATGCGCTTTTTTATGTCGCGTTTTTCCATTTTTTGAATTACCTTTGCGACCTATTTTTCCAATAAAAAATGAAGTTAAACTTAGATTTTCATCCCCGCTTGTTCTCCACAATGAAGAACTATAGCCGTTCCACAGCCGTGGCGGACAGTATGGCGGGAATCATTGTCGGCATAGTGGCTCTGCCGCTTGCCATCGCGTTCGCGATTGCTTCGGGCGTGTCTCCGGAGAAGGGTATAATAACAGCGATAGTCGCAGGTCTGATAATCTCTGTCTTCGGCGGCTCTAAGGTGCAGATAGGCGGTCCGACGGGTGCGTTCATCGTCATAGTCTATGGCATAATCCAGAAGTTCGGGCTCGAGGGACTGGCGCTCGCCACGCTTATGGCCGGCGTGTTCCTCATCGTGCTGGGACTGCTGCGTCTCGGCACCATCATCAAGTACATCCCTTATCCTATCATCGTGGGATTCACTTCGGGTATCGCCCTGACGATTTTCACCACTCAGGTCAAGGACCTTTTTGGTCTGACTGTGGAGAATGTTCCAGCCGACTTCGTTGGCAAGTGGGGCGCGTATTTCCAGAACTTCGGCTCTATTGACATGTGGAGCACTGTGATAGGTGTTGTCAGCATAATCGTGATTTTTGTGACGCCTTTCTTCTCGAAGAAGATTCCAGGATCGCTCATCGCCATCATCCTGATGACCGTGGCGGCTCTTCTGCTTAAGAACTACATGGGCGTGACGTCGGTCGAGACTATCGGCGACCGTTTCACTATCACGGCTTCGATGCCAGAACCGACAGTGCCTCTGCTCTCGTGGGAGGGCGTGAGGATGCTGCTCCCTTCGGCGTTCACCATAGCCATACTTGGCGCCATCGAGTCGTTGCTCTCGGCTGCTGTGGCTGACGGTGTCATCTCCGACCGCCACAACTCCAACACCGAGCTCATCGCACAAGGCTTCGCCAACATCGCATCGCCTCTCTTCGGCGGTATTCCTGCCACAGGAGCCATCGCCCGTACAATGACCAACATCAATAACGGAGGCCGCACGCCAGTGGCTGGCATCGTCCACGCCATTGTCCTGCTGCTCATCTACGTGTTCCTCATGCCGCTCGCGCAGTACATCCCTATGGCTTGTCTGGCTGGTGTGCTTGTGGTCGTGTCATACAACATGAGCGGCTGGCGCGCGTTCTCGGCTCTCATGAAGAACCCTAAGTCCGATGTGCTTGTGCTGTTCGTGACATTCCTGCTGACTGTGATTTTCGACCTCACGATAGCCATCGAGGTGGGCATGGTCATCGCTTGCTTGCTGTTCATGCGCCGTATGGCTGAGACTACCGATGTCAAGGTCATCATGGATGAGATTGACCCTAACTCGGAGTCCGATGTTCAGCTGCATTCCGACGAGCATCTTGTCATCCCTGCTGGCGTCGAGGTTTACGAGATCAACGGTCCTTACTTCTTCGGCGCGGGTAACCGTTTCGAGGACGTGGCTGAGAATATGCGCAGCGAGAAGCCTAAGGTCAGAGTAATCCGTATGAGAAAGGTTCCTTTCGTGGACTCTACTGGTATCTACAACTTGACTAATATGTGTCTTAGAAGCCAGAAGAAGGGCATTCAGGTGGTTCTTTCGGGTGTCAATCCTAAGGTTCACGCCGCTCTGCACAAGGCTGGATTCTATAAACTGATAGGCGAGCACAACATTTGTCCTAACATCAACGTGGCTCTGCAGAGAGCGGAGGCGCTGACAGCAGGGGCGAAGTAAGTTCAGCCGTCAGGCGAAAAAACAAGCGGGGCATCGGAGTTTCTCCTTTGTCCCGCTTTTGTTATGCCGTAGTGTATATTTTCAGTTTATGCGCACGTCTTTTATGACGTCCTTGCCGGTCTTCTCGTTGAGCTTCTGCATCAGTTGGGAGCGGCTGGCGAACAGTTCGCTGCGCAGGGCTGCCGAGTCGGTCTTGAGGAACAGCACGCCGTTCTCTATGCGTCTGTCCTTGATGAGGCTGGCGAATTCCTTTCCCAGCACATCGTCCACAGCCGTCAGGGCGATGGTCTCGCTCAGTTTTCCGGACTCGTCGAGCCGTTGCAGGTGCTCTCTGATGACTTGTCCTATCGGCTTGATGTCGGTGCGCTTCATCGGCTTTTATTTCTTCAGTCTTATGACGTCGCCTGCGCTCACCTGCTTGCCATAGACAAGTCCGTTTATGCGGTAGAGGTTGCGGAGTCTCACGCCTGTCTTCTGCGATATGTCGTAGAGAGTCTCGCCCTCCTTGGCAGTGTATGTGCCAGTGCCAGACTTCTTTTTCTTCGATATGTAAACGATGTCGCCGGCCTTAGGCTGTGCTCCGGTCTTCACGTCATTGGCTTTGAGTATCTCGCTTGTGAACTTGCCGAACTCGTCTGCTATGGCCTCGTAGGTGTCGCCGTTCATCGCGATCACGCATTTCACGCCGTTTATCTTCTGCACATCGTGTGTTCTGTAAGATGAGATTTCGCCCATGTACTCGTCGTTGTCGGCGTATATAGCGTACAGCTCCTCGTCCTGGTCGGAGAGTTTCTTGCGCTGGCTGAAGAATCCCATCAGGCCGCTCTTGCCCTCTCTCTTGTGGCGCTTCTTGTTGCTGTATTTGCTCTTCTTTGCGTCTTTGTCTTTCTTCTTCTTCTTGGCCTCTTTGCTCTTCTCCTCCTTGTGCTTCTTGCTCTTGCTGTCGCTTGCCTTGCTTTCAGCCGAGTTGTCCACCTTGCCTTTGTCTAATTCGTCGAGGTTGTATGTCTCAATGAGTCCGATGAGCAGTTGAGCGTATTTCGGATTTGTGGCGTATCCTGCCTTTTTCAGTCCGTAAGCCCATCCCTTGTAGTCGGTCTTGGAGAGCTGGAACAGCGATGCGTATCTTGGGTTCTTGCGCAGGAACTGCGAGTGGTCCTCGTATGATTCTAATGCGCTGTTGTATTTGCGGAAACATTCGTGCTTGGCGTCATCGTCGTGGTAAACCTTCTCGCCGGTCCACGACTTCTGGCACTTGATGCCGAAGTGGTTGTTGGATTCTCTTGTCAGCTGGCTTTTTCCTGCGCCGGATTCGAGCAGTCCTTGCGCCATGGTGATGCTGGCAGGTATGCCGTAGTTCTGCATTTCTGTTATGGCGACATTCTTGTACTTCTCTATGTATTCGAGGTAAGTCTTGTTCTGTGTCTGTGCCATCAGTGCGAAAACTGATAGCTGCAGAGCCAAGGCGCAAATTATTTTCTTCATTAGTCTTGTTGCGTTTATGTATGCGACAAAATGTGCTTTTTAAATCGCAAAAATAACATAATTATCCAATAGTTTTGTTATGTTTGCTGAAGATATGACCAAAAGAAAATGAGTTTGTCACAAGTTACATTCACTTACGAAAAGTTGAGTCCGGAGTCGCTGCCGCAGGAGTGGCAGAGCCTGGTCGTTGCCGCCAAGGACGCTGCCGAGCATGCTTACTCGCCTTACTCGCGGTTCAGCGTGGGCGCGGCTGTGCTTACAGACGGCGGACATGTGGAGATAGGCAGCAACCAGGAGAATGCGGCTTATCCGTCTGGACTGTGCGCCGAGCGTGTGGCTGTCTTTCACGCCAACGCCAAGTATAGCGACGAGGCTGTGACAAAACTCGTTATCGTGGCTAAGAGCGGCGGCGTGTTCACCGATTCGCCGGTGACTCCGTGCGGCAGCTGCCGTCAGGTGCTTTGCGAGACGGAGCAGAGGTTCGGTGTCAAGATGCAGATTCTGATGTACGGTCGTAAGGAATGTTTCCTGGTGGAGTCGGCTTCGTGTCTTTTGCCGCTTTCGTTCGGCTCGGAGTCGCTCGGCGGCAAGTGATTATCTTTTCAGCAGGAAGTAATCCACAATCCTTTTGCTTAATTCCGGGATTTTTATCTCATACCAGTAGGAGTCGGAAGGCATATCGACACCGTTGTATTTGCCGTCCCACGAGTTGACCGACGATGGATACTTGGCGATAGGCTTTCCGTATCTGTCGAATATGGTGACAGATGCCGATTCGTAGCAGTCGAAATTCTTTATCACGTAACAGTCGTTGTCGCCGTCGCCGTTAGGGGTGAAGTATTTCGGTATTTCTATAGGCGGGCATATCGTGAAGTAGAAACCGTATGTTATGATGTCGGTCGCGCATGTGCGGTTTATTATCATGTCCAGCGTGTTATGCCCTTCAGTCAGTTCCGACATCGGTATTTCTACTGTGTAAACAGGCTCGTCGCTGCCATCGACTGCTATGTCTTTGCCGTTGAGCCGCCAGTTGACTGACGTGAATTCAGATCTTATTTCCCTGTCGAACATGAGCATGTCGTTGCTGGTGTATTGGTGTACCTCGTCAGGAATGTAGGCGACGTCCTCCATGTTGTTCACCGATGTGCCGGTGAAGTATCCGTAGCTTTCGTAGCTGTAGTCGTCGGAGCTCATGTCGGAATATCCGTAAACGTACGCCATCAGTCCGCTGTCGTTTGACACGGTGTGCGGCTGCGGTGTTATCCGTATTCTCGCTGCCGAGTAGTTTCTGTTGGCAGGTATAGGCTTGAATTTGTCGGCTATGAGGTTGTTGTCGAGCCTTGTCAGCGGCACGGCTGATGTCGGCACTATCACTTGTACATAGTGGTTGTTGATGTGCGATGACGGGCATGGCGAGAACACCGATTTCTTCACTGCCTGCTCCATAGGGTTGACCCATATCATGAACGGATCTCCGAGCCCGGAGCACATGCCGCCGATGGCGTATTGTGTCACGGCTACAGGCTGGTCGGCCGACACCATGGCTGGCGATTCGCCAATCTCGAATTCAAGAAACTCGTTGCCGGTGAGCGTGGCGGTTGTGTCGAGCTTATTGCCGCTCGTCACATGCACTGTGGCTGTCTCCTTAGGCTGCACCACGATGCGGCTGTCTCTTTCTCTCTCCACAGTCGGACTCACAATGAAGTTCTTGCCCCATGCTCTCATCGGCGGAATCTGTTCCACCAGCACGTCGCATGCAGGGCAGTCCTCGGGTATGTACGGGCAGTAGTTGCCAGAGAACAGCGCCACGGGCTTGCAGTCGTGCGAGCGCACTCTCGAGCCGAGCAGCTTCTTGCCCGCCACCAGCAGCGCTTGTCCGCGGTTGAGCGTGAATGAGTATGTCTCGCCTTCTTTGAATATCTCGTCGTGCCAGTTATAGACTTGGGCTGAGAATGTTACATCCACCTTGGTGTCGTCTTCTGTGGCGACTATGGTGAATGTGCCTCTGGCTGAACTATTGTACGACGCCACTCTGTAGTCTGTTCCAAGCGACTGTATAGGCAGCACGACCGACGCGTCGAACGAGTATGGCTGGTAGTTGCCGATATATACGCTGGCGGTGTCGGATGTGGTCAGCACAAGGCCTTTGTTGTAGTATCCTACGGTGTCTATGCCGTTGGCGTCGCAGTAGCCCTCCTCTTGCGGCACATCGATTCTTATTACTTTGCCGGCCTGCACGTTGAATGACTGGTTCCAGCCGGTCATCGGGTTAGTGATGGTTCCTGTGCAGTTGTTTTTTGAGGCGACGAGCACGAACGGCTCTATGTTTCCGCCTGCGCCCTTCAGGTATCCGTCGGTCAGTCCCATGAAGCTGAGCCAGAATGTCTTGCCCTCGGTTGTGAAGTCTGTGGCAAGGACATCGGCTGTCATGGCTGATAGCAGAATGAGCAGGATAGTGGTTATGTGGCGGAGTTTTGTCATTGCTATTCTACAAAGATACTGTATTCCCTGTGTAGAATATTGCGCAAAAAGAATGCGGATGGCTGAAACCACCCGCATTTTCACGTTTTTTATTTATTTAAGCGTTCTTTTACTTCGAAAGATACTCGTGGATAGCCGCAGCGGCCTTTCTACCGTCGCCCATGGCAAGTATCACAGTCGCGCCGCCTCTCACAATGTCGCCGCCGGCGAAGATTGTAGGGATTGTGTCGCTCTGCATGTTGTCGTTCACCACGATTGTGCCCTTTGAAGTCACGTTCAGACCCTTTATCGAGCTTGGCACGATTGGGTTAGGCGAT
>JAEEGG010023176.1_pt1 | contig 12149 bp, 8 predicted proteins | sample 9134161 | NCBI WGS metagenome assembly JAEEGG01 (sample SAMN16246543, study PRJNA631951) | gut metagenome | biome: gut microbiome; feature: rumen; material: CR-attached | host: Bos | place: Iran: Karaj | collected 2018-10 | reverse complement strand
CAAAGTCACATGTCACAAAGTCCCAAAATCAAAATAATTAAGAAATAAAAAGTCGGAAGGTGCTTAATGTCACAAAGTCACATGTCACAAAATCACAAAATCGAAAAGAATAATGAAATCAAAGGGACTGTCCCTCCGATTTTCTGACACACAGCTTGCATGATTCTGAATTCGCCGGACTCACGTTATTTAGGGAAGAAAAGTCAAGGTTGTTGTGTGTGTCCGTCCGTTTTTCTCATACTAAACTCACATCCGCAATACTGTTGGTTGTAAAAACAGTATTCTTTTAATAAAGCATTACGGCGATCTGAAAGACCTCCTTTTCGCCAATTCTGTGCCCAAAAGTGAGAGCCTGGAATGGCTTGCTCAGCTGCCATTCCTGCACGGTTGATTTGGTCGATGCTCTTCCATCTGGAAGAAGCCAGAGTGGTGGTAAAGTAAGGAATGCCAAGTTTGACAGCCTGACGTGCTGTTGCCAGCAAGCGTATCTGAAAGCACTGTTCACATCGCCTTCCTCGTTCCGGCTCATTTTCTAATCCTTGGATTTGATTAAGCCATTCCTCATGGTTGTAGTCACCGTCAATCCAACTTAGTCCGAGACTCTTTGCATGTCGCTTACTTTCTTCTTTGCGTATGTTATATTCTTCTATTGGAAAAATATTAGGGTTGAAATAGAAGATAGTCGGGCGTATCCTGTGCTCCAGCATCCATTCTACAATTGCCGATGAGCATGGAGCACAACAGGCATGAAGAAGAACAGAAGCATATTCTCCTGTCTCATTCCGGTTCTCTCCTTGAGAGAAAGGAGATGATGTAAAGAGATCTGTAGGTATTTCTATTGCAGGATGTTTCATAATGTGAAATCTTTACCCGTGCTTTATAATAGTATTCCTTGCGTTTTATTTGTAAGCTTCTGCTGGTAAGAACTTCCTAATCTTGAATCAGATACTATTCAAAAATCTTAAACGTGTAGCCTTGCTCTTTAAGCCATTTGATAGAGTTGGGTAGGGCAGAATGCAGCTTCTCTATACTTTTCAGGGAATCGTGGAATGTGATGATAGAGCCATTTCGTGTAAAACGCTTCACATTATTCTCCACATCCTCAGCTGTCATCCATTTGCTGTAATCGCGTGTGACCACATCCCACATCACAATGCGGAACTCTTTACTCAGCCAGTAATATACACTATGCCGTAGCCATCCATGTGGCGGACGGAACAAATGGGCGTGAATAATTTCGTTAGCCTTAAAGGTGTTGATAATATAAGTAGTGGTCCAATGCTTGAAACCGCCCAAATGGTTATAGGTATGGTTCCCCACTTGATGTCCTGCGTCCACAATCTGCTGGTACAACTCGGGATATTTCCTAACGTTATCTCCCACCATGAAGAATGTAGCTTTGATGCCATACTCCTCAAGGGTTTTTAGGATAAAAGGAGTCGACTCAGGGATAGGACCATCATCAAAAGTAAGATATACCGACTTCTCATTCCTATCCATTCGCCACGTGGCCTTAGGATACAACCAACGAATCCATTTAGCGGGTTGCTCTATAAACATGGGCTAAATATATATTTAAAGGATAAGATTTGGGAAGCGGTTTTGTTGTTCTTCTCAAATCTTATCCATTCGTTAACTCTTATTATTCAAACCGTCCGCCTTTACCTTGATACACCATGCTGATGCCATTGAATTCTTTCTCCAGCTGATCAGCAAATGGTTTTTCTATCATTTCTGCTACGCTAATAGCTTGTTGCATGATATAGAGCTGCATCATGCACTCCTGCTGCGATTGGGCGAAGCGGTTGCCGTTAAGTGAGCAGTACCAAAGCATATATTGCTTGGCGTTGTTCCAAATCTTACTGATGTATTCCTTAGCCTTTGCCTTGTTTCCTAAGCTTGCATATGCACGGGCAATCGTGAGGCATCCGCTCATATAGTTTACAGGAACATTGTAAGTAGGAATCACCTTCTCTGCATATTCCAAAGCTTTGGCTGCTTTCTCATTCTCATTCTCTGAGATGAGATGGGTTGCCAAGTCGGCAAACAAACGACGATGTGTATAGCACATACGCATGACCGTCTCATCGAGGTAAAGTCCCTTCTTGTCAAGACCTCCAAACTTATAGCGTGTCATCAGATTGTTGTAGACGCGTTCTGTATCGTAGTTTGTGGCTCCTGGAACGGGCCTGCCGTCGATGTTAGTGGTAAACGGCGTGATGCGGTTCACCAATCCCTCCTGAACGAAGTTGTCTCCCAAATTCATGTAGTTCTCACTGCCAACAGTTAGAGCCACATAGATGGGGCGTGTCCAGTTGCACTGGGCAATCATCTCCAACATCATCAACTCATGCTTATAAAGAGCATTCTTTCCTTTCAAAGAGATAACCATTTTGTCAGGAATACTGTCTGCTGCCATCATCATGCCACTCTTGCGGACTGCCTCCTTGTCGATGGTGACATAGAGCGTGTCAGTCGGGATGATGTGCAAGTCTGCGTTCTTCCCACGCACCCAGTACCTCATAATGTTTTTCAATTCGAAAGGCTCTTCGCCAAACGATTCCTTTGCCTGCTCGGGGTTCTCTTTGTAATACTCAAGAACCTGTTGCTCGAAGGTCGGCGCCACCTCAATATACTCATTTGTGCCCGAGCAATAATCAAGACGTGGCCAGGTAATAGGCACAGAAGGAGACTCAAAAGCTGGGCGTCTCATCTGGTCGATATACCAGTCTGTCTGTAAATAGCTAAGGTTACAAACGCGTGCATCGGTACGTACACCCTCTACATCCTGATTGTACCAAAGTGGGAATGTGTCGTTATCACCATTAGTGAAAATAATAGGATAGCTGTTGTCTTGCAATGACATCAGATAGTTCTGTCCAAAGTCGCGACAGGTATAGCGTCCTGAGCGGTCATGGTCGTCCCATGTTTGCGAGGCCATTTGGATAGGAACAAGCAGACAGATAATACCAATCAGTGCTGAGACAATCGGACTGTTCAGCTTGCAGTAACGTTTGAACAGGTCGATAATGGCAGCTACGCCCATACCGCACCAGATAGCGAAGGCATAGAAGGAACCGGCATAAGCATAATCACGTTCACGGGGCTGCAACGGTGTCTGGTTCAAATAAACAACAATTGCCAAGCCTGTCATGAAGAAAAGGAAGAAGACCACCCAGAATTGCTTAATACCTTTCTCCTTACGTCCCAGTGACTGCCAGAACAGACCAATCAGTCCGAGTAGCAAAGGCAAGCAATAGAAGACATTGTGCCCCTTGTTGTTTTTCAGGTCATCGGGTAGCAGGTTCTGGTCTCCAAGTCGCAAGTTATCGATGAACGGAATACCCGTCAGCCAGTTGCCATGCTCCAGTTCTCCATTTCCCTGAATGTCGTTCTGGCGTCCGGCAAAGTTCCACATGAAATACCTCCAATACATGAAGTTGCACTGATAAGAGATGAAGAAACGCAAATTCTCCAGCTGTGTTGGCATTTTCACCGTCATGGGTTCTCCACAACGGTCATAAGGAACCTCATATCCGTCGACGCCACCCATCCAACTTTCGTAAGCTTGTGTGTGAGCCGAACTGTACATACGTGGGAAGAACATGTTCTGAGCGTATTTGTAATTACGCTTGCGGCCTACAACGAAATATGAGTCTTTCTCCAAGTCACTGGCTTTCTCTTTTCGCTGGTACTCGGGTGCCCCCTCAGTAGCAACAGGCTTGCACATATTGCCTTCAATCTTCAGTGCCACCTGCGAGTTGTAGGACTGACCATAGAATAAAGGACGGTCACCGTACTGATCACGGCTAAGGTATTTACCCAGCGTGAAGATGTCCTCCGGTGAGTTCTGGTCCATAGGAGGATTGGCAGAGGAGCGGATGACAATCAGAGCATAAGTAGAGTAACCAATCATCAGCATCAACAGGCAGAGCAGGGTGGTGTTCTTCATGCGTGCTGTGATAGCTGGCAGGAACGTAAACTTTCCTTTGACGACAAACCAGAGAAGTGCCAATACAATCACACCAATGATGAAAGCCGACCACCCATAGCCATAGAACGGAATACCTAACATTCCAATTGCGGCAATGAATGATATATTCTCGCGCAGGATATGCTTATGTTGGTAGCTTTCATAGATGGCCCAGATAACAATAGTAACGAGCAGGAAGATGTAGATGATCTCACCCGTGTTGAACGGCATTCCCAACGTGTTGACAAAGAACAACTCAAACCATCCACCTACAGTAATGATGCCTGGTACGACACCATAGAGAATGGCAGCCACAAGTACGAACGAGATACAGAGGGCAATGAGAGAGCCTTTCAGATTTGCATTGGGGAAACGCTTGTAATAGTATACCAGCACAATAGCAGGAACACACAAGAGGTTCAACAAGTGTACACCGATGGAGAGTCCTGTCATATACATAATAAGCACCAGCCAGCGGTCGCTATGAGGCTCATCAGCATGGTCTTCCCACTTTAGAATCAGCCAGAACACGACAGCAGTAAACGCTGAGGAGTAGGCATATACCTCACCTTCTACAGCAGAGAACCAGAAAGTGTCGCTAAATGTGTAAATCAACGCGCCTACAAGTCCTGAAGCCTCAATGGCAATCAGCTTGTTTGTCGTCAACTCGTCCCATGAGTCAATCAGCAGACGACGTGTCAAGTGGGTTATCGACCAAAACAGGAATAATATACACGTAGCCGAAAGCAGTGCGCTCATGATGTTTACCATCAGGGCCACTTTCGACGGGTCGCTGGTCAGTTGCGTGAACAGATTAGCAGTCAGCATGAAGAAAGGTGCCCCCGGTGGGTGGCCTACTTCAAGTTTATAACCTGTTGTGATAAATTCAGGGCAGTCCCAAAAACTTGCTGTCGGTTCAATGGTAGAGCAATAGACGAAGGCTGCAATCAAAAAGGTGAGCCATCCGAGAACATTGTCTACAATTCTGTACTGTTTCATTGATATGATTGATAATTTTTAATTGCAAAGATACAAAAGAGTTAGGAGTTAGGAGTTTGTCGTTGTTAGTTTTCTGCACTCCTTAATCATTTTTAACTTCTATCTTCTTCCTCATGTCTTTTATCTTTCAACGCATTTATAGCTAAAAGAAAAATCCCGCTCCATATGCTAAAAGAATATAGCGGAGCAACTTTCCCAGTGTGACACTGATAAGAGTAATCGCCACATTTGCACGCATCAGGCCGAGGGCGATTGCAATGGCACTGCCCAGAACGGGAAGGAAAGTAAAGAATCCCATCCATGCGCCACGGCCGGCCATGAAGCGCTGGGCCTTGTTGAGAGTCTCCTCGCCGACATGCAGGTAACGCTCTATCCATTCCGGTTTGCCGAGTCTGCCGACGCCATAATTAAACATGGAGCCAAGCACATTGCCTGCTGTGCCATACAGCACAAGCCCAATAGGCTCTAATCCTGTTGCCATGAGCCCGATCATCACCGCCTCGCTGCTAAAGGGAAACACAGAGCCTGCAATAAACGAGGCCACAAAGAATCCCTCATAGCCATATTCTGTCAGAAAAGCAATGAGGGTATCCATAGATTGTAGACTGTGATGATGAGCGCAAGAATCATGAACAGAATCACGGCGATGTTTGTAAGCCTCGTCCTCGTCAGTGCAATGAAGTGGGCAATCAGGATGCTTGAGCTGATCGTCATGATACGCAGCAACACTTGGGCATGCATTGGTTGAAGAACGATGAAGATGACCGACAGGAATAGCATGGTCATGAATACATAGTAAATCAACCGCGTGCGAATCTTGTCGAAGAAACTGTTCCGCAGGAAATGAATGCTTCCCGTAATACCCAGCAGGAGGATGAATACAAGCGTGACAATCAGATGCTCGTCAATATGCTCGTAGACAAATAAAGGCTGGAACTTGGCAACAGACAGAAAATGCCCGATAAACAGATCAGTCTGATAGCTAATGACACAATATGCCCCAACAAACCAATATGGCGCAATCAGTCCGATGATGCTTGCCCAGAAATTCCTCCAGCTGAGAGCCATCATGTTACGCCACAACATAATCCATAGGAATGGAACGAAGAACACAATCTGAATGAACATCAGACTGGCCAGTCCCAGACAGAAGAAAGCATAAAATACCCATCCCGGGGACGTCTTGTCCTGATATGTCTGGAAGAAGGCCATGTAGAACGAAATCATACAAAGCTGGACAATGCCTCCTTGTATGTCGTTGAATACCATTGCCGACATCGCAGTCAATACCAGGAAGGAACAAGAAACCATGCGGCTGAAGATTCTGATGAGCACATTGATGTTGTTTAGCTCCATCATCAGGTATGTTGAAAGTATCATACAACCGAAGGGTACCCATACCATACGGTTATCCGGCAGGCCGCCGGCCACCCATACCAAAACCGCATAAACCAGTGTCAGTGGCAATGCGAACTTACTCTCCGCTATTTTATTCTGTAGCCTCTTCAATATTGTTCGTCGTTGATGGCACAAAGTGCATTCTTGCAACCGCAGCGTACTACTCTACATATACAGAAGGCTGCTCTACGCGCGTAGAGAGCAACTCGGGAAATGTAGAAGGCAGCTCTGCAAATGCCAATTGCGCCGTTGTGTCAAAGGTCTGCACCAATGTCTGACCGGAAGTACTTGTCTGTGAACTGGATTTTCTGAGCCTCCTTGAACGACTTGGCCAGCGCTTCAGCCTTGTCCTTTCCATAGGAGGAGACGGCAATCACACGACCGCCATTCGTCACTATCTCACCATCTTTCAGTGCTGTTCCGGCATGGAAGACGATGCTGCTATCGACCTTGTCGATACCGCTGATGGGATAGCCTTTCTTGTAGGATTGGGGATAGCCACCGCTCACGAGCATTACACAAACGGCACTTCGTTCGTCGAACTCAACCTTGTACTGGTCTAAGTTGCCATTTGCCACGCCTTCGAACAAGTCTACGATGTCGCTCTTCAGGCGTAACATCACACTCTCTGTCTCTGGGTCACCCATCCGGCAGTTGTATTCAATAACCATTGGGTCGCCCTTCACGTTGATCAGACCAAAGAAGATAAAGCCCTTATAGTCAATACCCTCTGATGCCAGTCCCTCAACTGTCGGGCGGATGATTCGGTCTTCCACCTTCTTCATCCATTCCTTGTCGGCGAACGGAACGGGCGACACGCTGCCCATGCCACCGGTATTCAGTCCTGTATCTCCCTCTCCGATGCGCTTGTAGTCTTTTGCCTCTGGCAGAATCTGGTAATGCTTACCGTCAGTCAGTATGAATACTGAGCACTCGATGCCGCTAAGGAACTCCTCGATCACTACGTGTGACGATGCGTTACCGAACATGCCGCCAAGCATTTCGCCCAACTCCTTCTTTGCCTCGTCAATGGTGGGAAGGATAAGCACGCCTTTTCCGGCACATAGCCCGTCTGCTTTTAATACGTACGGCGGCTCCAACTGCTCCAAGTATGCAAGACCTTCTTGAAGGTGCTCACCGTCAAACGTCGCATATTTGGCTGTCGGAATATGATGGCGCTGCATAAAGCCTTTGGCAAAATCTTTGGAACCTTCCAATACAGCTCCTGCCTTCGACGGGCCGATGACGGGAATGTCCTTGGTACGTGCATCGGCCTTGAATTCGTCGTAAATACCCTTTACCAACGGATCCTCAGGTCCGACCACTACCATGTTAACTCCATTGTTGACCACAAAGCTCTTGATGGCCTCAAAGTCGTCAGCCTTCATCGCGATGTTCTCGCCACAAGCTGCCGTACCTGCGTTGCCAGGGGCGATAAACAGTTTCTCACACTTGCTGCTCTGAGCTATTTTCCATGCCAATGCATGTTCGCGTCCGCCACTTCCTAATAATAATATTCTCATCTTAAATCTCTTTTTCTTAACTAAATGATGTCAGATTTGTTAAAACCTTCTTTCCGGCTCCTGACTTTTAACTATTTCAGGTAATCCTCGAAATACTGAGTAATACGCTCATGCAGATGTACACTCTGATGACCGCGCATGTTATGCGGCTCACCTGGATAGACAAAGAAATCGGGCTGTGTGCCGGCCTTGATGCACTCTGCAATAAACGACAGACAATGCTGCGGAACCACCGTGGCGTCGTTGTAGCCGGTGATAATCTGCAATTTTCCCTTCAGGTCTTTTGCCTTTTTCAGCAGACTGGTCTTAGCATAGCCGTCGGGATTTGTCTGTGGCGTGTCCATGTAGCGCTCACCATACATCACCTCGTACCATTTCCAGTCGATAACAGGACCTCCGGCAACACCTACCTTAAACACTTCGGGATGATTGGTCATCAGTGTAATGGTCATGTAGCCGCCAAAACTCCATCCATGTACGCCCATTCGTTCCTGGTCGACATAGGGAAGCGACTTCAGAAATTCCACACCCTTCATCTGGTCGGCCATCTCTATCTGTCCGAGCTGGCGGAAAGTAGCTTGCTCGAACTCACGTCCGCGGTTCTCACTGCCCCGGTTGTCTAAGATGAACAGTAAATAGCCTTTCTGTGCCATATAAGTCTCCCAAGAGCGGCTGGCATAGTGCCATGATGCCCCAACGTTGTGAGCATGCGGGCCACCGTAGACGTAAATGACGGTTGGATACTTCTTCTGCGGGTCAAAGCCGGTGGGTTTCACCATACGGTAGTAAAGGTCGGTCTGCCCGTCGGCAGCCTTGATGCTGCCACTCTCGTAGGTCGGCACGTCGTAACCCTCCCAAGGGTCTTTAGCCGTAAACAGGTCGCGGCTCTTGCCCGTCTCAGTGTTGGTCACCACAATCTTTCGTGGTATGTCGGGCTCTGAGTAGTTGTCGAGCAGCGTTCTTCCAGTGGGGGAGAGCTGGGCGTTGTGCCATCCACGTCCGTTGTCGAGTGCCATGCGCTTGCCGTTCTTCACATTAACAGCAAAAATGTTGCGTTGAATGGGGCTGGCCTCGTTCGATGCATAGATGATGCTCTTGGCCTTCGTGTTGAAACCAACAAGCTCCATCACCACCCATGGACCCTTGGTCAGCTGGCGTATCAGTTTTCCATCGCTGTTATAAAGATATAAATGATTGTAGCCGTCGCGCTGGCTTTGCATGATAAACTTCGTTGCATCCCAAGGAAGGAATACTATGGGGTGCTGCGGTTCAACGTATTTTTCGTGGGTTTCACGATAAAGTTCTGCTTTTCGCTCACCTGTCATCGCGTCGTAGCTTACCAGCCGGCAGTCATTCTGATCGCGGTTCAGCTCAAACATATAGATAGTCTTCGAGTCAGGACTCCAGCTGATATTCGTGAAATACCGGTCGGTCGGATCACCTGCCTGTAAGTATATGGTTTGGTTCGTTGCCACATCATATACTCCCACGGTTACCTTGTGGCTGGTTTCGCCAGCCATAGGATACTTATCGGGCTTGCATTCGGCTATACGCGGAAAGATATCCACCTGCGGATAGTCGGTCACCATGCTCTGGTCCATGCGGTAGAAAGCCATGCGGCTTTTGTCAGGACTCCAAAAGATGCCGTCGTCGATGCCGAACTCATTACGGTGTACAGCCTCACCATAGACAATCTCACGGCTGCCGTCGGTGGTTAACTTGTGTTTCACGCCTTCAGCGTCGGTAACATATAGCTGGTTGTCGTCTTCTTTCTGTGCGAAAGGCTTTGTCTGCTCGGGCCTTTCTCTCTTCTCCAACCTGACGGGCATCTCGCCCTTCCATTCGTACATGCGGTTCTCGGGCACCATCTTGCGATAGTTCTTGCCGCCGAAGTTCAGGTCTTCCAACGTGAACTTTTTCAATTCTTGTGCCGACATGCTCATCGTCATCATGGCCATGATGAAAACAATAATTTTTCTCATATGTTCCGTATTTAGATTAATTCTCGTCGTCAAAGCTGCGTCTCCTGTCGAAATCCTTGCTGAATCTCTTGCCGCTCTTGTCGAATTTTCCACCCTTGTCGAACTTTCCGCTTTTTCTGCCCCCGCGGTTGAAATCGCGGTCGCGTCTGTTACCACGATCATCGTTTCTCGGTCCACGGTCGAAACCATGGTCGCGTCTGTTGCCCCGCATTCCCGATCCGCGTCTCTCGCCACCTCTTTCTTCATGGTCAAAGTCACGGTCGCGTCTGGGTCTTCTGTCATCGTTTCTCGGTCCACGCTCTCTATGATCGGAACCGTGCTCAAATGTGCGCGGCTCACCTTTATAGTTCTTTTCGAACGAGTGGAACTTAAATGAGCGGATGTCGCCTTCCTCATTCTCATCCTCCTCGTCGAGGTGTTTCTTGAAATCACGGTTTTTCTTGAAACGGTGTTTCTCAGCCATGGCTTTTTTCTCCTCCTCGGTTTTCACCACGCCGCCCTCGCTACGGAACTCCTGCAGACGGCCCTCAAACATCTGATATTTGCGGAACTCGCACTCCAGAGAGCCGTTGTAAAGCGGAATCTTGATGCTCGGTTTCAGCCCGATGGCGTCGAAACACTCCTCGCGGTAGCTCAATATCCACGCCTCATTGCCTTGGAAGGCATGCTTCAGACGTTCACCGATCATCTTGTAAGTACCGATGAGGTCGGGGGTGGAGATGCGCTCGCCGTAAGGCGGATTAGTCACGATAATGGCCTTCTGCTGCGGTTGCGTGAAATCCTTAAAGTCAGCCTGCTCCACGGTGATGATGCTTGACAGACCGGCCGCCTTCACATTCAGGCGTGCAGTATTCACAGCCTTGATGTCGACATCGTAACCGTAAATGTGGCACTTTGCCTCTTTCTCTGTCGAGTCGTCGTTGTATATCTCGTCGAACAGCTCCTGGTCGAAGTCATTCCATTTCTCGAATGCGTATTCCTTGCGGAAGACGCCTGGGCTCATGTTCAAGGCAATGAGCGCTGCCTCAATAAGCAGGGTACCGCTGCCACACATCGGGTCAATGAAGTCGATGTCGCCTTTCCATCCTGTCTGCAGAATCATACCAGCTGCTAGAACCTCATTCAACGGAGCTTCCACGCTCTCCTGGCGATAGCCTCGACGGTGCAGCGACTCTCCGCTTGAGTCGAGCGACAACGTGCAGTCGTCCTCGGCCACATGCATGTTCAACCGGATGTCGGGATTGGCAACGGAGATATTCGGGCGCTTGCCTGTTCGCTCGCGGAACTGGTCAACGATAGCGTCCTTCACTTTGTAACTCACGAATTTTGAGTGACGGAACTCCTCAGAGAACACTACTGAGTCAACTGCAAACGTCTTCTCGTTGTCCAGATATTCACTCCAGTCAATCTTCATCACCTCCTCGTAGACCTCGTCGGCACTGCGAGCCTTGAAGTGTTTGATAGGCTTGAGGATTTTAATGGCAGTGTGCAACTGGAAGTTGGCACGATACATCATCTCCTTGTCGCCGGTGAAAGAAACCATTCTCCGTCCGATGGTTACGTTTTTAGCACCTAATTCTGTCAGCTCTTGTGCCAAGGTAGGCTCGAGGCCCATGAACGTCTTGGCAATGAGTTCAAATTCTTGTTCCATATTGATTGTAGATATTTTAATCGTAAGTGGGAGGTCTTATTTGTGATTCTTTTTCGTTCCATTCTCCATGTCTTCCGTGAGCCACACGTTTGCTCCGATGACACAATCGTCGCCAACTGTAATGCGCCCAAGCAGAGTGGCGTTTGCATAGATGACCACATTGTCGCCGATAATCGGGTGGCGGGGAATGCCTTTGATGGGATTGCCGTTTTCGTCGAGTGGGAAACTTTTTGCTCCAAGTGTCACACCTTGATATAGTTTCACGTTGTTGCCGATAATGCAGGTAGCGCCGATGACCACACCTGTTCCGTGGTCGATTGTGAAATGATTCCCGATGCGTGCACCTGGGTGTATGTCGATGCCCGTCTCTGAATGAGCCATCTCTGTCATGATTCGTGGGATAAGCGGTACGCCCAGCTCTACGAGCTCGTGTGCGATACGGTAGTTGGTCAGCGCTTTAATCACCGGATAACATGATATAATCTCACCGAAACTTTCAGCGGCCGGGTCGCCGTTGTAGGCGGCCTCGACGTCGGTGGCCAGCACTTTGCGAATCTGCGGTAGCCTCGTAATCATCTCAGCGGCAAGTGCCTCTGTCTGTCCGCGCCGCTCAGCTATCACTT
>JAEEGG010023175.1_pt1 | contig 12149 bp, 6 predicted proteins | sample 9134161 | NCBI WGS metagenome assembly JAEEGG01 (sample SAMN16246543, study PRJNA631951) | gut metagenome | biome: gut microbiome; feature: rumen; material: CR-attached | host: Bos | place: Iran: Karaj | collected 2018-10 | reverse complement strand
CTGCACGATGATGCGCACGCGGTTGGGGATCGAATTGCGGAGCAGGGAGACCACCAGGCTCGAGAGCCCGGTGACGATGATCACCGAAAGGGCCATCACGCAGGCGCCCTTGAGCTGGACCGTGACGGCCAGCGAAGAGCAGATACCGAGCACGAGCACCGTGATCGGGTTCCCCTTGAAAATGGGGTTCAACAAGGTTTTCTTGAGTTCTTCGTTCATGGCTTAGCCCTCCTGATGATTGTGTTGGTGATTGTGGTCGTGACCGTGATCATGGTCGTGATCGTGATCGCAGTCGGCGCATTCATCGCCGTCGCAGCAGCAGCAATCCTCCTCCACGGCGGCAGCCGCTTTCTTCTGCAGGAACGGGATGTAGGCGCCCAGCCAGGTGTCGAGCGCGGCGTCGAGGCCGTTGCAGGTCATCGTGGCGCCGGTGATGGCGTCGACCTTCGAACGGTCGTCGGCGGGAGCGCCGCCCTTGATGATGCCGAACGGGTTTTCGGGATGCTCGAAATCGACGGTCTTGCCCTTGAATTGTTCGCGGAACCAGGCCTCGTCCTTGATCTTGGCACCCAGGCCCGGGGTTTCACCCTCGTGGTCGAAGTAGGCGCCCACGATTTCGGTGCAGTCGGCGTTGAAGGCGATGTAGCCCCAGACCGGGCCCCAGAGGCCCGCGCCGTAGCACGGAATCACGTTGATCTCGGCGCCGTCTTTCTCAAAGACATAGACGGGAAGCGCCGGATTGCCCGCGGCGATGTTCTTGTTCTCGAGCTTCAGGTTGTCCTGGAGTTCGATCGAGGAGACTTCCGTCTCGAGTTCGTCGGTCTTGTTGCCGTCCTTGTCGATCAGGAACGCGGTCTTGATGTTGTCGCTGTACAGGGCCAGGATCTGTTCGTTGCCGAACTTGGCCAGGTCCTCCTTGCTGGAAAAACCGGCGGCCGTCAGCATCTGGCTGATGGTTTCCGCCTTGATGTTCGCCTGCTGCCTGGGCTTGAGCGCCATCGCGGCAAGGGCCAGGATGGCGGCCGCTATCACGACGATGACCGTCGTGTAGACAATGGTGTATACGTTGTTGTTGGTATTCATCGCTAGACGGTTTTAGCCCGCTTCAGGCGGCGGTTGATATTGGCGCTGACGACATAGTGGTCGATCAGCGGAGCGAACGTGTTCATCAGCAGGATGGCGAGCATCATGCCTTCCGGATAGCCCGGGTTGAAAAGACGCACGGTGATGCAGAGCGCGCCGATCAGGAAGCCGTAGATCCACTTGCCGCATTCGGTCTGGGCCGAGGTCACGGGGTCAGTGGCCATGAACACCGTACCGAAGGCGAAACCGCCCATCAGCAGCTGCTCCCAGCACGGGATGTCGGTCACGCCGAACGAGGTGCCGAGCCAGCCCACGAAGAGGGCACCGAGCACCGAAGAGCACATGATCTTCCAGCTGGCCACGCCGGTGCACAGGAGGATGAAGGCGCCGATCAGGATGGCGATCACGCTCGTTTCACCCACCGCACCGGGGATGTTGCCCACGAACAGGTCGAGGACGCTGGTACCGGCCTGGGAGAGGCCGTCGAGGGAAGCGTGCGAAAGCGGCGTGGCGCCGGAGAGCGCGTCGACCACTTCCCCGCCCTTCCAAGGCGTACCGCCTTCGAGGGCCTTGCTCAGGCCGCCGACCCAGACAGAGTCGCCCGACATCTTGCTCGGATAGGAGAAGAACAGGAAGGCACGGGCCAGGAGCGCCGGGTTCCAGATGTTCATGCCGGTGCCGCCGAAGACTTCCTTGCCGATGATCACGGCGAAGGCCACGGCCAGCGTGAGCATCCACCAGGGAACGTCGACCGGGACGATGAGCGGAATGATGAAACCGCTCACCAGGTAGCCTTCGCTCACCTCGTGGCCTTTCATCTGGGCCGAGGCGAACTCGATGCCGAGGCCTACGATGTAGGAGACCAGGTACAGCGGGATGATTTTCACGAAGCCGTACCACACTTTCTCCCAGAAGCCCCAGCCGAGGCCGAAGACGATGCTGTGCTGCTCGCCGAGGTTCCAGATGCCGAAAAGCAGGGCGGGAACCAGCGAAAGCACGACGATGATCAGGATGCGTTTCAGGTCGACGCAGTCCTTCACGTGCACGCCGCCTTTCTTGGTGACGCGGTTGGGCACGAAGAAGAAGGTCTCGAACGCATCGAACGAGGAGTGGAGCCAACTCAGTTTTCCGCCTTCGGAAAAGGTCGGCCGGATTTTGTCGAAGAAATTCTTTGCCATACTGGTTCCTCCTTACATTTCCTTGATCATCAAATCGATACCGTCACGGACAATCTGCTGGATGGCGATCTTCGACGGGCAGACGTATTCGCAGAGCGCGACGTCTTCCTCGATGATTTCGTAGATGCCCAGGTTCTCCATCTTCTCGAGGTCGCCGGCGAGGCAGGCCTTGAAGAGCTGGAGCGGATAGATGTCCATCGGAAGGACCTTGCCGTAGACGTCGTTCATCAGGAACGGGCGTTCGCCGCCGTTCTCGTTGGTATCCATGTCGTATTTCTTGTGGCAGCGCAGGAAGGCGGGATAGGTCCGGGAGACGGAGAATTTCTTGCTGCGGATGGGGTTGGCCCAGCCGAACATCTCGTAGTAGCGGCCTTCCTTGAGGACCGTCACCTGGTTGTGGAAGAAGCCCAGGAAACCGTCGGGACCGACCGTTTCACCGGTCAGCACGTCGCCGCTGATCACGCGGATTTCACCGTCGTTGCCGAAGAAGCCGGCCAGGTCGGCCATCGCAACGCCGGCGGGGACTTCCGCATAGGAAGGATTCACGGCGGCGGGACCGGCTACGGCGATGGTACGGTGGGTGTCGTACACGCCCTTGAGGAAGAGGCGGCCGATGACGGCCACCAGCGGGAGATCCACCGTCCAGACCACCTCGCCCTTGTTGATGGGGCTGATGTGGTTGATCTGCACGCCGACGTTGCCGGCGGGATGGGGACCCTCGAAGGAGTGGAAGATGACGCCCGTGAGCTTGTGCAGTTCATCGCCCGCGAACTTCCGGGCGTCCAGCGACAGGTGGACGCCGCCCTTGGTCAGCTTGCCGAGGGCGTCCACGCCCGCCTGGAGGGCGTCGAAGTCGTTTTGGAGGGTGAACGCATAGTCTGCGCCGAGCGGGGCGGTGTTGAACCCGGAGATGAAGATGGCCTTGGGTTCCGCCTGGGGATCGGCCACCGTGCCGTACGGGCGCTGCTTGAGGCAGGGCCAGAGGCCGCAGCGGAGGAGCAGGGCGGTCATCGCTTCCTTATCGAGCGAAGCGGCCTTGGGGACGTCGAACGAAACGGACTCGTTCTTCCCGTCGGCGGCGATGCGGACGGCGAGCAGCTTGCGCTTGTCGCCGCGGACGATCGCGTCGACCGTGCCGCTGACCGGCGAGCAGAACACCATGTCGGTGCACTTCTTGTCGGCGAAGAGCGGCGTGCCGGCCTTCACGGCATCACCCTCCTTCACCAGAAGGCGGGGAACCATACCGCGGAAGTCAGTCGGTTTGACGGCCACCAGACCCGGAGCGACCCGCTTGGTCACTTCGCAAAGAGCCGCGCCTGCGATAGGCAGGTCGAGACCCTTTTTCAATCTGATTTGATCTGACATGAAATTATTTGATTAGTAGTAAATGTTTTAACTATTATCTTGCAAAGATACCTATAAAATGTGAGTAAAAAAAGCATTATTTCACGATTTGGAAGATTTGGAATTCTGCCGCAAAAAGCGTAAGTTTGGATTGCGAACGCGCACAAAAAACACGAACCTGAACCCACGACTTATGAGAAAACGAATCTGCCTGTTTGCGGCCCTCGCCGCTGTTCTGGCGGCCTGCTCCACCCAGGGTCCCGCCGAAGTTGGAAAGAAAACCGATGCGCTCGATGCCGCAGCCTGGGAGGCATCCGCCTGGATCTCAGCGGCCGACGCCCCGGTGGCGAAGGTCACCGGCTACCTGGCGGCCGACGGCGCCAGCTGGTTCGTTTCTCCCGTCCGGAACGAGAAAAAAGTGGTCTCGGCCACGTGGATGACCACGGGCCTGGGCGTCTACCAACTGTTCCTCAACGGCGTTCCGGTGGGCGCGGAAGTCCTCAAGCCCGGCTTCACCCACTACGCCAAGACCCGCCGCTCCTTCACCTACGACATCACCGACGCCTTCCGGAAGAAAGCGGGCGCCGAGAACGTGCTCTCCGCGCAGGTGACGCCCGGCTGGTGGGCCGACAAGATCATCACGCCCGGCGGCTACGGCGGCATGCGCGGGCGCAAATGCGCCTTCCGCGCCGTCCTGGCCCTGACCTACGCCGACGGCACCCAAGCCCTGCTGGGCACCGACACCGAGCACTGGAAAGCCGGCATCGCCGGCCCCGTCAAGCACGCCGGCATCTTCGACGGCGAGCGCTACGACGCCCGCGAACTGCCCGGCTACGCCACGCCCGAACAACTTTCCACTCCGGAGCCGAACCACGAATTCAACGGCGAAATCCTCCCCTCCGAAGGCGCCGAGATCTATCTCCGCCGCGACCTGGCCCTCAAACCGGTCAAGGCCTATGTCTGGGAAGGCGTCACCGGCGCCCGTCCTTCCGACGACCCCAAACAGGTCGAATACGGCAAGGTCGCCATTGTCCGGGACTATGCCCCCGGCGAAGTGATCACCGTGAATCCCGGCCAGACGCTGGTGGTCGATTTCGGCCAGAACGCCGCCGCCGTCCCCGCCTTTGAATTCCAGGCCGCGGAAGGGACCGTGCTCACCTGCCTGCCCTCCGAGATCCTCAACGACGGCAACGGCGCGGAAAGCCGCGGCATGGACGGTCCCGAAGGGAGCACCCATCGCCGCAATCTCCGCGCGACCGCCGACTGCTTCCGCCTCGACTACACCTTCGGCCCCCAGTCCGGCTTCGTGTCGTACGAGCCCCATTGCACCTTCTTCGGCTACCGCTACATCGCGGTAACCGTCACCGCGCCAGTGCAGATCCGCCAGGTCGTATCCATCCCGGTCAGCTCCATCGCAAAGGAGCTTGAAACCGGCACCCTGACGACCGGAAACGAGCTGGTCAATCAGCTCATTTCCAACACGCTTTGGGGCCAGCGCTCGAACTACCTTTCCATCCCGACCGACTGCCCGCAGCGCGACGAGCGCCTGGGCTGGACCGCCGACACGCAGGTCTTCACGGAGACCGGCTCCTTCTTCGCCAACACCGACCGCTTCTTCCACAAATGGATGCGCGACATGCGCGACTCGCAGGGCGAAGCCGGCGGATTCCCCGGCGTGGCGCCCACCGCCCAGTACGGCAACGAGACCATGCGCCTGGGCTGGGCGGACGCCGGCATCATCGTGCCCTGGACCGTCTGGAAACAGTTCGGCGACACCGGGATCATCGACGAAAACTGGGAAGCGATGAACCGCTTCCTGAACCACATCGCCGAGACCCGGTACAACCACGAGGCGCTGGTCGCCGAGAACGGCAACTACCAGTGGGCCGACTGGCTCAGCTACGAGCCGCTGGAGAGCTGCAGCGGCCGCTTCAACCTCGATCCGGCCACCCGCAAGGTTTCGACCCAGTACTGGAACTACCTGGGCGCCTCCTACTGGGCCATCGACGCCGCGATGATGCGCGACATGGCCGCGGCCAGCGGCCGCGACGCCGCCCCGTACGCGGCGATGGCGGAAGAGGCCAAGGCTTTCCTCAAGAAAGAATTCCTCCGCCCGGACGGCTCGTTCCGCCTGCCCATCCTCAACGAGATGCAGACGCCCGCCCTCTTCGCCCTCAAGAACGGGCTGGTGGAAGGCCCTGCGTGGGAGGCCATGACCGCCCGCCTGCGGCAGAACTTCGCCGACCACGACGGCTGCCTCCAGACCGGTTTCCTGGGTACTTCCATCCTGATGCAGACCCTCACGGAGAACGGCATGGCCGACGTGGCCTGGGACCTGCTCTTCCAGCGGAAGAACCCCAGCTGGCTGTACTCGGTGGACAACGGCGCCACCACCATCTGGGAGCGCTGGAACAGCTATATGCTGGAAAAGGGCATGGGGCCCAACGGGATGAACAGCTTCAACCACTACGCCTATGGCTGCGTCTGCCAGTGGCTCTGGGAAACCGCCGCCGGCATCTGCGCCGACCCGGCCGAACCCGGCTTCCTGCACATCCTGCTCCGGCCCGTTCCCGACAAGCGGCTGGGCAGCCTCCACGCCGAATACGCCTCCGCCGCCGGCCTGATCAAGAGCGACTGGAAATACGACGGCGACCGGTGGACCTGGACCTTCACCGTTCCGGAAGGCGCCACCGCCACCGTCACCCTTCCTGGCGAATCCGAAAGCAAGGATTATGCGGCCGGGACTTATACGATTGAACGTTAGACTTAGATTGATTGCAGATTGATTTGATATGAACACCGACCTGTTCGAGGGGTTGAACAGCGCGCAGAAAGCCGCTGTCCTGTGCACGGAAGGGCCTTCGCTCATCATCGCGGGGGCCGGTTCCGGAAAGACCCGGGTGCTTACCTGCCGGGTTGCGCACATACTGGAAGGAGACTGCAGGCCCGGAGAAGTATTGGCCCTGACTTTTACCAAGAAGGCCGCCGGGGAGATGAAGGAGCGCGTCGCGCTCCTGGTGGGAGCGCAGAAGGCCCGCTGGATCCAGATGGGCACGTTCCATTCGATTTTCATCCGTTTCCTTCGGGAATACGCCGACCTGCTCGGCTATCCCGAACACTTCACCATCTACGACCAAACCGATTCCCGCAGCATTCTCAAGCAATGCGTCAAGGAACTGGAACTGGACGAGAAGAACTACAAGCCGGGCATGGTCCAGAGCATCATCTCCAAGGCCAAGAACAGCCTGCTGACTGTGGCTGGCTACCGGGCCGATCACGAGATCACGGAGGCCGACCGCGCCGCCCGCCGGCCGCGGATGGCCGACGTCTACGAGCTGTACCAGAAAAAATGCCGGGAAGCCGGAGCGATGGACTTCGACGACATCCTGCTCAACATGAACATCCTGCTCAAACGGTTCCCGGAGGCGTGCGCGGCCATTGCCGCCCGCTTCCGCTACATCCTCGTCGACGAGTACCAGGACACGAACCACGCGCAGTATGTGATCCTGCGCCGGCTGGCCGAACCGCACCACAACATCTGCGTGGTGGGCGACGATTCCCAGAGCATCTACGGGTTCCGCGGCGCGCGGGTCGAGAACATCCTCCGGTTCCGGAAAGACTATCCCGAAGCGAAGGAATTCCGGCTGGAGCAGAACTACCGCTCCACCCAGAACATCGTGGGCGCGGCCAACAGCCTGATCGCCCACAATGAACGCCGGCTCAAGAAGGAGTGCTTCTCCAAGGCCGGGGCCGGCGAAAAGATCGGGGTGATCAAGGCCTACACCGAAAGCGAAGAAGCCCATCTGATCGCCACTTCGATCGTCGAGCGTATCTATTCCGACAAGGCCTCCTACGACAGCTTCGCGATCCTCTACCGGACGAACGCCCAGTCCCGGGCGCTCGAGGAGGCCCTGCGCAAGCGGAATCTCCCCTACCGCATCTACGGCAGCCATTCGTTCTACGAACGGGCGGAGATCAAGGACCTGCTGGCCTATTTCAAGCTGACGGTCAACCCGCAGGACAACGAATCGTTCCGCCGGGTGATCAACGTGCCCGCCCGCGGCATCGGCGACACCACGATCGACCGGCTGGCGGCCGCAGCGGCGGCGGCCGGCTGCCCGCTCTACAACGCACCGCTGCTCGAGAACGAGAAACTCTACGCCGCCGGCCTGAAAGACGCCGCCATCAAGAAACTGCGCGACTTCGTGGCGATGCTGGAACCGCTCTGCGAAAAGACCGAGACAGCCGACTGCTACGGCCTGGCCCTGGAAATCGGCGACAGATCCGGCTATCTGGCCGCCCTCCGGGCCGACACCTCGCCCGAAGGCATCGCCCGCTTCGAGAACGCCGAAGAACTCTTCAGCAGCATCAAGGAATACCTCGAGGAGGAAAGCGAAATGCGGCAGATCCTGTCGGAAGACGGCGAAGCGCCCATCGCCGCCCTCGTCACGCTGAGCGACTATCTCGAGAACATCTACCTGCTGAGCGAAGCCGAAAAAGACGACACCCAGGATCCCGACAAGGACCAGACCAACAAGATCACGCTGATGACGGTCCACGCCGCCAAAGGGCTGGAGTTCCCCTATGTCTATGTGGCCGGCATGGAAGAGAACCTCTTCCCGTCGGAAAGCATGAACGACACGCCCGACAAGATCGAGGAGGAACGCCGGCTCTTCTACGTCGCCCTGACCCGGGCGCAGAAAGTCGTCACGGTCTCCTACGCCCAGAACCGCCGGAAATGGGGCAGCGAAGAGTCGAACCGCCCTTCCCGCTTCCTGCGGGAAATCGATCGCCAGTATTACGCCGTCGAGCCCGACTCCGACCAGAACCGCTACGATCCCTTCCCCCAGACTCGTTTCCGCCGTTCCGACTTCGAGACGTACCGGCAGCCCGGCCGGCAGCAGAGCTGGCAACGGCCGGCGCAGCCGCAGCAGCGCCCGGCCGCCGCGCCCCCGCGTCCGGTTCCGGCTTCGCCGGCCCCGGCCCACACGCCATCGCCCGGCTTCGCGCCATCGCCCGTGGCCGCCCTCCAGGTCGGCCAGCGGGTCGAGCACGACCGCTTCGGCTACGGCACCATCCTCTCGCTGGAAGGCGACGGACCCAACCGCAAAGCGGTTGTTTCCTTCGACGCCAGCGGGCAGAAAACACTTTTGTTGAAATTTGCTAAACTCCGCATAGTTTAGACGATTGCATTAAAATTGACTGGCATATGTTTTGCAATTATACGCTCGAAGTTTTTCATAGTTTAAGTTTAAGTTTAGGTTAGTAGACGGGTCGGGCGCCGGTAGCACCCGGCCCGTCGAATTGTATTGATATGAAACACTTTCTTCTCCGTCTGACCCTGGTCTGCGCCGCCTGGCTGCTGACCGCGGCACCCCGGCTGGGGGCGCAACCCGCCCAAAATCTCCTGTCCCCGCAAGACTATCTCGGATTCGAACTCGACGCCCGGATGGCCGACTGGGGCGACATCCTCTCCTATGCGGACTACCTGGCCACCCACTCCGACCGCGTGAGCGTCAAACGCTTCGGCCGGACCTATGAGCGCCGTCCCTTCATCCAGGTCGCCATCACCTCCCCGGCCAACCAGAACCGGCTGGAGGAAATCCGCCGGGAACATCTGAAAGTCACGGATGCTTCCGTCTCGGGAACCCTCGACCTCGCGAAGATGCCGCTGGTCATCGACCTGCGCGGCACCATCCACGGCAATGAGATTTCCGGCGCCCAGGGCCTGCTCTCCCTGATGTATTACTACGCCGCCTCCGAAGACCCGGCCGTCACGGAGATGCTCGAGCAGACCGTCCTGCTGGTGGTCCCGGCCCAGAATCCCGACGGCATGAGCCGCTTCGCGATGTGGGTCAACGGCAATGCGAGCCTCCACCCGTTCCTCGACAACCAGGCCCGCGAATACCACGAGCCGAGCCCCTCTTCCCGGGCCAACCATTACTGGATGGACACCAACCGCGACTGGCTTACCGCCCAGTATCCCGAAGGGAAGAATCTGGTGACGATGTATGAATACTGGATGCCGAACGTCTTGCTCGACCTCCACGAGATGGGCAGCTCGCGCAGCGGCCTGTATTATTTCAGCCCGGGCGACCCGAACCGCACCTTCGCCTACGTTCCGCAGCGGAATCAGGACCTGACCCTGGAGATCAGCCACTTTACCCGGCGCGCCCTCGATTCGATCGGCATCCCCTACTTCACGGGCCGCGGCTACGATGACTACTTCATCGGGAAAGGCGCGTGCTACGGCGACATCCAGGGTTCCGTCTGCATCCTCCACGAGCTGGCCTCCACCCGCGGCCACATCCGCGATTATGGCGACAAGGGCATCCATACCTTCGGAGAGACGGTGCAATGGCAATACAATAGCGCCATCGCCGTCGTCGATGGCGCCACCGCGATTGCGCAGGAGCTGAAGGAATACCAACGCGATTTCTTCCACGACGCCGCCCGGGCCGCCGCCGCCGATCCGGTGAAAGGCTATGTGTTCGACGCGCGGGGCAACCGGGGTCTGGCTTTCCTGTTCCTCGAGAACCTGCGTCTCCACGAAATCGAGGTTTACCCCGTGGCCGGGCAGGAAGGGAGCTATTTCGTTCCCTTCCGGCAGAAGCATTATTACAAGATCAAAGGCATCTTCGAAGACATTACGGAATTCCAGGACAGCCATTTCTACGACATCTCCACCTGGTCGCCCACGCGCGCCTGGAACCTGAATGTCCGGACCGTGACGGAAGAACCCGCCCTCGGCGCGGGCATCGGAAAGCCGGTCCTGCCGCAAGGCCAGGGCCCGGCAGCCCCTTCGACCGTCGGCTATACCTTCCAGCCTGACGAGTTCTACACGCCCCGCCTGGTCGCCGAACTCCAGCGGCGCGGCGTCACCGTCCAGGTCGACCCGGCCACAGGCACCTTCTTCGTGCCGGCCGGAGAAAAGCCGGCCGACGGGGAAGACCTCTGCGCCCTGCTGACCACGCTGGCTGGCCAATACGCGGTTGACGTAACGGCCCGTCCGGAGACGGTGAAGAAACGCAATCGCCAGCCGGAACCCGGCTGGAAGCCCGTCCGCCAGCCCCGGACGGCCCTGATCACCGATCTCGGCGGTTCGAGCCAGCAAGGATCCATCTGGCACATGCTCGACGAGCATTTCGCCATGAATCACTCGCTCGTGGACTTCCGCACGTTTACCGGCCGCAACTTCGACATCAACCGGTATGACGCCCTGATCTTCGCTGGCCCCGTCCAGATGGACGGAACCAATCCGGAGGCCTGGAAGAGGCTGAAAGCCTGGGTGGAAGCCGGAGGTACGCTGATCCTGCTGGGTCCGGCGCACACCGTATCGGGCACCATCGGTTCCGACAGCATCTCCTCCCAGAACGGAAGCGGTGTCAGCGGCCTGGTGCTCAACGCCGAGTTCGCGGCCGAAAGCCCGCTGTTCTGGGGCTACCGCCAGCGCGATATCGATATCTTCAAAGGGAACGCCCAGGTCTGGAAAGTGGCCGACGACGCGCAGGTCGTGCTGCGTTACAGCGCCGACCCCTATCGTTCAGGCTACGTGACCGATGAAAACCTCGCCAAGTTCAAAGGAGCGCCCGTTGCCGCCCTCAAGCACGCGGGCAAGGGATGCATCCTGTATATCCAGGAAGACCTCACCTACCGGGGCTACTGGCTCGGAACCCATCACATCCTGACCAACGCCCTGCTGTTCGGCAACCTGCTCTAAACGGTGCTATTTCGGCAGATGGAAAGCGACGCTCAGCTCCCGCAGCTGGGCGTCGCTCATTCCTTCGGGCTCGAAGCCCATTCCCTTGGCGGCCAGATAGATCTGGGCCGCCTTGTTGAGCACGTCGACCTGGTCGAAAGCATCGATGATGTCGACGTCCACGGCGAAGACGCCGTGTTTTTCCCACATTACCACGTCGTAGCCGTCGGCCAGCGTACGGAGGGTGGCTTCGGCCAGTTCCACGCTGGAAGGGAGCATATAGGGGACGATGCCCAGGCCACGGGGGCAGAAGGCCTTGGTCTCGGGAATCATCGACCAGAGCATCCGCGTGGCGGCGTCTTTTTCGAGCCAGGGTCGGCCGTGGGTCAGCGCGACCAATTCGATGGGGTGCGTATGGAGGGATGCGCGGTACGGGCTGCCGGTGGCGATCAGCCAGTCGTGGACCGCCAGGTGGGACGGCAGTTCGGAGGTCGGCGTCACAGGCGCGTCGGCGACGATTTCGTAGGAGTCGCCGGCGGGCAGGATGCGGATCAAGGAGCCGTTGGCCATGGGGTCGCGGGCCAGGTCACGCATGCGACGGCCGGTGCCTTTGCAGTAGAACCAGCAGTCCGCCAGGCGCGGGAGGGTCTGGCCGAAGGGCCGTGCCGGGCTGATGGCCGGCAGGGCCCGCAGGGCGTCGTCGACGAATTCCGTGACGTTGACCGTGATGTTGCCGCCGTTCCGTTCGGCCCATCCCTTCTGCCAAAGATATCCGGCCACTTCGGCCACCTTATCGATTTCGGCCTTCAGGGCCGGTCTATTCAATAGAACACTATCCATACGTT
>JAEEGG010023174.1_pt1 | contig 12149 bp, 8 predicted proteins | sample 9134161 | NCBI WGS metagenome assembly JAEEGG01 (sample SAMN16246543, study PRJNA631951) | gut metagenome | biome: gut microbiome; feature: rumen; material: CR-attached | host: Bos | place: Iran: Karaj | collected 2018-10 | reverse complement strand
ACATGAATGCGGCTCTCGATGGTTGCGACCTGGTGCTCATCGTGGTGCCCTCGCAGTTCATGGGTGGTGTCGCGAAGAACCTGGGCAAGTGGACTCCGGCGAAGGGCAAGGAACCCATTGTGGTCTGTGCCACCAAGGGTATTCTCGAAGGCACGAACCAGCTGATGAGCGAAGTGTTGCTCTCGAACGTGCCGTGGCTTACCGACGACAAGATGGTCGCCTTCAGCGGGCCGTCGCATGCCGAAGAAGTGAGCCGCCATATCCTTACCGCGATTGTGGCCGCCTGCGTGAACGAGGAATCCGCGAAACTCGTGCAGAAGGTGATGAGCTGTTCTTACTTGCGCGTTTACAGTTCTACCGACATCGTTGGCGTGGAACTCTGCGGTTCGGTGAAGAACGTGATTGCGATTGCCTCTGGCGTGCTCTACGGGCTTGAGGCGAGCGGCAAGTACAAGATTGGCGACAATACGCGTGCAGCCCTCCTTACCCGTGGCCAGGCCGAAATGTGCCGCCTGGGCAAGGCTCTCGGTGCAAAGTCCGAAACGTTTGCGGGCCTCGCCGGCATGGGCGACCTTATTGTGACCTGCCTCTCGCAGCATAGTCGCAACCGCTATGTGGGTGAACACATCGGGCGTGGCGAAACCATCGAGCAGGTTCTTGCCGGCATGAAGATGGTGGCCGAAGGCGTGCCCACCTGCAAGAGCACCAAGGCGCTCGCCGACAAGCTCGGTGTCGAGATGCCTATCGTGAACTCCGTCCACGCGCTCCTCTTCGAAGGCAAGAAGGTCGACGATGTCATCAAGGACATGTGGGGCCGCGAGCTTAAGGAAGAAGTCTGGGGCTAGTTTTCACGCGAAAATCGCGAGGCTAGAAGCAGATTGATGCGCCGAAGTGGGCGGCAAACCCGCTTCTGAATATTCCGCCGGATTCAAGTCCGGCGTTTTTGTTTTTTGCGGGCGAGGCCCCTTCCGGCGAAACCGTGGTGGCGTTTTCCGGAGGTTCTGTGCGCTCGATGTAATCTGTCTTGAGCGGGACGATTTGCGTCGCGCTGGCGAAAAGCGAGAGGTTGCGGAGCGTACCCTGGGTTTCGCGCTCCAGCGTAATCCCGAGCCCGGCGACGAGCCCGTAGCTCTCGAGCATCCACGACCAGGAATCATTCTGTGCGCTGTAGCCTATAAACGAGGTTGTCGAAGAAGTCCTGTCGACCTCGATTTCGTCGTAGGTGTAGTATCCGTGCAAGTCGATGCGCGGGGAAACCTTCGTGTGCGCCGTGATGTTGAAATGCGGGTTAATGTGCCCCCCAAGCAAGACGGCAGAAAGGTCGATGTCTGCATCTACCAGGAAGTTCTTCTGCAAGAACGAGAACGAAAGCGTCTGCATGATGGACACGGGTAGCAGGCGGTTCGGGGCAAACGTCTCGAAGAAACGCTTCTTGTTCCGCTCCATGTGCACGTCTGCCTTGATGCCGCGTGCATCGAGCCCGAAGGTCTCCTTTTCCCACTGAATACTGCCGTAATGCAGGCTTACATCTAGCGGGATGAACGTGAAACGCTTGGTGCTGTTGTCGCGCCAGGTGTTCCCGAAAATGTTCACGTCGGCAGAAATTCCTGCGTAGTAAAAATCGAGTACGCTCTTTTCAAAATGGTGCGCGTATCGGGCGTCCCAGAGCCAGACAAGAGAGGAATCCTTGATATAGTATTCCTGCTTTGCGTTGTACGGGGTCGTGCCGATGTGCTGTAGGCCTGCGGCAAGTTCGTTGCCTGCAAACCTCGCTCCGACTGTAAATCCCTTGCGCAGGTATTGCGAATTCCAGTCACCTTCGATAAGGTGAACTTCGTCGTTTTCGTTTTCGGATTCCCAGCGGATGGTTGCAAGTTCCGGAGCGCCGCGCTCGACAAGTGCTGCCGCATACAGCGAGGAATCTGCAGTGTGTATGGAGACGCTTGATTTTAGCGCCGGCAGATTGCTTGCCGCTACGGAAAAAGTAATGTTCCTGAAGTCGGCCTGGATTCCCGCTGAACCGATCTTGCGGTTACTGTTTAAAGAAAGCTCCCAGCCGTCTTTCCAGAGGCCATCTATGCGGTAATGCGAAAACGAGGCGAAAACGGAATAATTGTTGACTTGTGCTGTGTTTGCTATGTGGCAGAAAGTGCCGTTCAGTTCTTTCGTGTCGGAATCCAGCAAAAAAAGCCCGCCACAATGGGCGAGGCCTTTTGTTTCACCATACGCCAAGGACGCTGCAAGGAGACTTGTCAAGCCTATGGCGTATAGCGATTTAAAGATAGCAGTCACTGCTGATTAATCGATGACGATTTCGTTTTCTTCTTCATCTTCGTAGTATTCGTCGAAGTCGTCGTCGATAGCGGCCTTGATGAATTCATCCCAGAAGAAGTCTACCGTCATGTCGGGGAAGATGCCGCCGAATGTGACATCGGGGAAGATGATAATCTTGCGGAGGTCTTCGAAGGTGTATAGTTCAATTTCGGAATCGACCATCTTGCCGTTGAGGAGACCCTGGATGGTTTCGGTCTTGTTGCCGTCCTTGTCGGTAAAGTACCCGAAGTTGGGAACTTCGTTCTCGTAGAAGGCGACGGCGTACTTGATGGTGCCCTTGTCGTCCTTGCACATTCCTGCGGGGAGCGTCACATCGGGAATCTTCCATTCGGTTTTTGTTATTGGCTCGTCGCTATTAATCATGGCCCAGGGGTCGCCTTCCGCGTAGCTGTTGACGACGAACTTGATCTTGCAACCGTCAGCAACGTAGTTGATTTCTGCTGAGATGCGTTCAGGTTCGTAGACATCCATGAAGATTTTTCCCGAGGTCTCGTCTTCATCCCATCCGGAGACTTGGTTGCTCTCTATGTCGGGATTGAACTTGTAGTATTCCTGGGCCACGTAACCCTGCATGAACCTCTGGGCGTATGCGTCTTCTTCCAAGTTTTCGGACCAGTAGAAACCTCCGTCCGGGTTCACCCATTCGGACTTGTCGTTCACCACGTGGTACGGCAGGAACTTCTGGATGCCGTCGGTATTCTCGAACCACTTGTAGGGCACGAATTTGATGGTCTTGTCCTTGGCGTAGGGAAGGTCGAATCCGGTACGGAGCTGAGTCTTGATGGTGCTCAGGGAATCGATGATTTTCTGGGCGTCGGCGGTGCTCAGGTCGGCTTCTTCGCCATCACCCACGATGTAAAGGTCGTTTTCCTGGGTCTTGAGGCCGTTCTTTGCTTCTTCGAGCCCGTATTGCAGGCCGAACTGCACGTAGTTAATCGCACTGTCGATCATGTTCGGGATGTTCCTGTATTCTTTTTTCCAGGAATCATGGATGCTTGTAAACTTGCTCTCTTTCCCGATAAACTTGAACAGGTGTTCGAAACCGTGGTTATCGTAGTAGTTAACCTTGGCTTCTAAGTCCAAAAGGGAGTCAATCCAGTCGTATTTGCCGTTCTCGTCGATGTTGAGGTTGAGGCTCACAACTGCAGTGAGTGTCGCCTTGGCGGCATACAGTGCGGCAAGTACGGGGGCGAATTCACCGCGGTCAAGTTCAACGTTGCGCTCGTCGATGTTGTAGGTGCAGGTGAACGCGTCGTCGTTGGCGATGTTCGTCATGTAGCTGATGGCGGAATCCAGCGACGGGATAGCGGTTGCGATGGCGGCCTGCGCGTCGCTCACCAAAATGCCGCGGAGTTCGTCGGTGGAATGGAAGGCGAGGTTGAAGGAGACTTCGGAAGAACCTCTCATGTCGCGCGAAAAGAGCGCTGCGCCGGGTTTACCCGTGCGGGCAAGCAGCGTGTCGATCAGGTTGTTGATTTTCTTGTTGTTCGCGATATCCGAGATGATGGATGCCGTGTAGGCGAGTTGCGCTTCGCAGTTGCCGGGATACTTTTTGAGGATCGCCTCGATGGAGGACTTCGTCACGGCGCTCATTTCTTGGGCCTTGCTCAGGTCACCATCCCCGAAGGTGAAATAGACGTCGGTGAGGTCGCTCTTGATTTTTTCGATTTTTGCCTTGTCGGCTTCATCCGTAATTTCTTGGCAGCCGGCAGTGACTTCGACCTTGGTTTCGATGGGGTCGTCAACAGAAATTGGATCCTCGTTCGGATTTGAAGGCGAGGAACTGCTGTCATCGGAGGAACACCCTGTCAAGTACGCTAGGGTGCAGAGCGAGATAATGGAGGCTTGTTTGAAAAATTTCATTTTTTCCTTCCTTTTTGAATTTGTATAGAAAAATAAGAAAAAAGGAGACGAAAAGAACAAAAAACTTCTTTTTCGTCAAAAAAAGTGTTTAAGAACAAGTTTTGGAAGATAAAATGCCTATTTCCGCTTCCCGAGGGCAGCAAATACCACGGCACCTTGCAGAGCCTGGAACAACATGGGGATGTATCCGAGAAGCGCTGCCGCAAGGACGATGTTGGCGGGAATCCCGAGGAGTCCTGAGAATAAACTCACATTTACACCCTCGCGGATGCCGATGCCGTTTATCGAAATAGGGAGCATCGAGACCGTAATGGTGATGGTCATGAATACGGTAATGGTCGCGATATCTACCGGGACGCCTACCGCCTGGAAGTAGGCATAATGTATCGCAATTGAGGAAATCTGCAGCCAGATGGAATCAAGGCCGGAGAACGCGAAGGCTTTCTTGTGATTCCTGTAAATCGAAAAAGCGTCTTGCAACTTTGTCAAGAACGGTATGCGTTCTGCGATTTTTGCGGGGACTCTTATTTTGTCCGAAAAGAGCCCGCCAGTAATGATGAGCACGGAAACGAGAGCGACTGCACATACGGCGCCCGTATACATGGCGGGAATGTCGTAGCGGGCAATGACGAACGGGAGCGTTACAAAGAAGCAGATGAACATCGCGATGAGGCCCATCACGCGCGATATGGCGACTGCCGCGACCGAATTTGCCATGTTCCCGAAGCGCTTGCCGAAGGCGATGGTCTTGACGGCGTCGCCCCCGAACCCGCTAGGGAGCAGGTTGTTGAAGAAGTACCCCAGCGCAATGTAGGCGTAGAACGTGCGGAACCTGATTTTCTTGCCTTCGTCGAGTAAAAGCGCGCGCCAGCGGTTCGCCTGGATTGCCATGCTGAACAGCGTGCAGAAGAGGATGACGCCAATCCATGGGAGCGCCTGTGTTGTCCAGTGATTACAAACATCAGTAAATGGAACTTTCCAGAAAATATAGGCGAGGCCACCGACACTCACGGTGACTTTCAATAAGTTCAGGAGAATCTTTTTTGCCGAACGCTGCTGCATGCCTTACCTTTTTGCTGCCGCAAGTTCTGTGGCGATTTCACGGATTTGCTTGGCGCTCGATTCCCAGGTGAATTTGCTTGCCCAGTCCTGGATTTTCTGGTCGTATTTGCCCTTGTCGTCGATGGCGTTTTCCAATGTGCGGGCGATGCTTGCTGCATCCTTCGGGTCGAAATACTTGGCGACGCTCCCGCCGACTTCGGGAAGTGACGACGTGTTCGAACAGGCGACAGGCGTGCCGCAGGCGAATGCCTCGAGTACCGGGAGTCCAAAACCTTCGTAGAGCGAAGGCAGCACGAACAGGTCGGCGAGATTGTAGAAGTTCACGAGGTCTTCCTGGCTTACCATGCCGGCGTGGATGGTGAGGCCTTCAAGCCCCAAGTCCTTTTCGCGGGTGTCCTGCGTGCGTCCACTGAACGCCTTCCCGACAAGCACGAGCCTGCAATCTTCTTTCCCCTTCATCTGGGCGAAACCTTCCAGGAGCCCGTTCAGGTTCTTGTGGGGGAGCAGGTTCCCGACGTACAGGAGAATCTTTTTGTCGCGTGGGATGTTGAATTTATCGTACAGGTATTCGACTTCTTCCTTGGGCTTACGGACGAATTCTTTTCCGTAACCCAGCGGGACGACGGTAATCTTCGATTCGTCTGCCTTGTAGAACCGCAGAAGGTCGCGCTTGGTGCTTTCGGAATCTGTGAGAATCCGGTTTGCGCGCTTGCAGATGAACCAGAAAATGAACTTGAAATACAGGTGCACGACCTTCATCGGTAGGAATTCCGGGTACACGAGATGCGTGAGGTCGTGTACCGTCACCATCATCTTCCCGCGGTAGAAGAGCGGCACGTTGCAGTGCGGTATATGCAAAACGTCGGGCTTTTGCTTGCGCAACTTGCGGTACGGGAACTTGAACTGTTCCTTGTAGCCGTAGATGCCGCTGATGAAGGGAATGTGCGTGGGCACTTCGCCGTAGGTTTCGAGGTCCTTCGGGTCGCCGAGCGCTACGCTGTAGCCCACGTCGCGAAGCCAGTGCTGGATGCAGGTGCCGATTCCGGACCTGCTCACCATGCGGGCGTCAATCGCGATTTTCGGGGCGCTACCCATGCAAGTCCTAAGCCTCTGCTCTGAAGTGGTCGTACATCTTCTTGAGCGTCGTGCGGATGTCGGTGCCTTTCCAATACTTCTTTACACGGGTGTTGTCGGCACACAGGTAAGGTGTCTCGACCGGGCGCACCTTCTCGGGGTCCACGGCGATTTCAATTTCGGCAGGTGTGAATTTTAGAATCACGTCTTTCAGCAAATCTTCGATCCTGTTTGCGATTCCGGAGCCCACGTTGTAGGTGTCGAACTCGTTTTCGTTTTCGAGCAGCATGCGGTAGACGTGCACGACGTCTTCCACGTCGGAGAAATCGCGCCAGGCGCTCAGGTTCCCGACGAGAATCTTGCCGGGCTTGCCTGACTTGTCGATTGCGGCGACCTGCTTCACGAAACTCGGGAGTGCAAACGTAGTTGTCTGCCCGACTCCGGTGTGGTTGAACGAGCGTGTGCACACGATCTTCATATCGTATTTCTTGCGGTAGAGTTGTGCGAAATTCTCTTGGGCAATCTTCGAGATGCCGTAGGGGTTGCTCGCTTCGAGCGGGTCCGTTTCCTTGAGCGCCGTGTTCCCTTCGGGAATGGCGTATTCCTCGGCGCTCCCGATTAAAAGTGTCTTTGCGTGCGGTGCATGCTTGCGGATAGCTTCCAGCAGGTTGAGCGTCCCGTTCACGTTCACGCTGATGGTATCGGCGGGGCACTTCCACGAAGCCCCCACCGAACTGATGGCGGCGAGATTCACGACTGCATCGGGCTTCGCTCCCTCAATGAGCGATTCCACCTGGGGCGCGTTCTGCAGGTTCACCTTGGGAAGGTCCGCGGTCACCACGCTATGCCCTGCGGCTTCAAGCTCGCGGGTAAGGTACTTGCCGACGAATCCGGCTGCACCGACGATGACGACTTTCATCAAATCTTTCCTTCGGCAAGGAGCTTGATGTCGCTTTCGACCATGCGTTTCGCGAGTTCTTCGTAACTAATCTGCGGTTCCCAGCCAAGGACCTTTTTCGCCTTGCTTGCATCACCAATGAGCAAGTCGACTTCGGCGGGGCGGAAGAACTGCGGGTTCACCTTCACGACTACCTTGTCGGTACCCTTGAGGGTCGCGTATTCGTCGACGCCCTTGCCGTGGAATTCGATTTCCATTCCGGCGGCCTTGAAGGCGAGCGTCACGAACTCGCGGACTGTATGCGTCTTGCCGGTGGCGACCACGAAGTCGTCGGCTTCGGGCTGCTGCAGCATGAGCCACATGGCGCGCACGTAGTCGGCGCTATGGCCCCAGTCGCGGCTTGCGTCCATGTTCCCGAGTTCAAGCACGTCCTGCTTGCCTGCCTTGATCTTTGCAACGGCGATGGTAATCTTCCTGGTCACGAACTCGGCGCCGCGGCGTTCGGATTCGTGGTTGAAGAGGATGCCGGAGCAGGCGAACATGCCGTAACTTTCGCGGTAGTTCTTGATAATCCAGTGCCCGTAGAGCTTGGAAACTCCGTAGGGGCTGCGCGGGTAGAAAGGCGTCGTCTCGTTCTGCGGGATTGCCTGCACCTTGCCGAACATTTCGCTGGTCGATGCCTGGTAAACGCGGGTGTCGGGTTTCACGAGGCGGACCGCTTCCAGAAGTTTCGTGACGCCGATGGCGTTGATGTCTGCGGTGGAGAGCGGAGTTTCCCAGGAGGTCGTTACGAAGGACTGGGCGGCGAGGTTGTATATCTCGTCGGGTTTCGCGATCTCCATGGCGCGCAGGAGCGATGCGGAATCGGTCATGTCGCCGAAAATGAATGTGACCTTGCCCTTGAGGTGCTCGGCGTTGTTAAAGTCGAGCTTGCTCTTGCGACGGACAAGTCCGTAAACTTCGTAACCCTTCTCGAGAAGGAATTCTGCCAGGTACGAACCGTCCTGACCGGTAATGCCTGTAATAAGTGCGCGTTTCATGCCCTAAAAATACAATTTTTACGAGGGAAGTATGTACGTTACTTGCATGAGAGACGAAAAAAATATATATTGGATATGAGTAAAATAACTGGAGGAAATGTTATGAACAAGAAAATCGTTAAATTCCTGGCTGCAACGGCAGTCCTTTCAGGAGGCTTGTTCTTTGGCTGTTCGACTTCCGATTCAGGAACGGACTCGTATTCTAATTCCGGCACGAATGAGGGCTCGCTTGATTATCAGAAAAACGATGCCGCAAGAATGTGGTCCCGAATAGATGCTCTTGGAATTGCGGGATACTTCGATTCTCTTTCCCAAACGGAAAACGCCCCGGTTATTAATGTTGCGTCTCTCGTCAATCGCCACTGCCCCTCTCCGGCCCTTGCGATGGACGAAAATACGCGTTACCTTGACGAACTCGAATCCCTGTTCGACGAAGGTGAACAGGTGAAGGGTGTTTGCGGGAACGCTCTCAAGTTGAACGATGGCCAGGTGGCGCCGCTCGGTGTGAACCTGATTGATTCCATGAGGGTCGGTACGGTGGAATTCTGGTTCCGCCCGAACGAGGATTTCTACGACCGGAATGCGAGAACCTTGATGGGTAACGACGGTGCCCGAATTCATTTCTTCTACAAGAACGGTGAACTTTATTTCCAGAAGAACCACCACAACCAGCATTTCTTCGTGAAGGGAAAGGCAGAACTGAAAAACGACTGGAACCTGATCGCTGGCCAGTGGGGTGACGGTTACATGAGCGTTTGGCTGAATGGGGAGATGGTCGCCCGCTGGGAACACGATAAGGGGTATGCTCCGGCAACGCGAGGAATCCCGTTTGAAAACCTGGTTGTCATTGGCTATAAGTCCGGATGCTGCATGGAAGGTGCAGGCCAGTACACGGGCATGACCACGTCTGGTTCTTTTGACCAGTTCCGCATTTCGAATATCCCGCGTTACAAGATGCCGGATAACGTCATTACCGAACCTGACACGTCGATAAACGACACCTCTGTTGTCGATCCCGTTCCGGTGGACACGCTGAAGGTAGATACGCTTGCGAAAGACTCTGTGCCCGTAGATACTACAGTGACAGACACGCTTGCAAAGGATACGACTGTGGTGGATACGACCGAGAAGGACTCTGTCCAGGAATCCTTGTGGTCGCTGCTGAATACGCAGGGTGTTTCTCGCTATTTTGTAGATGTTACGCTTCCTGTGGCATCTTCGGCGGTCCAAAAATGCAATGCCCCGGCTCTTGCAATGGACGATACCACGCTTTACCTCGATGAACTGGAAACGATTTTCGCTGAAGGTGAACTTGTAGATGGCGTTTGCGGCAAGGCTTTGTCTCTGAAGTCTGGCGAAGTTGCTCCGTCAGGGATTAACCTGATTGATAGCATGGCTGCGGGCACGGTTGAGTTCTGGTTCCGCCCGAACGACGATTTCTTTGACGTGCCTGCTCGTACGCTTCTTGGCAATGACGATTCCAGGCTTCATTTCTTTGTGAACAATGGAACATTGTACTTCCAGAAAAACCACACGAATAAGCATTTCTTTGTCGGTGCTCCGGTGAACTTGAAAAAGGACTGGAATCTGATTGCCGGCCAGTGGGGCGATGGTGAAATGAGCCTTTGGCTGAATGGCGAAAAGGTGGCAAGTTCTGTGCATGCGCTTGGTTACGAAGCATCTTCGCGCTCCAAGCAATATGCAAATTTGTTGATAATCGGGTACAAGTCTAAGTGCTGCATGGAAGGTCCGGGCCTCAGCCAAGCGTTGGCGACTTCCGGTGCATACGACCAGTTGCGAATTTCGAATGTTCCGCGCTATGTATCTCAAGAGGATTCAGTCGTGACGGATACGCTTGTGCAAGATACGGTTAAGAAAGATACGGTATCCTTTGATACGGCGTATTTTGGACCGGTAATTCCGGTTGATTCCTTAGGAACTGTTGATTCGCTGCCCATAGTTGTTGACACGACTTCCCGCTTGTAATTAGATTCTAAAAAAATATGGAATAAATCCTGGCTTATTTGCTGGGATTTTTCATTTATCCGCAAAAATGTTGTTTGTAATAAAAAAATATAGTTTTGCTTGCCTCATTTTGTTTATATTAATGTGTACGGGCTAGGAGGCCGTTATTATGAAGAAGAAAATATTAATTCCCATTATTGCACTTGGTGCAATTTTTGCTGGTTGCAGTTCCGATAAATCTTCGGACCCAGTGGCTAACGATGTGGTTGACGAAGCCACATTGCAGCCCCCTCAAGCCGCAAAGACCGACGTAGCCGCAGAACCAGACGACGAATTCGTTGAAGACGAATACGAGCGTACTGACGGATGCTCGATTGGTTTGAATATGACTACCGAGGCCGACCTAGCAAATGACGAAGTTTTCAACATTGAGATTGTTGCCGAAAAAATTTGTGGTCCGGATAGTGAACCGGAAATTCTTACCGATATATATGGAGACCTTTCGTATAGCCTTCTCACGAGAAAGGGTGAGGTTGTTGTCGAATCGCTCCCGGTGGGCTCCGTTTATTACGGATGCATTGATTTGACAGACGAGTCTAATCCCAAAATTATACGAAATGGTTGCACGGGCATTGCTCCGGGTACCTACCGGTTGAACGTCATGTACGAAGGAAAGTCCACGTATTTTAAATTTAGAGTACAGGGCGAAATCGAAGAATAGATTGTCTCCTTGAATTGGATAGACCTGGCCAAACGGCCAGGTTGTTTTGTATCTATTTCGTAGATTCAAAACTTTGCGCCTTGGTCGTGGGCAAGTAAACTTGCCCGCGACTCTCGGCTTGATTGTTTTTTTTTAAATTGCAGGTATGGCTTTTGTTCACTTGCAAGTTCATTCCGAATTTTCCGTATTGAAGTCTTCTGCGCGCCTCGACGGCATTTTGGCTGCGGCCGCAAACGACAACGCTCCGGCTGTCGCCCTGACAGACCACGGTGCCATGTTTGGTATTCTCGAAATCCAGACGCGCGGAAAGGAGATGAACAAGGCCCGCAAGGAGAAGGGGCTCCCGCCGGTAAAGACGATTTACGGCTGTCATGTGTATGTGGATTCCCCGAGCGCAACCGTGAAGGACCCGGTTACGTACGAGCGGCTCACCCTGCTTGTTGAAAACGAGACAGGCTATTACAACCTGCTCCGTATTGTGAGTTACCGCTATGAGGAAAGCGACCGCTGGGCCGAAATCCCCTCGGTCCCGCTGGATGTGGTAAGCCAGCACAAGGAAGGCATTATTGCCATTGCGGGCGATTACTTTAGCCGTTATGGACAGAACGTGGCGTCTGGTCGTGAAGCCCAGGCACGCGAGTTCATGGACAACCTTGACAAGATTTTTGACCGCGAACACCTGTACCTTTCTGTGTGCGATAACGGAATCCAGCAGCAGCGCGGCGTAAATGAATTCAATGTGAAGTTGGCGCAAGAGATGGGTCGCGAGGTTGTGGCCGTCGCCGACGTGCACTATATTAAGCCCGAAGATGCCATGGCACACAAGGTGTTGCGCTGCATTTCGCTCAAGTGCACGCTGAATGACTTTACGGATGCGCGCTTCCCGACCGACCAGTTCTATTTCCGTACCGAAGAAGAAATGGTCAAACTCTTCGGGCATATCCCGGGCGCTATCGAGAATACGGTCAAGATTGCTGAGCGTTGCAACTTTACTGTCAAAACCGGCATTGGCGATGAGTTCTGGCCCCGTTTCAAGATTCCAGATGAATTCCTTGCGTCCGAGGAATACCAGAACATTAAGGCCATCATGAAGGCCGAATACGATGCGGAGTATCCGGTCATTCGTGAACGAGAACGGCAAGGTATAATCAAGGATAAAGCGAAAAAGCTTATTGCCGCCTATTGCGCCGAG
>JAEEGG010023167.1_pt1 | contig 12153 bp, 11 predicted proteins | sample 9134161 | NCBI WGS metagenome assembly JAEEGG01 (sample SAMN16246543, study PRJNA631951) | gut metagenome | biome: gut microbiome; feature: rumen; material: CR-attached | host: Bos | place: Iran: Karaj | collected 2018-10 | reverse complement strand
GTTGGCTCTTTCAACCTCCTTTTCAAAGTCCTTAAGAAAAATATTCGCCTTGTCAATTTCGGCAAACGGAGCATCGGCGGCATAAACGCCGACAGCAGCGGGCATTGAAACCAAAAGCATCGACACCAGCAACGCAGATAATTTTTTATGCATGAATTTTCTCCTGTCACGGGAAACAAACACCAACCATATAATTTAACCATATGATAAATTAATGAGAAATTTTAAAAAGCAAATATTAAATTAAATTTTCTCTTTTGTGACGTAGACTGCGCGGGAATTTCATGCCGCCGCGGTATTGCGGACAGCACAGTTAAGAAAACGGGAGCAAGATCGGGAAATCAGCGGCGGTGTTCCTGATCGTAATAGAATTTTTTCTCCATTACCCCGTTGATATGAACATCGGAGATGGTGAACTTGCCTCTGGCGTCATTAATAAAGGTCGGGAACACCGCCTTTACCTCGGTTGATTTCTGCAGAAGTTCGATCAAAGAGAACCAGTCGGAAAGATTTTCCGCACCTACCACGTATGAAAATGTTTTTTCATTGAGTGCGGTGACTGTTTTACCGGTTGGATTGCAGGGTCTGCCGCGGCAGGTAAATAGAATATGATCGGTTAGAAGCCCCTGGATAAATCTGGTTCCGGTAAAATACCCCAGCACAAGCCGGTCACGGATTATAACGGTGCCGTCGTCAGCGATATTATCCTCGATCAGCTTTACCGTTCCGGCCGGAATAATCTGGCTGTCAACCACCCTTCCTCCGGAGATGCTGATCGGGTATACACTGTAGATCTGATGGCCGATTTTAAGATCTCTTGCCTCGGAGGAAGTGAATATACCGGAAGTAACCAATGCACAGAAAAAAATTTTTCGGAATAATTTATTTTTAAAAAGCATTTTTATTTTTCTCCGCTGACCAGTGGAAAAAGTTTCAGCACTGCAGGAACAGTGATAACACGATCGGCGGAACGGTTGGCGGTCACCACAATCTCACGATCCTCCGAGGTCAGTCTGGTTGAACGCTCACCTCTGGAAAAAATGATCCGCACCTGCCAGTTTCCCTGCGCCTTCTCACCGTAGAACGCATTTGAAAACAGCTCCCACGGATTATCCGGATCCACCACATAGGTTATGACAGAACCGAGGCTCTTGAGAATACTTCTGGTTCCTGACGGGGAAATCACCTCTATCTGGGCAAAAGTCAGATCACTGGTGCGGCAGGCGCTGTTGAGATAATTGTTCTCATAATAGCTTCCTTTACGGTAATAGGATATAACGCTGTCGCAGCTGTCCGGCGCATCGGCAAGACTGGAGAAAATCTCCGGAGAAATAACCAGGGCAACCGAGGATATTTTTCGTTTTGATCTGCTGGTGGCGGTACTGATGGTCATGGCATCCGCCACATTACCGGCAGCCTTGAAGGTAAGGCGGTCGATTTTAAGTTTTTCCGGTCTGAGAAATTTTTCGTTGGCCGAAGCCAGACTGCCGGCACGGTAGTTTTTTGCCATGGTCACAGCGCGGTAGGCGTCAATCAGTCCGAAACCGAACAGATTGCTGAAACGGTAGCCGGCACCGTTGGTCACCGTCTCGTCCTCCACAATCAGATTGGCCCCGTCCTCAAACCAGATATTGTAACGGTCGCTGGTTGCCATATAGGCGGCTAGATTGCGGTAGGAGGAGGACTTAATCAGGATGTCCCTGATATCGGCCCAGGTAAGTTTCGGGTTGGCCTGACGGATCAGCGCCACTACCGCGGAGACCATCGGGGCTGCCGCGGAGGTACCGTTCATTTCACTGGTATAGTCACCGTTGTAGTTTTCATCCACCGTTCCGTCACAGAACCGGCGCAGCAGTGAATCCTCAGAAAGCATCGAACAGTAAATACCGGTGGTTCCGTTGGACAGACCGGTCAGATCGGTGGTCATAATTCCGCGGGAATAATTAATCATACCGTCAGTGGTATCATTGCGGGTACCGCCGAAGGCGGTAACCAGATTGCTGGCACTTGAATTGGAGTAATAGGAATGATGTCCGTTGGAGTCGGCGGCGGCAATGCCGTTAACCAGCGGGGCAAGTCCCAGGGATGAAATCTGGGCAAACTGGCAGCCGATGTTATAGAACCTGCAGGCGGTATAATAGAAGCTCAGCTTACCGGAACCCTCCTTCTTCTCACGGTACCAGGCGGAATAATAGTTCCCGATGGACTGGTTGATTACCACATTGTTTTTCAGGTACCTCTCAACAGCCTCCCGGTCAGCCCGATCATTTTCATTCATGAAATTGTCGATAGATCCAGGCTCCGCCCCGATACTTGAACTTATGACAAGATCTCTGGACAGCTGCATGAAATACGGGAAGGAATAGTTCAAAGCATAGATATCGCGGTAGTCAGGAATAACCGGGATCAGCCGGGCGTCATATGCAATCCCTCTGACCCCCAGCAGATTTCCGGCTTCAGCCCCGATAATACCCGCCACCCTGGTGCCGTGGGAATTGCCGCTGGTAAAATCAATAGGATACAGATAACCGGAAAGATCCTCCGCCTTTTTCATATCCAGCTTGTTTTTGAGATCCGGATTGTTGGGATCTACACCGGTATCAAAAACAACAACGTTGACTCCCTTGCCGGTGATCCCGGATTTCCACACTGGAATAACATTAAGATCAAGTGATGGCACCCCGTCAAGACCGTAGCCGCGACGCGGATAGAGTCCTAGTTCATAATTGCGGGTGCTGACTTCATAGGTATCAAGTCCGTAGTTTTTGATGTACCACTGCTTGATGGACAGGGGATCAAAACTGAAATAGACCGTTACATCCACCTCGGTTCTGGTGGTGACAAGATGCTCGTCGGTTTCATTACGCACCAGGACGAAGCTGTCGGAAAGCGGGGATATACCGTTTTTACGGTGCAGTCTGGTCAGATCGGACATGGTATAGGTCAGACGCCGGTGATCCTCTGTTATCACACCGAATTCAGGCCCATGCTCCACACTGTCGTAACCTTCAAAGGTATAACTGTTGAAATCAAGTGCGGGATCAATATAGACAGTTCTTTTAAGCTTTACCACCCGGTACATCTGATTCGGTGAATCATGCTGAACATTGAATGTGTTATCAAAGAAACCGGCAACATAGAGTGAGGAATCAAAATCCAGTTCGTCATAAATCACCGTTTCGGTCTGGGAATCACTGTTGACGGATTCAGTACCGTTTTCAGATGAGACATCCTCAGACAGAGGTGTCTGCTGCGGTTCACTCTGTGAAGATCCTGGCTTCTGTAGCGACAGCGGTGAATTTTTCAACATCTGCGGTTCGGGCTCCTCGGCACGGGCACAGCAGATCCCCAGAAATGGAACAAGGCAGAGTGCTAAAAATTTTTTTTCACACAGACATTTCATGGCGGACAGTTTAACAAAGAACTCAATTACAAATACGGGTAATATTTTATCACCTTGACTTTTTTTATCAAATTAGGATTTTCCCCTGGGATCATGCTGAGCTGTTTCCTTAGATCATCAGTTCGCTGCGACCGATCCGGACATCCCTGCAGCAACCTGTGACGGTTCAGGGAAGTTAAATCCCTAATTGAATATTTTTTACACAATAAAATCTTTATTTTTTCTAAAAAAATCCCTATGTATATTAATAAGTGTGAACTTAAACGCAAAAGCACCCGCAAAAAATGTATATTGTCTGCTTAGATCTTTAGCTATTTTAAGTTCAGATCACACACACAGGATCTGTGCCTGCAGCCGGCCGCTCCGGAACAGATCACCCAGTACCGCAGAACCAGGATGGAGGAGCCAACTGATGGAATTTAGTAATATTTTCGAAATGCCTTATATGCCTTTTGCACTGCTGGCCTTTGGAGGCGGACTGCTGTTCACCATTCAGCTGCTTCTGTCGTTTATCGGTGTCGGAATGGATACCGAAGGCTCCGGGATCGGAGATCTCGGTGCGTCCGACTACTCTTTCAAATTTCTTTCAATTATGTCGATATCCTCTTTCTGCATGGTCGGGGGTATTTTCGGTCTGTATGCACTGACTCTGTTCGACCCCGACAGCGGCTGGAGAATTCCTGCTGCCGTAATCACTACACTGATTACCGGAGGAATTATGGTATACCTGTCCGGACTGATCAGCTCAGCCCTTGCAAAGATCCAGGGTTCAGGCACCGTCAAGGCCGCCAATGCAGTGGGAAAAACCGCCAAGGTTTATCTGACCATCAAACCGGGCAAAATAGGCAGAGTCGAGGTTGACGTCCAGGGCCGCCGTAAATATATCGATGCGGTGGCACAGGATCCTTCGAAGGAATTCAAGACCGGGGAACTGGTTAAAGTTGTATCAGTCAAGGATGAGGATATTCTAGTGGTTACCAGCTCTGACAGCTGATCCGCCGTATGTTCGATCCCGCAGGGAAATATCAGGAACCGCAGCCTGTTTTTTTTCCAACGAAAGTTAATTATAAGGAACCTCTGAAAATGACTGTTTTACACCCGGAATTTACTGCAGCTTTATTAGTTCTGACCGGATTGTTTTTCCTAATTATGAGTAGCTATAAAAACTGTCCCCAGGGCAGAGTCCTGGTTGTTTTTTATAAAACAAACCAGGTAAACAAAACACCTCTGAAATGGTTGCACAAGGGCGGCACCTTCGTCTGGCCGCTGATTCAGGACTTCACCTACCTCAAACTTACGCCGATGAACTTCTATGAAGAAATTGCCGCAGCTCGGTCACTCGAGAACATTCCTGTCAACATAAGCTCGCATTTTGTAATACGGATTTCAACCGATAACAGGCTCCTTGGCAATGCTGCCCATTGCCTGTTAAATAAGTCCCTGGATACCATCAAAAAAAAGACCAGCAACATTATTAACGAGCAGATTCATTTTACAGTTGCAACTCTGACCATGGATGAAATCTACTCTAAAAACAATTTTCAGAAAAAAATCCGTTCGAATGTTGAATCTGCGCTCAACAGGATCGGACTTCATGTGACCGATCTCTCCATCATCAGTGTCAGCGATGATGGAAATTATCAAAGTGCAGTCAAAAGCCCATATAACAACGATTTTAGCAAATTCTATGAGGAAAAACCGTTTTTCAGTGAACCATAATCCTTCAGCTGTACCGGGATTAACTTGCCGATGCAGCCGAGAACCGGTGAGTTCATGCTGTTTTTTCAACAAACAGTTTATTTAAAGGAACCTCCGGTATAAAATAATAAATTCCCCGGTTTACACGGGCCGGCAGCTGAAGCTCCTGCCTGTCAGGTATGTTTAATGTCATACGGAGCTGCAAAGATCATGAAAAGATTTTTTTAACATGTGTATTACTATTGGAGACAAAGAAAAAAAATGACACTACCATTCATTGGAATGTCCGCAGTGATTATAACGCTGATGGCGCTCATTATATTCATCGTAAACCGCTACAAGAAATGTCCTTCGGATAAAATTCTGGTAATCTGGGGTGCGATGCTCGGCCGTAACAACAACTCAGCAAAGTGTATCCACGGCGGCGGTGCCTTCGTATGGCCGCTGATCCAGGACTACGCCTATATGAGTCTGACCCCGATGAACATCAATATTGCGCTGACCGGTGCCCTGTCACTGCAGAACATCCGTATCAACGTACCTTCAAGTTTTACCGTACAGATTTCTCCTGACGAGTATATCATGGGCAATGCGGCAGACAGTCTGTTAACCCAGACAGCCGACTCCATCGAGGATATGGCCCGCAATATCATTCTCGGTCAGATGCGTCTTACTGTTGCATCCCTTACCATCGAGCAAATCAACGGTGACCGAGAAAACTTCCAGGAAAAGATCCGTTCAAATGTAGAGCCTGAACTCAACAAAATCGGTTTGAAACTGATCAACGTTAACATTACCGATATCACCGATCAGGCAGACTATATCGACAGTATCGGTAAAAAAGCAGCATCCGAAGCTGTTAACAAAGCCAAGGTTGATGTGGCTGTTCAGGATAAACTCGGTTCCATCGGTGAATCCGAAGCCAAGAGAGACAGAGATATCCAGGTTGCCAACAATGATGCTGAAGCACAGAAGGGTATCAAGAAAGCCGAAGCCAACCAGCGCTGCTATATTGCAGATCAGGAAGCTCAGGCAATCCAGGGTGAAAACGCCGCTAAACAGACCATGGCTCTGTCCAACGCCGAATTGAAGGTAATCGAAGCCGATGCCTTCAGAAAGGCCGAAGTTGCAAAGCGCCAGGCTGAAGTTGAAATTCAGAAGGCTCAGTACGCTGCTGAAAAACAGCGTCTGAATGCAGCAGAAATCGCCCAGCAGGAAATTGACAAACAGAAACTGATCATCGAAGCTGAAGCTGAAGCTGAAAAAGCCAGACAGTTGGCAAAAGGTGAGGCAGATGCAGTACTGTTCAAATACCGCGCTGAAGCTGAAGGTCAGCAGGCTCTGCTCGAAGCTAAAGCAGAAGGTTACCGTAAACTGGTTGAAAGTGCCGGCGAAGATGTCGGTGCAGCCTCTACCCTGCTGATGATCGAAAAACTGCAGGAAATCGTAAGTCTGCAGACCGAAGCTATCCGCAATATCAAGATCGACAAGGTTACAGTTTGGGATCGCGGTGACAGCGGAACTGACGGCAAGACTTCAACTGCCGATTTTCTGTCAGGCATGGTAAAGAGCCTTCCTCCGCTGCACGATGTTGCCAAGATGGCAGGTCTTGAACTTCCTACCTATCTGGGTTCTGTAAAGGGCAAGGACCATGCAGCTGCAGCGGCAGCTGCTCAGCCACAGACTCAGGTTCAGCCGCAGGCTCAAGTTCAGACTCAGCCTAGAATAAGCAAATAACAGTTGTTAAAAACTGATCTGCAGTTAGACCCGGTTCATTTTAAGTAACCGGGTTTTTTATTTCTCTTGTTCGCAACGGTTCGGGCAGGAATGGCATTTACAGGCAATTCTCTTTGCAGTCACTACTTTTCTCCGGCGCGCAATGCCATACCAAAAGGAAATTTAGTTACCTTCCTGTACTTTTGTTGTAAGAAAACAGAATGAAATCACTCCATTCAGTTATGGCGTATTATGACCGATTAAAAAGAAAAAAGTTTTATTTACATCAAAATTTTTTATAATTACCCTTGTTTTTACATAATGTATACATATAATCATTAATAACAAGGGGGATTTTATGGCAAATTGGAACATCAAGAAAAAGAACGGTCAAAATGTCATGTTTAATGACAATCCAAGAACCCGTACAACAGAGAATTATACACAGAATAATTTCATCGAACAGAACACTGCAGTTAATGGAATTCCAACAAATATCCCTGGCTATATTATCGGAAGACATACAATTATTGAACACAGAATTGTTGATGATACTCAACCATCCAAAGAAGAAATGGAAAAAGAAGACAAAAGAGCAATTCGAGGATTTCTTATATTATTGCTATTATTTTTCCCTCCAGGAGTGTTAGTTTATTTCTTGTTTAGACTTTTGGGCGTATTAAAATAAATCATTATCAAATAATTATAATCGGTTTTATGGTTCTTTTGTTCGTGACAGGACTGTCACAGTAAAAGTTTTACACGACTACTCTGTTGCAGTCACCTCATTTCTACAGCGTGCAAAGCCATACCCAAATGAAATTAAATATACTCCATGCACTTATGTTGTAAGAAAACAGAATGAAATTATAATATTCAGTCATGGCACATAATGACTTATTAAAAAGAAAAAAGTTTTATTTACATCAATTTTTTTATAATTACACTTGTTTTTACATAATGTATACATATAATCATTAATAACAAGGGAGGTTTTATGGCAAACTGGAACATCAAGAAAAAGAACGGTCAAAATCTCATGTTTAATGACAATCCAAGAACCCGTACAACAGAGAATTATACACAGAATAATTTCATCGAACAGAACACTACAGTTAATGGAATTCCAACAAATATCCCTGGCTATATTATCGGGGAGTATGATGTTATCGAACACAGAATTGTTGATGATACTCAAGAACGTAATGAAGAATTTATAAAGAGCGAACAGAGAAAAGAGCGAATTTTAATGTTACTTTTTCTTATTTTTCTACCTCCAATGTTTATATTTATGGTAATACTAAAACTTTGTGGAATTCTTAGCTACAAATAATAAGAGAAGAATTTCATAGCACTTTGTTAAACAAGGTGCCTTTTATTGTTGCAGAGGTTAAGATATCAGTATTCTCGGTGAAATAAACTGATGCAATAAACACAACTGCAGCATCAAAACAATCCATACTACATAATATATACATATAATCATTAATAACAAGGGAGGTTTTATGGCAAACTGGAACATCAAGAAAAAAAATGGTCAAAATGTTATGTTTAATGACAATCCAAGAACCCGTACAACTGAGAATAAAACTTTTGATCATACACAAAGCCGAGGTTTTAATCAGAATAATTTTGATGCGTTATCTTATGACGAAATACCAGATTATATTATTCACCGTCATGACGTCATAGAGCACAGAATGAATCCAGAAGATCTTCAGAAAATGATGCGAATGGACGAAGAATCCATAAAAGAAGATCAAAAAAAAGAACGGATTGTTATGTTAATATGCTTTTTTCTTTTACCTCCATTGTTCATAGTTGTGTTAATCTTAAAGATTTGCGGATTGCTTAGTTATAAATAACAACTACAGGTAAATAAAAAATTATGGCACTTTGTTAATAACAAGGTGACTTCTATTGTTGCAGAAGTTTAGATATCCGCTCCAAATGCAAACGTTCTGCTGCAATAAACACAACTGCAGCATCAAAACAATCCATACGGCAAAATCACTTTAAAAGAAGTTTTACTTTCAGTCAAATCTGCAGTTACAGAACAAAGTTGCGGAACAGGAGTCAGATGCTATCTTCTGATTTTTTTTCTGGCTGATGCAGCTGCGAGATCTTTGTATTTGCCCTTGTTGGCACGTGACAAGCCCTCAAGAACGGCGTAGGCCATATCCTTGTCAGCTGTATTATCATAAAATTTGACAAAGCACTGAGTTGCCCACTCGATGTTTCCGTCATCTGCAACCAGTTCACCGAGAGCTTTCCAGCTGTCAGCCTGATGCGGATTGATTTTTACAGAAGCGGTGTAATGAATAATAGCCTGGTTGCGGTTTCCAGACATGAAATAAGCCTTGCCTAGCATTGCATAAAGTTCATGATCATTGGCTCCTGCATATTTCATTTTTTCCAGCATCTGAGCGGCTTCCAGATATTTGCCCTGATCCATATAGGTAAGGGCATCAAGTTTGGTATCAAGAAGCTTCTTTTTTACATCCCCTGCGGAAAGCTCGGCCTTAGGCGGTTTTTTAGCCGGAGCCTTTGTATTGAATCGTTTAAGTTCCTCTTCGGTAAGCTGGTAAATCTTATCAGGAGGAGTATCAATCATAGCGATCCTGATTGAATCAGGAACTTTGAATTTACGATAGTAATCGTTAACGGCTATGGTAACAGCCCTGGCATCAGCATTGTCCTTGTTCTTGTTTTTGACAGCTTCAGAACTGATATCAGCAGCTCTGTGCACACCAAGTCTGGCTTTCGGATAGGCGGTTCTCGGATTACCTGCGGCAAAAATGGAAATACAAGAACTGAAACAGTTCATCTTTGATTCCACGATGGTCGCCATTTTCTTTTCAGCAATGAAAAGACCAATCACGAGCCCCTCCCTTACATCTCCGCCGAAACTGTCAAGAACCACCATCGTAGGGGCTCCACCCCCTCTGGACATGGTCTCATAGACTTCGATAAACTTTTTCGAATCCCCCTCCTCCACCATTCCGCTGAAGTGAATTGAGCCGATCCCGGTATCAGTATAGGCCGATGTAATATCCGCTGCATGAGCAGCATCAAGCATAAAAGCAGAGGCACAGACCAAAGAAAACAGGGCTGAATTACGTCTGAGAAAAGCCATCAAAAGAACCTCCGGAGAAAGGGACACCGTTAATTTTACAACTATTTTGCAATAATGATAAATAATATCAAAATCAGCCGGGATATCAAAATACCGGCCCCGGTTTCAAATTTATTTTCTATGAATCCTCACAGTTTTTTCTGATATGTTCCAGCAGCTCCTCAGTCATACGACGCGGTCCGCGCAGTGAAGTAATTCCGAATTTTGCCATAACCCTGTTACTCAGCTGACCGTGGCGGTATCTGTTCAGGAGAGTAATTTTCATTACCTTGTGCACCCACTCGTGATCATAGGGAATATTAACCTCATCCACACGGCATTTGAACATGATTGATGAATATGGTGCACCAACATAAATAAATGCGGTGTCTCCTGGTTTGATATTGGTACTCTGCTTCCACAGGATCTGGCTGCTTTTCTTGAAGGCATCAAACACATTGTACATGGAGGTATTGCAGATCACTATCCAGTTGCCGTTGGCAAGAGTGGAATCCTGTCCGGATGAAGAACTCTTTTTGATTTTATCAACGGTAGCAAAACTCTTATCAGTAAAACGCCGGATCGTATCAATATTTACCGTACCGTCCAGTACGATGGAAATCCAGTTGGTTTTATTCATATGATAGGCAGGATAAAACCCCTTCTTCTGAATCAGCAGAGGAATATCCTTGGGATTGACTTTGAGATTGATGATCTCCACCGGATCTTTCTTTTTCGGATCAAGCTTGCTGTAGTCAACCTGCATGATCAGGGCAAACATTTTATTATTGGCACAGCGGAATATTCCGGCATCGGGAGCCTTAAGCCAGGGGAATTCTATTTTTTTGCCGAGTTCACCTTCTATGTATGCGGTAATCAGGTTTGCCTGCTCCAGTGAATAATAATTTGATCTGAAACACCTGCTGCGGATGTCCTCCAGCAGTTTGATATATTCATTCCTGACCTTGCAGGTAAAAGAACCACCGCCGCTGTTACGTACTGGAAGATACTCCTCATCATTGTCGAGATCTATAATCTGACCTTTGATTACAAAATCCTTTTTCTTTCCGAAAGAAATAATGATCCTGGCAAGGAACAGATCATCCATAAATTTACGGGAATATTCATACTTACCGTCATCAGCTGTAAAACCGTACTTCAAGAGCAGCTGCGGCTCAGGTATGCTGCGCGCAAAACAGGTTTCTTCAATGGTTAGCATAATCGTCAGTCCTGCAAAAAACTTATAGGCACATTCTAACAGAAAACCGACTGAGATCTATCCTCTGTTTTGCGAACTGTGACTCACGTTATGAGCCGCTTATTTTTATGTTTTGCAATCCACAACCGGCTGCTCAGTTTGTTCAGACTCCTGAAATGATAGACATCAGCGGACAGGGAAACTGCCGAGGTAACGGAAATTAAACCGGCTGCCTTCGGTAAGTTTCTGATAAGTTTCATAACTGCATGAAGAGCATTCAATCAGATAATGATACATACCCAGTTCTGTTTTAAGCGGGCGTTCATGGATCGTTTCCAGCCTGATATTCATCTGCTGCATCCTAGCCATCAGCAAAGGAAGTTCGGCGGCACTGCCGGAGGCAGTGAAAGCAAGTCTCTGCGAAACTGCGGTATCCGCTCTGTCCGCAGACAGAATATAGAATCTCGTTTTGTTACTGTCATTGAGCTGAATACTGCGGGCAAGAATTTTAACTCCGTAGACATCTGCACAGGCAGCTGACGCAACAGCGGCAGCCGCAGGATCTTTCCCCTCAGCCACAGCCTTTACCCCGGCGGCGGTACTCGAAACTTCAATCAGTTCCGCATCCGGCAGATGCTGTTCAAGCCAGGCACGCCCCTGAATCAGTCCCTGAGGGTGAGAATAAACCTTTCTGACCGCAGCAAGTTCTGTCTGCGGCAGTGCCAGCAGATTCTGGCGGATCGGCAGCACCACCTCTCCTGCCACCGACAGTTCCGGATGGGCAATCAGCGTATCAACATAATCTGTCACCGCGCCTCCGACTGTATTTTCCAGGGGAACAACCGCAAAGAGATGTCTGCCCTCCGACACTGACTCAACTGCACTTTTTACTGAATCAGCGGGAATACAGCGGCCCTGTCCGGCAAAAAACAGATTGCAGGCTTCATGGGAATAGGTTCCCTCCGGACCAAGATATGCAGCGGTAAAATCATCGGGAAAAATATTTTTTTTCAGCTGTTCAGG
>JAEEGG010023165.1_pt1 | contig 12153 bp, 10 predicted proteins | sample 9134161 | NCBI WGS metagenome assembly JAEEGG01 (sample SAMN16246543, study PRJNA631951) | gut metagenome | biome: gut microbiome; feature: rumen; material: CR-attached | host: Bos | place: Iran: Karaj | collected 2018-10 | reverse complement strand
GACTTGAATAGGTATCCTACGCTGACTCCGCAGGAGGAATCGGCGTTGTTGAAAATTATCAAGAACGGTGAAACCGAAGAAATTCGAAAGTCTGCCTTGCAGCGCCTTATCCGCGGCAACTTGCGATTTGTGGTGAGTGTCGCCCGCAAGTATCAAGGTCGCGGTCTCTCGCTTTTGGACCTTATCAACGAAGGCAACCTCGGTCTTTTCAAGGCGGCTAAGCGTTTTGACATGGACAAGGACGTGAAGTTCATCAGCTATGCCGTGTGGTGGATTCGTCAGTCTATCCAGAAGGCTTTGTTCGAACAGGTGGGCGCCGTCCGCATTCCGCCGAACAAGCTCGCTTTGGTGAACCGCTTCAAGCGTGCCTTGATGCAGAACGGCGGTGATTACGACAAGACCATCTCGATGGAAGAATTTTCCGCCTACGAACGCGATATCGTCGAAGTCATGGAAAAGATTGTCGATATCTCGCTTGACGCCCCGATTGGTGACGACGCCGGCGTTTCCAGTGCGGATTCCGTGAGTACGCTTATGGACGTGCTCGGTAGCGATGGCAACCAGGACGAGGACATGGAACGCGAAGAACGTCGCAAACTCATCCAGGAAACGCTTTCGTCCCTTCCGCAGCGCGAAGAAGAAATTCTCCGCATGTTCTACGGCCTCGATACAGTCGAAGACACGACGCTCAAGGACATCGGCGAAGACCTCAAGCTCAGCCGTGAACGTGTCCGCCAGATCAAGAACAAAACTTTGCGCCGTTTGCAGAAGAGCAAGGAACATAAAGAAAAATTGGCCGACTTTTTGGAACTTTAAGTGGAAATCTAATGGCTAATTCCTCATCGGCACCCCGTACAGCCGCCTATCTATTTCTGATTATTTTCTTTGGTGCACTGCTTGCGTATGGTGGTTACAAGCTTTATAACAAGTACGGACCGTCAAAGACGGTTGTGGACGAGGTCCCGTTTGGCCTTGAAGCCGGCACGGCCTTGTTGAATGGCGATGCTCCGAATTTTAAGGCTGCGGTGGAAAAACTGCCAGTACAGGCCCAGGCGGAATTCCGTCGGGCGGGGGAGCTTTCCCGTAGTGGGGCTGCCAAGGCCGCTTACGAAATCTACGATGCGCTTGTGCTTTTGTACCCGAATGTCGATGCGGCAGTCTGGGGTGAAGTTAATACGTTGTTCAGTATGGATTCTGTTACGGAGGCCATGCGTGACCGCGCCGATTTGCTGATTGGGCGCTTGATGACACGTTACTCGAATACGGGCATCAGCTTTTATCTTGACAGTCGCAAATCGCTCTTGGCCGGTAACATGAACGTGGCTCTCGAATTGGCCAAGATGGCTAGCAACCGTTCCCCGTCCATTTACGAAATCAGATTGTGGTACGCCGAACTGCTGCTCAAGAACTCGAACACGAAGGATGCCGCTCTCGAATGCCGTACGGCCATCAGTCTTTCGTCGGGCGACTCGCAGAGGGCGTTTGAGCTCTTGGCGAAAGTCTATCATGATGCGGGCGACTTGGACAGCGCAGCTCTTGTGGTGGATTATGCCCTGACGCAGTTCCCGCTTTCGTCGGAATTGCTCCTTTTGCGAGGCTACTTGGCGGAGTACAAGGGCAAGTTCGATGCCGCCGAAAAGACTTACCAGCGCATTATCGCGTTCCGTCCCGATTACGAAAAGGCTCGCCGTGCCATAGCGACGATAGGTGAAAAAATTCCTCCAGGGAAGGGGGGTGTCGTTGGCAGTTCCTCCCGCGAACGAGCCCAGGTGGCGTGCGATATCCTGGTCCCGCTGGTGGAACGTTATCCTGAAAATTTGCCGCTCCGTGAAGCTCTTGGATTGGCGTACTTGAAAAACCACATGTTCGATTTGTCCCGCCGCGAATTCAACTACATCTTGAAAAACGATCCGGATTACCCAGACATCAAGATGCGCATTTCGGAGGTGGAGCAGTCTAGACGTGTGGCTATCGAGGAGTACAACAACGGGTTGACTGCAAATTTGAACCGTGCGGTCGATAGTCTTCGCGAGTCTATGGCGCCTTCCTTGAAACACGATTTTTCGACGAAATTGGGCCATTATCTTGTTCGCTACGGAGCCTCTTCGCAGGAGTTCTTCAAGAAGTATTCTCTGTCGAATTTTAAACAAGTGAAGCGCTTTGTCTGGCAGGAGTCCTTCTATGAACCTCCGTATCAGCATACTTATACAGTGGTTTTTGACTCCTTGAACCGCTTTAGGGAAGTCCATGTGGCTGTTTTTGATTCCGCTTCGAATTCGAACCATTTGGGCGTTGCTCCCGAAATCTTTTCGCGCCTTTCAAAGCAGAATTCCAGAATTTCCGGCATAGGCAACAATACGGGCGAGACAATTTGCGATGACGGAGTCGTCATGGATGCGGTTGTTTGGGAAACCCGTGACAACTTCGAAATCCTAGCCCGCATCGTCGGAAAGCCTGCCGAAGTCAGGATGGTTCGCCTTGACCGCAGCACTTTGCCACCTACAGGTATGAAACTTTGCGATTATCTGCCGCTTTTACTGGAATTTTAGCTCGTAAATATCTATTTTATAGGCATATGTTCCGTGGTCGTTTTTTAGCTTTAGTCCTGATTGCCGCTTTTTTGGAAGGCTGCACCTGCTGTGCCTACCTGAACCATATGTTCAATGCGGAACGACTCTACGACGAAGCGACGGAACTCCGTACTGCGCGCTTGGACAGTGTCCCGGATGAAACTCTGTCTTATCCAGGGAATGAAGAATCCCAGAAATACGAAAAAATCATTGAAAAAGGCTCTCGCGTGCTGGAACGTTTCCCGAAAAACAAGAAGCGCACCGCCGAAGCCGTTTTCTTGATTGCGGAATCCTACAGGCATAAAAGCGATTGGCCCAAGGCCATCACCAAGTACGACGAGTACGAACGCTATTTTTCCGACAACGATTCCATGCGTGCCGTAGAGTATCAGCGCGCTTACTGCCTCTACCGCAACCAGGAATTCAATATCAGCCGTTTTGCCTTGGAACCTGTCGTTGCCGACAAGAACCATCCTTATTATTTCCAAGGGTTGAACCTTCTTTCGCTTTTGGATGAAAAATCCGAGGCGCCGGAGCAGGCCATTGCCGCATTGGAGGCTGTGCTTGCCGATACGAGCGGAACCCCGTACATGAAGGGCAAGGCGCATTTCCGTTTGGCCGGTCTTTACTTCAAGATGGAAAATTGGGACAAGGCGCACGAACATTACAATGCAAAAGAAATAGAGAATCTGAATGACCGTGAACGCCAAACGGCAGGCGAGCAATCTGCGGAATGCCTCGTGAACAAGAAAGACTTCCTCGCGGCGGCAGATGAATACAAGAAACTTTACAAGACTGAGGCTTACGAAAAACAGCGACCGTTCTATCTTGTCCGTATCGGTGAAACGACACTTTGGGCGGGCCGCAATGCCGATGCGTTTGTAATCTTCAATAAGGTGAATACGGACCATCCGAAGTCCGAAGCTTCTGCCCGTAGTTACTTCAATATGGGAGATTACGAACAGACTAAAAAGTTGAATTATGACCTTGCTATGGCTTATTATGACAGTAGCTATATCGCGAGGTCTATTAGCGAGTATGCTAGACAGGCCCGAGAACGCCGTAATGCGTTGCGACAGCTTGTCTCCATGCGTGACCGTAACAACGATATTCGTGAGAAAAATGATTCTATTCCCGACATGAAGTCGTTCTATAAAACAGAATTCATGATAGCGGAACTCTTTTTGCTCAAGCTCTCCGAGGCGGATAGCGCTATCGCAAGGCTCACGAATGTAATTGAACACTCCGACGATACAGCGAGTATTTTGCGTGCTTCGTATGCAAGAGCGTTTGTCTATGATGAATTCTTGCATGACCCCGATACCGCAGAAGATCTGTACAAGGAAATTATCGAAAAGTACCCGAATACTGATTACGCCAAGCAGGCACAGACGAACTTGGGTATGCGTGTTACGGTGAAAACTCGTGAGGACGAGGCCCGTGATCGTTACATGGCGGCGGAAAGCTTGTGGACGGTAGCTTCTGAAATGCCTGCGAGCAAGATGGAACAGGTGGATTCCGCTTATGCGGAGGCGTTTACCGCATTTGATAACGTTTATAAGGATTATCCGGAGACGCAGTCGGGGGCCCAGGCGCTTTACATGAAGGCAATTTACTACCAAATGCTCCCGAAAATGGATAGTGCTGTTATTGTTTACAGACAGCTTCTCGATAAACATGGTTCGACCCCGTGGGGCAAGCAGGCGGCTTATGTGCTCAATACGCGTCTTACGACGTCGGATAGTGACATTGACAAACTGCGTAAACGTACCGCCCAGAATATTGAAAATATCGACAAGAAATCGGCGCGGTATTACGAAGAGCTGAACCAGAAGCCCGAAGAAAAGAAGGCTGAGATTATCAGTAAAGAAGACGAAATTCTCGAGAATACGTACAACAGTATGTATGACTTCGAGTAAGGTGGCTGTATGTTTTCCCGTCTTGTTGCTGTAGCTCTTCTCTGTGTTCTGATTGCTTTTTCGGGGTGCAGCGGGGCTACGCACCGTAAGGGCTATACCCGTGTGACATCGACGAAAATGCGTGTTGATAAGGTTAGGGCCGGTTACACTTTTTCGGGCGATGCCAGTTTTTACGGCAAGGGGTATGACGGGCGAAAGACGGCCAGTGGCGAAATCTTTGACCGAGATGCATTTACTTGTGCCCATAGGTCGCTTCCGTTCGGGACCAAACTGAAAGTCGTGCGCCAGAAGACGGGCGCTTCCGTTGTTGTCCGCGTCAATGACCGTGGGCCGTATTCGAAAAGACGCGTGCTTGACTTGAGCGAAGCTGCTGGGAAAGCCCTTGGGCTGGACAAGGCCGGACATGCCCAAGTCACCGCGACTGTAATTGAATAATCGCATTGTCATCCCGGCCTTTGTGCGTCGTCATGCTGAGCGTAGCGAAGCATCCAGCAACAGCACCCATAGCATTGTCATCCCGGCCTTTGTGCGTCGTCATGCTGAGCGTAGCGAAGCATCCAGTAACAGCTCCCATAACATTGTCATCCCAGTTTCCATGCATCGTCATGCTGAGCGTAGCGAAGCATCCAGTAACGGTTCTCATAACATTGTCATCCCAGTTTCCATGCATCGTCATGCTGAGCGTAGCGAAGCATCCAGTAACAGTTCTTATAACATTGTCATCCCGGCCTCCATGCATCGTCATGCTGAGCGTAGCGAAGCATCCAGTAACAGTTCTCATAACATTGTCATCCCGGCCTTTGTGCCGGGATCACCTTACAATTATTTAGTGAAAAAAAAGCGAAAAGCTCAAAATGTCAGCTTTTGACATTTGATGATTCTATATTAGTGCTCGTAAGAACACTAAACACCAAAAGGTGAAAAAATGAATCGTAAAATGAAAAAGACAAGCAAGCATGTAGTCGAAATTTCGGAACCTTCCCTGTGGGATCCGTCTCCGTGGGATTCCGGCTTTTCCATCTTCAAGCGCCGCATTGACGAATTGATGCAGCTGAACGGAGGCGATGGTATCGCCATCGATGACGATGATTTGATTCCGTATTACCGCATGGGGGAGAGCGAAACGTTTGTCCTTTCCGCCCTCGGCTGCAGCGTGTGCTAAAAATGCGGCAAGAGCCGCGCAAATCATAGCATGTCATTCCCGCCACCGAGCGGGCGGACAGCACTTAGAGCTTTGCTCTTTAGTGCGCATGGCCACCTTTAGGTGGGTATCCCCAACAAGAGAAATTGCGAGTTTTGCGAAAGGATGTCATTCCCCACTTGATGGGGAATCTCCTATGTTGTCGTTACTTAGCTTTATAACTAACGAATCTAACGTTGTTGCAGAAGTCTTTGTGAATCCCCGTGAATTCCAACCACGGATAGTTCCCTGCTTCTGCCTTGAGCATTTCGCCTTGTTCCGACCCGATTTCGAGCAAAATAGATGCTCCCTGCTTGAGGCGTCCTTCGGTCTGCTTTAAAAGCTTGCGAACAAGGTCAAGACCGTCCGCACCGCCGAACAAGGCTAGTGCTGGATCGTACTTTGCGACTTCAGGCTGGAGGTTGTCTTTTTCGCCATCGGGAATGTAGGGGAGGTTTGCAATAAGGCAGTCGATTTTTGGTAAGGTCGCTGAGCTGGTATGCTGAGCCTGCCGAAGCACTGTCGAAGCGCCGGTGGCTTTTGCGATTGCATCCGGAGTTATGGCGTCCAGCAAGTCGCCCTGCGCGAAGGTCAACGTGCTTGCCGCGGTTTGAGAGTCCGTGTGCGTCGCGGAACTAGCTGAGTCCGTCGGAGCGTCCGCGTTTCCAGCCGAGTCAGGATTGCCCGCGAGGCCGTTCGCTTCTGCGTTTGTACGAGCAAGTGCGAGCGCGTCTTCGGAAACGTCTGTCGCAAGCACTCTAGCGCCTGCGATTTCCTTTGCACAGGCAATCGAGATTGCTCCAGTGCCCGTCCCGATTTCGACGATGAACGGATTTTCGACGCCCTTGAGGCTTTCTGCCGCCATATCCACGAGCGATTCCGTTTCCGGGCGCGGGATAAGCGCACGGCGGTCGCACTTGATGGTGAATCCGCGGAAACTCGTGTCGCCGATGATGTGCTGGAGCGGTTCGCGTGTTGCACGGCGTGCAACCATCGTACGCAGAACGTCAAGTTCCGCCGGCGTCAGAGGCTTCTCGAAGTTCAGGTACAAGTCCATGCGGTTCTTCATCTTGAGACCGTAGCTGATGATGTACTCGGCATCGAGACGAGCGTCGGGAACGCCCTTCTTTTCGAAGAAGACCTTGGTGCGGTTCAAAATTTCAAGTACTGTCATCTGCTGCTGCGGCATGTGTTACCTTTGCTTTCGTATCATCGTCATTGCGAGGAGCGCGGCGACGAAGCAATCTATTAAGCGTTGAACTTTCCGAGCTTTTCCTGGGCGTTCGCCATCTGGAGTCCGTTGATGATTTCATCAAGTTCTCCCGTGACAACCTTATCCAAGTTATAGACGGTGAGACCAATGCGGTGGTCTGTCACGCGGTTCTGCGGATAGTTGTAAGTGCGGATCTTGGCGGAGCGGTCGCCCGTACCCACCAAAGCCTTGCGGTTTGCCGCTTCTTCCTTTTCCTTCTTGGCGATGACCGCGTCAAGAATCTTGGAACGCAACATTTCCATGGCGTGCAAGCGGTTCTGCAACTGGCTACGTTCCGTCTGGCAGCTCACCACCACACCCGTCGGGATATGCGTGAGTCGAACAGCGGAGTCCGTCTTGTTGATGTACTGACCGCCAGCGCCCGAAGAACGGTACGTGTCCATGTGGATGTCGGCTTCACGGATTTCCACATCGACTTCTTCTGCTTCCGGGAGAATTGCCACCGTCGCAGCAGATGTATGCACGCGGCCCTGCGTTTCCGTTTCCGGCACGCGCTGCACGCGGTGAACGCCGCTTTCGAACTTGAGCGTGCCATAGACGCTGTCGCCTTCGATGAACACGCGGATTTCCTTGTAGCCGCCCACCGTGCCTTCGCTCAAGTCCTGGATGGTCATCTTCCAGCCCATCTTGTCGCAGTAGCCGCGATACATGCGGAACAGGTCGCCCGCAAAGAGTGCCGATTCGTCGCCGCCAGTACCGCCGCGAATTTCGAGCGTTGCATTGCGGAAATCCCACGGATCCTTCGGCACCATCAAAATTTGCAATTCGTCGGTCACTTCGGGGAGCTTCTTTTCGATCTCCGAAATTTCGGCCTTGGCCATTGCAACCATTTCTGGGTCGGAATCGCCGAGCGCGACCTTGTATTCGTCAAGGTCGTCCATCATCTGCAGATATTCCTTGGCCTTCAAAACGGCTTTTTCGATGCCCTTGTACTGCTTGTGGATCTTGTTATAACGGGTCTGGTCTGCGAGAACATCCGGGTTGCCGAGTTCCGATTCCAGTTCCTCGTACTTTTCAATGAGTTTTTTAGCCTTTTCTTTCATCGTGCCCAAATTTAGTAATTTGGAAGTCCCACGGCAAAAGTGCGAAAGGCGAACTGAACGTCAAAACACGTAATCCCGATTTCCCGTTTTCTATTGACTTTTTTGAATTTTTTATATATATCATGAGTTGAAAGATTGATATTCCCGTAATGAAAAAATATTGTTTAAAAGGGAGCCTTTGAACCAGTTTCAACGTTGAATATTAACCATAACCACAAGGAGAAAAATATGGAATACTTCAAAAACTGCATCCTAAAACACTATATCGATTTTAAAGGTCGAGCAAGAAGAAAGGAATATTGGAGCTTTGTTTTATTCTCGGTCATAATTATTATTCTGGTCGGTGTTGTGGCTGGTGTGTTAGACAATATTCTCGGACTTTCTGGTGTTTTGACCACGGCCCTCGTGACGATTGTCGATCTCGGCTTGATTCTGCCGTCCATCTCCGTGCTCGTCCGCCGTTTACACGATATAGGCAAGAGCGGGTGGTGGTTCTGGGTTAGCCTGATCCCTGTCGTGGGTGGAATTATTTTGCTCGTGTTCATGTTCTTGGATAGTCAGCCGGGCTCAAACGCATACGGCTCCAATCCTAAAGGCAAGTAATAAACCGTAAGGACTTGTATTGAGGCGCTCCCTGTGTGGGAGCGCTTTTACTATATTTTGTTAAAAAAGGAGTTATGTATGAAAAAAATTCTAATACTTGTTTTGGCACTTTTTTCTGCCCAGGCGTTTGCCGTTTATGTTGAAGCTGGACTTGGCGTTGGCGGCGCCTCGACATCGGCTGATGGTGAAAGCTTCGGTGATTATTGCGAAGGCTGCAGTTCGTTTGCTGTCAATGTGGGAGTCCGCGTTGGCGGCCCGGTGATGGATAATCTCTTTATTGCAGGTGAACTCAGTGGAACTGGTGACCGTTATTTCGATAAGGGCGGATATGTTCAGTTCAACTCCTATATCTTCGGACCCAGTGTTGCATACTACCCGCTGAAGCAACTTCATTTGTCTGCTTCCTTGGGCTTTGCGTGGTCAAGAAATAGTTCAAGTATGCCCGTGCGTTTTTTAAATGGAACAGGTTTTGGTGGTACAGCAACCGTGGCGTATCACATTGGCGACCATAATGGAACATTACTTGGTGCACGATTCGCTGCAACCTCTGTTACACTGGAAAAGTCAAAAGTGAGCCTGTCCACGGTTAGCTTTGCGTTCTTTGTATCGTTTGTTCACATGTAGCTTTATCACGAATACAAATAATCATTGACAGGTGTATTGCACCATAAAAAGGAGTTGAAATGAGAAAGTCAGGAATCCTTGCCGGAATAAGTTTTTCCTTATGTGTGGGAATAATCGGATGTGGTAATGATAGCTCGCCTGCTCAGGGCAGTTATCAGGCATCCTGTCAAGTCATTTCAACAGATCCTTTGGTCATGGAAAGTCTTGAACAAGGAATTTATAGCAAGACTTCATTTAGGTATGAAGATGAAAGGGCTTTCCAAACTGTTGAATTTGAAAATAGTGACATTGCAAAACAGGCTTGTTCGTCGTATAAGCGCGATTCCGATTATGGAAGTGTGATTTGCAATGCAAATACGGTTGTTGCGGTCTCAGACGAAAAATTGTCGTCAAGCGAATATAAGCGTTTGGTAGATATGTATTTGTCGTCGTGCAAAAGTATTGGAGGCTCGGTAACAGGGAACCGTCCTTTGTCTTCGAGTGAAGTAGAATCGTCCTCTTTGCAAGAGAAAAGTTCGTCTAGTTCTGTGAAGTCTTCATCGAGCGTTAAGGCGGAATCTTCAAGTGCAGTGAAGTCTTCGTCGAGTGTTAAGGTGGCATCTTCAAGTTCAGTGAAATCGTCCTCTAGCGTTGCGGCTTCTTCAAGCTCCGAAAAATCCGATTCCGGTTGGATTGATTGGTATGATAAAGCTTCCTATAAAAAGGAAAAAGTGGTAGCCTCCAATGCAAGCGAGCTCAATTGCGACGATGCTGTAGATACCGAAAGCTTGAAAGGATATGACGTTGCGTACGAATTTAACAGGCCCGATGACATGGGACACGATTACCTTGGCGACAATAATGCGTATAAAGACAATCAAGTCGGTCCGATAAGTGCAGAATGTGGAAGTATCGTTCTCGATGGTACTAGCGGGTTGGTTGTCCCCTTGTCCGATGTTTTTAAGAGCAGGGGCTTTGTTGTTGAAATTCGTTTCATGCCTACTGAAGCTGGAAAAATGGGGAACATTTTTGTGGCGGAACCTCCTGGAAGCGGTGTTGATGGCTGGCAGATTCGTTTGGACGGAACCAATGTTGTACTTCACATGCGAGATATGGAGTTTAAATCCAGTTGGGAAGTCAAGACTATTGGCGAGGTCTCGCTGAATGAATGGCATGTGGTTAGAATAAAAATATTCCCCGCGAAGTCGGAATTGTCGGGAACTATTTTCTATTCGATGAATACCACGCTGGATGGTGCCATGGTTGCGACGGAATACAAGGCCGATGCGTCCAATCTCAAATATGGATTGGCAATCGGATACGATTCGATGTACCAGGAACGCCATGATGACCGATTCTTTACCGGCAAGATAGATTACATCCGGTATGGAAAAATTACGGAAGATAATTTATAATAAATGAATCCTATCGGCACATTTTACGGCGATGCCGTCTATAAGTACGACGCTCCTCGGCAGGGGCGCCTTTTTGCAGGGCATCCGGGCCGGATTGTGCTGAACCCAGGACAAAATTTCGAGATGGCGCTCCGCGACTTGGATGGTTTTGAGCGCATCTGGGTGATTTTTCAGTTCCACGAAAATGAAGGCTGGCGTCCGACGACGCGCCCGCCTGTGCCGCCCAAGGGCAAGGACCGCGTAGGCACTTTTGCAAGCCGCAGTCCTTACCGCCCGAATCCGATTGGACTCAGTTGTGTGCGACTCCTCAAAATTGATGGACTTACGTTGTACATAGATGAGGCCGATTTGCTGAATGGAACGCCCGTGCTCGACATCAAGCCTTACATCCCGATGGCGGATGCGTTCCCTGAAGCGCGGGCTGGCTGGGTTGAAGAACAGGTGGGCGATTTGTGGGCCGTTGAAATGTCCGATGCTTTCGCTGCTCAGAACCGTTGGATTGCAGAACGTAGCGCATTCGACTTGGAAAGCTTTGCCCGAGTGCAGCTTTCGCGCGGGAACTTTTCGAAGGACGTCTTTGACAGTTCGCGTCGCCGCTTGACGGTTGACGAAAATGCAAAAACGGGAGTGCTTGCATATCGCACATTCCGCATTCACTTTAGCTATGACGATTCGTGTTGCAAGGTGGTACTGCAACGCATTTCGAGCGGTTACTCGGCCGCCGATTTAAACCCCGAAACCGAAGACAAGTACGGCGACAAACAACTCCACCGATATTTTATCGCAATTTTTTAATTGCACAGTCATTCCCCCTTGCGCTGTCATTCCCGCCACCGAGCGGGAATCTCCATCTTCCCAAAATTTTCTATGTTTTAACCAAACTAAATTTTTTGTAAAAGATATGAAGAATAAACTTGTTGCAATCTTTATCTTGTGCGTAGCTATATTTGCTTCTGCGGAGTCCCCTTCTGTCGGCGAGCCCGCTGCTCACGAACATCGTGGCTTTTATAGCAATATGTCGTTTGCTTTTGCCTACAATTGGTACAAAAATAGTCGTGAAGATTTAGGTGGTGCTTCTTTTGAAAATGGCGGCGGCTATATTGATGGGAAGCGGAGATATGTGGACTATTATGATTACAACGGTTTTACCTTTCCGATGTCGGAATTTAAGTTTGGCGTCGGTATAGCAAATCTGGCTGCGGTTCATTTCGTTTTCAATATCGGGTTCTTTGCCGGTTCGCTGGACTATAATTATGAGGTGTACGAAAGTCTGTGTGCTTTTGGGAAGACTTGTCCAGAATCCATTGACGAGTCCCGCAATATCAACAATAAATCGAGGAATGCATATAGCTTTAGGACGTTCTTTGGTCTTGGATCGACTTTCTATCCTATACAAAATAAAACATCGCCTTTGAACGGCCTTTTTGTAGGCGGCTCTGTTGGATATACGCTTTTTGCTACAATGATAAATTCGTGCAACGAAGATGCTACAGGGAATGGCGGCGTCAGTTTTCAATTGGAACTTGGCAAGGAATGGTGGATAAGCG
>JAEEGG010023164.1_pt1 | contig 12154 bp, 9 predicted proteins | sample 9134161 | NCBI WGS metagenome assembly JAEEGG01 (sample SAMN16246543, study PRJNA631951) | gut metagenome | biome: gut microbiome; feature: rumen; material: CR-attached | host: Bos | place: Iran: Karaj | collected 2018-10 | reverse complement strand
CCAGTCTGCGTTAGTTAAAACTGGTGTTGCAGTAGCATCGTTTGCCTCAAATGTTATAGCAGGTTGAGCTGCTGTTCCGTAAGGTACTTCTATGTCATAAGAGAGCTTATCTGCTGCGAATCCAGTTACGGCAGTGCCGCCTACAGAAAGAGACTTAAGTGTAGCGTCTGTGCTTGCTGTTGCAGAGATTGTAACAGTCAATACATACTCCTTTGGAGTTGTCCCGTCGGTAACTGTTATTGTGTGTGTTGCGGCATCATAGGTTGTTGGCTCTGTTGCAGCAGAGTTTACTGTACAAGCAGCCAATATTTCCGCGTCAGATGGCTCTGTAGATCCGTATGGAAGCTCTATTGTTACTGTTCCTGCGGCCTGATCAATTGTTCCGTTTATCCCATTCAATGTGAATGCATTTAATGCTGGAGCTTTTATAGGACGTTCAATAACCAAACTTTGCAGATACATTGTAGTTCCAGAACCTCTGGCTATTACAATCTTGTCCTTTCCGTCAAATGTCGCAGTCAATTCTCCAGAACCATTTGATGTTTTAAGTGGAGCTTTGCCGTAATCATACTTTGTCGCATCTGCGTCGTACAAGAATATGCCAATTTGATGACTCGTGTTCTGCATAGTTACAGTAATAGCATCACCTTCTTCGAACGTTCCGCTAGATAAGGTTAATACAGCGAAAGCAGAAGTGCTTCCCAATTTTGCTCCAAGTTTACTGTTGTCCCAGGTAACACCAGATACTGTTACAGAGCCTCCGTCTGCTGCTTCAAGGTCAGATGAGGTAGGAGTCCAGCTGAATATTTCCGTAGCTGACGCTCCCACAGATGTGAGCAATCCCATGGCAAGGATTGATAACTTAAGTAACGTTTTTTTCATAAGCGTAAAATTTATTTGGTTGATAATTAATTTGTTGAATTTTCTCTTCGTTTAAACCCTATTTGTTTTCGGATAGGTTTAACAAAGTTAAATGAGTTTTTTACTTGTTATACATTTTTGCATGTGTTGTACAACATGTTTTGGGAGAAAAACGATATGTTTTCATAACAAAATGATAAAAGAAAAAGGTGCTGAAAAAATGAATCCAGCACCTTCTTCTTGATGTTTGTTTTTTTACATTCGGTACAGCTTCTATTCTATGCTTTCGGCTATGCTCTGCAATACATAGTCAAGTATCTCAGGAGTGTGTGTCTCGCTGATGAAGTTGCCCTCAAACTGTGACGGACTGACATAGATGCCACGCTGCAGCATGTTACGGAAGTAACGTGCGAAACGCTCCTGGTCGCTGTGCTTAGTGTCCTGGAAGTTGCGTACCGGACCGTCGTTGAAGAAGAGCGTGAACATAGAGCCGCAGCGGTTCAAGGTGATTCCCTTGCCATCGATTATCTTTTCCAACTCAGCAATGAAGCGGTCGCTCCTCTGCTCCAGTTCTTCATAGAAGCCAGGGCGTGATAACTGAGTCAGCGTCTCTATGCCGGCAGCCATTGCCACGGGATTGCCGCTCAGCGTGCCAGCCTGATAGACCGGACCGTCAGGAGCCAGCACCTTCATGATGTCAGCGCGTCCGCCAAAGGCAGCGGCAGGGAATCCGCCACCGACGATTTTTCCTACCGTCGTCATGTCGGGAGTGATGCCAAAGCGTTGCTGCGCACCGCCACGTGACAGGCGGAAGCCGGTGATGACCTCGTCGAATATCAGCACAGCCCCATACAGTGAGGTGACCTCGCGTGTGGCCTTCAGGAAATCCTCTGTTGGGGTTACCACACCCATGTTGCAGGCTACAGGCTCCAGTATCAGTGCGGCAACCTCGTCGCCGTGCTCGGAGAAGTAGCTGCGCAGGGCATCCACATCATTGTAAGGCAACACAACGGTGTATTTCACGAAACCGTCAGGCACGCCGGCGCTTGATGCGTTGGCTATGTTGGCAACGCCAGAGCCTGCGGAAACCAGCAGGTGGTCAGCATGACCGTGGTAGTTACCCTCAAACTTCACGAGGATATTGCGTCTGGTATAGCCACGTGCCACGCGGATGGCAGACATGGTAGCCTCCGTTCCGCTGTTGACGAAGCGCAGACGCTCCATTGACGGTATCGCCTCGCGCACCTTCTCTGCCAAAGTCGTCTCAGCCAGAGTAGGTATGCCATAGCTGCTACCACGGCTGACGGCATCAATGGCAGCCTGACTTACGCGCTCGTTGTTGTGGCCAAGGATAAACACACCCCATGACATACAAAAGTCTATGAAGCGGTTGTCGTCAATGTCGGTAAAGTATGCGCCTTTGGCCTCCTTTACGAAGAGAGGGGTAGTACCTACACTCTTAAGAGCCCTTACCGGACTGTTTACTCCGCCGGGTATGACCTTCAAGGCCTGCTCAAAGGCGGCAGCTGACTTTATTCTTTCGTTTATGCCCATCGCTGCAAGTATTCTTTAGCGTAATAACTTATGATATATTGTGCTCCGGCGCGCTTGATAGCGATGAGGCTCTCATACACTACGCGCTGCTCATCGAGATAGCCCAGACGGGCTGCAGCCTTCAACATGGAGTACTCGCCGCTCACCTGGTAAGCCACCATCGGAACCTGTGGGAAACGCTCCACACCACGTGCTATCATGTCAAGATAAGGCATGGCAGGTTTCACCATTGTCCAGTCTGCTCCCTCCTCAATATCTGCCGCTATCTCCTCCAGTCCCTGGTCGTGAGTGCGGTAGTCCATCTGGTATGTCTTGCGGTCGCCAAACGAAGGTGTGGAGTCGGCTGCGTCGCGGAAAGGTCCGTAGAATGCAGAAGCGTATTTGGCAGAGTATGCCAGAATCTTACACTTGTCACGCAGTCCTGCCTCACGCAGTCGTTTGTCAAGAGCCTCTATCTGTCCGTCCATCATGGCAGACGGCGCAACGAAGTCGGCACCCGCCTTGGCATGGACGTATGCCATCTCAGCCAACAGTGGCAGCGTGGCGTCATTCTCTACGTCATGGTTGTGTAACAGTCCGCAGTGTCCGTGGCTGGTGTACTCACACAGGCACACATCGGTAATGACGCACACCTCAGGGATGGCAGCCTTGATGGCGCGGACGGCACGACATACCAAAGCGTCCTCGGCGTAAGCCAGTGAACCGCGCTCGTCCTTCAGCGAGTCTTCGATGACGCCGAAGAGAAGCACCTTGTCAATGCCAAGTGCGTAACATTCCTTTACGTCTGTCACAAGTGTGTCAATAGAAAAACGATAAATACCGGGCATGGTGCTGATTTCCTCTTTCACACCCTCACCCTCTACTACGAAATAAGGATAGATAAAGTCCTTTGCACCGAGAGCGACGTCTGCATATTTGTCGCGTGTGGCCTGGTCCTTACGAAATTCTCTGAATCGTTTCATATATCTTGTTGTTTTAATTGTTATTCCCTTCTGTCTCCCTCTATCTTCTTTAATACCTCCTGTAAATGTTTTTCGGTTATACGTCCTCGTGTGAGCAACTGCTTGTCTGTAGGCAGTTTGCCATAAAGACGGATGAAATTGTCAATGGTGCTGGGCGAGGAGAATACTATGGTATCCACCTGGCTCAGGTCAACCTTCATTGCATTCTCAGGCATACGGTTCTCATAGGCGGTGACCGTTGTGACGTCAAAACCTAAGTTACGCAGTCCCTCGGGTATGATACTCAGCGCGAGGTTGGAGCGTGGTATCAGTATGCGTCCGCGCGGTTGCTCGGCAAACCAGTCAATAACGCCGTAGCTGTCATCTTTCTCTACCTGTTTTATCGTCTCTGCTCCGGCCAGTCGTAAAGCCTCTGTGGTGACGGGACCTATTGACACGATGACAGGATGCTGGCAGCGTGGCGGGAAATAGGTTACGGCATTGCGGGAGGTGTAGAGCAGGTAGTCATAGGTGTCAACCTCGTCAGCAGCTTTTTCCAGTCTGCTGGTGTCAGTCACCGGCTTTATCTCGATTAGCGGTGTGTGCACAAACGAGGTGTCGGGACAACGGATGCCTGTATAGAGAGTCTTCATAATATGCTGCCTTTAGAGAATATTGCTTTCAGGTCCTCACGTCCTTTGCGTGCCGTTACTGCTAGTCTGCCCTGCATAGGGTGTGTCTCAAAGGGCAGCACCTCGGCGATGTCCTGCTCCATGTCCAGACGCTTCAATGCACATGTAGCGACGATGGCTGCGTCAACATCGCCACGGCGCACCTGCTCCACGCGGTCTTCTATACATCCTCTTATGCCCACAATCTCAAGGTCGGGACGTAATGCCAGCAGTTCCTTGCGTCGCAGTGGAGAGCTGGTGCCTATGCGACTGCCTGCTGGTAGTTCCTGCAGTTTCATGTTGTCACGGCTTACGAGAGAGTCGGACTTGTCAAATGCCTCATAAAGAGCTATTACCTCCAGACCATCATTCAGGTGCTCGGGCAGGTCCTTGGCGGAGTGGATGGCAATGTCGGCCTCGCCGTTCAGCAGTGCGAGGTCCAGTTCGCGGGTGAACATATCATCAGGAGCCTCGCCGTTCAGTAGTGAAAGGTCTTGGCGCTTGTCGCCAAATGACTCCAGTATCTTCAGCTTGTAGGGCGTGTCGGGTATCTTGCTCATGACCTCCTTTACCTGTATCTGTGACAAGCGGCTTCCACGAGCTACGATACGTATGGTGTGATGAGCACGGCGACGCGCCATCAGGTCGCGCAGCAGGCCAATCTCCTCTTCGATCATTAGTTCGGCTTTCTGCATCTCCTCATGTCGTACGGCAATGTTGCTTTGCACCACTTGCTCTATATCTTGCAGGTTATACAGCTTTACACCTTTTATATCTGTGACCTCAGGGTCAATGTCACGTGGGAAGGCAAGGTCGATGGCAAGCATCGGATGTGTAGCGTCAAGGTCATCTTTGAAGACTATGGCATGTGGACTTGATGTGGCGCTGATAAGAATGTCAGCCTTGCGCAGAAAGTCACGCTTCTCGTCAAGACGATAGACCTCAATGCCGTAGGGGTCTGCCAACTTGTGTGCTTTCTCCTCTGTTCTGTTGGCAAGGAACATCAGTTCTGCTCCTTTGTTCTTCAGGAATTTAATTATGTCTTCCGTCACTTTGTTAACGCCAATGATGGTGATACGTGCGTCTTTCAGGTTTATATTTTCCTTCTCAATGACCTCAATGGCTGCCAGGCTATGGCTTACAGCACCTTGGCTTATCTGCGTTTTCGTACGCACTTTCTTTCCTATCTGCATAGCGCACTCAAATAGCTTATGCAGTCCTGTGGACAATTTCTTGCCGCTGTCCTTAGCTGTCATATATGCCTCTTTCACCTGTCCTTGTATGGCGCGCTCGCCTATGATGGCGCTCTCCAGTCCGCATACTACGCGGAAAAGATGACGTGCAACGTCATCAGGCACATCGCCGTCGCCATAGTACAGTTCTACCCTGTTGCAGGTCTGCAGTAAGACAGAGGGACCTACAACGTCAAGGTCAAGTTGCTTGAAATAATCCTCACGGTCGGTGAGCGAGGTGTTTTGATGATTTATTGATTTATATTGAATCATTACCAATTAGTGGTCTTTATCCAGTTTACAAGAAATTTCACATTGTCGAAAGGCGTGTCTGCCAACACTCCGTGGCCTAAGTTGACTATCCAGCGCCTGTGCTCATGGAAGAGGGGCTTATATTCTTCCAACTTACGGGCTATGACTTCCTGTGGAGCAAAAAGCAGATGGGGGTCGATATTACCCTGAAGTCCCACTTCTGGATGTACCATCCTGTTTGCGTCAGCAAGAGACGTCTGCCAGTCGATGCTTACGAAGTCGCATACATCAGGCGTGATGAGGTTTAGTCCGCAGCCCAATCCCTTGGGGAAGAATATCATGGGGATGCCGGCGGAGCGTATAGCGTCAGCAATGCGGCACACCGCAGGCAGGAATACCTCCTTATAGACATCTGTGGGCACTATCCCGGCATGGCTCTCAAACAGTTGGAAAGCGTTGATGCCGTGCTCTATCTGGCGTGTGGCATATTCTATAGAAAGGTCTGTGACCGCATCAATCAGTTTCTTAGTCTCCTCCGGGTTCTGGTAGAAGAACTTCTTTGCCTCGGGGAATGTTGACTTGGTACTGATGCCCTGCAGCATATAGCAGAGCGTAGTGAGAGGTGCGCCGCAGAAACCGATGAGCGGAACGCTGCTCTGTTGCACTGTGCAGTCTATAGCTTGATATACATGGTCTAAGCGTTCAGGCCTTGCACTGATATGTTTCAGAGGCTGCTGGTATTGGCTCAAGGGAGCAGGAAAGCGTGGCCCACGCTCAGTCCACTCAAGGTCCATGCCCATAGCCGTAGGGATGGTGAGTATGTCATTGAACAGTATAGCAGCGTCCACGCCTAAGTCTTCCACAGGCATGAGTGTAACGCGGGCTGCCAACTCTGGTGTCTGCATCAGTTCGGAGAAAGAGTGATGTTCCCGTAGTTGACGATACCTCGGGAGTACGCGCCCGGCTTGTCGCATCAGCCAAACCGGCGGACGCTGACAACTTTCTCCTTTTATCGTTTTTAGAAATATGCTATCCATGAAAGCGTATTATATCTGATTGGCTATGTCGGTTGCCTGCTTGATGCGATGTGCCATGCCTATACCGTCGCGCAGGTTGCCGGCAATGGTCAGTCCGGGATATTGCTTCTGTATCTGCTCTATAGCCTCAAAGCGTTCTCCTGAGGTTATTTGATATTGCGGTATGGCATGGTGATGACGGAAGATGCGGATGAGGTCGGGCTTCACATGCTCAGGGAATTTCAGCATAGAGTGGAAATGCTCCTCCACAAGTGCTGTCAGTTCGGCGTCGCTCTTGTCAAGCAACTCGGCATGGCGTACGCCGCCAATGAAATAAGTGAAGAGCGCACCACATTCGGGGGCACGACCAGTAAAGCAGGCAGAAGGGAATAGTATGCCGAGCACTCGCTTGTTCTCGCAAGTGGGTACCAGTCCACCAAAAGCCTTGTAGTCACCTCCGAGTGTATCGTTTACGCCGACGCCGACTTCTACCACAGGGGCATACTGCAGGTTGTTCAGCTTACGCATGGCATCATCGCCGATAAATGGTAACATCCCAGGTAGCTCATAGGCACCACAGGTGGTCACTACCTGTTTGCAATCTATCTGCTCTTCCTCTCCCACCTTATTTATATATGTAACACGCCAACCGTCTTCAGTAGGTGTTACCTTTGTCTCTTTTACTCCGAGGGCAAACCTTTTCGGACCTAAGTATTCAGCTATGGACTGTGTTATCATGCTCAGTCCGCCGACAGCAGAGAATACTTTCTTCGTTGCCAGACGGTCACGGTCGGACTTGGGTTCGCGCATCTTGGTGATGGCACCACGAACGAAGCTGCCGTAGTTCTGCTCCAGGTTATAGAGCTTTGGCAGTGCGTAGCGCGTGATAAGAGTGTCGGGATTACCTGCATATACGCCAGATAGGAAAGGGTCAACGGCATAGTCAACGAAGGATTTACCTAATCGACGACGTGCCAAAGAACCGACGGACTCATCGGGGTTGTCGCCTTTCTTTCTCCATGGCTCACCAAGGATACGCAGTTTGTCGCTGAACGTAAACAATGGGGTGGTGACTGCGCTTATAAGTCCGGATGGAAGGTCGTGAAAACGATTTCCCTTCCATATCAATCGACGCTTGGAGGCATCAGGCGCTGTCTCTAAACGACACTTGCCGCCAGAGGTCTGCTCAAGGTCTGCCATCAGTTCTGCCACCTCGGGATTGGATATGGTTCCGGTGTTTGGACCGCTCTCAAATACAAATCCACCCTCACGGTGTGTCTGTATCTGTCCGCCGACCTTATCCATCTGCTCCACAACCATGAGCTCACGTCCTTTTCGTGCAAGCAGGTAGGCTGTGGTAAGACCGGTAAGACCGGCGCCAATAATTACTATATCTGTTTTCATTAAGTTTTTTATATCGGTTTTGAAAATGATTTCGTGGTGTGTTGCATCAGCGGGTCAAGCAGGGCTGCCACATTGCGTACAAATGGCGAGCTCTCATGAGTCATGCGTATGGTGTTGCCGCTGATGGTGATGATGCCGTCGGACTGCATCTCTGCTAAACGTGACTCGTCAAAGTTTACTGCTGCGCGTTGCTCGTCACTCAGTGTTACATGGTAGTTACACATCAGTGCGTCTATGACCTCGCGCACTAACTGCTGCTCATGGCTGAGGGTATATCCTTTTTTGATGGGCAGGTGACCGCTGTTCACGATTTCTATGTACTCTTTGATGTCTTTTGTGTTCTGTGCGTATGCCGTCTCTAACTGGCTGATGCCTGTCACGCCGATGGCATATACTTGTGCTGTGGTGCGTCGGGTGCAATAGCCTTGGAAGTTACGGTGCAGCTGTCCGTTCTGTAGTGCAGTGTATAGTTCGTCGTCAGGTCGTACGAAGTGGTCCAGTCCTACCCGTACATAACCGGCTGACTGCAGCATCTGGGCTGCCTCGTTAAACATACGTTCCTTCTCCTCACTTGCCGGCAGACCTGCTTTCTCAAGTATCAGCTGCTGTTTCTTCAGCCATGGTACATGGGCATAGCTGAACATTACCAGACGGTCAGGCTGCAGTGTTATGGCACGCTCGATAGAACGACAGAAGGATTCTGCAGTCTGGTGAGGCAAGCCGAAGAGGAAGTCTAAGTTTATCTTTGCTCCTGCATTGCGCAATACTGCAAATATATCTTCCATACGCTCCAGTGACGGGCGGCGGTTGACAGTCTTCAATACCTGTTCGTTGAAATCCTGAATGCCGATGCTGAAACGTGAGAAACCTGCGTCTGTCAGTCCTTTCCAGTCTTGTAGCGACAAGTAGCCGGGATGGCACTCTATTGCCACCTCTGGCTGAGCAATCTTAGGAAATGCTGTCAGCAAGTGTTGGTTGAGAGCCTGAATGATGGTAGGCTGCAATGTGGTGGGGCTTCCGCCTCCGTAGTGTATCTGTGATATTTGTCTGCCATTATCAAGTAGTGGTATCAGCTGGTCTATCTCCTTGTGCAGTGCCTCTACATAGGCATTGACAACCGTCTCGTTCTGCATGGCGTAAGAGTTGCATGCACAGTAGTGGCATAGATGCCTGCAGAAAGGTATGTGCAGATAGAATGACAGGTTGGGTTCCTTGGCTGCGTTTGATTTCTGTACGGCAGTAAGGTATTCTTCCTCTGAATACTCCTTGAAGAAATTGGCTGGCGGGTAACTCGTGTATCGAGGTACGGGTACATTATATTTTTCTATGACATTATCTTGTATCACGTATGTCTATCTTCGTATGTTCTTTTTGCAAGTGCAAAATTACAACTATTTTCGTCGTTCTTTATTTGTCTGGAATAACCTTAATATTAAGGTTTAAGACAAATTAAAAGCAACATCTCACTGATTTTTACGCTGGAGTATGCACCATACGTCAGAGGTATTGACTTTTGTTTTTGTGTTAGTTAGTTATGGAAAAGTGGCTTGTGGTGTCGCCATGAAACCAGCTGCGTAATTTGTGTGTGTCACAGGGTGATAACCTTAATTATAATCATGTCTTTTTCCAGAAACTATCTTGACCTTTGGGGTCTGATAATTTGTGTGAGATTATAATTATTGAATGGGAGATTTCCTTTAAAGGGTTTTGAGCCTTTTGAAAATCAGGAAATCATTTCACAGATAATTCGCCTGTGATTTTTGCGTTTAGGTTAACGCAGGTGGCGGTTTGTTGAATATGCTGTTTCTTATTCCTTCCTCCAGGCTCGGAGTACGGTCGTTTTTCTCGGCTATCGAGGTCATGCCGTTTGTGTAGGCGGACAGAGTCTCGATTTCCTCAGTACATATTTTATATATGAACTTTGATTTTATGTCATTCAGTAATGAGCAGACCTCGTTTTGCAGCAGGCTAATACAGCTTCGGCTCTGTCTTTCGCAATCTATTATATATGTGCTGCCGTATGTCGATGCTCCGTAGGTGTATATGCTTTCTATGGAGTTCCTTCTCTTGTAGAAGTATTCTCCGATACAACTGGTGGTTTGGAGTAGTGCGAATGCGCCTACAATCAAGTAAACCAGTGTGTTATATGTCAGAAAGCCTAATGTCAGCATCTTGATTTTTTGAGATAGCAAAGGTACTTTCTTGCCCATATAAAAGCAAGAAAGGCCGCGAAGTTTTTCGCAGCCTTGTCTTCTTTTTATGTTTTGTTATTAAAGAGTTACGCCTCTCTTGAATATTGCCATTGCCTTAGAGTTGTGCTTCTCGTGGTTAACGAATTCGCCGTTGGCAACGCTTATCACGTACTTGATGAACTGTTGCTTAACCTCCTCCATGGTCTTGCCTTGAACAAGCTGTCCGGCGTTGAAGTCGATCCAGTTCTTCTTGTTCTCGTAGAGTGGGGTGTTTGTAGAAACCTTCATTGTAGGCACGAAGCTTCCGAATGGGGTTCCACGTCCTGTAGTGAAGAGCACCATCTGGCAGCCAGCGGCTCCGAGTGCGGTCGCTGCTACGAGGTCGTTTCCTGGCGCGCTCAGCAGGTTCAGTCCCTTTGTCTTTATTCTGTCGCCGTACATCAGTACGTCCTTAACGTATGACTTTCCGCACTTCTGAGTGCAGCCGAGCGCTTTGTCCTCGAGAGTTGATATACCTCCAGCCTTGTTTCCTGGAGAAGGGTTCTCGCCTACAGGCTCGCCGTGCGACAGGAAGTACTCCTTGAAGTCGTTTATCAAATGTACAGTCTTGTCGAACAGGTCCTTGTTCTCGCATCTGCTCATCAGGATAGTCTCTGCGCCGAACATTTCAGGAACCTCTGTCAGTACTGTTGTTCCGCCCTGAGAAACCAGCCAGTCTGAGAATACTCCGAGCAGTGGGTTGGCTGTGATTCCAGAGAATCCGTCAGAACCGCCGCACTTCAAGCCGACTTTCAGCTCGCTCAGTGGAATCTCAGTTCTCTTGTCCTGTGCTGCCTGATTGTACAGCTCTGTAAGAATCTTGACACCCTCTGCGACCTCGTCATTCACTTTCTGGGTCACAAGGAATTTGATTCTGCTCTTGTCGTAGTCGCCGAGGAACTCTTCGAATACGTCAGGCTGGTTGTTCTCGCATCCGAGTCCGAGCACCAGCACACCGCCTGCGTTTGGATGCAGTGTGATGTCTCTCAGGATCTTCTTTGTTGCTTCGTGGTCGTCGCCCAGCTGTGAGCATCCGTAGTTGTGCTTGTATGCTTCGATTGCGTCAACTTTCAATGGAGCGCCGCCCAGAGTTTTCTTGAACTCAGTTATGATGTTGTCTGCTATTCCGTTTACGCATCCAACTGTAGGCACGATCCATATCTCGTTTCTGATGCCGACTTCGCCGTTCTTTCTTCTGTATCCGTTGAATGTCAGCTTTTCGTCTTTGTCTGTCAGAGTTACAGAGATTGGTTTGTACTCATACTCCAATGTGCCGGCAAGGTTGGTCTTTATGTTCTTGTCATAAGCCCATCTTCCTTGCTTGAGTTCCTCTTTTGCGTGTCCGATAGGGAAACCGTACTTGATTACGTTCTCGCCTTCTTTTATGTCTTTCAGTGTGAATTTATGTCCTGCAGGAACATCCTCGAGGAGAGTCACTTCTGTGCCTTCCACGTTAAGTTGCTCGCCTTTTGAGAGATTGCTTATCGCTACAGCTACATTGTCATCTGGGTTGATTTTTAGAAACTTTGTTGTCATAGTTTGATTTTATGTTTCGGTTACAATTTCTTCAAAGATAAGAAGAAATAATCAAAAAAAGAGCATTCTCTCAAAGAATGCTCTTTTTTATATTCACCCAAGCTTTTCGCTGGGCTCCTTATATTAAAGGATAGTCTTTACTGCCTCAAGCATACCCTTCTTCTGGATAAGGTTCAGGAAGTCTGTAACCATATCTGTCATGCCAGGGATGTCGTTAAGGTTGCCTTGCTCCTTCCAGATGAGGTCTTTTGCGCCAAGAACGCCTTCTGCCACCTTGCGAGTGTCGCCTGTAGCCCAAAGGTTCTTCAAAAGATCCATGATCTCTTGTGCATCGTTTGGCTCGATAGGAGCGCCGTCAGCACGCTTGCCGCCCTTGTAGTAAGTGATTATTGCAGCAAGTCCGAATACAAGACCCTTTGGCAACTCGCCCTTGCGCTCAAGATATACCTTAACGCC
>JAEEGG010023161.1_pt1 | contig 12154 bp, 13 predicted proteins | sample 9134161 | NCBI WGS metagenome assembly JAEEGG01 (sample SAMN16246543, study PRJNA631951) | gut metagenome | biome: gut microbiome; feature: rumen; material: CR-attached | host: Bos | place: Iran: Karaj | collected 2018-10 | reverse complement strand
TACATGACCTTCCACAAGATCGTCCACTGCAATGTAATAGATCTTGGCCATGTCGAGGAACGGCTTGAACGGCTTATCCTCAAGGAACCGGTCATTGCCGTCCCGGATGACAAGCGAGCACTGAAGATGCTCTCTCCAGTTCGACATCGCATCCATTGCCTTTCTTGCGATGCCAAGCTTATCTGAGTCCAGGTAGGCCTGGGTAATACACTCCTTTACCTGGCTGAAGATCCGCTTCTCCGCCGCCTCATAATCCACGGCGTCCTTGTAATCCGACCAGTAATCGTCGATCCGCAGGGACGGCGCCACTTCGTTGCTCGGATCCCGGACCACAAGGCAGTTCTTTACGGTATTGCTGCTCTTCGTGACTTCCTGTCTGCGGAGCTCATACTCCGGAAAGTCTTCATGGATTTGTTCTTCCAGCTTGTTGAAAAACTCTTCTTTTGTCAGCTTCATGACTTTTTACCTCCTTTCCATTTCCAGTACGTCTTGTAGCGCTCAACAAGCGCTGCCTTTGCCTTTTCTGTCGGCTTTGCCCTCTCAATCTCAACGATGTACTTGAGAGGCTTTCCTTCTTTCGTCTGCATAACTGCATCCTCCTTTTCATGTTTTATAAAAACGGTCGTTTGACCAGTTTTTTCAGTACTTACCGTGGGAATCCAAGCCCCATATCATCGTAAACCATCTTGCTATAGTAAGAGTCCTCCTCAACCGAGTAACAACACATCTCACTCCAAAGGATTGCTTTGATATACTGTTTTGGATTGCCGATATAGTTTTCCTTACATCCATTAAAGTATTTGTCCATGACCCTATCAACGAAGCCATGCAGATAGTACCCTTCCTGTTCCAGGAGAATTACATTCAGTTTGTCAATTACATGCCTGTAACAGATTCTGCTCCCCCTGCAATCCCAAAGTTCACGCTCCAGTGCCATTTCAGAAAGGCTCTCGACAATCAATCGTAAAGTCATTTCCTCCTGTTTTTTCACCCCTATTCCTCGGACACTACTTCCACAACACAGGAACAGAATCATTTCCTTCATTTTCTGTTCATCTAAAACCAAAGAGTAAGGAATGCCTCGATTCTGTGATAAGGTCTTCTTGCATATAGTGATTTCTCTTTCATCCAAAGCTTCATTTGCCCCGATTGTCACAATTGGTCTTTCAATCGGTCCGGATTCTGATTGATTGAAAGAATTATTACTCCCTTTATTATTTTTCTTATTATTCTTATTAACGAGTTCGGATTTTGCGGATTCTGGAGTTCTTGTTTTGCGTATTCTAGAATTCTTATTCTGCGTATTCTTGAATTCTGAATCTGCGGATTCTAGAGTTCTTATTTTGCGTATTCTAGAATTCTTATTTTGCGTATTCAAAGCATTTTCGGGGCTTCCCATAGGGTTTACATCCTCCGAATCGATCTTGAGAGCATCTACTTCTGGGGCTGATGTAAAGTCCATCACATATAAAAGACTTGCCAATCCCTGTCCTCGGCGCTTCTTTTCCACCAATCCAAACTGTTCCAACTCTTTCAAAAGCCGGACTGTTTTGTCCTCGCTGATCCCGAGCGTGATTGCAATCTGGTTCACCATGAAAATGATATAAACACGCCCTTCCTCGTCAATCCACCCATTTTCCCTCGATAGTTTCATCCGATCCCGCAGTACGGCATACAAAATCTTACAATCCAAACTGAGGCTGGAAAAGAATGGGCTCGCCATCAGCACTTTCGGAATCTGATAATAAATGAATTGTTCGGGGCTGTTCCCGTAGTAATAATCAAATGCGTTTGCCATAGGATTCTCCTCTCCTACATAATGACAAAGTCCTCATGTGGTTCCAGCTCTTCATCCAGCACCTCTTCCTGTTGAAGATCGCATGCTTGGGCGCGGGTTTTGCTTTCTTTCTTCCTTCGCAGCTCTACCAGTTCATCCAGGGATTTTGCACCAATATCCGTCATCTCCACTGCATTCTGGTGTTCCGCTTCGCTGTACGCATCGGAAATCTGCTTCCTCAGGATATCATCGTAATCATTTTTGAAAGCAACGATTTCCGAGATTGCTACCTCTCCGTTTTTCATGTAGCTTCTGGTCGGATACTGAACATTGATCCGGCCCCGAGAAGTCCTGAAAAGTCGAAGGTTTTCGAGTTTGAACATCCCGTTGATTTCCAGCGAAGCAAAGCCCGCGAAACCCGAAGATTCCTTTTTGCAGATCAGCACCTTCGGCTTTACCTGCATTTTCTCATTCCCCGGAAACTCATGATATTTCATCTTTCCCGGATCATAGGCCTGCAACACCATTTCAGTCAGCGCTTCCCTTGCCTCCTTGCTACATGGGTGAAAAACATCGCGGTATTTTTCACTTTGATCACTCAGCTGCGGCATCCCGAGAAACAATCCGGCTTTCCCTTTGATGATTTTTATCGGGCAAATAGATATTGCATCGCCAAAGGTAACCTTTGCGGTGGCCTTTATCTTTCCTTCCTTTGGGAACGGCCAGACGCTAACTTTAATACTTGGTAAATTCATAATCTCTCCAATCTGTCTATCGACGAGTCATTTTCCTTGTGTCTCAACTTGAGACACAATATCCCTAAATTAATGAATGCTCTTCTTATGTCTCAAATTGAGACGTAAGGGTTCAGAATTAACGACTGCTTTTTCTTGTGTCTCAATTTGAGACACAAACAATCTTCTTTGGATGAACCCGAGCACACATTCAAGCTGAAAACTACAGAACTAATACCGGTTCTTCCACTTCTTCCTCCTCGACAGAATGCTGCAATTCAAGCACATTCTCCACACGCCTGATACATTCACGCTCATTTGCCTCGCAGTCGGCTAACGCAACGTATTCATTGTCCTCCGGAATTAGAAAATAACGTCTGCGACACTCAATTCGCTCGGCAACCATATCTGAATACGGTGTCTCTTTCACCACAAGTGATGTATTGTCCATAAAATCGAACCGATAATACCGGCTGTCATCCGCGGGATCATAACTCCAGACAACGAAATTCTTATGCAACCGCATCCAATCACGGATTTCATTCTGGTCTTTCATTTCCGGAAGTTCTTCAGGATTGTTTACATAAAACTGCGTCGTCATTTTCCTCGCTAGAAGCTGTAACCCTTCCAACTCCATCTGCTCACCCACATTCTTTTGTTCGATTGCTCTTAACTCCATGATTCTCTTCTCGATTTCTTCCGAATCAAAGGTTTCACGGATTCGGTCATTACCTTTTCTCTCAATCATCTGGCGTTTTAACTCGGCAACATCGACTTCTTCCAGGACTTCTTCCTCTTCCAGTTCGAGCGTGGGTTCTTTTTTAGGCATATCCCGTAAAATGTGTTTGACAATCCTTTTGTCCCACAAGCTATCCTCGGAGACCTTCTTCAATTGATTTGCCTGCTCCATCGTGACACCTGCCGGTCTCATATACTTAAAAACTTCTTTTTGCTGGTCAGATTTCAAAAAGCTGAGTACATTTCCCGCGAAAAGAGAAATTGTGCTATTATCTACCTGTGCCAGTAATTCCGGGATCAGATAATTCAGGCGGAGATAGCGGTGGATTGTAGCCCTGCTCTCACCGACCTGGTCAGCAATTATCTCCCCGCGATTGCTGGCGCTTCTTCTTTGCGTCGGTTCGGACTTCAACGCCTCCATCCGAAGCTTGTATGCTTTCGCCTTTTCAGACGGAAGGATGTGCTCCCGATACAGATTTGCATCTACCATTTCTATCGTGGCCTGCGCCATGGAAATCCCCGTTCGGATTATCCCCGGGATTTCCGCAAGGCCCGCCTTCCTCGCCGCTAAACATCTGCGGTGTCCGGATATGATCAGGAATCCGTTTCCCTCCTCTTTTTCCACAACAACAATCGGCTGTAGTACTCCGTTCTCGATGATGCTGTCGCGAAGCATTGCAAGTTCTTCGTTATCCGGTACGGAATACGGATGATTGGGGAATTCCTCGAGTTGATCCAGCGGGAGCTGTTCTACCGTTTCCCTTCTCTCGTCACGGAACAAATCCTCATACGAGGTTAACGCAATAGGTGATTTCTTCCTCATGATTCTCCTCCCGTATGGTTTCTGCGATGCTTTCGTAAATAGCTGCCGGGGTCCCGTTCGGTTCATACCAAAGGACGCTGTGTCCTTCATTCGGTGCCTCGGCGATCTTGCTGTAATTCGGGATCGTCCGGTCAAAGATCCGGATATGTTCACCGTAGGTCTTTCTCACGGCTTCCCGGTATAACCGTTCGTTACTCCTGACGTTGCTGTCCAGGGAGAAGATGATGCCCTGAACAGTCAGGTCAGGATTGGAACTCTTCTGGACTCTCTCCACGGTCCTAAGCAGCTCCTGTAATCCCTCCACAGCAAACCTCTGGGGCTGAACCGGCACCAGGATCTCGTCTGCCGCCGTAAAGGCGTTCAGCGTGAGCATTCCAAGGGACGGCATGCAATCAATCAGGATGTAGTCGTAATCCTCCTGAAAACGCCTTAAAACGTCTCTGAGAACCGTTTTGTTCTCCTCCACGGTCTGCAGCCACAGTTCCATTCCCGTTAACAGCTTGTTGGAAGGAAGCAGATCCATTCCCTCTTCATGATGAAGGATGGTCTCCTCACAGGACGGGTTCTCTGTCTCCAGTGCGATTTCCCGCATCAGGGACTCCACCGTTCTCTGCAGATTCCGGGGATACCCCAGCCCCGCCGTCAAATTTCCCGACGGATCCATATCCACCAAAAGTACCCGTTCCCCGGCTTTCGCCAAGGCAGCTCCCAGATTTACGGTCAGCGTACTCTTGCCGACGCCTCCCTTCTGGTTTCCGATTGCAATCGTCTTTGCCACGATCGTCACCTCCGTAAGAGTTTTAGATAAACAAAAAAGGCCAACAGACAATCTGTCTGCTGACCTTTTGTTTCGATGTTAAAATGGTGCATTGGTAATAAAATTCGCCAAAATCGGCATTCCGCACCACGATTTTCCGTGGAAATACGTGGCATTTCAGCACCCTATAACAATCTGTTAACTTTTCTGAAACTCAGTCTACATAAGGCTTTGCGTGAAGTCATATCGACTTTCGTGGCCTTTTGTGAAGGTTTTTTCGAGATTACTTCAGCGTAACCTTAGCGCCCTCAGCCTCAACCTTCTTCTTGATGTCCTCAGCCTCTTCCTTGGAAACAGCTTCCTTGATGTTCTTCGGAGCGCCGTCTACAAGATCCTTAGCTTCCTTGAGGCCAAGACCGGTGATCTCACGAACAACCTTGATAACCTTAACCTTGTTCTCACCAACTTCGGTAAGCTCTACGTTGAACTCGGTCTTCTCTTCCTCAGCGGGAGCAGCAGCACCTGCGCCTGCACCGGCAGCAACTACAACGCCTGCAGCAGCGCTAACACCAAACTCTTCCTCACAAGCCTTAACAAGATCGTTCAGCTCAAGAACGGTAAGGGACTTGATAGCATCAATAAATTCCTGATTAGTCATTTTAAATTCCTCCATTTAATTGAATTATGCCGACTTGCGGCGTGACCGTGCGGGATATCCGTACGGGGTCTGCGGGAATGTTAGGCAACCTCGCCCTTCTTCTCCGCAATCTGATTGAGAACGCGTGCAAGATTTGCAATCGGAGACTGCAAGCTGCCCAGAAGTCTGGAAATGAGAACTTCTCTGGACGGGATGTTTGCAACTGCCTTGCAACCCTCTGCATCATAGTACGTTCCGTCTACAACGCCGCCCTTGAACTCAAGCTTGTCCGAGATCTTCATTCCCTGGGAAAGAAGTCTGGCAGGCGCGGTCGCATCATCAAGACCGAAAGCAACAGCTGTAGGTCCGTCAAGATGCTTGGAAAGCTCTTCATAAACGGTTCCGGCAAATGCCTTCTTCAGGTAGGTGTTCTTGTATACTTTATATACAACACCGCCCTCTCTCAGAGACTTACGAAGTTTCGTATCCTGTTCAACCGTCAATCCGCGGTAATCAACGAGTACGGCTGCCTTTGCATCGGCAACATACTTGGAGATTTCCTCGATAATCGGCTGCTTCAACTCAACCTTTGCCATCTGAATTACCTCCTATATGATTTTCGACTGTCGCCGACACTAAGAGGTGAGCGGATAAAAAAATAAGCTCCTCTTCCGAAGCGGAAAAGCAGCATAATAAACTCATCACCAAATGCTGACATATCCTCGGTTGGCGGATTTGCATCGCTTACGCCTTTCGGCACCTACTGTCTTCGGCAGTCGCATATATTTATAGCATACCGGGGTCCCGTTGTCAACAGCTTTTTTCCGTGCCGTGAAATCTTTTTTCGGACTTCCGGTTTTGTAAACTTTATGGAAAATGCAACAAAATATTACAATTCCGTCAGATTTGTCAAAGAATTTCACGCCGCGAAAGGAAAATTCACATTTTTCAAGAAAACACTTACATTTTTCGAATAATCGTGTATAATTTTATATACACAAAACGGGGAGGTGATTGTATGATTCTTGATCTTGTAAAAGTTCGCGAAGATCCCGGTCTGGGCGAGCTGGCCATCAAGAGAAACGGTCGCACCGTCGGGGAGATTAAGATGCAGCGAATCCCGGCCCCCGGAAACTGGAAGATTCGTTTCGGCGACAAGGAGCTGGTTGTCGGGGAAACCACCCGCGGGACAACCGATATGATTGCTGCCTTCCAGATTGAGACGTCCGGAACCTCTTCGGGCTTCTGCTATCAGGTTCATACAGGCTCTCTCTTCAATAAATATGACATCTACGAGCTTCGTTACATGAGCCTTTCCTACAACCTGTATCCGGTCGGACCGGCGGACTGTAAGGCGCTTCCGATCTTCTACGGGAACTGGCAGATTGCTTCCATTGAGAGCCTTGACCAGACTAGCAAAGACATATTCCGGGATGCACAGATTCTTGCCGAGGATGAGAAGGCTGCATATGTCGCATTGATTCTGTTCTGCTACATCCGTTCCAATCCGCAGCCGCTCGTATCGGTAACGAACAAAAAGCTGCTCGGAAAGATTGACCGTTCCTTCCCGGACCGCATAAAAATCTGAATCAAACCGATCTTACAAAGAATAAACCCGTCGCTTTCGCGACGGGTTTTCTGCTATGGTTCGGTCTTTCTTTAATTTACATAAACTTTGCTGTATTAAGCTTGATGCCGGGGCCCATCGTGGAAGTGAGCGTTACACTTCTCAGATACTGGCCCTTTGCAGCAGCGGGCTTAGCCTTTACAATAGCACCGATCAGAGTATCGAAGTTCTCCGAAAGCTGCTCTTCGGTAAAGGAAGCCTTTCCTACGGGGCAGTGAATGATGTTCGTCTTGTCAAGACGGTACTCAATCTTACCGGCTTTGATATCCTTAACAGCCTTGGTAACATCCATCGTAACGGTACCGGCCTTGGGGTTCGGCATGAGTCCCTTAGGTCCGAGTACACGACCGAGCTTACCAACAACGCCCATCATGTCCGGTGTTGCTACAACAACGTCAAACTCGAACCAGCCGTCCTTCTGGATTCTGGGAACGAGCTCATCGCCGCCTGCATAATCAGCGCCTGCTGCCAGAGCCTCATCAACCTTCGGTCCCTTCGCGAATACCAAAACGCGAACGGTCTTACCGGTTCCGTGAGGAAGAACGACAGCGCCGCGGACCTGCTGGTCAGCATGACGTCCGTCTACACCGAGACGAATATGCGCTTCAATGGTCTCATCAAATTTAGCTACGGCGGACTTCTTTACAAGTGCAATCGCTTCAGCGCTATCGTACTGTACGCTTCTGTCGATCAGCTTGGCAGCGTCCGTATATTTCTTTCCATGTTTCATAATATGTAACCTCCTAGTGGTGTTGTCGGGAGCTTATCCCTCCCACTTAATTCTTAGTCATCTACGACGGTGATACCCATACTGCGTGCAGTTCCTGCGATCATGCTGGTCGCAGCCTCAAGGTTGGCAGCGTTCAGATCGGGCATTTTCAGCTCAGCAATCTTAGCTACTTCAGATCTCTTAATCGTAGCAACCTTTTCCTTGTTCGGCTTACCGGAAGCTTTGTCAATCTTGCAGGCCTTCTTAAGAAGCACGGGAGCCGGAGGAGTCTTCGTGATAAAGCTGAAGCTCTTATCCTGATATACCGTGATAACAACAGGAATGATCATTCCTTCCTGTCCTGCAGTTCTGGCATTGAATTCCTTCGTGAACTGTACAATGTTTACACCGTGCTGACCGAGAGCGGGACCAACCGGAGGAGCCGGGGTTGCCTTCGCAGCCGGAATCTGTAATTTGATATAACCTGTAACTTTCTTAGCCATAATAGCTTACCTCCTAAAATGTGGTGTTATCGGAAGATTTCCTCCCACTTACCGGTATGAAACCGGCAGTTCCCGTCCGCTGCCTTTACGGACAGGCATGTTGCATTAATAATGCTCTACTTTAACATCCTCAAATGCGATTTCCACAGGGGTTTCGCGGCCGAACATCTCTACCGTAATGGTAAGAGTCTGCTTGGCGGCGTTAATCGCCTTGATGACGCCCTGAGTGTTGATCCACGCACCGTTGAGCACGGTAACGGTCTCACCCTCAACAAATTCGAACTCTTCGTTCTCTCTGTTGACACCCATGTTGCGAACTTCCTGCTCCGTGAGCGGAACCGGTTTGGATCCCGGACCGACGAAGCCGGTGACACCGCGGGTGTTTCTTACCACGTACCATGTGTCATCGTTCATAATCATACGAACAAGCACATAGCCGGGAAGCATCTTCTTCTGGACCTTTTTACGAACTCCGTTCTTCATTTCGATGGAGTCAATCATAGGAACGGATACTTCCATGATGACGTCCTGAAGTTTACGGTTTTCGATGGTTTTCTCCAGATCGACCTTAACTTTATTTTCATACCCGGAATAAGTATGAACCACGTACCACTGTGCCTCTGCCATATCAGTCACCCATTCCTAAAAGTTCATACCAAGAATTGCCCCGAGACCGAGCTTGATAACAACATCGACCCCGAAGATGACCAGCATGAGAATCATCGTAATAACGAGAACTACACCTGACTCCTTGGCGATTGTTTCCTTGGTAGGCCAGATGATTTTCTTATACTCGGCTTTCAATCCCTTGAAGAAACTCTTCTTGGGAGCCTTTGCATTATCACCCATATTTCTCTCCCTTTCCGGTTTATTACTTGGTTTCCTTATGCAACGTGTGACGTTTGCAGAATCTGCAGTACTTTTGAGTCTCCATCCTGTCAGGATGGTTCTTCTTTTCTTTCGTTGTGTCGTAATTACGCTGCTTGCATTCCGTGCAGGCCAATGTAATTTTTACTCGCACAGCTTACCACCTCCGTAAAAAAATTAGGCATAAAAAAAAGGCCTCTTCCATAGCCTAATCAATATAACACAACCGTTTACCCGCCGTCAACAACTTTTTTCGGGAAAATGCGACACATTTTCCTTAATATATGCCGCGAATTTTCGGGACTTCTTCCGGGAAACCCATATCTTGGGTTTCCCGGTTTCCACACCCCGTTATATGCCGCTTTTCAGCCGGAAGAAGAATCGGCTGAGTCCGTTCATTTTTCGAAGAAAATCTTTGCGAAGACGCATGTAATAGCGCCGGATGCCCTTGGCTTCCTCCTCGGTTATGCCTTCCTTGGAGAAAGCAGCCCGCTCCGTCACCGCTGCGACATCGCGGATCGGCATCTCGCCTTCATAATCCGGAAGGATCTCAAACAGTCTCTGATGGTACTCTCTGTCGAGTTCCCCTTCCTTCCTGCGGATGCCCATATATCCCGCAAGCACCAGAATCTCGCGGTAAACCGCAAGCGCCGACTTGTTCGGCCTTCTCGTCAGGAGCCGGCTGTTTCTTGCCGTCATCAGTATCGCATAGCGCCCGAAGATCAAAAGCAGGCACGCGAAGATGAAAATCAGCACAATCATCAGCACAAGCTTCGAGGTACCTTGTTCTTCATCCTTTTCGGATTCCTTCTTCCCGCCCTGTGACGGTGTTGCGCTCGGCCGGGTCTCGCTGTCTTTCGGCGTCGGTGTCGCGGTAACGGAAGCCGTCGGCTTGGCAGGCTCCGAAATATCAGGAGACGGCGTCACCTCTCTTTCGCGCTCAAGCGCATTCTGCAGATAATCGGTATTGACCGAATGATACGGCGTCGTCATCTCAATCGGATACCAGCCGTATCCGGGAATCAGTATTTCGGCCCACGCATGCGCACAGTCGTCCTTAACCGCAACCGTGACATACTGCTCCTCCTGAATGCTCAGACCGCTCTGATCCCGTATTTGCAGCAAATCGGTCCAGTTTTCCTCACCCGCCTCAATGTCCGAAGTTTTTACGACATATCCCTCGGCAAAACGCGCCGGAATGCCGAGCATCCGAAGCATCATGACGCCGGCCGATGCAAAATGCATGCAATAGCCGGTCTTACTGTCCCGAATGAAGAACAGCAGCGGGTCGATGTTTTCTTTATTTTTCGGCGGATTCGTCGAGTAGCTGTAATTCTCGCTCAGGTAATTGCAGACGTATTCCACTTTTCCGAAAAGCGTGTCCTCGCGGCAGTCCGCCACGGCTTCCGAAAGCACCGCCCAGATTTCCGGATTGACCGCCGTATATGCCGAGCGTGCATAATCCTGATATTCCCGGTAGAACTCCAGGAGCTGCTCCAACGAATACTCGTGAACAGGTCCTTCGAGATCCGAAAACCGAATGGTCCCGGAACTCAGGAATTCGTCGTCCGAAAAGGCGAACAGCGAAGGATATCCGTTCCGGTTATAGATCGTCGAGAAAACAAAGCCCGTTTCATTGCTCTGCTTATATCCCCGATCCCCGTCCGGAGTGAAGTATTCATTCGGGATAAAGTCGTTGCTCTCCCCGATAAAGCCCTGAAAGATCGCGCCGTACGGGGCATAAACATAGTTTTCGTCAGCCCCTCTGCGCCGGACGTCGATTTCTCCCTGATAAATCGGAAAACGCGACTTCTCCGTCACGACATTGCTGTCAAACAGATACTGCAAAATCCGATTAGTATTCGTAAACGAGTCTCCGTAGTTTTCAAGCGCCACGGGGCGTCCGAAGAAACGCCTTGTGTAGCTGATAAACTCCGCTCTGTCAAGCGCCTCCGTCCAGCTTCCTGCCATATAGTCTGCACCGACGAAACCGCGCAGATATGTCTGCGGGCTGTTCTTCGGAAGCGACACCAGCAGGTGAGTCTTATGGGTAAATGCCACGCCGTCGCTTGAAAGCTTGCCGCCTGACATGCCGCCGTTTTGCTTATGGTCTTTGTTCCATTTGCCACTGACATAATGGCTGATGCGGTTCACGGTCTTCTCGTTGAGGCTTCGTACCTCACGGCGGATTTCTCCGGTTTCCACGCTTTTTTGAAAGCGCTCTTTCGTGACAAACTGCGGAAGCCCGAACGCCGTCAGAAACAGCAGCCCGCCGAGAAGCAGTTCATATAAGAACACCTGTCTGCCGGGCATCCGTTCCCACGAAACGGTGCATTTCAGGAACACAAGCATTAAGGCAAATGCCACCATCTTTCCGGGTGCCGGGAAGATATTCGCGATGACCGCCACGTAAAGCGGCAGAAATGCGGGCGCAAGCCAGAAAAGGAAGCCCCGGCAGTTTTTGTAAATCCGGGTCAGAACCATGCAGCCGAAGATGTTGATCAGCGCAAGAAGGAACAGCATGCCGCTTTCGGTTCCGGGATCGGCTTTCCACTGCAGAACCTCGCCGTAATACTGGTTAATCAGCTCGACGAACCGTCTTGCAAACCAGAACGCTCCGTTGACGGTCTTCTCGTGAAGAAGGGTCCCCACAGCGAGCAGGACCACTGTCACAACAAAGGCGGTAATCCTTCTTTCGGCGGACCTCAGGCAGTCTGCGACAACCGAGCAGGCAAGCGACGCAAAGAAGATCAGTACGTACATGATCAGCGGCACTTTAAAGCCGAGCATGGATGCAAGAAGCATCAAAACAACGGCATGGCACACGGTCACATTTACCGCGCGAAGAGGGATTCTTAAGAGGCTGTCAGAGTCTTTCATGCAACCACCTCCCGAATCAGGTCTTCCGCAATGTGTCCTTCCCGCACGGGAAGCACCTGCCACTCGTCTCCTTCGTTCACGGGCGTCACATCGGAAGTCAGA
>JAEEGG010023157.1_pt1 | contig 12156 bp, 11 predicted proteins | sample 9134161 | NCBI WGS metagenome assembly JAEEGG01 (sample SAMN16246543, study PRJNA631951) | gut metagenome | biome: gut microbiome; feature: rumen; material: CR-attached | host: Bos | place: Iran: Karaj | collected 2018-10 | reverse complement strand
CATACTGCAACTGCTGGGTATGGCCGGCATATATGCGTTTGCATCGGACAATACCCTTACCGTTACCGGCGGTCCGGCACGCAGTTGTACCTACGACCCGTCTGGTGACCATCGCATGGCTATGGCTGCGGCTGTACTGGCATCGGCCAAGAATGTAAAGATTACCATAAGCGATGCCGAGTGCACCGCCAAGTCATACCCCGCCTTCTTTGATGATTTCAACGCATTGGGAGGCATAGTTCTTAAACAACAGTAAATACCATATGGACCTTACGGATTACAGAAAACAGATTGACGGTATCGATGAGGAGATATGCCGTCTGTTCCAACAGAGAATGCAGGTGGTAAATACCATCGGCGAATACAAGAGAGAGCATGACATACCGGTTAGCGCCGGCTCACGCGAGCGTGAGGTGCTGGCACACGTATCCAAGCAGTTGCCCGAGGACCTGGAGGATTTCGGCCGCGTACTGTACCGCTCCATCTTTGACATAAGCAAGGCATACGAGGCCATGTACAAGGAGAAGGACTCCCCGCTCTACAAGGCTATTTCAGGTTTAATAAATGCCGATCCCGCCCCCTTCCCCAAGCGCGCCGTGGTTGCCTGCCAGGGACGTGAGGGCGCATACTCGCAGATTGCCGCCGAAAAGCTCTTTGAGGTGCCCGAGATTATGTTCAACAACACCTTTGAGGGCGTTATCCGCATGGTCACCGACGGTCTGTGCGAGTATGGCATACTGCCCATCGAGAACTCCACCGCAGGTTCGGTAAATGAGATTTATGACCTGTTGGTTAGATACAACGTACACATAGTACGCAGCACACGCGTGCGTGTTGATCACCAGCTGCTGGCAGCCAAGGGCGCCCGTTTCCAGGACATCAAGACCATTTACAGTCATCCGCAGGCCATAAACCAGTGCTCACACTTCCTGGCCGCCCTCAAGGATGTAGAGATAATCCCGTCCGATAACACCGCCATGGCCGCCCAGAGGGTTGCCAAGGACCCCAACCGCACAACCGCCTCAATATCATCCAAGAGCTGCGTTGACCTCTATAATATGGAGGTGCTCGCCGAGGATATACAGAACTTTGACAGCAACCACACCCGCTTTATCTGCATAGCCAAGAACGCCCGCATCTATCCGGGTGCCAACCGCACCAGTATCATGATGGTCATGAGCCACAAGCCCGGTACATTGTTCAGCGTCCTGAGCAAGTTCAACGCCACCGGCGCCAACCTGGTCAAACTGGAGTCACGCCCCATCCCCGGCCGCGACTTTGAGTTCATGTTCTATTTTGACATTGAGCTGTCCATCTATGACAAGAAGTTTGCGTCACTTATCTCCGAGTTGGACCATTGCGGCGAGCAGTTCAAGTATTTCGGAACTTATCAGGAGATTATATAACTTTGCGGCATGAAAAAGATTCTTGTCATAAACGGTCCCAACCTGAACCTTCTGGGTCTGCGCGAGCCGGCCATCTACGGCAACCGTGACTTTAAGGCTCTTGAGGCTTTCATTCTGGAGAACGGTCTGGACCTGGGTCTTCAGATAGAGCTTTTCCAGTCCAACCACGAGGGCGCCATTGTGGATAAGATCCAGCAGGCGTACGGCGCGTTTGACGGCATAGTCATCAATCCCGCCGCTTACACCCATACAAGCGTTGCCATACTTGATGCGCTCAAAGGAGTGGCTATCCCTACCGTCGAGGTCCATCTGAGCGATGTTGACTCACGCGAGGAGTTCCGCCGCCACTCATTCGTTTCACTTTATGCCTCAAAGGTGATAAAAGGCAAGGGATTTGACGGCTACAGAGAGGCTCTGGAGTACTTTTCCGGAAAATAATTGAAAAAATAATGCGGTCCGGACCAACAAATCCGGACCTTTTTCGTCTAATAGACAAAAGAATTACTGAAAAATGAAAAAAAGTTATCTATTTGCGTTGGTGACAGCATTGTTTGCAGTACCCGCTTTTGCACAAACAACCGAGAGGGTTTATGAATATGATGAATACGGAAAGGTTGGTCGCAGCGAGGGTTGGGCACGCCGTTTCGCCCATAATTTCTACGATGGTCTTGTAGGTGCCGAGTATTACGAGGTGGTCGATGAAAACGGCAACAAGACCCAGAACAAATCCGACGACCGTAAGAACAAGAAAAATTCGAGCAAGACATACCGCTACTACGGCCCGGGACATACACCGGATTTCTACTTCGGTCTGAACATGCTCTGCACGGATCAGCCCCCTACACTCACTCCCGGTTTCCCTCAAAAGACAGGTAAGGGATTTGAGCTTGGAATCGCAGTCGGACAGTGGGGTTACCACATGACCAAGAACATCGGCATCAATACCGCATTGTACCTGACACGCTCACGTTATTGGATTGACAACGGACAATATCTTACAACTGCAAGGAATACCAGTTCTGACAAGAAGATTGTATTCTCTAATGACGATATAGACGGCCGCATAGTAAAGCAGGGTTATCTCCGCTACTGGAGTCTGCGTGTACCGCTCTGTCTGGAGATAAGTTCCGCATCCAGCCGCGGACCGTTCATCGCCGTAGGTCCCGAACTGGAATTCCGTTTTGCCGATGTTTCCAAGGTTGATTGCGTAAATCAGAAAAAAGGAGAGAAATACATCAACGGCATCAATGTCAATCCCCTGGGCGTAAATGCAGTAGCCAGGATAGGAATCAATGATTTCGGCATCATTGCCCGATATTCATTCACAAGTCTGTTCCTCAATGACGACCCTGTTCAGACATACCCGTTCATGATTGGTCTGAGCACCACATTCTGAGTGTCCCAGTTAATTTGCTTACATCCCGGACTTCAATGTTCGGGATGTTTTGTATTTTTGCACGCTATGCTTGAAATTAAGGAGGTCCTTACCGATAAGGACAAGAAAAAACTGTTCAGGTTCCCCATTGACCTGTACAAGGATTGCGATATGTACGTACCTGTACTTATCGGTGATGAGATGGACACATTCAATCCCCAGAAGAACGGTGCCTACAGTTATGCCGACAGCCGTCTGTGGCTGGCTCTGCGTGACGGTAAGATTGTGGGCCGTATAGGTGCCATCCTTAATCGCGCCGCCAATGAGAAGGACAACGTAAAGCAGCTCAGGTTTACCCGTTTTGACTTTATAGATGACTTTGAGGTATCAAAGGCTCTGTTTGATACGGTCGTTGCCTGGGCACGTGAGCTTGGCATGACCGAGGTGGTAGGTCCGCTGGGATTCTCCAACCTTGACAAGCAGGGCATGCTGGTGGACGGATTCGACCAGCTGGACATGTACATAACGCTCTACAACTACCCCTACTACATAGAGCACATGAAACGTCTGGGCCTGACCAAGAAGTGGGACTGGACCGAGACAAAAGTGATTGTACCTGATCAGGTTCCGCCCAAGATGGACCAGATTGCCGAAATATCCGAGAAACGTTACGGCTACTCCATCAAGAAGTTCCGCAACATGAAGGAGGTGCGTCCCTATGTGCGCCGCGCGATGGAAATCATCAACGTAGCCTTTGCCAAACTTCACGGAGTGGTTCCTCTGTCCGCCAAGCAGATTGACAACATGGAGCATCTGATTGCCCTGGTTGGCCGTCCGGAGTATTCGCTCATGGTGCAGAACCAAGCAGGTGATTTGGTCGGATTCGGATTTATAGCTCCCTCCATAAGCCGCGGCATTCGTGCCAGTCATGGCAAGCTGGGTCTGTTCTCCGCTCTGAAAGTGCTGGGAGACCTGAATGACCACCGTCACATTGACTTCTACATGATAGGTGTCCGCCCCGAGGACCAGAAAAAGGGTGTGGAGTGCATCATCCTGCGCGAGGGCATCAAAGCCATCCAGAGTCACGGAGGCATAGACTGCCAGACCGGCCCCATGCTCGAGGACAACGCCAACGTCCAGAACATCTGGAAGCACTTTGAGCACTACACCCACCGCCGCCGCCGCTGCTGGACAATTGGGGTCTGACCCCAATTGCTCAAATCGCTGAAATTTTAAAGATAAAGCTAGCAGATTTTCCTGACTCCAGCTTGTTGATGTAATCGCGGCCGGAGATATCGCCGTCATAGCCCTGGTAGTCACAGCGACCCATCCAGGGTTCTATGCAGACGAACGGGGCGTTCTTTGCGGGAGGTGACCACAAGCCCCACACTGTGGCGTCATCGGTCTGTACTGCAATATATGGGTTGCAATCCTTGTCATACAGGATTACCTGATCTATCTGATGCTCCTCAAGCACCAGCGCGTCATTTGCAAAAAGACCGGGAGTGAGAGGCAGCATGGCATCACTGTCCAGTTCCATCATGCCGGCGCTGTCACTGCGGTAGCCGTCCTCTGTGAGTTGGCCTATGATTAACCGGCTTATGGGTTCCTCGCCCTGCGTAAGGCGGAAGTAGCCGTGAATGGGATCGTCCTTATGGAAATCGCGGTAGTTGAATCCGGGGTGCGCGCCTATCTGATAGTACATAGGCTCACTGCCTGGATTCTTGATGCGCCACTCCACTACCAGGGTATTGTCCTCAAGGCGATATGTGGCTTCCAGACGGAATTTGTACGGATATACCTTGAGTGACTGTTCATCGGACTCAAGGCATAGTACTATACTGTCCTTGTCGTGACACAACACTTTGAACTCGCGGTCACGGGCAAATCCGTGCTGCGGCAGGCTGTAGGTTTTGTCCCCTACTTTGTATTTGCCGTCCCACACCTTACCTACTATAGGGAACAGCATCGGCGCATGCCTGCCCCAATATTCCTTATCGGCGGTCCATATCAGTTCCTCCTGTCCGCCCTGTCTCCTAAGACCGGTAAGTTCGGCTCCGTGGGTATCAATCACGGCGCAAAGGATATCATTCTCAACGGTTATATTCATTTTGTACAGAATTTAAGAATTTTTTTACATTGAAGCATTAACAATGACGCAACCCCTGCGTCTATTGGTAAAACGCTTAAAAAACAAAATTATGAAAAAGATCCTTTGCACAGTAATTACTCTTGTTTGCGCAATGACTGCATTTGCCCAGTCCGCAAGACAAATCGTATCAAAAATGAACGAGTATCTGAAGATTTCCAATACTCAAGGTATGTATTGCACTCTGTATCACGTTATTCCGCGTGCCGAAAATCCTGGCTCCCACAACATTTATCTTTTAAACAACAAGTACGGCCAGGCTGCCGAAAACAACAGGGTCATCTGCGACGGCCAGACGCAATGGGAATATCTTCCTTTGGAAAATGAGATTGATATAGAAAAATATCAAGACTCAAACATCACCCCTGAAAAGGTTGTCGTTGACGAAGTTGTAAATATTTTTGACAATTACAGATTCCGCATCGCCGATGAAACCGCCGACAACTGGATTATCAGATGTATCAGAAAAGACAAGAAAAACGGCAAGCCTTACCTCAAGGAACTGCTGCTTGTTATTGAAAAGGATACATACTATCCTCTGGGCGTAATCCAAAAAACAGATTTCCTGGTCTATTCCAATGAAGGCGATTATATGGGTAAACTTATGTACGCCATCAGTGATTTCGGATTTGGAGTATCTGAACAGCAGGTTTCGTTTGATCTTACTGATTACCCCGGAGTAGCAATCAACGACAGGAGATAGTAATTTGGGAAAAAAGCGTTACCTTAGCGCTCTAACCAAATTACTCCCTGATCATATGAAAAAGATTCTTTTGTTCTCAGTTGTAGCGGTAATCTGTGTATTCACTTACGCCCAGCGCCTGAATGTACTGGATGAAGTCAAAGCCAATCCGCAGAAATCTTACGGCACAGATTACCCCTACACTTTCGATGCCCCTGAACTCACCAAGGCCCCCAAAGGTTACAAACCATTCTACATAAGCCACTACGCACGCCACGGCTCGCGTTACTATTGGAACAATTCACTCTATCTGGAGTTGGATACTATCATGACCGAGGCGCATGACAAGCATCTGCTCACTCCCGACGGCGAGAAATTCTATGAACAGTATAAAGCTCTCTACCCCGAGTTCATGGCCGGTATGGGCGAGCTCACCCGCGTGGGATGGGATCAACATCAGGCTATTGCCCGCAAGATGTACGAGAGTTTCCCGGAAGTTTTCAAAAAGGGTGGTACCATCCGTGCCATATCATCCACTACCGGCCGATGCATAATCAGCATGACCGCATTCTGCCAGGCCATGGTGCAGTGCAATCCCAAGATAGATATCTACGAGCAGGCTTCCAGAGCCACCCTGCCAGGAGTTAAGCCCGATGCCGATGACAACCCGTACCGCGTCAGGGCGCCCCGTGCAAGTGCTCAGCTTGACATGACCAATTTCAATCCCGAGACCCCGCAGGTGGCATCGCCCGATGAGATTGTGGCACGTCTGTTTACCAGCACAGAAGGTCTTTCACGCAGTTCCCGCCGCATATACAGCAACCTCAAGAACCTATACACCTCACTGCCCAGCATCGGCCATGAGGAACTTCTGGTTGGACTTTTCAAGCCCGAGGAACTTACCGCAAACTGGGAGCGCACCAACCTGAACTCATACCGTAACTGGTACAGGGACATCAACGTGATGAAACCCATCGTTCAGGACATTCTGGATCAGGCCAAGCTGGTCATTGACGGAGAGTGCAATGACATTGCCTCCCTGCGCTTTGGCCATGACACCAATCTGGGACCGCTCAACATCGTGATGGGTATCAACATGCCCAAGGGCGGCGTGACCGATGCCAGCCAGCTCAAGTACTATTTCCAGGACTTCCAGATAGGTAAGGCCGGAAACCTGCAGTTCATATTCTACAAGAGCAAGAAGAACCCCGAGATTCTGGTCAAGTGCCTGCAGAACGGCTACGAGGTCCAGCTCCCGCTCGACACTGACTGCTACCCCTACTATAAGTGGAGTGATTTTTACGCTTACTACAGCGCCATCTGCTCAGAGCAGTGAGGTGAGGTCGCTGAGTGAGCGGATTGTGTGGTCTGGGATGATTGTGGCCGATGCCTCCACGCTTCGGATGTTGAACCAGATGGTGTGCAGACCATAGGCCTGGCCTCCGCTGATATCGGCGTTGAGCGAGTCACCTACAATTACGGTCTGATCCGGGCGGGTGCCGCCCAACAGGCTGAAACAGTAGTCAAAGTATTCTTTTGAAGGTTTATTGAAGCCTATGTCCAGTGAGCCAAAAATGCCGTCCACGTACTGCATCAGCCCCGCCTTGCCCAGGCGTGTGGACTGCTGCAGGTTTGATGCGTTGCTCACCACATAAACCTTGTACCGGTCATGAAGGTACTTCATCACCTCATGAGCTCCGGCCACCGGCACCGATGTATCGCGCAGTCCTGCAATAAAATCCAGCTCAAACGCGGGGCCGTCGGCCTCAATGCCCAGGTCATGGAATATGCCGGCCCAACGGGTGCGGTGAAGTTCATCTACGGTAAGCAGTCCGTCCTCGATGCGTTTCCAGAGGATGATGTTGCGGCTCAGGAAGAACTCAAACAGATGGTCGGAGTATGGGACACCGTTCTTACGGCAGCACCCGCGCACATTCTCCCTGGCGCACTCCTTGAAATCCAGGAGCGTGTCATCGACATCCATCAGGACGGTGGTTATATCTGCCTTATTGAACATCTTCAAGAAGGAACGCAATCTCGTCACCCTTACTCAGGCGGCCGTTTACCACGCTTACTATGGTAACCGTGGCCTGGATGCACAGTTTCATATCGGCCTTGCGGTATATATCCTGCTCAAAAATGAAACGGGCGCCCTCGCGGTGCAGGTTGAGGCATGACAGGAACTCCTCCTGACCGTGCAGCGGGCTCTTGTATTTGATGTTGATCTCAGCCACCATTGCATCGATGCCCTTTTCATGCCACTGCTGGAATGACTGGCCGCGGCTCTGGAGCCATTTATGGCGGGTATATTCCAGATAGTGCTGGTAATTGGCATTGTTGACTACGCCCTGCAGGTCACATTCGTAGTCACGGGTCTCAAGACTGGTTGTAAAAAGATACTCTTTCATAGCAGCGCGAAGTTAATGCTTTTTATTATTTTTGATGTCATAAACCAATAGTTCAATAGTATGGTCACATCTATGATAAGGAAAGCTTTTCTGGTCATATCGGCACTGTTTGCCGTATCCGCAGCAGCGCAGAATCCGGTTCAGTATCTGTGGGGCGACCAGGGTAACGGCACCTACATCAACCCTGTCCTGAACGCCGATTATTCCGACCCTGACGTAATCCGCGTAGGCCGGAAATATTACATGGTGGCATCCGATTTCCATTTTCTGGGAATGCAGATACTGGAGTCCGATGACCTGGTAAACTGGACTGTCCTGACACAGCTTTACAGCCGGTTTGACCTGCCGGGATGGGATGATAACCGCCATTATTCCGGCGGCTCATGGGCTCCCTCCATCCGCTATCACGGAGGCCGGTTCTGGGTCTATTTCTGCACCCCCGATGAGGGCCTGTTCATGACCAGCGCCAAGAAGCCCGAAGGCCCCTGGGATCCGCTCTGCCACGTAAAGGATGTACCCAAGTGGGAGGATCCCTGCCCCGTTTGGGATGACAAGGGCAACGCCTACCTGGGCCGAAGCGCCCACGGAGCCGGGCCCATCATACTGCACCGCATGAGTGCCGACGGACGTGAGCTTCTGGATGACGGCGACACAATCTACACCGGACCGGTGGCCGAGGGCACCAAGTTCCTGCGCAAGGACGGCTGGTACTATCTTATCATACCCGAGGGCGGTGTAGGCCAGGGCTGGCAGACGGTGCTCCGCTCCAAGGACCTGTACGGCCCGTATGAGCGCAAGGTGGTGCTGGAGCAAGGCCCCACTAATATCAACGGCCCGCACCAGGGCGCGCTGGTGGATACCCCGGAGGGCGAATGGTGGTTCTACCATTTCCAGGAGACCAACCCAATGGGCCGCGTGGTGCATCTGCAGCCCGTGCGCTGGGAGGACGGCTGGCCGCTTATGGGAGTGGATCTGGACGGCAACGGCGTAGGCAATCCCGTAACCTCATGGACCGTACCCAAGGTAAAGAAATCCAAAGGTCCTCACCTGCCCCAGACATCGGACTCCTTTGAAAGCAGCACCCTGAGCCCCCAGTGGCAGTTCTGCCATAACCCGCACAATGAATACTGGAGCCTTGCCGAGAATCCGGGGCGGCTCACAATCAAGGCACAGCGCTCCACCAGCCTTATGATGGCGCACAACATCATCACCCAGAAGATTATGGGCTGGAAGAGCCTGATATCGGTAACTATCGATGTAAGCCGTCTGGCCGATGCCCGCGCTGGCCTGACATCGATGGGCCAGTCTTTCTACGCCATCGGAGTGACGGAGCGTGACGGCAAGCTCTGCCTGTATCAGGACGGCGGCTACCGCACCACCTATATTGATGACTTTGAGGTGGGCAGCACCATCTGTCTGGCTCTTGAATACGATGCCCAGACCAACAAGTTCCGCTTCATGGCCGGAGCCGACCGCGGTTCACTGAAGCCGGTAGGCACGGAGTTCAGCCAGCGAAGCGGGTTCTGGAAAGGCACTCGCGTAGGCCTGTTCTGCTACAACACCCATGCCGATGGCGGTATGGCCATGTTTGATGACTTTGAATACCCCATTCAGAACAGATGATACGCAGATGGCTGCCCCTGGTATTCTGCATGCTGTTGCTCATTTCATGCAACGGCAGGATTGACCGCGAGGCGCTGGTGCGCCGTAACTCCGTGCACATCACATCAATAGATACACTGGGGTCACTGACCGTAGGTAACGGAGGTTTTGCGGTAACTGTCGATGCCACCGGCATGCAGACCTGGCCAGAGATATACTCAAATGGCATACCCTTGGGCACCATGTCACATTGGGGATGGCACAGTTTCCCCAACACCCATGGCTATACGCTGGATGACTGCCTTGAGCCACACAACCTGGGTCGTGGCCGCGATGAGCTCTATGCCTGCCAGACCAACGCCGAGGCCGCCCATTACGTACGCTCCAACCCGCATCGTCTGCATCTGGGATGCATCGGATTCCAGGACCTGGACCCTGCCGATGTAACCGGAATAAACCAGACGCTTGACCTGTGGAACGGAGTGATAAGGTCATCATTCAAATACCGGGAAAGCCATGTAAAGGTCACAACCGCGGTAAGTCCCGATGCCGATATGGTAGGATTCAGCATAAGCACCAAGGCCCGCCTGCCCATAGCCATAAGGTTTCCATACCCCACCGGAGCCCACACCGATGACGCCTGTAACTGGCAGGAAAACAGCCGGCATACCACCCGTATCATATCACAGGATTATGAGTGGGAGCGTGGTTTAGGACATGCCCTGATAAAAAGGACGGTTGACAGTACGGAGTATTACGTTGATCTGTTCTTTGGCGGAACGATGGCACCATGGGTCAGCGGAAACACCGTAGTGCTGCAGCCTAGAGAAGATTACTGCGTCCTGACTGCCTCATTCTCTCCTTCCGGAACTGTCAAGGCAGAGCACCCGTATCAGATAGAGAAAGCATCTGCTGCATGGTGGCATAACTACTGGAAAAAAGGTGCTGCAGTTGATTTAAGCAGGTGTACCGATGCCCGTGCCGCAGAACTGGAACGCCGCATAGTGCTGTCGCAGTATCTCACTGCCGTACAGTGTGCCGCTCCAACTCCTCCGCAGGAGACAGGACTCACATATAATTCATGGTTCGGTAAGTTCCATATGGAGATGATATGGTGGCATCAGGCCCATTTTGCCCTGTGGGGACATCCCGATATGCTTGAACGCACCATGCCATGGTACCATGAGTCTGCCCCGCAGGCACTGGACATTGCCCGCAGACAGGGATTTGACGGCATCCGCTGGATGAAAATGACAGACCCCAGCGGCATGGACACCCCATCGGATATAGGCACATACCTTATATGGCAGCAGCCTCACATAATCTATCTGGCCGAACTTTTGCACCGTGCCGGGCGTGATGTGTCACAATATGCCGGTCTGATAGACAGCACCGCCCTATTCATGACTGACTTTGCGGTCATGGACCGTACCGGCCGATACGTGCTGCGCGGCTGCATCCCGGCTCAGGAGACCTTAAAGCCCGATGTCACGGTCAATCCGCCGTTTGAACTTGCCTACTGGAAATACGGACTAAATACAGCCAGACGCTGGCGCATTAGTTCCGGCCGTAAACCTGATGCCCGTACGGACGATGTCCTGGCCGGCCTGTCACCTCTGGCAAGCCTTGACGGAGTTTATCTGGCAGCAGAATCCGCCCCTGATACCTGGCAGAACGCTGACCTTACATCGGACCATCCCGCCATGCTGGGCGCATACGGAATGCTGCCTGCCACAGACCTTGTAAATCCGGAAGTGATGAACGCCACCCTGACCAAAGTCTTGGAAGAGTGGCACTGGGAGCGTACCTGGGGCTGGGATTTTCCGCTCACCGCCATGTGTGCCACACGCCTTGGGCGCCCCGATGCGGCGATTGATGCCCTGCTTATGGATGTACCAACCAATACATACCTCGTTAACGGTCACAACTGGCAGAACAGCAGCCTGCGCTGTTACCTGCCGGGCAACGGAGGCCTGCTTACCGCAGTAGCCATGATGTGCGCCGGATATGACGGCTGCCTGCAAAAGAATCCAGGTTTCCCTAAGGACGTACGCTGGCGCGTGCGCTGGGAGGGGCTGCTCCCGCTCCCTTAACCGTAATCACTTGCCCGGAGCGATACCCGGAACGTTTACCTGACGCTGCGATGATGTCATGCGGTCATACGTGACGTTCCTCACGTCAAGGTTACGCACGGCTGTTGCCTGGCTCTTGAACTGGCTTATCTCTTCTACATGTATGTTCTCCAGAGTGACATCCTCTATCGGCTGGCGCTCATCGCCGTTTATCTCATATATGGCATCGGCCTGACGGACGTTTATGTTGCGTACGGTTATGCCTTTGATGCGGGTTATGGCGGTTTCAAAGGTGGGTACTATGTCACGCCACTGGTAGAGCACATCGGTATCTATGGCAAAGACGCGCATCATGCTTGAGGCCGATACGTTATCGACCGTGATGTCCTCTATGAATCCGCCGCGGCGGTGGTTGGTCTTGATGTAGAATAGCCTATAGACCTCTGTTGATGAACTGCAGTC
>JAEEGG010023156.1_pt1 | contig 12156 bp, 11 predicted proteins | sample 9134161 | NCBI WGS metagenome assembly JAEEGG01 (sample SAMN16246543, study PRJNA631951) | gut metagenome | biome: gut microbiome; feature: rumen; material: CR-attached | host: Bos | place: Iran: Karaj | collected 2018-10 | reverse complement strand
GATATGTAATATATGCAGCATACTGCAAGAAGGGCAGGAAGTGTGCTAAGATAGCAACACTTGACGGCGATGCAAATACTTATATATTCAGTGAGCTTAACGGCAAGGCTATAAATACCAAGAAGAATATCAAGTTATATGTAGTAGCTTACAGAAAAGTAAACGGAAAGTATAAGAAGATCACAAGCAGTATCACCGCACATATCGTAGGCAGCGGCAGCAAGAAGTACTCTAATGTAAAGGGTATAAAGGTTGAGAGTACAAAGATCACCCTTTCACTTGATGATAATACAGCTGCACCTGCTGATATCAAGCTTGATCCTACTGCAGTACTTAAGGACAGCTCAAAGAAGATGCTCCTTCATACTGCAGAATTCCGCTATGCTACATCAAACAGCAGTGTAGCAACAGTCAGTAAAGATGGCACTATCACAGCTAAGGGTAAAGGAACCTGTTACATCTATGTATATGCGCAGAACGGATATGCAAAGAAGATAAAGGTTACAGTAAAATGATGGTGCTGGGATAGTATGAACAGATTATTTAAGTAAGAATTAAGTAAGACAAAAAGTTTAGCACAGTTATTATTGGAGGGGTACACATGAGCATAACCCCAGATAAGGATAGCTGTGCTTTTTTGATGTAGATTGTGTTTTGACTATTCGGATTTTACATTTTTAAATAAATATGTTATACTTGCTAAGCAGAAAGTAAACATTTAGTGTGGCAGTTGTTGATTGGAGATAATTGTTTTATGACAGCAGAAAAAATAAAGGAATTATGCAATGAAGGAGAAGGCTTTACGGTAGAATATAAGGAATGCGTGAACGGTCTTAATGATTCGGTGTTTGAGACGGTGGCTTCATTCTCTAACCGCTATGGCGGATACATATTACTAGGTGTTCAAGAGGTAGATAATAAAGGAGCGATAATCGGAGTCAATCCTAATGTTGTGGTGTCTATGAAAAAGAACTTCATAAATATCCTTAATGATCCTAAAAAAATATCGCCTTCTCTATATCTGTCATTTGAAGAAATCGAGGTAGACGGGAAACTGGTGCTTTGGGTTTATATTCCAGTCAGCTCACAGGTTGAGTTTTGCAATAAGAAAATTTATGACAGAAACGGGGATGCTGATCAGGATATCACTAACTCGGTTGATAGGGTTGCAAACCTTTATAACAGGAAATCAACATCTTACTATGAGAGAAAGATATTTCCGTATGCTACTGTAGATCACCTGCATATGGAAATGCTGCCTCGTATCCGGAATATGGCATTAGCTAAAAATCCGGACCACCCATGGAAAGAAATGAATGATATGGCTCTTTTAAAGAGTGCCGGTCTCTATGAAGAAAACATACTGACAGGAGAAAAAGGGTTTAATCTTGCAGCAGTATTGCTTCTCGGGAAAGATGAAGTGATTCAGTCGGTTTGCCCCGGATACAAAACGGATGCCATATATCGCAAGGATAATCCTGACAGATATGATGACCGCCTGATAGTAGAAACGAACCTTATTGATAGCTATGATCTTTTGATGGGATTTATTTCAAAGCATACCGATGATAAGTTCTTCCTTATCAATAATGTAAATACAAGCATTAGAGACCTTATTGCAAGAGAGATTGTCAGCAATATTCTTGTTCATAGGGAGTATTCAAATGCATTCCCTGCGAAACTTTTAATAGAGCCGGATAAAATTACTACAGAAAACTGGAACAGGGCACTTTTCCCTGGGAAAATTGATCCGGAAGCATTTACTCCGTACCCTAAGAATCCGATTCTTGCCAAATTTTTTATGAATATAGGACGTGCTGATACTTTGGGATCAGGCACGAGAAATCTTTATAAGTATACGAAGATATATTGTAACGGCGAGCCAGAACTTGAAGAGGGCGATATATTCAAGATATTTGTGCCTTTAAAGACTGATGAGAATGGAAAAGCTAACAGGTATGGCTTAACGGCTAGGCAAAATGAGATATTGGATCTTATACGTAAAGATTCCAATGTTCAATACGATGATATTGAAAGAAAAATGAATCTTTCCACCAGTACAGTCCGCAGAGAGATTCAGGAAATAAAAAAGTCTGTTAATCTCAATTATAGCAAGAAGGATGCTGAATGGAAACTGAAGGAATAGTCATAGGAATGGTCATAAATGAACATTCCTATGAACATTGGTTGAACATTCTTTGACCATTGCCTAAAATTATTATGATAATACCATATGATTTCGCACATAGGAGGTGTCATTTGATGACACCTCCTATGTTGTTACTTAGTGACTGCTTTTTAAGGAGAAAAGTAGTCTAAAACCATTGAAATTACTGGCTTTTCAATCATAAATATGGTAAAATAAATGCAAAGGAAAACACTGTTTTTATAAAAAAACCTTGCACTTAGGAGAAGCCATATGTATAAATTTTCGAAAAACCGCCAGATAGAACTTACAGATTTCAATCAGCCATTCGGAATGAAACTTAATCCTGAAAACCGCTGGGTTAAAAAAGCAGACATGATTCCCTGGGATGCCATCGAAGAGAAATATGCAAAACTTTTTCCGAGCAAAACTGGAATGCCTGCAAAACCTTTGAGGGCAGCATTAGGCTCGCTGATGATACAGAAGGAGTATGGTTACTCCGACCGTGAATTGGTGGAACAGATAAAAGAGAATCCGTACTACCAGTACTTCATCGGACTTCCCCAATATCAGGACGAGGCTCCATTCGTACCATCGCTGTTGGTTGAATTCAGAAAGCGCATTTCAGACGAAATCCTCATCGAAGTCAACGAAATGATCGTAAAACATAATGATAAGTCGAACAAAAACAAAGATGACAACGATGATAAAAACAATGGCGGAAACACGGGCAGCGGTTCTGACCAAGAAAAAGTCGATAACAATGGAACTTTAATACTTGATGCTACATGTGCACCGCAGAATATTTCATATCCCCAGGATGTCAATCTGCTGAACGAGGCACGAGAAAACCTTGAGGCAATCATTGACAGAACCTGCTATGAATACAATTACGAAAAGCCCAGGCTTTATCGCCGTAATGCAAGGAAGGACTATCTGAACCTTGCTAAATGTAAAAAGCGCACGACCAAAAAGATTCGTAAAGCGATCAAGAAACAACTCGCATATGTCAGCCGAGATCTTTCGTATATCAGATGGTTCATTGAAGACGCCAAGATACCATACGATGAAAGAACCCTATACCGCATAAAAGTGATCGAAGAGCTTTTTGAACAGCAGGAATACATGTATAAAAACAATACTCATACCGTAAAAGACAGGATAGTGAGCATCTCACAGCCATACATACGGCCGATAGTACGAGGTAAAGCAAAAGCTCCTGTCGAATTCGGTGCGAAGCTTGATATGAGCATCGACGAAAACGGTATTGCCCGTCTTGAAAAACTATCTTTTGATGCTTATAACGAAGCGGATGTACTGATAACTGCCATAGAGCGTTATTACGAGCGTACCGGGCATTATCCTGAACGTGTCCTCGTAGATCAGATTTACAGGAACCAGAAAAATCGGGCTTTTTGCAAAGAGCATGATATCAGGATGTCTGGTCCTGCACTTGGACGTCCGAAGGTGAAAACGGATGAAGAACGCAAACAGGAATACGCTGACAATACGGATCGAATCGAAGTTGAACGTGGCTTTAGCCTGGCAAAACGAAGTTATGGTCTTGGACTGATACGTACAAAACTTGATGATACGACCCGTAGTTCTATCGCACTTTCAATAATGGTAATGAATCTAAACCTTATGGTTAGGATTCTTTTGCGCTTTTTTATGAAAATGATAAAAACGTTGCTACTTGGGGGTGAAAAAATGCGCCCTTGTTATACAAAAAGTTAGGAATTTATTATACCTGACTTAATGAGCATACACTACTTATGAAAAAATATTTTATGATAAGATGCGGGCAGAATTATGTTTTCCCTCTGAGACTGCTAAAAATTTTTAAAAGTTCGGATTTTTTGAGAACATCTGTGATAGTTTTTAATTCATCATTACTCAGTTTGCTTGTCGGGATTCCAAGTGAATCACACATAATCTTGATAAGGATATCATATGAGATATGTTGTCCATCATAGTATGCTTTAAGCATTAAGTTGTTCATTGCTGTATACATTGCACGTGTCTGCTTAATATTCTCTTCGATTTTTTTATTGTTTTCATCGTTGCCACGAAGACTGTCAATTATTATACTGAGGTCCTTGAAGATAGCATCTTTTACAAAGTATTCTTCTTCTAATTTTCCAACTGAGATGGATCTGAGAGTTGTATCTTCATCAATAATTTTGTGTTCGTCCATTATTTTCATTCTCCCAATATCCATAAGAAGATTTTGCTTGTCAATCTCTGCAGTAAGAATGCAGCGTATATATATCTCAATATCTATTAATAATAATTTGAAACCTTCATGTGTTATGAGTTTAGATAAAACATGATTGTTGATCTTTTTTGACCTTAATACCTCAATCGCTTCTTCTGAAATACGAAGACTACCGATTGAATCATTACTTGGCTTTCTTTGATCTGTCAATCCCATAAGATAATCCATAGTAACGTCATAGAAATCAGCCAGTTTTATAAGATTATACGGACTTAAATCGGTCTGATTTCCACTTTCATATCGGCCTAATGCTGAGTGTGAAACACCTGTTTTTTCTTCTAATTCTTGAATAGTAAGATTATGTTCTTTACGCAAATCTTTAAGACGTTCTGAAACTGTTAAATAAGGATCCATAGATTTTATCCCTCCCTGAAAAATTTAGTCGGATTATCTTATCCATTAAAACAGTATAGCATAAGATTGTGTATTTTGCGAGATAAAATCGGTTTTTGTAAAAAACATCCCACCTTTCGGATATAGGTGTTCAACTATTTTTTTATGATATACTACATCCATCAAGCTTGAAAAATTGATTTTCACCCGGGACGAAAATCAAAATGCTGATTGAAAATTGGAGGATTATTATTGATGACAGAAGAAGAAAAAGATGAAAAAGTCTTACAGGCAGAGGAAAGATTCAAGAGGGCAAAGGCAGATTTGCATAAGGCAAAGATAGATGCAAAGGCGAAAGCCCGCAGGGATATGGAACATCTGAAGTTTATGATGGGCGGTATCGTTGTGAAATATTTTCCTGAATGCAAAGACTTTAGCGAAACTGAAATGTGTAGGATCCTTGCCTGTGCCTTTAAAAACAATGATATCAAAAATCTTATAAAAAACATTGTCAATGAAAGGGCAGACTCGGAGACAGAAAAATCGAAAAATGCAGGGGAGGATGATGGTACAAAGGAATAAGAAAATGAACAGTTTCAAGGTACTGAGGGTGAAGATGAAATCCTGGAAAAACGCAGCGTCTCTCACCGAGGGGTTTCTCGGTGCGCACAGATATACCACCGGAGGTGGTATGTGCGTCCTTCGGAGACCATTGCATGGAGCTTTAGCCCGCAGGGACAACGGATCGTGTGCTTCGCAACGACAGAAAGCGGGGTTCAGAGGTGACGGTTAAAAACATCAGTACCAGAGTTCAGATTTGCGGGCGGAGTGTAAACTGTCATGGTGGACATTCAGTTGTAGAACAGTCCTCTTATATAGGAAGGGTAACGATGCATTCTGAATATGACGGGCAAACTTATTACCCTAAATACTCCGAAGATCTTGTATACTCTGAGGTCATGCTCCCATCAGATGCTCCGGAAGAATTTAATGATCCGAACAGGTTATGGAACTCTGTGGAGATGTCTGAAAAGCGGGATGATGCCCAGCTTGCCCGGACATTCAGGGTTGAGCTTCCTAACGAATGGAGCTACGAACTGGCAACAGATGTGATGAAAGATTATGTTCAAAGAAATTTTGTCGACAAAGGCATGTGTGCCGAATTTGCCATACATGATTCCGAGAACCCGAAAACCGGCCAGAGAAACCTTCATTCACATATTCTGCTCACACTCCGAAGTCTTGATGAGGAAGGTCACTGGATGCCGAAACAGAAAAAAATCTATCTTCTTGACGAGAATGGGGAGAGAATACCATTGCTTGACAATAAAACCGGGAAGCAGAAAGTTGATAAGCAAAACCGTAAACAATGGAAATGCAAAACTGTTCCAACAAATGACTGGGGCAACAAAGAGAATGTCAGGATGTGGAGAAAGGATCTTGTCGATACGATAAATTCTGTTAATGAGAAAGTCGGTATCACAGGTCAGCTATGGGAGCACCGCTCGTTCAAAGAACAGGGACTTGACATTCTCCCTGAGATACATCTTGGGGAGAAAGCGAGTGCCTTGGAGCGGGCAGGAATCCATAGCATAAGGGGAAACATAAACCGTGACATAAGGGAAAGAAATGCGGTCATAGAAAAAGCCAGGGCAGCCTATGAAGAGGCAAAAAATCTGGTCGCTGATCTTCTGTCCATCCCGGTAGGCATTGTGAAGAAAATCACGAATGAAATAGTGGAGGTTATACATAAGGTAGCTGAAAAAAATAAAAACAGATTGAAGTTTCCCATAGTCGGGAAAAAGTATATCCGGATGGTTTCTGACAGAACAGCTTTACAGAATCCCAAATTTATGGAAGAGTTTGTCGGGAAAATGGGCTGGGATACTTTCAATGACATTAAAATTTTTAAAACTGATGGCGAAAAGAAGTATTCTGAGATAAATGAATCAAGGATCAATCTTCAGAGACGGGCGGATTACCTTGAAAAGCTACTTTATGTATACAAGCAATATGAACCCTATATCAAATATAATAAAGAACTGTATTCCAAGACGGGCGCAGAGTTTAAAAAGTATAAGACACATCATATGCAGGAACTGGCATATTATGATTACTATAGGAAAAAACTTAAGGATATGATAGCCGAGCCGGATAAGAAAATCCTGGCATCTAAGTGGCAGAAAGAATTTGATGATATTCAAAACAGTTTCGTGACAAGTCATGATGAAATGAACAGACTTGTTATGGGACTGGCAGCTACGGAAGTGCTTTTGTTCAACAAAGATGATTTGGAACGCATTTTGGAGAATGAGGGCCATAAAAAGAAAGACGTATATATAGGAAGAGATAGCAGAAATATTTAATGTAATAATCAGTAAGGCGGAATAGGGGAGTCAGAATGGATATTAAGAATATGAAACTTCTACGTTATAAGGATGCCTGTGAAACCATAGGGCTTGGGAGAAACAAGGTCAGGAATCTGGCAAAGCAGGCAAAGGCAATGTACAAGATAGACAAGGCGGTGGTCATAGACATGAATAAGCTTATGAAATACCTTGATGAATTCTATCTTGTTCGTGATGAAGACGAGGAAATTTAAAGCAATATGATTTACAGAAGCAGGGAGACGGACGGATATTGCATAGACAGTTTAGCAAAATTTAACGAAATAATCGGGATTTAGCATTGACATCATGACCGTGAAAAATTATAATACAACCATGATGTCAAACCGGTATAGGATAGATTGATGCTTAAAGTATATCAGTCCCGTCTTTTCCTGCTTCGGAAAGGAGTTTAATGAAAGCAAGGAAAGACCCTAAGGGGAGGGCTCTTCATAAAGGGGAGTCTTATAATAAAAAAACAAAACTGTATATTTATAAGTACAAGGATCCATTTGGAAAGATACGTTATGAATATTCCAAAGATCTAGGCAAGCTTAGAGAGAAAGAGGAACGGTTAAAGAAAGATCAGCTCGATGGGCTTGACATATATTTGATGGGAAAGGCAACTGTGAACTTTGTATTTGACCGCTACATCAAGTTTAGGACGGATCTTAGACAAAGTACAAGATCAAACTATCTTTATACTTATAACCATTATGTTCGTAATGGATTTGGTGAGCGAAAGATAGCTGATATAAAGTATTCCGATGTACTCCAGTTTTACTGGACCATTGTTGAGGAAAAAGAACTTTCTATCAGCACACTGGAATCTATTCATACCTTGTTGCATCCTGCATTCGAACAAGCTGTGAGAGACGATATCATCAGGCATAATCCGACAGAAGGTGTGATAAAGACTATTTCCAGAAAGTATGACAAGGTTATTGGAGTTAAACGTGCTCTTACTCCAAAACAGCAGGAAGCCTTTATCAAAGCTTTGGATATGCCTAAAACAATAAGATTTCGTCCGGTTTTTACGGCGATGCTCGGAACGGGGATGCGTATAGGAGAACTTGCCGGGCTGCGTGATGTTGATATTGATACGGACAATCTTTTTTGCGATGTTAATCATGAAATTTTATATGTACCTTTGGATCAGCCCGATGGGAAAAGGAAGAGCGAATATATTGATTCACCCCCAAAGAGTACTGCAGGATATCGCAGAATCCCTATGATGGATAGTGTAAAACAGGCCATTGAGGAAGAAAAAGAGATGCAGAAGGCTCTTGGAGTGAAGTCCAATATGACTGTGGGGAACTATTCCGGATTTCTGTTTGTAAATCGTAATGGGAATGTTCATAAAGAAGGAGCTCTCAATAAAGCTCTGAAGCGTATCTGTAACAATTATAATGCTGCTGAGGAGATTGAGGCGAAAAGACAGCGCAGGGAACCGGTTATGCTTCCGCATATTACAAACCATACTCTCAGGCACACCTTCTGTTCGAGGCTGTGCGAGGTTGAGACGAATCTAAAGGTCATACAGACAATTATGGGGCATGATGACATCAGAACGACAATGGAAATCTACGCCGAAGTTTCCGAAAGGAAAAACAAGGAATCATTTAAAAGGCTGGCAGATAATTTTGATATTTTTGGTAAAAGAGGAAAAGATTCTATCAGTTAGTTTTAGTACAACTTTTTACTTGCAACTACAACCGAAGTACAACTTTTACGAAAATCTACAGAAACAATACGGTACAATAGTGGCATTAACGGATAGGCTGAAAAGTACGGTGATAACTAATAAGGAGCAATAATAACGGTTGAACCCTGTTATTCCCGACACTCAAAAGTTTGAGCTAAAGGAACCCAGTATTTTCAAGGATTTGAGCTTTTTGGGTACGCAAAAGTCATTCATTTAGTACAACAATTTTTCCAATCGATTTGCAGTGCATTTAAGTGTATTGCAATTTTGATTGATTCCGAGCCAACTAAATAATCAAGACCATAGGACACTTTCTAAGAAAGAAATTTTTTAGAAGGTGTCTTTTTTTATCTGTGTTATGGTGAAAAAATACGAAAGGAGGACTTAGCGATGTTGTATACGGCGGAAGTGCATGATAAGAAACACATAAGCTATGAATATTACAACACAGGAGGATAACGATGAGTTATGTAAAGGAAAAAGGCTGGGAGACAAAATTCCCAAACAATCTTATAAGAGTCCGGGTACAGGCGAATTCATCATACCAGATGGGAAGAATTTTTAGAAAAATCGGTGAAGAGAAGGGACTTGAAGAAGTGGACAGGTCGGAAGTTATGAAAAATGTTGGAGAAGGACCTAAACTTAGACAGTTTGGAACTTTCCGTGACAGAAAAGCCGATAAACCTGCCAGGCAGAAAAAGAAAAAATTCAGATACAAACCAGAATAGATTAAGAGCAACTACTAAACTTGAACATCGGAGGAATAGCTTATGTGTAAAGTGATTGCAGTATGTAATCAGAAAGGCGGGGTGGCAAAGACCACAACGACAGTAAATTTAGGAATAGGACTTGCAAGGCATGGTCAGAGGGTGCTCCTTGTTGATAATGATGCCCAAGGTTCGCTTACTTCAAGCCTTGGTTTCCAGGAGCCTGATTTGATAGAATATACGCTTTCAACGGTTATGGGCAAGATAATAAAAGAAGAAACGATTGATCTGGAGAAAGGTATACTGCATCATCAGGAAGGCGTGGATTTAATGCCGGGAAATATTGAGCTTTCAGGTATGGAGCTTACATTGGTGAGCGTTATGAGTAGGGAATATGTTCTGACAGAATACATAGAAAAGGTAAAAGAAAAATATGACTGGATTCTCATTGACTGCGGACCTTCGTTAGGTATGGTGACCATAAATGCCCTTGCTGCAGCTGATAGTGTTCTGGTACCTGTACAGGTCGGATATCTACCGGCAAAAGGATTGGAACAGCTGATAAAAACCATAAGAAAGGTCATTAAGCAGAAAATAAATCACGACCTTAAGATAGAAGGGATCCTGCTTACGATGGTTGACGGAAGGACAAATTATTCAAAGGAAATAATCGGACTTATCGAAGAAGCCTATGAAAATAATGTAAGGATATTTGATAAACAGATACCTATGTCAGTTCGTGTTGCTGAGTGCTCAGCATTAGGAATGAGTATTTATAAGAATGATCCCAAGGGCAAAGCAGCGTTAGGTTATGAATCACTTACCAAGGAGATAATGGCGAATTCCATGAATGGGGGTGAGCATTGATGGGCGGCGGAAGGTCGATAGCAGGAAAGATAAAGATAAATTCGTATGGGGATCTTTTTGGTGGCGAAGAAAATGAAGTAAGCGAGGTAGATCTTACGGAACTTCATAGTTTTAAAAACCATCCGTTCAAGGTGCTTGAAGATGAGAAAATGCAGGAACTGGTAGACAGCATTAAGGTTCGGGGAGTTGTTGTACCGGGAGTGGTTAGAGCAATCCCTGAAGGGGGTTATGAGATAATCTCAGGGCACAGGCGTAAAAGAGCCTGTGAACTGGCAGGATTAAAAACGATGCCGGTCATAATAAAGCAGTGTTCCAATGATGAAGCAATCTTGGCAATGGTAGATTCAAATCTTCAGAGAGAAGAGATATTACCAAGCGAAAGAGCTTTCTCTTATAAAATGAAATTTGAAGCCCTTTCGCATCAGGGAAAGCAATCAGAAGGAGTAACTTCCACCCAAGTTGGGTGGAAGTTGGAAACCGCTTCATTAGTTGGTGAGGCTATGGGTGACAGTAAAAACCAGGTAAGACGATATATAAGGCTTACGGAACTTCTTACTGACTTTTTGGATATGGTGGACGACAAACGGTTGAAATTTAACCCTGCTGTTGAAATCTCGTATCTTACCAACAACCAACAGGAAATTCTTTTAAAAGTCATGAATGAAGAAAACGTAGTACCGTCTCTTGCTCAGGCACAGCAGTTAAAAAGGCTCAGCCAGGAGCAGACATACACAAAGGATGCAGTTTGTGAGATTCTTTCAAGTTCAACAGATAAAGAAAGAAAATTCACAATAAAACATAAAATAATCAGCAGATACTTCCCACCCGACACAACGGATGAAGAAATAGAAAGTATTATATGCACTCTTCTTGATGAATGGCAGAGGAACGGAGGTAAGTCATGAGCGAATTATTACAGATTGATTATTACTACGGAGACGAACCAGACCGGTTATGTTTCTACCGAATACCTAAAGCATTATTTACGAAAGCTTGTTTTTCAGATGTTTCAACCGATGCAAAGGTGCTGTACGGCCTTCTTCTGGATCAGATGTCGCTGTCAATAGAAAATCGCTGGATAGACGGAAATAACAGGGTCTACATCATATATACGGTGCAGAGGGTATGCGCTTACCTGGGATGTAAAAAGGATAAGGCTTTGAAATTACTGGCGGAACTCGATGTGGAAACTGGCATAGGGCTGATAGAGAGAGTTAAGCGTGGACAAGGTAAGTCAGATATTATCTATGTGAAGAACTTTGAGGTTGCAGCTGATGCGGCAGATAAGGCTGAAATAAAAAAACTTAAAAAGATAACCGGCAGTGTTAAGGAAAATGAGATTAATCCATCTGAGAATCATGAAGAAGATTATGATATGAAGATAGTCGGAAAAACCTACCAGTCGGAAAAACCTACCACTTTATATTGTGAACAAGAGGTAGAAAATATCGACCGCTCGGAAAAACCTACCACTTTATATGAGAAAACAGTGGTCGGAAAAACCGACCGGTCGGAAATATCGACTTCTTGCGGTCGGAAAAACCGAGTTCTAGAAGTCGGAAATTCCGACCCTAATAATACTGAATATAATGATACTGAAAATATTAATAGCAATCCTATCAATCTATCCTATGGGAGCCGGTCAAGCGTAAGAAAGAAAATCCAGGATTATAATGATCAGAGAAAGTCAGATGGATTGATTGATGAATACAGCACATATGATCCCCAGTATC
>JAEEGG010023151.1_pt1 | contig 12157 bp, 8 predicted proteins | sample 9134161 | NCBI WGS metagenome assembly JAEEGG01 (sample SAMN16246543, study PRJNA631951) | gut metagenome | biome: gut microbiome; feature: rumen; material: CR-attached | host: Bos | place: Iran: Karaj | collected 2018-10 | reverse complement strand
CGCCGTCGTTGATTTCGAACGAAACGCCGTCCAATGCGATGGTTTCGATTTCAATGTCCTCGCTGCGGAAGACCTTCCTGAGATTTTCTACTTTAATCATTGCTTTTAGTCTTTAATGGTTAAACTTATATTTTGTTGATTTGTTGTTTGATTCATTTTTGTTTGGTCACAAAACCTACAAAACCCACAAAACCGTTTTTCTTGGTTGGGGAAAGCGGCCAACTGGCCCGCTTTCCGGCGGCAACCCGGTTGGGTGCCGCCGCACGCTTCTCTTTGGACTTTTTCACCATGTTTTGCATTGTTTTGTCGGTTTTGTGATTAAAACACCAGCACTTCACTCTCTCCGAAGTTGTCGTAAGAAGAAGTAATCACCTTCTCCCCAGCTTCAAGGCCTTCGACGACCTCGTAATACTGCGGGTTCTGTCGCCCGATGCGAATGTCGCGTTTTGTAGCCTTGCTGCCGTCGGAAGAGAGCACATAGATCCACTTGCCTCCGGTCTTTTGGTAGAAGGCGCCACGCGGGATGAGCACCGCCTCCACAGGCTGACCGAGTTGCAGGTTGAGGTAATAGGTCTGGCCGCTACGGATGTTGTCGGGCTGCTGCTCCATGAACTTGAAGTCGGCCTTGAACTTGCCGTCGCGCACCTCGGGATACACCTTGCGGATCTGCGCCTGATACCGCTCGCTCTGCCGCTCAAAGGTGGCCTCCAAGCCAGGCGTGATGCGGTCGATGTAATGCTCATCGATTTGGGCCTCAATCTTGTAACTGTCGAGGTTGTTGATTTGCCCGATCTTGGAGCCTGCGCCCACCGACTGACCCAACACCACATCCAAGAGGCCCAACTCGCCGTCGATGGGTGCTTTGATGGTCAAGTTTTCCTTGCGCTTGCGGATCATCATCATGTTGACACGCATGTTTTCGAGGCTCTCGCGCATACGGTCGATTTCCACCGAGCGATGGAGGCTGTCCTGCTTGGCGCGGTTCTCCACCAGCTTCAGGCGGCTGTTCGAGAGCGTGAAGTCCTCTTCGGCCTTCAGGTAGTCCTCGCGAGCGATGAGGCCGTCGTCGTAGAGCGATTTCTGTGCCTCATAGGTGCGGCGGTTTCGTTGCACCTCCATCTGCAGTTGCAGCTTCTCCTGCTCCACGCTCAACTTCTGTTGTTCCATCTGAATCATGGTGTTGCGCAAGATGTTCTCCTTCTCGGCGAGGTCGGCCTCGGAGGAAAGGATCTGCATGTCGAGGTTCTCATTGCTCAAAATAAGAATGACATCGCCGGCCTTGACGCGGCTGCCTTCCTCGGTGACGATTTGCTGCACCACACCGCCTTCCAAGGGGCTGATTTGGATGGTCGTCATGGGCGCGACCTGTCCGCTGATGCGGATGTAGTCGTTGAACTCGCCCGAGGTGACGGTGCTCACGGTGATGTTGTCCGCGTCGATGCGGAGTTTCTTCGAGTCGTCCCTGAAGATAAGCCAGAGGATGAAGACGAGGAGCAACGCCCCGCCCCAAAACGGTAGCGCCTTCTTGGTGAACGCGCGGCGAATGCCTTTTTTCTGTTCGATTTTACGATCCATTGAGTGTTCCATATTCGTAGAGTTATTTAATTGTTTATTTCTTTGGTCACAAAACCCGCAAAACCCTCAAAACCTTTTTTTCTCGGCAGGGGAAAGCGGCCAACTGGCCCGCTTTCCGGCGGCAACGCGGTTGCGTGCCGCCACACGCTTTTCTTTGGACTTTATCATTGTTTTGTATGTTTTGTCGGTTTTGTGATAATAATCAATTGTTCTTCAAAGACTTAACAGGATTCATTCGGGCAACGCGGTTGCTGCTCATGACGACCACGGCAGTCACGATAAGCAAGACCGACACCGCACCGATGATGAAATAGAGTGGCGAGAGGCCGATGCGCATGGCGAACAACTCCAGCCATTTGTCGGCGAGGAAATAGGCTATCGCTACACCGATTAAGGCAGCAATCACCGCCAGTTTCAGCACATCCGCAACGAACATACGGATGATTTCGCCCGCCACCGCGCCGTTCACCTTGCGGATGGCCACCTCCTTGCTGCGGCGGTTCGACTCGTCGCGCACGAAGCCAATCAGACCAATCAATGCGATGGCCATAGCAAACAACGCTCCCATCGTGAAAGCACGCCGCATCTGGTAGGTGTAGGAATACTCATCCCTGACCAATTCGGCATAGGGCATCACCTCTATGTTTTTCCGCCCGGGCAAGCACTCCTCAATGACCGCCTTCACCTTCGCCATAGCTTCGGGATTCACCTCACGCACCTTCACCACCAGTTTGTCCATAAGTTGCGAGCGATCATAAGAGCCATAATCCCAATCCTTGTTCCAGCAGAAACGGATGCTGGGTCTATTATCCTTACCGATGGCCGAACCGATAATATAGTCCTCGTATACGCCACAGATGGTATATACATCGTCGTCATCGACACTATGTTCCGAAATCAAGATGTCCTTGCCCACGGCACCGTCGCTCCAATCTTCATAGCGGTTCATCTTCTCCACGAAACTGCGGCTCACCGCCACATCTTTCGGCTTCGACGGTACCCTTCCTTCAAGCAAGCGGAAACCCATCAGGTTGAAGAAGCCCTCCGTCGCACCTGCTTGATCGCACACATTGAACAGTTCTTTCGATGGATTGTCAGGCAAAGATATGTTGTTCCCCGAAGACTTTTCCAATGGGGGACAATAAGCCAGTTCTGCTGCCTCCACTTCGGGGATCTGCCTTAATTTCTCGGTAATCAGCGCCAGTTTGTCCTTGCCCGCACCTTCCAGCGGCGAATACAGCAACTGCTCGTATTCATAGCCCAAATCGGTGCCCAGGGCCGTATTGTATTGTCGGTCAGCCACGATGACCAAAGGCAGCAGGATGGCGTTGATACCAATCTGCACCATCAGCAGCGAGAGTTTCCAGCGGCGTTTGCTCTCATTGTAACCGCTGAAGGCCGACGAAACGGGAATCCTGACGAACATCATCGCGGGGATGAGCGCAGAGACCAAGAAAATGAAAGCAATGATGGCGACGAGCGTCCATCGTGTCTGCGACACCATAAGGTTTCCGAATGGCACGCCCAACAGCGACTCAATGACCCCGTTGAACGCCCATATCAGCAAGGCCGCCACGGCCAACGAAGCCAACAAATTCAAGGTCGTCTCCTTGATGAGCATTCCGTAGATGCTGCCCGCACTGGCACCATAGCATTTTCTGACACCCATCTCCTTCGAGCGGCGCACCACATCAGATACGGCCATCAGCAGGTAGTTCAACACCGAGACCAAAATCAGCAGAAAAGCCATGACCGACAAGATCATCACAAAATTCCTGACGCTCTCCTCCTGACGGTGCACGTTGACCAAAGGTTCCAGTGTGTACCATATCGACGAGCCGTTTTGCTCCAACTCATCCATAGGCTGGTGCGCCTCCTGCATCTTTCGGATGGCATCCTTCAGATCGTTAGGGTCTACATTTGGTGCCAACCTGACATAACTATTATAGCGGTCATTGCCCAACCAGTTGTTGTTGCTCCTCTCCCCACAAAAGCCAATACTCAACACGACGTCGCACTGCACCGATCCATTCTTGGGAAAGTCATCGAACACGCTCACCACGGTCAGTTTGGTCTCTGGGCTCTCTTCGATGTAGATTTGTTTGCCAATGGCTTCGTTCGTGCCTCCCAACTTCTCTGCGAAACTGCGGCTGATCGCAACGTTGCCATTCCATCGTTGCAAGGCTTGCATTGGGTCGCCAACCAGAACGGTACGGCCGAAAAAGTCAAAGAAACAAGTATCCACACCGAGGCACACTCCTGTGATGAGGTTGTCGCTTTCATCATAAAAGTGATTGTTTGACACATCGGTATAGCGCGTCGCTGCTTCCACGCCGGGAACCTCCGCCTTGAAGCCTGGCGCAATAGCTCCTGAAGTCCTTGAATAATCACTTGGGTCGTCGCCTTTCTGATGGATGATGTTCTCCATGATGAGATAGATGCGGTCCACATCTTTGTAGAAACTGTCGTAGGACAGCTCGAAGCACACCTTGGCAATCAGCACGATGCCAATGGCGAGACCTATTCCAAGGGAGAGGATTTTGATGAGTTTGTCGGTTAATCTGTTCATATTGTTGAATTGTTGATTGTTTAATCGTTTAATTGTTGTTTGAACTATGGCTGATTGCCTATGACTATGGCAGCTTTAACTAAAGGTATGAATTCCTATTATTTCGTGAAGCTGCCATAGGCCATAAGCCATAGTCATTGTAATAAATACGGTACTCCTCCATAATAAGTTACAACGCTGCATTTAATAAAGTATTGAAGCCAGGCGTTCAATTGTTCGGCAAGGGCGTTGAGGTAGTTGTTCGATGCCGTCTGGTACTCGATGGACGAAATCAAGCCCTGCTCGAAGCGTTTGGTATTCAGTGCGAAGGCCTCCTGCTGCAATTCAGCGCGGGTGTCGGCTTGGCGCAGGGCATCGGCTGAGCCGTCGCGGTCGGCGATGGCGCGGCGCACCTCGGCCTCCACTGTTTGGAGGGCTTGCTCATAGTCGGCCTGGGCACGGTCGTAGGCGTTCTTCTTCCGCGCGATGTTGGAATGGCTGGAGAGGCGGTCGAAGATGGGGATGCTTAACGAGAGCTGCACATATTCGCCGCCGTTGTTCTTCAATTGTTCGAAATAGGGCGTGGGCACATAACCCTCCATGCCAGGGTAGGTGAAGTAACTCGACGACCAGCCACCGTAGAGCGAGAGGCGGGGCAGCAACTGCCAGCGGGCTGTCTTAAGGGCGAGGCGGGCATTTTTCATCGTGCCTTCAGCCAAAACGACGGCGGGCATGTTGGTTTTGGCAAATTCTACCATTTGGGAAATTTCATCCGTTCGGCTGCCACGGTGTGACAGCCCTACAGCCGTTTCGTTTGTAGGGCTGTCGCATTGCGGCAGCCGCGAAAACGATTCGTCAATTTTCAAAGGTTTTTCAATCGGCCAAAACATCACATCCTTCAGGGTGATGATGGCGTTGTTGAGGTTGTTCCGACAGGTGGTCAGTTGGTACTGGCGCTCGGCGAGGTCGCTCTGCATCTGCACCACATCGGCGTGGGATTTCTGTCCCAGTTGTTCCTGTCTGGTGGCCAACTGCACGGCCTTTTCCGCTGTGGCCACCTGCGCCAGCAAGGCTTTCTGCATCTCGGTATAATACAACACATTGCAGTAAGCTTCCATCGTGGCGAGACAGATCTGGTCTTCGGTTTGTTGCTCCTTGGTCAAGCCCATCAGTTGGGCCGTCTTGGTGATTTTCAGGTTGTTGACGGCCTGGAATCCGTTGAAGAGGTTGATGCCCGCCGAGAGACTGTAGCCATTGTGGAACGAGGTCGTCCTGATGTAGGTGTTGGTTTCGGGGTCGATGCTGCGGCCGAAGTTGGAATAGGCGTATGTGCCTCCCTCGATTGTGGGCGTAAAGGCCGCAAGGATGGCATCGCGGCGGTCGATTTGTGCATCACGGTTGTCGGCATGGGCAATGCGCATCTTGGTGGAATGCTCCACGGCATAGCGCATACAGGCTTTGAGGTCCATGGTAGTGGTGTCCTGGGCCTTGACCTGATTCAAGGCCCCAAGCGACATCATTAAAATGAAAAAGGTATGTTTTGCTTTCATTTTACACATATTTTCTTTGTGCCAAACGAGAACATATCGCATGCCAAAAACACAACTATTTAATATTCAAAGATTTAAAAAATTAGACTTAAATCAAAGTGTAACATTATTTTACAGTGGTGTAACAAAACTTTACAGTGTAAAGTGGACTTCTATTCTAAAAGCCCTTGCCTTTTTCGGATTTTTTCTATTTTTGTTGCGATTAAAAAACACCAACTAAACATCAACATCATGAAGAAAACGCTGATTATCGCCCTCGCGGGCATGATGCTGTTCGCCTTCACGCAGTGCGGCGGCGGCAAAAACGAAAACGGAAAAGACGACAAGGCTAAGACCGAAACAAAAACAGTGAAAGCCTCCAAGCAATTTACGGAAATGAAGGAAGCTTTCGACGAGGTTGAGAAGATGATCAAAGACACCAAGGATTGCGAAGAACTGAAAGAAGCGGCTTTTGCCGTGGCCCTCGGTGCACTCGCCGTTGAACTGGGTGGCGACGAATACACCGCTGAAGATAAGATGACCGAAAAAGAAAAAGAACAATTCAACAAGATCATCGAAGACCTCAGCAACAAAGCGCAAAAGAAAGCCGAACAGCTGGGGTGCGACCTTAGCCTAGACGAGTAAAGCATCAAAGTAGCACAAACAACGGCTGGTCACGCCTCGTGACCGGCCGTTTTTGTTTTGTTGCCCTCATCGACGACGCACGACACCGTCATGTCGCCCGTCACATTCACCACGGTGCGCAACATGTCCAAAGGCCTGTCAATACCCAAGATGAGTGCCAATCCCTCTATCGGGATACCGACCGAATCAAGCACAATCATCAGCATCACAATAGAGCCTCCAGGGATGCCCGGTGTGCCAATGGATGAGATGGTAGCCGTGGCCAAAATAAGCAGCATCTGACCGAAGGTCAAGTCCAGGCCCAAGACCTGTGCCAAAAACACCGCTGCCACCGCCTGATAACAACTGGTGCCATCCATATTAATGGTCACGCCTACGGGCAGAACAAACGACGACACTTCCTCAGAGACACCCAGATGCTTCTGCGTGCGCTCCATGGTCAAGGGCAAAGTGGCCGCACTCGAGCTGGTGGTGAAGGCCAACATCTGCACGGGCGCCGCCGCCTTGAAGAACTGCTTCATCGTTCGCTTGCCGAAGACCCGCATGATGAAGGGATACACCAGCAAGATAATGACGGCCAAAGCTAGCACCACGGTCAGGGCATACAAACCCAAAGCAGAGAAGATGCCCACATCGCCGGCATAGTCCACGATTAAGGCAGCCATTAAAGCAAAGACACCAACTGGCGCAAAGGCCATGATGAAGTCAATGATCTTGAGCAAAACAAGATTCAACTGTTGGAAGAAACGCACCAGCGAGGGCACTTTTGAAGGTCCCACGACAATCAAGGCCACGCCAAAGAGTAAGGCGAAGAAGATGATCTGCAGCATCTTAGAGTTGTCGCCCAAGGCCTTGAAAAGGTTCTCGGGCACCATGTCGACCACGAACTGCAAAGGCGACTCATCCTTCACCTGCTGCATCTGCGCCTCGCGCTCCACGACGGTCTGTTGGTAACGCTCCATGAACTCCGTCTGCCGGTCTTTCGGGAAGACCTTCCCCGGCTTGATGACGCTGACCATGCCCAAGCCTATGCCCACAGCCAATATTGTAGTGCAGACATAAATCAGGATGGTTTTCAAGCCGATGCGCGACAGGTTGCGGATGTCCTTCAGGTTGACGACACCCAAGATGAGTGAAACCAACACCAATGGTACGGCGATGAGTTTGAGCAGGCGCATGAAAATGTCGCCCCAAGGCGCCACCCAGTCGTGCACAAAGCCTTCCCAATGCAAGGCAATGGCCAGAAAGCCGAAGCCCAAACCCAAGCCCATGCCCAGCAAAATCTTGGCATAGAGCGGAATGCGTTTTCTATGTGCTTCTCCCCTATTCAATCAAATTGATTTTTTGTATGGCCACGCCGTCTTCAGTCACGATGCGGACGACATAAATACCTTTAGAATAGCCTTCCAAATTCAGCTCAACCTTGTTCGAACTGGCCTTTCTATCCTCCAGCATCTCACCCTTGATACCCATCAGCGTCACCTGTTGGATATTTGTTTGTGCTTCAATGACGACCTTTTCCTTTGCAGGATTGGGATAAACATTGAATTTCAAGTTAGCCAACTCGTTCACATTCACGTCGGTGGTATCCGTCGGGACAACCTTCACATCATCGACAAACCAGTCGTAGGCCAGCCACTCGCCAAAAGTGTTGTAACCTCTGAATCCAATCTTGATGTTACGTCCGATATACTCATCCAAGTTGATGGAAATCGGCTCGTCGTAAGCGTTGATTTGTCCGTAAGGCATGTCGGCTGCATCCCATTTGTCGTCCCAAGTGCCGTTGTAGGTGTCGTACACCCTGACCACGAAACGGTCGTAGCCATCGGTGCCGTACTGCACCCAAGTCCAGAACTGCAGAACGGTAGGTCTGGTGACGGTCAAAACAGGCGTAATCAAAGTCTGGTCTTGTGCCGCGGGACTCTCGCTGCTGTCCCATTCCAACACGGCGTGCTTGTTACCGCGATGAGGATTCACAACAAAGCTTTCTTCATAGTAGTCCGTGTAGTACACCGTGCCTTGCACGGTCCAATCCCACCATGTCGGATTCCCGTCAGTGGTCCAGCCTTCGGGCATGGTGAACATGCTATTGCACTCCTCGAAGGTTTCATAGAGCAGCGGGCGTTGGTAGTCCCAACGGATCGGGATCTCCTCCGACGTTGCGCTGTTGCCTAAGGCATCAACGAGCTGCACGGTCAAAGTGCCATGGGTATGGTTGTCGTATGCAGGAATGGTGGCTGTGTAGTCATAGTTGCCCTTGCCTGCCCTTGTAAATGTCAAATCATGGGAATGACCCCAAATGGTATAGGTAGCTGCCAACGTAGCAGGCATGTCGGATGCATCGTGGACGCGCAAAGTGAGGTTCATCTCGGTGTCGGCGTATGTTTGATTACCGCTGACAGCGATCACCGTGGGAGCCTCATGGTCTTCCGAAGAACTATTGATGAAGATGTCATCGAGATAAAGGTTCCATCCGTAGTCGCTGACGCCCTCAAAGATGATGAAACCATAGTCGTCGGGGCAATCGAAGGTGAAGGCATATTCGTACCAGTCATCCACATCGGCGACGACGGGTTCTTTATAGGTGCAGCGGTGGATAGTGCCAAGCAATTGTCCGCCTTCCGAACGCGGCACAGCGTTGTAATACACATTGATACGGTCGTCCTTATTGATATTCGGGTTGCTGTTGCGGAACATCCAGAAACTGACGATGTTGTCGTGTTCGTTCAGATTCATTTTGGGCGAGACCAATTCAGCCGAACCACCTGAAGGATTGGTGTAAGTATAGAAACGAGCCATATATTGACTGCCTTCATGCGGCATCGCGCTCGGCGTGGAGCCTTCCGTGATGCGGTCGAAGGCATAGTTGCCATTAGTGATGTTGTTTTGCCAACCGAAAGGCACAAAGTCGTTCTCGAAGCCTTCCTCAAGTGGGAAGTCGGCGTATGGAGCCAAAGCCGTGATGGCAAAGTCGGCGCTTTGTGTTGGAGCGGAATGGCCGGAAACCACATCAAAGATGGCGTGAACTACCTCGTTGTTGTTCAGATTCATCGGTAAGGTCGTCTTGGCAACCAATTCCACTGAACTGTTGTAAGGCACGTTGATTTGGTTCACCTGTGTGCCGTTCTGGTAGAACTCAATCGGCAAGTTGCCCGTGCTGTTGAGCTGATAGGTATCCGACTGTTCACCCGTGTTATTGAGGCGGAAACGCAGATAGGCAGGCTCGCCGAAATAGACGGAAGTGTCGGCAGTGAGTTGTTCCACGTTGAAGTTGTATTGTGCGGTCTGCTCGATGATGATATCATCAATGGACAAATACCACGGTCCGTTGTCGGCCACGCTGTGGAAGCCCACATAGTAAGCGCCAGAACTCGTTGCCTGAAACACGCCCGAGGTCTGTTCAAACTCCTCGTTGGCAACCACCATCATCGGCACAGCCGTTTCCGTCATTGCCGAAGGATTGGCGGATGCACCGGCCTTCACTTCCAGGTTGAAGTGATCGACATGCCAGGTGGCGTACCAAAACGAAACGCGGTAATAATTCCCCGCCGTCACGTCGATTTCCTTGTAAATCCACACGTCGGTATTATAGGTGGCATACATGTACCAGTCGCCTGTGTGGGGCTTCCTGCCACGGGCCGTATTGTCGTCCGGAATAGTGATGCCGGCCTTCCAGCCGCCATCGCCAATCCAGCCCACAGGGGTTTGGTCTACTGTGTTACCATTTTCAAAAGTCTCGTTGACAAGCACTTGGGCGAAGGCGCTTCCTGCTAGAAGCCACATCGCAATAAAAGCGTACAGTTTTTTCATATTCGGTTTTCTTTAGTTTTCTTATGCAAAGTTAGCATTTATTTCCTAGCCACCACCAAAAAATGCGGACTCATGCCCATCATCTCGGGCTCCGATTCAGTGATGCGGACAATGTCAAGAAGGCGCTCACGGCTTTCCTCGTCCTCCCATTTCTCAGTGAGGTGCGGTGTAAACCAAATACAGCCCTCCACGGCGATGGCTTTCTCCACAGTGAATCCCGCCTCTGCGATTTCCGATTTCATCTCATCAGAAGTAGTGAAATACGATTCCGCGATGAACCTCGGGTATTCCGCTGGTCGAATATGGTTGCCCGTGGTCATCTCGCCTTTGATCATGTTGAAAAACACGGGGTCATCAAGGAATTCCACGAGGTTCTGGTTCTTCTTTTCGCCATACACCGACAGTGCCCAAGTCATGGAACTGAACTTGGAGATGCCCGCCGCCACCAGGAGGCCGCCTTTCTTCAGCACTCGGAACGCCTCGCGAAGCGACTGCAAACGCTCTTCCCTATCACGCAGATGGTACTGCGGCCCCATCAGCAGCACCACATCGGCACTCTCGTCGGGTCGGTCGACTTGCAAAGCATTGCCCGTCTCGGCAATGAAGCGACAATCCTGCATCATATTGGCCTTGGCATATTCTACGGCGTTTTCCGCCAACTCAATCAGATGGACTTCATTGCCCTTCTTCGCCAGCCAAGCCGCATACATCCCGATGCCACCACCGATGTCGTAAATCAACTTGCCTTTGTCAATGTAGCGCGCCAAGATTTCCTTTGTCCTGTGAAACTCCACGATGCCCAGGCCACGCTCCAGCCTGCCTATCTCCGCACCATTGTTATAGAAGTCGTAGATTTCGCTCATAGTCGTGATATGTAATAAACCACTTAGTAATAACTCGCTTAGTAATAAACTACTTACTAAATTTCCGCAAAAATATACAATTATCGGTCTTATTCCTTTATTTCTTGCCAAAATGTCAGTTTTCCAAATGGCACACAATTTGACAAAGGACGCGCGTCATCTGGATTGCTTCGTCGTTCCTCCTCGCAATGACGCGAAGCGGCAACAATCTTGAATCTTAAATTTTGAATTTTAAATACATAACGATATGACAACTGGTAACATTGGAGTAAAGACAGAAAACATTTTCCCTGTCATCAAGAAGTTCCTCTATTCGGACCAGGAGATTTTCCTGCGCGAAATCATCAGTAACGCCGTGGACGCCACGCAAAAACTGAAGGCCTTGGCCGCCTCGGGCGAGTTCAAGGGCGAGCTGGGCGACCTCACCATCAAGGTGGAAGTCGACAAGAAGAAAAAGACCCTCACCGTGCGCGACCGCGGCATCGGCATGAACGCCGAAGAGGTGGACAAATACATCAACCAAATCGCCTTCTCAGGCGCCGAGGAGTTCATCGCCAAGTTCAAGACCCAAAGCGAGGCCGAAGCCGCCAACATCATCGGACATTTTGGCTTGGGCTTCTACTCCGCCTTCATGGTCTCCTCGAAGGTGTCTCTGATTTCCAAGTCCTGCAAGGAAGAAGGCAAGAACGGCGTCATCTGGGAATGCGACGGCAGCCCAGAGTACACCATGAACGAAATCCCGAAGGGCGACCGCGGCACCGATGTCATCCTTTATATCAGTGACGATGCCTCCGAGTTCCTCGAAGAAGGCCGCATCCGAGAGCTGCTCAACAAATACTGCAAGTTCCTACCCATCCCGATTCAGTTCGGCACACGCAAGGTGCAGGAGGAAATCGAGGGCGAGACCGACAAGGATGGCAAACCCAAGACCAAGGAAGTGGAGAAGCCTTGGATCATTAACGACGTGGCACCGCTGTGGAAGAAAGCCCCGACCGACATCAAAGACGAGGAATACAACGACTTCTACCACACGCTCTACCCGATGAGCTTCGGCGAGCCGCTGTTCCACATCCACCTCAACGTGGACTACCCCTTCAACCTCACGGGCATCCTCTATTTCCCGAAGGTGAAGAACCGCTACGAGTTCCAGCGCAACAAGATCCAACTCTACTGCAACGAGGTCTTCG
>JAEEGG010023146.1_pt1 | contig 12160 bp, 8 predicted proteins | sample 9134161 | NCBI WGS metagenome assembly JAEEGG01 (sample SAMN16246543, study PRJNA631951) | gut metagenome | biome: gut microbiome; feature: rumen; material: CR-attached | host: Bos | place: Iran: Karaj | collected 2018-10 | reverse complement strand
TCGCCTGCTTTTTGCCCAAATGAAATTGCTTTTACACCATCAGGTAAAGACTCAACGATGATTGTCGCACCTTTTTGGGACTCATTGCCATCAGTTGGTTTCGGACACCCCGTAAACAGCGCTGCAACAAGCATCATACAAATAAAAATCAAAAACGATTTTCCAAATTTCCCAATTTGTTTCATAAAAGTCCTCCAAAGTTGTTTTGGTTAAAATAAAAAAAGCTTCCTCAAATTTTGATTATGGGAAACTTCTAAAAAACTTTACGATTAACATTTTTGATTGTTTAAATTTTGAAATGTTTCTTCTATTATACCCCCCCCCCGAAAGGGTACGTCAAGGAATTTTTTTGGAGGGAGATTTTTTTGATTTTTTAAGGATTTTTGTAAAAGATTTGATTTGAAAAAAGGAAGAGAGATTTTATAGAAAGATTGTTGGGTCAAGCCCGACAAAGACACAATTATAAAGCCTGACAATGACACAACTGTCATACACAACAATGACGATATAGACAAGGGCCCTTCGACTGGCTCAGGGACCCCTGGAATATCAGATGTGTTAACGCTGTATTCTTCCGCTACCGTTACCAGCAGCAAGCTTCTCCACTTCGTCTACAGAAACCATGTTGTAGTCGCCTTCGATGGTGTGTTTGAGACAGCTTGCAGCAACTGCGAACTCAACTGCATCCTGTGTTGACTTACCATTGAGTAACGAGTAAATCAAACCACCACCGAAGCTGTCTCCTCCACCAACGCGGTCTACGATATACATTTCGTATTCCTTGCTAAAGCAGTAATCTTTTCCATCATAAAGCAGAGCGGCCCAGTTGTTGCGGTTTGCATTAATTGAAGTTCTAAGAGTAATTGCAACCTTCTTAAAACCAAATTTATCTGCAAGCTGTTTTGCAACAGACTTATAACCTTCTTTATTAAGCTTTCCACCGGTTATATCTGTATTTTCTGCTTCAATTCCAAAAACATCTTTTGCATCTTCTTCGTTAGAAATGCAAACATCAACATATTTACAAATTTCAGTCATTGCTTCGCGTGCCTGCTCACGAGTCCAGAGCTTTCCGCGATAGTTTAAATCACAGCTTACTGTAGCACCCGCAGCCTTTGCAGCTTTACATGCTTCAATACAAATCTGAACAAGGTTACCGCCAAGGGCTGGAGTAATTCCTGTAAGGTGGAACCATTTGCAATCTTTAAAAATCTCAGCCCAGTCAAAATCCTCAGGCTTTGCTTCTGCAATAGAAGAATGTGCACGGTCGTAAATACATTTTGATCCGCGCTGGCTGGCTCCACGTTCGTTGTAGTAAATACCAACACGGTCGCCACCGCGAACAATATATTCCGTGTTTACTCCATAACGGCGCAAACTGTTTATTGCAGCCTGTCCAATTTCGTGCTTTGGAAGCTTTGTAACGTAATAAGCATCAAGCCCATAATTTGCAAGCGAAACTGCAACGTTAGCTTCGCCACCTCCAAAGGTAGAAGTCATTTTGTCAACCTGAACAAAACGGAAATATCCCTCTGGTTCAAGGCGAAGCATTATTTCTCCAAATGTTACTACTTTCATATTTATCCTCTTATTTCTTTTACAATATCAGCAGCTTCGCGAGTCAATCTCTCAATCTCATCAAAGCGCCCTGCGTTAATCAAATCTCCCTTCACCATCCAGCTGCCACCACAAGCTAAAATCTTATCGCAGGCAAGATAGTCGCGTACGTTTGTTGCGTTAATTCCACCAGTTGGCATGAATTTCATCATTGTGTAAGGAGCGCTCATTGCTTTAATCATTTTAAGCCCTCCCGCATTTTCAGCTGGGAAGAACTTTACAACATCAAGACCAAAACCAAGTGCAACTTCAAGCTCTGTTGGAGTCATAATTCCAGGAGTAATCGGATACCCCTTTTTAATACAATATTCCACAACCTTTGGATTAAGACCTGGACTTACAATAAACTTAGCACCAGCTCCAATTGCGCGGTCAACCTGTTCAGTTGTAAGAACAGTTCCAGCTCCCACAAACATATCAGGAAACTTTTTTGCAATTGCACGAATACTTTCTTCGGCTGCATCAGTACGGAATGTAACTTCTGCACAAGGAAGCCCGCCGGCAATAAGTGCCTGCGCCAAAGGCTGGGCATCGCTAACCTTATTCAAAACAACAACAGGAACAATTCCGGTTGCGCCAATCTGTTTTAATGTATCATTCATATAAGCCTCAATTTTTAATAAAATCAAGAACTAACATACTAGTATATTAGTTGCTATTATTATACACATCTGTTTCATTCTTTTCAACAAGAGTTCCCAGTAAATTATAACTTCCGCTTAAGTTTTTTAATTCCGTTTTTACCTATATAAATCTTCTTAATATTATTATTTTGAATAACCCAGAAAGATGGAATTAAAGGAATTTTAAACTCCGCTTTTCGTGCACAAAAATCATATTTACCATTATCGCCGCGCTTCATTAAATCTGTCCAAAATGGATTTACCTGTTTACGATATTCTAAATAGGCGGTTTCTTCAGTTTCAAAAGGCATTGCAATAAGAGGGACTTCTGCATTATGCAAGGACATTATTTCATCTTGAATTTTCATGCAATGCGGACACCAGGTTGCCCAGAAATAAATTATATATGTGTCGTTTTGCTCTGAAAACTGTTCCAGAGAAATTTCACGCCCCTGATTTCCCGTCAAAAAAAGCTCTTCTTTATTCCAGTCATCAAATAATTGTTGGGCAGATTTTTTTGTATAACTAAGTGCCGATTTTACAGTCTTAGCAGGTTTCCCACCAGGGCTACAAAGCATTCCTGCGAGGAAAAAGAATAGAGCAACAATTAGATAATTAAATAGAGTATTTATTCTTTGTTTATTCAAAATAGCCCTCTATTCTTCATAAACATAACAACCGTGATCTTTTGAAAAACAATAATAATTATAACCTCTGATTTTTGCAGCAGCTTTACAATTTTCTTCAGAATCTGCAACTATCCAATCCGTAGGATTACCAGAATCGGAAATTACAGTTCCACCCGCAGGACAAATATCCTCATACACAGTTTTACAAGCAATAAGCCCTATAATACAAGCAAGCAAACTAATAGCAATAATTATTTTAATTCCAAGCTTCATAGAAAATCTCCTGTTAAAAAACAATTGGTGGCGCAGAAACCGGATCAAGTGTTATTGATACATACTGATTTGAATTAGGATAATCATTTAAACTTACACTGCCCGGTGAATATTCAACTTTGAAAGTGTGTGTACCAGGTGCCAATGTTTTTGTTAGTTCACGAAGTCCTGCATTTGTATAATTTCCCCATTCATAACCAATTTGAGTACCATCAATATAAAACCTTACCTGCGTTCTTGTACTGAAACTAGTATAAAAATACTTAATTGAAACATCAACCTGACTTGCAACAGAAATACTCCATGTTGTATCAACATATGTTTCGGTTATACTTTCATATTTCCAGATATTACCACTTTCATTTACAAAAGGAGAATCATAATAAGTTTTAAAATTCCATTCAGTAGTTGAACTGCTTCCTTTCCAGCCAGCCCAAACCTCAACATCTTCTGTTGAACGTGCAGGAATTGTCGTAACCTTTGTTTCAAAGTTTGAATTATTAAACCAGCCTACAAATTCATATGCACTACTTTCTGGTGCAGAAAGCGTAATTTCAGAATCTTCCACAGTGTACGAAGTTACTGCAGTTTGAGGCATAGAACCTTTTGAACTGATATTATATTTAATTGTGTAATGGATTATTTCCCATTTTGCATACAATACAATATTGGCGCATGTTCCTTTTGCAATCTGTTCAATTTGAGTTCCGTTTACAAATGTTGAAGATGTATACCAGCCCTTAAAACTATATCCTGTTCGTGTTGGCGTTGCCAGAACAATTGTTTCAGAGTCAACCGTAAATTGAGTTAGATAACTTGTAGAAATACTGCCGCCGTCAAGATTGTAAGTAATAGAATAATAGTTTTGGGTCCATTTGGCTTTCAAAGTTGTATCTGCAGTTATTGTATTTGAAGTAAAATTAAATTCCTGTATAAGTTGAGATCCACTTCCAGTTGCTTTTTTATACCAGTAATTAAATGTATAACCATTCTTCACAGGATTTTGAGGTTTTGAAACCTTCTGCCCACTTAAAATAGAAACAGAGTCAACATCAGAACCTCCGTCGCTGTCAAAGGTGACTGTAACATAATTTCCAGATTGCGCAGAACATCCGTCAAATGCATGCCCACCAATATGTGTTACACTTGCAGGAATAGTAAGTGTGGTAAGATTTGAACAACCATAAAAAGCATAAGCAGCAATAGATGTAAGCCAGTCTGGTAATGTAACAGACTCAGTTGTATTACCAGCCGGATATCGTAAAAGAGTCGTTTGATGTTTATACCAGATAATTCCTATACTAAAGCCATCAGCCGTTGAAGTAAAGACAGGATTGTCGTCAGCCACAACATATCCGGTAATATTAGAACAATCATTAAAAGCAGTATAAGCAATATTTGTTATATTTGTACCAATAGTTATTTGTGTAAGATTATCGTTTCCACAGAATGCATATTCTGAAATTGTAGTACACTCTGCTGGTGTTGAATAAGAATCACCTGATTTTCCGCCCGGATATATAAGCAACTTAGTTTTATCCTTAGAGAACAAAACTCCATCTTGCGTTATATAATCAGGATTGTCTGGAGAAACATTTATAGAAACGAGTTTTGCGCAATTGACAAATCCCCCCTGTGGCAACGTCATGTTAGTTACAGCAAATAAATCCAAAGCTATATTTTTATTGGCATTAGTAAGTTTCGTTGCCAGAGCACTTAAGTCAGAAGAACTCCACTCCCCTCCCAATGCAACTGTATAAACATCATCAGTAAGAGAAGAAAGGTTTAATGAACTAACAGAATTTGCCGTAACAAATGTACCTGCAATCCATTTTGCATAATAAGTTTTATTACCAATTGTATTTTTTTCAATTTTTGCAATTCTTGAACCAGAATAATCAGACTGTTCATACCAGCCAGCAAACACAACTCCAGATTTTGTTACACTTCCTGCATCTGGCAATAAGAATTCTGAATTCTTCGAATATTTTTCGGGAGAACTATTTGCATAAAGAGTTCCTTCGTTTAATTCATAAGTAATAGTATAAAGTTCGTTTAAATCTGTCAGAGTTCTTTCTGCGCTACTCTCACACTGATCTGCAACACAAACAATTTCCCTGTATGTATTAATAAGAGCCTTACAACTTACATCTGCGTACAAGAAAACTTTGATTCTGTAATTTCCAACAGGAACAGAAGTAAGATTATAGGTTACAGATGTTATTGAGCCAGAAGAACTTGGTCTTAAACTTGAAAGAGTTATTCCTTCTACCGGCGAATCATTCTCCAAGGTGAATAAACCGGCTTTTACACCAAGAACCCCTGCGGTCGCCGGATAGTTTAAGACAAGAGAAATATCCCCTGTATCGTCTGCTTGACCTGTTCCTGATAATTTCAAAACAAACGACAGTGTATTTGAACCCTTAACAATAGCCTTATTTTCAAGGCTGCCTTTAAATTGTACATTATCCTTATATGCTGTTACTGAAAAATCCCAGGTACCTGGTTCGATGATAATAGCAGGATTACTTTGATTGTTTATCTGAGAATATGCTGAATATGTTTGTTTAAAATGAATGCCTTCGTCTCCCTGCAAATCACCTTCAATTACAATATTTGTAAGTTCTGAAAAATTAATATCAGGCATAATAGTACGGGAAGCATTTTCAAAGAAAACTGAAACATAAGCCTTCTTATCATCAGAATTATTATTTTCTTTTGTAAATAAATTGCTGCAGCTACAGAGTATAAACACAAAGATTAAAGATGCTGTAAATAAAAATCTTTTCATAATTAACCTCCTACTCCACACTCAAAAAATCGCTGGCAGAACAATAATTCGTTCCGTCACTAACTTCAACGACAATTTCATAAACACCTTTTTTCCATCCGGAAGTATCAACAGAAAGCACACCTGTCGTTGATGTCTGCAACACTCCGTCAACATACCATTTGTATTGCGTATAATTTCCTTCAACTGAATATGTATACGTATTTCCAGATTTTGAAGAAGTTAATTCCAGATCTTCCTGCAAATAAAAATTCACAGAAGAATTTGGCGTAATTCTTTCTAAAGTATCAGACTTTTCATTTCCTTCCATAACAGTAAGGGCAAAAGTTCCAATATTAGCAGAAGAATTATTCTTTGCAGAAACCTTAATATAATAAATTTCGGTTTTAGTAGAATAAGAATACAAAGAATCATTATAGTCATAACCATTATCAAAGGAATTATCAGATACCATATCCTCATTAGCGGCACCAAAAGCAACTTTTATATCAGCGGTATAAGTGTGGTTTCCGGTATTTTTATCATCCCAGAAAACTTTTGTATATGTATAAGGCTTTGACACAAACTTATAAATTATCGTTTCATTTGCCGAAATCAAAGTTCCTGTAAGCCAGTCGCTTGCTTTTAAGTTTTCACCACTATGAGTCGTATATGGAATTAAAGCTACAGGATTATTATCTCCATCTACCAATGCAATTTGGTAGGTCCCAAGACTTGAAGCTTCTTTTTTATAAGGTTGAACAATTATAAATTCAAGCCCAGCATTTGTTGTGTAAATAGAAATCGCATCACTTCCTAATATCGAAAACTCTGAATCATCATCTATTATAGGACAACTACTGAATAATCCTTCGATTTTTCCTGTTAATGAATCTGAATTATTTGAATCAAGACCATAAAGCTTGTAAACACAACCTGGTTCTGTTTTAAAATAATAAGCCTCAACAAGCTCTGTCTGTTGCATACGAGATACTGCAGTCCAATCGGAATCTTTTATTGTATCAGGAATCTCAGTTCCAAAATTACAATTATGAGATGTAACCTCTGTCAATGGCACAGAACAGTCAGGTCCAAACATTACCCCTATTTTGAAATTGCCTCTATTCGTATTATCTTTATTATTTATTTTAAGATAAGCAAAACCATCAGTTTGAGCAGTAACAGTATGTACATTTGTTGAGGAATACCCCGAATCAGCAGGCCCCCAATAAGCCTGGGTAAGGTCTTTATTTTTATATGCACTTACTTCAACATCTGCGGTTCTTGTTCCAGAGCCATCCGCTTTATCATCCCAGAAAACAGAATAAGTTTGATTTTTCTTAACAGGGAATTTTACAATCTCTTGTCCTTCAGGATAAATAAGTGCATAAGACCAGCCTTTTACATCACCTCCAGAATTACAAATAAAATTTTCGTCATCATATTCAGCAAGTGTGCGTGTATAAAAACCTGTCTCTCCCGGTTTTTGTGCAATTAAATTATAAGCATATGTTCCTGTGTTTCGGCTATAGGAAGTTTTTGGAGTAATTTTATAGAAAACATAACCGTCTTGTTCCAGATTAATTTTTGCGCCTTCAAGATATCCGCTATTCTGATTTTTAAAATACAACTTTGATGACGTTTCAAAATCATCTGGATCACTACTTGCAGAAACTACAATATCTGCTGAATGCCCGAAGCCTTCCCAGTAATCACTCCATTTTAAAATATAATCATATCCAGCGTATAAATAATGATAATAAATATACTCCTGATTAGTTTCTGTAAAAGAATCTTTTTGCCATAGATCAGCAACATAACCAGAACTCTTTACACAATATAAGTTTTGACTTACAGAAGAAGAATCTGTAACTCTAATGAAGAAGGTTCCTGTGGCAAAATTGTAAGGTTTGACTTTTATATATGCATAATTGCTATCCGATGCGCCTGTAAGTGTTTGTGAATGATAAGTATAAAAGGTTGAACTGTTACTAAAGATTTCAGATGAAGGATTTTTTGCAACACAAATATTTGCAGTCCCTTCATTCCAGTCTATTGTTTCTCCATTATAATTCACAGAAAGGACATCATCAGAATCTCCCCACGTAAGCGTATATTTACTTCCACTTGTTGTTTTGAATCTATAAATAACCCAGCTGTCTGAAGAAGAAAAAGTTCCTCTGTAAACCAAAGTATTTGTGTCATAAACCGCAGTTGTATCTTCAATTGGTTCAACACCTGTAACAGTATTATTCCAATAATCCGACGGAATTCTATCTGCGCCAATAATTAAAGAATCTGAAACTGTGAACTTATAAAAATCTTTATCATCTGCCTGAATATAAGCTTCAAAGCTTTCTGTTACAGAATAAGCATTTTCTTCTGTGTCGTTTTTATTTGAACCTTCACCAAAGTTTATAATACTATTATACTCTGCAAGCTCGTCAGGAATTGCAACAACTCGAGGAGTTACACTACCAGGTGCTACAGTATAAAACATCTCTGTACTGCTGCTTAAAACTTTTGAACTTGTTGCTCCGCAAAAAACAAGTTTAAATGGAAGACTTTCATCAAAGCTTGGAACGAAAATTGTTCTTCCCGAAATTGACTGATCAACTATAAAAAATTTTGTATTGTTATCTGGATAAATAACAAAAGCGTTCAATACAGCACTATCATTTTTTGCATTTGTAACAGCCGAAACATTTATAGGAAAAAGTCCTTTGTAAAATTTTAACGGAACATAATCAGTCCACTCCAAGCCATTAGAAGAGTTTACCTTTACTATTAATCCTGTATTCAAACTTGTAGAATCTAAGCCGGAACATTTTACTTTACATTTTACGGTAAGACTTCCATCCTTTTGAATTGTAGGAAGAGTGCCTTTTAATCCGTATTGCGAATCATCGGAAACAACCGAAAGTTTATTATCAGCACTTGTAATTTCATACATCGATGGAGGACAGGAAACATCACTGATATTAGTTATTGTAAGTGTAAGAGGATATTCTGCAAAATCTGCATACAAATATCCGTCTGTTTTATCTTTTTCTTCTATTACACCAGTAACTTTTAAGGCATACTGATCTTCATCAACTATAGGAATAGTTCCAATATCAGCGCCGTGAAAATCTACTTTAAGTCCTGTTACTACAACTACTCTATCATCTTTTTTAGTTATTGTAAGATTCATCTCGTCCCCTGCAACAGGAGCTTTTCCACTTACGATTCCATCATCATCTGATTCAGTTTCAGCAACATAACTTGGATGATTCTTATCCCTGATTTTTACTCTAAGTTTTGAAACTCCACTCGCAGCACGGCTTGAATCGCTTCCTGCAGAACGATTATCTACAAAACCAACAAGTTTAAGTGAGAAATCAAGATTTGAACCAACTTTCCTAAAATAAGGAATATTATTCAATTCTATAATTCTATCAGATTTTTTTTCGTAAGTTCCTAAGCTGGTAACGACCAGGGAAGTTGCAGTAGATGTATCTGAAATTGAATAACTATTTGTAGGGTTTGTGTTAGTTCCTGTATAAACTTTTACTTTATCTTCACTTATTTCATAAAGATTTCCGTTATCCATTCGCTGCCAGGTTCCCCACCAGAACTGATCAGAGGCAAAGCCTTTCCATTCAGGGATTTCTGTATTTTCTGAATATGGAACAGATTGTTTATCAAGATAATTATAAACTGTGTTTTTACAGGAAAAGAATAAAAGTGTAAGTGACAATATAGTAAAAAAACGTAACTTCTTTTTCATGTAACTTCCTCCATAAAAAAAAACTTACTATTATTAACTACAATAATTTTATACTACGTTATTCAATAAAGCAAGAACAGAAAAAAATGAAGCTTTTTCTCGTTTTTTTCCAATTTCCTCTCCAAAAACTTCCTATTTTTGAAAAATAAATCTAATACTATACAGACTTTTTTAAAGGAAGGATTTATGAAAACTTTGAAAGAATTTTATGTGGTGATGGCGGCAATTTTGTTTTGTTCCTGTTCGGATGGGTGTCTGGGGCAGAATAAAATTTTACAAAATGTCGAGGATGCTTCTGCGGGCGGCACCCCAATTCTTATTGCAAACTGGAACCTGCAGACTTTCTTTGACGGCAAAAAGGATGGCTGTGAATACAAGGAATATCAGAAAACTTCAGACTGGAATGAAGAAACTTATAAGGTGCGGCTTGAACGGCTTTGTGATTTTATAAATCAAACAGATGCTGATATTTACATTTTTGAGGAGCTTGAAAACGAAGCGATAATTTACGATATAAGCAATCAGCTGGCGAGTGCGGGTCACAACTGGAATCAGCGAAAATTCTGGAATTATTCTGTTTTTCAAAAGCAGGAAGGAACTGCAATTGGAATAGGCATTCTGTCACGCTACCCGTTAGGTGACGTAAAAGCCCATTCAATGGATATCCGCATTCATAATAAGTCACAGCCAACAACCCGTGCAATTCTTGAAGTTCAAGTAACCGTACAAAAAAAGCCGCTTATCATTCTTGCAAATCACTGGAAATCAAAATCTGGTGGAGAAGCAGAAACAGAAATCTGGCGCGACTGGCAGGAAAGTATTCTTGCAAAAAGAATAAACGAACTTATAAATCAGGATAATCCAGCGATTCTAATTTGCGGAGATTTTAATCGCGACACTGCTGATTTTGTATGTAACTTAAGTAATCAGAAAGGATTTCAAAACAATCTTAAAAACATAATTTTACGTTACGCAGACTTTGGATATTCTGATTACACAGATGTAAACTCCCTATGGTTCACCGATTACGGAGACTACGTTTCTCAAAATGGCAGTTACTTCTACGACGACGAATGGGAACGCATAGACAACATCATGATCACCGGTCCCATCAAACCAATCTCCTTCACTCCCCATGCCATCTCCCCCTGGGCCTCCCCTCAAAGTCATCCTATCCCCTACAAGCTCTACACAGGACTTGGCTATTCTGATCATCTTCCGCTCCTGGCGCGCATTATTCTAACAGATTAAAACAGAAGGCCTTCGAAAAAATGGCGGGAAGCCGAATTTCAGATTACAAAAATGCTCTACACTGCTGCCGCGAGAGCGGCAACGTATATAGTCAAGGCAGTGTAGCGCATAGCGGGCGAGCCCGCGATTTTGGAATATGAAATTCGGCTGGTAGCCATTTTTTCATTATAGATTTCTTTTCCTTTATCTGTTAAAATAAATGCATGACTAAACAGGCGATATTTCATGTAGATAATACAGAAGGTGTAGTTGATTTTGCTAAATTCCTTTCAGACATGGGATGGACAATTCTCAGCGCAAACAGAACCGAAGAAATTCTTTCAAAAGCTAAAGTACCGGTAACACACGAACAGGCTCTTGTTGAAAACAATCTTTATCTCAATGATACTTCGGGATTAATTCAGCGCATCATGTCGTCTTCGTTTATTGATGAACCTAACTCTCCTGCAAATCAGGCTGGTGGAAATATCGGACTTATCTGTATGAATGTTTTACCAACAATTCATAACATCAATTCTGAAAAAAAGTTCAAGGCAATCACACGCCCATTCAACTTCTTTGTTTCGACTATTCTTAGAAACGCTTTTTTAAATTACGAAAACATCATAATTCTTTGCGACCCTGCAGATTATAAAGAAGCAATGATTCAGCTTCGCACAGACAGCATAGACAAAGAATTCCGCATATATCTTGCTGCAAAAGCACTCAACCTTGTTTCGGCATTTGATGGTGGTATTGCAAGTTCAATCCTCATGAACACAAAGGGTGAAAAGGATTTTATGACTTACCTCACCTATCCTTTTGAAAAACAGTATGTACTTCAAAAAGGTGCAAATCAGCATCAAAGTTCCTGCCTTTACCGATTCCCAGGAGGAACTGGAACAATCGGTTCTCTCCAAAAGCAGCAAGGAAAGGAACTGAGCTACAATACAATTTCTGATATTTCGTTTGCATGGGAGCAGATTTGTATGCTTTCAACAAACCTCAAAAATCAGTTTTCTGTAAAAAGCGTTAACTGCGACGGCTATAAATTCGAAACACAATTTACTCCACTCACAGGAACAGTATTTACAATTGCAGTAAAATATAAATCAATTCTTGGCGCTTCACTTTCTTCCAGCATTTTAAGTTCTTTTGAAAATACATACACCTATGACACAGAAAACATCAAGCGTGTAACTTTAGCAAGCAGTGCCGTAATAGATGAAACAGCTGCAACATAAATCGC
>JAEEGG010023144.1_pt1 | contig 12162 bp, 8 predicted proteins | sample 9134161 | NCBI WGS metagenome assembly JAEEGG01 (sample SAMN16246543, study PRJNA631951) | gut metagenome | biome: gut microbiome; feature: rumen; material: CR-attached | host: Bos | place: Iran: Karaj | collected 2018-10 | reverse complement strand
TCACAAATTTCAAGGACATTCTACCACGTTTTGTCTCACCGCGCATTCCAAACATATAAAAACATACGGTTTTTCAGTGGCATGTTGAAATTAGTTTTACATACAGAATTTACTTTTTCAATTCAGGTAGTTCTCTCGTTCCACGGCAATTAGTTTTCTCTGCCTGATTCAGAACGTGTTTCTTCTCCGCTTTCCTTCGTGCGAAATGCCCAGAATTTATTAATTAAGAAGTTAATGGGAACGCTTACGACAAGATTGATCACGGGGGCGATCAGCTTCGAAATACCCAAGACGTCAATCCATACGTAGGACAGCACGTTGCAAAGAAAGATTCCCGTAAAAGAATAGGAAATATAGGTTTTGAAAAGTGCCTTGCCAAGATGTCTCTTCTGTCCTTTTTCCAGCGTAAACACGAGCTTATTATTCCAATAAAAGGACCACAGGACGCTTAAAAAGAACCCCACGAGATTACCAATGACATAATCCCATGCGATTTCATAGGGCTTTAGAAGCATTAACGTCATGACGTTCAACGCGTAGCTTAGCAGTGTATTGGTAACGCCGACAACCCCAAACTTCACAAACTGAACCAGCGCCTCAATCACTTTATCTGAAAGCTTGAGCGGTAAGAGCTTTAGTATTTTCCTCGTTAACTCTTCAACGAATTTCATCTTCATGAATCCTTCCTGATTTCATCTCAATATCCAAAGAATCGTATCACGTTCTGTCCATGAAGTCAAATTTCACCCGTCAGGCCTTCTCGAATAAGCCAGACAGGATTCCTCCGACGCATCCGCCTGCCACGCAGAACAAGAAGGAAGGAAAAATCCCCGTATTTCCATTCCCCATACCGCTCGCCAGGGAGAGCGCCGCCAAAACAAGAAAGTAAAGCGCTCCCATCAGAGTGCCCCAAAGAAAGCGCCTGGTTTTCGCTTTCTTCCCAGCCAGCACTCCCGCAAAAAGCGCCGAAACAAAATAGATGGCGTCAATGGAGGCCGAAACCGCCCCGCTTCCCATCTGAAACCGATAGAGCAAAAACGCCAACAGCAGTAGCAAAAGTCCCGTCAGGACATATGCTAATAATAGAAAAAACAGATATGCCAAAGCACTGCCTCTCTCCTTCTTTTGATCTCTCTTCACCATCTCCATTGCACTTTCCTCCCCGATTTGATTCATTCGCTCCTATTTAGCGCACCCTCTTATCCATTATTCTATGCGAGAACCTGCGAAAACTTGACAACTGGGCATCTCTTATTGTAAGATACATTCTATATATGATTACAAAGGAGTGTGGTTTTACTTGGTTCCCCCAGATGACATACAGCTATTTGTCATTGAATGTGTGATTCTTTTTATTTTAGTTGTCCTTTCAGGATTCTTCTCCTCTGCGGAGACGGCGCTAACCACGGCAAACAAGGTGAAGCTTCGTTCCCTCGAAGAGGAAGGCAATAAACGGGCCGCTCGCGTCAATAAGATTCTTGACCATAACAGCAAAATGCTGAGTGCCATTCTGATTGGAAACAACGTCGTAAATCTGTCGGCTTCCGCCCTGGCCACGACGCTGGCCCTGCGCGTGAATTTGGCCGTCGGCATTGCCACCGGAGTTTTAACCTTTCTGGTTCTCCTCTTCGGCGAGGTGATTCCGAAGACCTGGGCCATGCATTATGCAGATAAGCTTGCCCTTGCATACAGTGGCGTGATCTATGCGCTGATGCAGGTTCTGACGCCCGTCATTTTCTTGGTCGACAAAATTGCTTGGTTAATCCTCTTTTTACTCCACGTGGATCCCAACGAGAAGGTCAGCACCATGACGGAAAATGAATTAAAAACCTACGTGGACATCAGCCATGAGGATGGCGCCATAGAGTCCGAGGAGCGAGAAATCATATACAACGTATTCGAGTTTTCGGATGCGCTCGCTAAGGATATCATGATTCCCAGAGTCAACATGGTTACGGTGAACGTCAATGATGATTATCATGAAGTCCTCTCCGTCTTCCGAAAGCACATGTACACGAGACTTCCCGTTTACGAGGAAGACAAGGACAATATTATTGGTCTCATCAACATTAAGGATTTCATCCTGACGGATGATCCGGAGCACTTCCATATTCGCAACATCTTAAGGGAAGCGCACTTTACTTACGAATACAAAAAAATCTCTGATCTTCTATATGAGATCCGCGAGAAAACGACCAGCGTGACCTTCGTAGTGAACGAGTACGGCGTTACCGTCGGAATGATTACGCTGGAAGATCTTTTGGAAGAAATTGTGGGCGAGATCCGCGACGAGTACGACGCGGATGAGATGGAAAAGATTAAGAAAATCGATGATAAGACCTATCTGATCGAGGGAAGCATGAATCTGGATGACGTCAATGATGCTTTGGAATGCCATCTGGAAAGCGAGGAATACGACTCGCTCGGCGGCCTTCTGATCGAGCACCTAGGCCATCTCCCCGAGGACGGCGAGTCCGTGACCTTAGAAGACGGCATGATTCTTAAGGTACAGGGCGTGGATCAAAACCGCATTGAGAAGGTGCTCCTGACCCTCCCCGAACCTGCCGCGGAAGACTCTCCCACCGAGCCTACAGCCCAGGCCCAAGATCCGTCCTAAAACACTAAAGTCAAGATAGCTTAGAATACGAACATACAATAAAGACCAAGATATGCGTTACTCTACATATCTTGGTCTTTTACTATGGCTTATGCCAACCTCGAGGGGAAGGTTTGGATTGTCTTTCTGGGTCAAAAGTCTACCAGAAAGACAATCCAAACCTAGCCCCGAGTTTTCATCAAGCCTTAAAATAGCTCTCCTCAGGTCCGAGGTACGATGCCTTCAGCTTCTTTCCTGCAGGGTAGATCACAATCCGTTCCAGCACCATGCCTGCCTCAAGCGCCCCAATGCTCAGCGTCTGGACACCGCTTTCGAAATTCATTTCCGTTCCAACGACGTGAATCTGATTCATGACTGCTGCCGACCACTTCGGATCATTATAATCTCCGCCGCGATAGCTGGGATTCAAGATGTTCATGTTCTTCGTCTGCGTACCATTCTCCAGATGTACCCTCAGCGCCCTGTTGTTGACAACGGAATTGACGGGGGACGTCCAAAGCTCCACACGATACTTTCCGGCCTCAGGAAGCACAAAGCGATAAATCAGCTCCGGCTTTTCCTCCTTGGGAAGGAATTCCGCAGTAGAAGGAAGCACCTTCATGCCGTTTCCGCTTCTTCCGTGTCCCTCCAGGCACACGAAGCCCACGCCGTCAACATCCTTCTTTTCTGCATAATGGTTGGCCTCCATGACAATCACGCCTTCCATGGGATCTGGCAGGAACGTGCCCTTTTCCAGCCCGTCTAGGTTCACGTTGACTGCCTTAACCTCAATGGCAACCACCGTGTCTCCATCGCTGATCAGAAGCCTTACCGTTTGAACGCCGTCTTCGGGGATCACTCCATCTTCTCCCTTGGCATCCTCCATAGCCTTCTGCAATGCCTCCCTGTCGCAGGTCAGCGTCACCTTGGATATGGTCTCCGTAACTCCCTCCGTAGAGGAAACCTGTAACCATGCGGGAATCTCTCCCTGCTCGGCCTTCACGGTATAATTGAAGCTTCCGATGCCATCATTACTGATCTCCAAGGCAACCTGTTGTTTTCCCGGATCCAGGAAATCATGTACGCGGATGCACTGCGGCGCCCCATAATTCTTTGTTGCAAGCCAGGGATCATCCGCTCTGGAAACACTCATCCTTGGTGCCGTCACGGGCTCCACAAAGCATCTGAGCGGATATTTCCATCCGTCGTCATTCCACTTGGTAAAACCAACGTGCTTCTCCATCTCCATGCCAGCCCATTTTCCATTTCTGAATTCACGGAATTCCTCACAGAGCCTCTTATCCTCATCAATACACTGCTTTACCAGCTCTCCGCAGACATTGGCCGCCGGTCTTCCCTGCTGTGCATAATACTGATTCTTTCCTGCATAAAGCTGCATCTTCAGAAGGTTCATGCTGATCTTTGCAGGATAATAAATCATGCTATATGCCGGCAGTCTTGAAATCCTGTCAAGCACCTCAAAGGTTCTCTCATTCAGCGCCTCAAGCTGATTGATGGTCTCCAACATACGGAAAGTTTCGTTATAGTTGCAGGGATGATACAAGCCCGCATACAGAGCCTCAGGCCTTCTCATGAAATTCAACTTTACAAAGCCCTCATAAATATCCGCGAGCGCCTGCTGTAACAATTCGGACGTACCGGCGAATACCTTCTTCGCCCATTGATTCAACCACACCTTCCAGCTTCCTACTGCGCTGCTTCCCCATTTTTCAAAATCATAGGCGAGATCCAGAAAATAATTCAGTGCCACTTCATTTCCCTTGATGTCACCGACGTTGACAATCCAGACGTCCTTGATGCCGTACTCATAAGCCTCAGTCATCTGTTCCCAAATTAGGGACAGCGGCGTTGACGGCATCCACTCATAGGATACGGGACCTCCATGATAATCCAAATGATAATACATGCCAAAGCCGCCCTTGTGACTGCGAATCTCTTCGGTCGGCAGCGTCCGCATGTGACCATAGTTGTCCTCACAGAGCATAAAGATCACGTTCTCCAGCTCTTCCCAATCCTTCAGGCCCTCCGTCTCGTCGTCGCCGTAGAAATACGCCTCTACCTCCTTGTAAAGAGCAAGGAGCTGAGGGACCTTGTCCAAATCAAAGTTGACATAATGCATGATCAGACCTCTCTGCGCCTTGATCACGCTCTTTAACAGATCAATGTTATCCTTCAAGGTAGAATCAGGGCCCAGCATGGAGCTGTCACGCTCACCGCGCATGCCAATCGTAATCATGTGCTGGTACTTTCCACTTCTCTTTAAGGAATCCATCCAATAATTCAGAAGTCCTTCCTGATTGGTATGGAAATTCCACTCATTGCCATAACGGGAATCCGGCCCCTTGACCTTATCCCACTCCTCACTGGCACGAAGACAGGGCTCATGGTGAGAATATGCGATCGTAATGCCATACATATCCGCGAGCTCTTCATTTGCGCTGCCGGGGCCATCCAAAGGAAAGCTGGAAGCCCACATGGCAGGCCAAAGATAATTTCCCTTCATGCGAAGCAAAAACTCGAATACCTGATCATACAGCTTTGCATTGACTCCGCCAAAATGCCCCATCGCCCAATTGCCAAAGCAGGGCCACTCATCATTGATAAAGAAGCCGCGATACTTTACGCTGGGTTCCTTGGAGACGATCTCAATATCCTCCTCGGCAATCAAAACCTTGTGCGGTTGCGGAACTGCATCTCCGAATTTCACCATGGGTGAAACACCAATATATTCCGACAGGGCAAACAGACCATAAATGGTTCCCAATTTATCGCTTCCCGCGATCACGAGGGAATTGCCGATTATGGTGATGCTGTAAACCTCTCTCTTCCCACGGATTTTTGACAAATCCAAAACGCCAAATTCTCCCAAATATCCCAGCGTCTCGCTATTTCCAAGCGTTCCGACAAAGATCATGTTTTTATCAACGAAATCCTCCAGGGCCTTCAGTCCGCCTTCTCCAGCCTCCTGATCCTTGGGCAGGTCCTGTACAAGAACCTTAGGGAGCTGTCCACATACGGCCTTGATGTCCTTGGCAACCTTTTCCGCAATTCTCTGAACGCCGGGAAATGCCGTTGTTTCGAGCACAAAATTCGTTATTTGTTCCTCATTGGCTATTACAAAAGAACGACTCATTTTGATCAAACCTTCCTTGTATCAAAAACTTGTAGAAACCTCAATAGCTATCTTACCACGCCAAAGCCAAGGATTGTCATCTTCTTCTCCTCGTCTCCGGGAATCATCTGCACTTCAATCAGGTGTTCCTTCGTTTCCTCACCGCGGTAAATGATCTGCGGCGTGCAGTGTGTCCAGCCGACAGCTCTGGGATCCAGCGTCAAAACCTCTTCTCCATCCACCTTGACCGTTGCCTTGCCATACTCCGCAGAGCCGGAATCCTTGCTGATAATTAAAAGAGACTTACAGGTGATCTTTACGCTAAACGGCTCGCTTCCGCTGACGTGAGCCCAGTTGTTCGGGAACTCAGGAACAGGCGCCAGAACGTCGTCCATCTCCACCCTCTGCAGATCCTCGTCAATCTCGCAAAAGCTTCCGGCCTTCAGCTCCTGAAGGAGTTCTGACTTCCAAGCCTTGTCAACAAGCTCTACCTTTTCAAACGTCGTGCCAAACACAGGCTCCTTGCTTCTCCAATCCGTATCTGCCATTGCGGGTGCCGCGTCAATCTGCTTCATCAAATAAATCAAGCAGTCTGCCATGATCGTATGACCCATGTTGGTCGGATGGAAAACGTCATAGAAGAACTGGCTCTTCGTAAGCACCCTTCCCGTTTCGGGCTTTAAGTAAAACTGTGGAACGACACCCTGTCTTACGCTGACCATGGGAACCTCGTAGCGCTCACCAACTGGTCCGAGGCGCTCCTCCAGGTTCCAATCATTTGCAAAGACGGCATGAATCAAAATGACCGCCGTATCGTCAGAAAGCGCAAGACACTTGCGAACCAGGCTCTCATAGCATAGGCCTTTGGTCTCATCTCCCTCATCGTTTACGGAGAACTCAATCACGATCAGGTCAGGCTTTACCGTAAAGCTCCGAAGGACGTCTCTCTCAAAGCGAATCATGCCAAGCTCGGAAGGCGTACCGCCAACGCCAGCTTTAATCAGCTTTACGTTCTTCCCAAAGTTTGCCTGAAAACGCTCCCAGGTCTGATAGGCATAGGACTTTAGGTGAATGGGTGTCGCGCCTGCACCCTGCGTGATGGAACCGCCGATAAAAGCAATCGTAACCTCCTCGCCGCGCTTTGCACGATCCAAAACCTTCTTTACTCTTGCATAGTTTCCCATGCTCATAAGGGAACGCTTCAAAATGGCCTGATAAGCCTCGCCTTCCACGTTAATCTCCGTGCGCTCCTCCTGTTCCGGCGCCGTAAAGCCCTCGCGAAGATATAGCTTTACGTCCACGGTAGCCAGTCTCTCCGGGCGGTCAAACTCAAATCTCATCTGACCTACCACGCCGTTATTCTCGCTCCACTGATAGTCATCGAGCCAGATGATCTGCTCCATGCCGTCCGGCTGGCAATGAACCGTAATGGTATCCCCTTCTCCATAGGTATCCTTTTTCCCGTACATCTGAAACGCGAAATCGACTACCTGATTCTGATCGTCCGCCTCCACGGTGACTCCGATACCCGCAACCATGGAGAGGAACCCCTCTGCCGTCTCTAAGTTCTTAATCATGGTCTCGTCCGTAATAGAGCCCACCATTCTTGCAAACGTCGTCAGTCTCGAGCCATCCAGATAAATAAACTGAATGCCTCTTCCGTCCGGCGCAGGATTGCCTGCCACTTCCTTCTGTCTGCAAATATAAAAACTGCTGCCCTTCGCAGTTGGATCCTTAGGTGCTTTTGGTCCTGCCATGTCTTATTTCCTCCGCTTTTCTAATATTCTGTTCAATAGCTTGTCTGCGCCTTGCGCTTACAGCTTAATACATCCGATAATTTCCGCTTAATGCCAGGAAGGCAAATAAGTACAGACAATTGTCATAATATCTGCGATCTCCCTTGCGAAGCGGCTCCTTCCAAAAACGCGATACCCACTGTGCTGCCAGAGCCTTGGTCTGATCAGGGCTTGTCAGGGAAATGGGGCCATCTACTGCCAACGCGCCCTGCGCCGTCGTCACAAGGATTCCCACGGGATGCAATGCCTTGATGTCCAGCGGCGTTCCGTCCACCTCATAAACGCGGAAAGGGTTCTCGCGATGAATGACGCCTAAGGTATACTGCAGACGCTCTGCAGCGACGCGCTGCCCTACGTCTATATGATTCCACTCATAATCCAGTCCGATGTTTGCAACCGTGCGGTAGGCATCACTGTAAAACCAGTCATGTCTGTCCTTGGTCCAGCGAAGCGGTCTCGCCATGGGGCTTCCATCAAACTCCGCATACTCAGAATTCATGCCGGAGACAGGATGGCAGGCCTTAGCAAGATAGGCACGGCTGGCCTTTGCAGCCTCCTTCCAAAAGGCTCTGTCCTCCTCATAAGCCCACTCGGCAAACAGCTCATAGAAATGAGGCAGATGATAGGAGGGATCCGTATAGTCTATGCCAGGCACAAACAAAATCTGGTGATTCTCATGATTCCACATGGGATATCCCTGACGACCATTCTCCCCCTTATGAAGCGCGGCCCTCAGGATCTCCTTCGCCTCACGTGAGTAATTGAAAATCCCCTCACCGTCTCCCCATCTGTGGGAGGCGAAAAACAGCGCCATCGCAAAAAACTCTTCTCCGTCAGGTGCGGGACCCATGGCATTTTTCTTTCCATCCAACCCGCAGGACCACGCAAAATAGCCCTCGTTATAACCATCTGCCATGTACATATAGGTCTTCGCCCACTTCCAAATCCGGTCAAATTCCTCCTTCATGTCCATCTGAACACAAAACATCATGCCATAGGACATACCCTCCGTACGTGCATCATGATTGCCCGTATCCTCAAGATATCCCATGTCATCCCCGGCGGTAAAGTACACCCTGTCCGGGCCATAAAAGAATTCCTGCTTTATCTGCTCTAATCGTTCCTGAATCTCTTTCTCCGTCTTTCCAATTTCCGCAAACACGTTGCGGTATGTCTGCTTCTTCAACTCTTCTTCCTCCAAACTGTTATAATAACCCACTTTCCCTTATATACTATCTTAATATGCCTGCCCCAAAAGGTCAATGCCAATCCTACTTAAAACATGCCAAAATCTTTACAAAAATTGCGGATTAAAAAACCCGAGGCGTAAACCTCGGGTTTTGACTTAAGCTTTATTGTTCGTTTCCGCTGACAATGCGGTAGTATACCTTGGCGGTGAGTCCATAGAGGATTGCATAGAAAACGCCAAACAGCAGGAAGGCTGCGATGGTAAGAAGAATCAGGAGCTTCAGGTTCTGTATATACAAAAGCCTTAAAATTCTCCAAATCATTGGGAAGGCAAAGGCCGTGTGAATCCCCGCAAGCACCAGCGGCGCGAAGAAAACGGTCAAAACCTGCGAGCTAATGCTCTTTTGGATGTCCTTCTTCGTCATGCCAACCTTCTGCATGATTTCGAAGCGCTTTTGATCCTCATAGCCTTCGGAAATCTGCTTGTAGTAAATGATGAGTACCATGGCAAAAATAAACAGAATGCTCAGGATAATGCCAATAAAGAAAACGCCTCCATACAGTCCAACCATTTCATCAAAATCCGCAATCTTACAGGTGCTGTAGTAGGAATATCCACCGCTCTCCTCCTTGATGAAGGAAAGCTCATCTCTACGGAACAGACCACTGCGAAGGTGATTATATACCTCGATAACCTTCTCCTTACTCTCATCCAAATCACATCCGTAGTACCAATTGAGCACCATGTCGCTCGTTCCGTCTTCCTTCACCTGAAGCAAGGGATTGAAGATACTAAGGTCAGGCACGACCAGAACAAACACGGGAATCACGGATGCCTCCAGCTCGCCTATTGGGAACATCTCCTTTAAGACCTGTTTGATCCTCCAATCCTTTCCCCAAAGGGAGAAGATTGATTCGTGATACTTTCCGTCGGTCGAATAAATTAATGCTTCGTCGTCACTAAGTGTAACATTGGTTTCCATGATGCGATTATAATCATCACTTGAGACTACGACCAGATACTTTAATCTGTCGATCTGTGCAATGTCACTGATTCCATTCAGCTCCTCCTCAATATCCCTTCCATCCAAGACCTGCGTGCCCTCAATCACAACCGTTGTCTCGAGATAAATATAATGTAAAACATTCTCTGGGGTCACGCCCTCATTTTCAAAGATTTGATTGATCGCCGTAAACAGCTGTTCATTTCCGCCGTTTTCCAAAACGGACAGCTTGGGTGGATGCAGGGAAATCTCCATGTCTCTGCAAAAGCGTCCATTGATCGTATCCTGCAGTCCAAAATACATGCAGCTGGAGGCGGAAAGCATTACCAGCACCATGGTACAGAGAACGCAGATGCTCGCAAGGCCTGCACCATTTCTTCTCATGCGGAAAATCATGGAGGAGACGGACACAAAGTGGTTCTTTTGATAATAATACTTCTTATTGTTCTTTAAGATCCTGCAAAGGGCAACGGAGCCTGCGATAAACAGGAAATAAGTCGCCACAATTACCATGATCACCGCAATAAAGAAGGCAAACAGCGCAGTCAAGGGTGCCTTGATGGTACATGAGATGACATAAGCAGTCACAAGGATGATCAATCCTAGGATCGCCAGCACCCAATTTGTCTTAGGCGGCTTTTCCCCGAGCTTTTCACTCTGGAACAGCTCTAGGGATTTCGTCAGCTGTACGGTGATCAGGGATTTTACCATGAGAAGCAGGAAGATAAATCCAAACATGCCTGTGGTAAAAAAGATGGCCTTTCCATCCACGCGGAATGCATAGTCAACTTCACTCAGCACAATGTTCGCCAGCAGAAGCTCCGCAAGCTTTGAGAAGAGAATTCCACAAATCAATCCTCCGCCCAGTCCTATGATTCCAGAGAATACGGACTCCCAAAAGACGATCCTGCGCAGTCCGCGCTTTCCCATGCCGAGGACGTGATACAAACCAAATTCCTTATATCTGCGACGATTCAGAAAGGAATTCGAATACAGTAAAAACAGAAACGCAAACACCGCAATAACAAATTTAGCCAGTCCCAGACAGGTTGCAACATTGCCGCCACCCTTGAATTCCTTCATCAGAGGGCTGTCACCCAGGCTGTGCATGATATAAAACATCATCACGATAACGATACAGGTCAAAAGATACGGAAAATAGATTTGTCCGTTCTTCTTGATTCCGCTCAGTGCAAGCTTTGGAAAGAAGGGCCCTCTCATGCTCTCTCACCTCCTGCCTGAAGTAAGGTCAGGGTGTCAGAGATTTTCTGATAGAACTGCTCTCGCGTATTCTCACCGCGATATACCTGATGGAATACCTCGCCATCCTTGATGAACAGAACTCTTTCCGCATGGCTAGCTGCCTTGACGGAGTGCGTTACCATAAGAATCGTCTGCCCATCCTTATTGATTTCAGAAAACAGACTCAAAAGCTCGTCCGTAGATTTAGAATCCAGTGCGCCAGTCGGTTCGTCTGCAAGCAGAATCTGCGGATGATTCATCAGCGCTCTTGCCACGGCAACTCTCTGCTTTTGACCGCCTGAAATTTCGTAGGGATATTTCTTCAGAAGCTCTGAGATGCCCAGCTTTTTTGCGATGGGCGCAAGGCGCTCCGTCATTTCCTGATGGCCCTTTCTTGCAAGCACCATAGGAAGAAAAATGTTATCCTCCAGGGAGAAGGTGTCCAGCAAATTGAATTCCTGGAACACAAATCCCAAATGATCTCTTCGAAACTCTGCGAGATCATTCTCCTTGATCTTCGAGGTCTCCGTTCCATTGAGGATGACCTTGCCTGCCGTCGGCTTATCCAGCGATGCCAAAATATTCAAAAGGGTCGTCTTTCCGGAACCAGACTCACCCATGATGGCAACATACTCGCCCTCTTCCACGGTGAAATTCACGTCCTTTAATGCTTCCACCTTATTGCCACCAAATCTTGTGACATACACCTTCTTCAAATGTTCAACCGTAAGTAAACTCATTACCTTATGCCTCCTTGCTTTGCCTTCCCTTGATGAATGCCTTTTGTTTTCATTTCTTTGCCTTACAACGAAAGCTTACCACGAAAAGCATCCCATCTCCATTGCATCATCTTACAAAGCAAGTTCCAATTCTAACGTTTTTGTCACTTTTCCTGATTTATTCATGAATCATCTTTTTCTGACTTAAGTCAAGATACATGGTCGTTCCCTCGCCAAGCTTGGATTCCGCCCAGATCTTCACGCCAAGGTTATCACAAATCTTTTTGCATAAGAAAAGGCCAATCCCGCTGGCATGCTTGTCCTCCCTGCCTCGATAGCCAGTATAGCCCTTTTCGAAAATTCTAGGAAGATCCTCAGGCGCAATGCCAAAGCCCGTGTCCTGAATGGCGATGACGCTACCTTCTGAAACCGTAATGGTGATTCCGCCCTTTGTCGTATACTTAAGGGCATTGGAAAGGAGCTG
>JAEEGG010023141.1_pt1 | contig 12163 bp, 10 predicted proteins | sample 9134161 | NCBI WGS metagenome assembly JAEEGG01 (sample SAMN16246543, study PRJNA631951) | gut metagenome | biome: gut microbiome; feature: rumen; material: CR-attached | host: Bos | place: Iran: Karaj | collected 2018-10 | reverse complement strand
TTTCATACCTCAATATATAGTTGTAATTTCGCGGCCGAAAACAATATGTTATGAACAAGATATTCTACGCATTACTAACAGCAGTAACTTTCGCATCGTGTGCTGAATCATACAACATTCAGGGCTCAACCTCTGTGTCGGCACTCGATGGAAGTAAGCTTTACCTCAAAACAATGGTCAACGACGAGTTGAAGAATCTCGACTCGTGCGATGTTGTACATGGAAAATTTAAATTCGCCGGCTTGCTCGACACCATCAAGATGGCCAGTCTGTATATGGACGATGAGCCACTCATGATGCCTGTTGTGATTGAGCAGGGCGATATCGAGATACATATCGACAATACCAATCGTACCGTTAGCGGTTCACCTCTCAACGAGAAACTCTACGAGTTTATGAAGCGTCACGATCAGCTGGGCAACGAGCTCAACGAACTCTCGCACAAGCAGAGTCAGATGCTGCTCGAGGGTATCGACGAGAACGTCATCAACCGTCAGCTCTCTGCCGAGGCCAATCGTATCGCCATGCAGGAGGATTCGCTCGTTACCAACTTCATTGTCGATAACTTTGATAATGTACTGGGTCCTGGTGTGTTTATGATGATTACTGGCAGCTACCAGTATCCTATCCTTACTCCCCAGATCGAGGATATTATGAGCAAGGCTACCAAGAAGTTCAAGGCCGATCCTTACGTGAAGCAGTACTACCAGGTAGCTAACGAGATTCAGGCTCGTCAGAACGGACTTGTTGAAGATGTACAACCCACTCCAGCACCAGCTCAAGAAAACAATGAAACGCCTGATTCTACACGGAACGCTCGTTAACGACGCCAACAAATTCGACGGTTCTGTCATCGTCGAAGATTCTAAGATAACTAAGATTGTAGATGGAAACGCCGTCCCGAACGCATCATTCGACGAAGTGATTGATGCTTCGGGATGTTTCGTACTTCCCGGTGTGATTGATGATCATGTGCACTTTCGTGAGCCAGGCTTAACTGCCAAGGCCGATATCGATAGCGAGAGTAGGGCAGCAGCTGCAGGTGGCGTTACCACCTACTTTGATATGCCCAACTGCGTACCGCAGACTACCACCCTCGAGGCCCTCGACGAAAAGTTTAAGCTGGCCGCTCAGAAAAGTCACGTCAACTATAGTTTCTTTTTCGGTGCCACCAACGATAATGTCGATCTGTTTTCGCAACTCGATGTGCATCGTATTCCTGGCATCAAGCTCTTCATGGGTAGTTCAACGGGTAACATGCTCGTAGATCGTCGTGAGGCTTTAGAGAAGATTTTCTCTACCGCCCAGATGCCTATCATGGTACATTGCGAAGATACCGACATTATTAACCGCAATATGGCCGAGGCTAAGCGCCTGTATGGCGACGACCCTAAGGTAACCCATCACCCCGAGATTCGTAGCGTTGAGGCCTGCTATCAGAGCACCAAACTGGCTGTAGAGCTGGCCCTGAAGCACCATGCCCATCTGCATATTGCCCACCTCACTACGGCCAAGGAGTTAGAGCTAATCCCCCACACCCCACACCCATCACCCATCACCTGTGAGGTGACACCAAGTCACCTCTACTTCTGCGATCGCGATTACAACGCTTTAGGCACCCGTATCAAGTGCAACCCAGCCATCAAGTCGGCAGCCGATCGCGATGCGTTGCGTCAGGCTGTGGCCGATGGACGTATCGCAGTGATTGGTACCGACCATGCTCCCCACCTGTTAGAACAGAAAGAGGGAGGCTGCTGTAAGGCTGCCAGCGGCATGCCCATGCTGCAGTTCTCGTTGGTAACCATGCTTGAGCTGGTTGATAAGGGTGTGCTCACCATCGAGCGTTTGGTTGAGCTGATGTGCCATCGCCCAGCCGATTTGTTCGGTGTGCGTAACCGTGGCTATCTGCGCGAAGGTTATCAGGCCGACATCGTGATTGTGCGTCCTAATGCCGCATGGACTGTAACCAAGGACATCATCCAGAGCAAGTGTGGTTGGAGTCCGATGGAGAACCACACCTACCTGTGGCGTGTTGAGCAGACGCTTTGCAATGGTCATACTGTTTACAAGGATGGCGTTGTAGATACCAACTATATCGGTCAACCCGTTCAGTTTAGATGAAGATTACCTACCGCATATCCGAACTGGTGCCCTATATCAACTGGGTGTACTACTACTTTGCCTGGCAGGTAAAGGAAGAGTCCGAGAAGCAGCGTATGCACGCCGAAGCCCTTGCCAAGCTGCAGGAGCTGGATGCCCAGTATCAGGTGCATGCCGTGTTCGAGTTGTTCGATGCCCGTAGTCAGGATGATGATATCGAGATTTACCGCACCCAGCTGTGCCCCGATTGTGGCGTTAAGCACCCCGTGCGTGTAGCCTCCATCCCCTGTCTGCGCCAGCAGCAAGGCAATCCCCCCTTCATGTGCTTAGCCGATTTCATCCCCCCAAAAAATTGTCAATTGTCAATTGTCAATTCTCAATTATCAAAGCTTGGCTTGTTCGCCACCACCGTTGATATTGGCTTAGAGACCGATTTTGATGGCGATGTGTATCAGAAGATGCTCACCCAGCTGCTAGCCGACCGTTTGGCCGAAGCCGCTGCCGAGCGCCTGCACGAGCAAGTACGTAAGGAGTATTGGGGCTATGCCAAGGATGAGAACCTGAGCATAGAGGATATGCTCGTCGAGAAGTTTCAGGGTATCCGTCCCGCTGTGGGCTATCCTTCGTTGCCCGATACCAGTTTGAATTTCCTGTTAGATGAGATATTGGATATGAAACAGATTGGCATCCGCCTTACCGAGAGCGGTGCCATGAAGCCCCATGCCAGTGTGAGTGGCATGATGATATCCAATCCAAAAGCCCGTTATTTTGCCATTGGTAAAATCGGTGAAGATCAGTTGCAGGATTACGCCCGCCGCCGCGCCGTCCCCGCCGAAGTCCTAAGAAAGTGGTTAAATGTGTAATGTAATCACCACGATCTCCCCTGTGGCCCCAAAGCGGAACGGAATCAATCCCCCTAAGCCTGCCGTTACAAACAGCGATTGACGACCTTCCTCGTACCAGCCGTTAATCTCTTTGCCCGTCAACTTCATCGGCGCCCAACCAAACAGTGCAAACTGCATGTTGTGCGTATGTCCGCTCAGGGTCAGTTGTGCGCGCCCATCGGGCAGTATCTTGCGTCGCCATCCACTCGGGTCGTGCTCCAGCATGATTACAAATGGTGTAGCCCCTTGCAGCGCCTTTTTTACGTCGCCTCGCTGTGGAAATCGCTTGCCGTCGCCATCATTATCCAAGCCCGCTATCGTCAAGCTGTCGTTGCCGCGCTTAATGGTGCAGTTCTCGTTCTGCAGCAGGTGCCAGCCCATGCGCTTCTCCAGAGCGATGGTTTCGCGGCAAGGCTGCGTGTCAAGCCCATCCTTTTGTAGCAAGTACTTATCGTAGTCGTGATTGCCCAGCACGCTGTACACGCCGTCCTTAGCCTTCAGCTGGCTCAGTGTGCTCAGGTGTTCGGCTATCTCCTGCGGATCCACGTTCTGCAGGTCGCCAGTAAACACAATCATGTCGGGCTTCTGTGCATTGATCGAGTCAACCGCCCTTTGCAGCAGCCACTCGTTGCGCCCCGTGTAGCTGCCCACGTGCGCATCCGAAAAGAGCACTATCTTGTAGCCGTCGAAAGCTTTCGGCAGCTCGGCCGATGTATATGTCTGATGGTTCACTTCCAGCTTCTGGAAGCCGATAAACGTGCCGTACAGCGCAATATACCACACCACGGCTGCACCAGCCATCACCAGCTTCTGCCGGCGCTTATAGGCCCAGATGCTGACGGCAGTAAGTGCTATCACAAATAGCACCGTGATGATGATAAATCGGATGATGATCATTGATCGGGATTCTCTACAAAGCCCTGGTATTTAGGGTCGAGTGCCGACATTACCGAGTCGTACGCCTGTCGCAGAGTAGCCTCTACGTTCTCAGGACCCTGTCCTACGGGGTAGATAGGCTCGTGTATGGTCAGTGTCATCGGGTGCCAGTTCACAAAGTTAAAGCCCTTCATGCGTGGCAGGATGTCGAACGATCCGTTGATGGTGAGTGGCACTACTGGCAACTGCAGTTCGTCGGCCAGTGCAAAGGCGCCCTTTCTGAATACGCCCATATGCCCGGTAAACGTGCGTGCACCCTCTGGGAATACCGTTACGCTGTAGCCCTCCTTCAGTATCTCACGTGCATCGTCGTAGGTCTTACGTATCTTGCTGGGTCCGCGCTTGTCCACAAATATTTGGTGACTTTTTTCGCACGCATAGCCTAAGAATGGCACCTTGCGCAGCGCCTGTTTCATCATCCACTTAAAGTTGCGGTTCAGATGTCCGTAAATCAGGAATATGTCGAACGAACCCTGATGGTTGGCCACAAACACGTAGCTCTGGTTCTTTTCCAGATGTTCGCGCCCCTCCACCTTTACCGGTATCAGAAACATCTTGAGGATGATTTTTCCCCACATATGGCCAGGCATGTAACCCCAGAAGTGGCCATTGCCTATGGTGGTACCAATGCCCACCTCGAGTGCTGTAATCATCGTCATCAGCACTATTCCCGGCAGACAAACAATAAACTGGTAGATTTTATATAGTATCTTAAGCATAATGTTCAATGTTCAATGTTCAATGTTCAATTTTGGGATATCGTCTCGTCCATCCGTCCCAGCGCAGTTTCATCACGCCGAAGAACGCCTCGCCGAATATGCCACCGCTCATCTTGCTCACGCCCTCCTGTCGGTTCACGAATATCACGCTCACCTCCTTGATCTTAAAGCCAATCTTGTAGGCAGTGTACTTCATTTCTATCTGGAAGGCATAGCCCTTAAAGCGAATCTTATCCAGTTCGATGGTCTGCAGTACGCGGCGCTTGTAGCACTTAAATCCTGCAGTGGTGTCGTGTACGTTAAAGCCCGTTACCAAGCGCACGTATTTCGATGCAAAGTAACTCATCAGCACACGTCCGATAGGCCAGTTCACCACGTTCACACCGCTCACGTAACGGCTACCGATAGCCACATCGTAGCCCTCGTCTTTGCAGGCTGCATACAGTCGTGGCAGGTCGTTCGGGTCGTGACTGAAGTCGGCGTCCATCTCAAATATGTATTCGTAGTCGCGCTCCAGTGCCCACTTAAATCCGGCAATGTAAGCCGTGCCCAGTCCCAGTTTGCCGCTACGCTCCACCAGGTGCAGCTGTCCGCCAAACTCGGTAGCCATCAGGCCACGCACGATGGCAGCCGTGCCATCAGGCGATCCATCGTCGATCACCAGTATATGGAAACTCTTCTCCAACCCGAATATCGCGCGAATAATCTTCTCGATATTCTCCTTCTCATTATAGGTTGGTATGATTACTATACTATCGCTTTGCTTCATACTTTCTTTATTAAATCGCTGCAAAGATAGTGCAAAATTTCGATTAAGCGAACAAAAATCAAAATAAATTGGGATTAATCATCTAAATAGTTGGTTGTTTCGCAATATTTGAGTACTTTTGCATTTCGTTTTTCAAATAAGGTAAAAGATTGTAGTATGAAAAAACATTTATTAGCAGTGAGCCTGTCATTACTGGCGATAGCAGCATGGGCTCAGGATGAGAACCAGTTTACAATTGATGCTCAGTTACGTACACGTGGTGAGTATAATAATGGTGCGGGTTATCCGCGCTATCAGTCGCAGCTGCCTGCTACTTTTATTAATGAGCGTGCACGCATGTCGATGGATTACGAACGTGGTATGTTGGAGCTGAAGCTGTCGGCACAGCACACCGGACTCTGGGGACAGGACGGTATGAACACAGCCAACGGAAGGATGACTATGAACGAGGCATGGGCTAAGTTGATGCCTACCAAGGAGTGGTTTGTAAAGATCGGACGTCAGCAGTTGGTTTACGACGATGAGCGCATTCTTGGTAGTTCCGACTGGGATGTAAACGGCAATTGGCACGATGCCTTGAAGGTGGGTTACGAAAAGGATAACAACAAGCTGCACCTGTTTGCTGCTGTTAACCGTAACAATACTAACAGTGGTAATTACTATCATGGGAATATGCCATATAAGGCTATGCAGGGTGCATGGCTCCATCACGATTTTGAGAAAGAGTCGTTAGGCGTATCGCTGCTGGTACTTAACACCGGTTACGAGCAGGGGGAGCCAGGACATGGCCAGACAAAGTATATGCAGACCCTGGGTACCGATATCAACTACATGCCTGGTGCATGGCATCTGCATGGCGCATTCTACTATCAGACGGGCCGTAGTGCCGACGATCTGAAGGTGTCGAGCTGCATGGCAAGCTTCAAGGCTGCTTATCAGATCGATCCGCAGTGGAAACTTTCAGTAGGTATGGACTACCTAGAGGGCGAGAGCTATATCAGCGGTTCAAAAGATATGTATGGTAATGTTACGCTGAGTAAGGGGCACAGCGACCGTACACGTGCCTTTAATCCTCTTTATGGTTCACACCACCTCTTCTATGGTTTGATGGACTATTTCTATGCCAACGGATTTGTTGGTGGTATTCAGCCTGGCCTGGGTGACTTGCAGGCTGGTGTCGATTACAAGGCTTCGGCCAATACCAGCATGATGCTGAACTATCACTATTTTGCAACAGCATCTGATTGTCTCGACAAACGTGGTTTAGGTCACGAGTTAGATCTGCAGTTTACAACCAAATTGATGAAGGATGTTACTCTGCAGGCAGGTTACTCGTTTGTTAAGGGTACAGAATCAATGAACGTAGTAAAAGGCGGCAGTCACAAGGCTTGGCAGGACTGGGCCTGGATATCACTCAATATCACCCCACGCTTATTCACCACTAAGTGGTAATTACATATTTACAAAATAAAGCGGAGCACCTCTCTCGGTAGGGTTGCTCCGTTTTTTTTGTATGGTTATTATTGTTTTATTTAATTGCCGAATGTAGAAAATGTTGGTATTACCTTTTTGAAGTAATATCCAGGCCCATCAGCAGCCATGCCATAATCTATAATCAGCATACCATCATGAAAACAAAAAGCGGGTCCATCCTCACTGCCGTTGATTGCCAGTCGTTTGCTTCCACCGTCATGTTTGGCTTCAAAAATCTGGTAAGTGTACGTACCATCATCCAAAAAGGGTTTCGTATTTTTTTCATCATCTTTGTGCGAATGTTGTATCACCAGCATGGTGCTTGGGTTGAAAACAACTTCGATATCGCCTTCTGGATATTCTTTAATACCTCCCCATCCGTAGTTGGCCTTAACAAGATGCCAGGTTCCTTCGAGCGTGGTGGGATTCTCTTCGTAAATAAAAGGTGCACCAGGCATCAGCTCATCGTCGCTACTACTGCAGGCAGCAAAAACACATGCCACCATTAGTCTCATCATGTTTTTAATTACTCTTTTCATTGCCTTTCTGAATTTATAGTTCTCAATCTATCGTTTTGCTTATATAATCAGAAAAGCCTCCAAATCTTGTATCCCTCTGCCAATATTTAACAATTGTTATAAGTGTAGTGATGCTCATTCAACTCTTTAGGACTGACTATTACACATGGGCGTATCTTCTGCATCTCTGCACCGATTGTGGGGTTTAAATCAACCCAATAAACATCATATTGTTTTACAATTGCAGGTCCTCCATTTTTTCATCTTCAAATACGTCGGCTATCATCAGCTTGTCCTCGCCAGCGGCATGAGCCTTTTTGGCTGCTGCAGCCCAGCCTTTACGGGTGGCAACGCCAGTTTTCTTGTTCTGGGCCACAACCAGACCCTTTACATACGCAATGATCTTCTTCATAGCGGTTTCGCTATCAAGCAGCGGATTCATCTCGCGGAACAGTTCTTCACGTAGTTCTATTGCTGTCATAATCGTTGTTGTTTATTTGTTCTCCCTTAACCGTATACAAAGAAGTATTTAAAGTTCCGAATATTTTTGTTACTTTTGCATTCCGGAATGACCGAAGTAGCTAACACAACAACTAATTATCTAAGCCCAGGATCAATTTGTTGGGCTGCTTTCCTGGCTATGGGCGCACGATTGGATTACCCAGACCGTGGATACGGAGCAGCTGGCCGCTATCATGCAGCGTAACTGTACCTTGAAAAAGGCCGATATCGTGGCTGTGATCTCTGAGCTGATCGAGACGATGGCCGACCAGTTACAGGATTCTAAGCGTGTGAAGCTGAATGGCTTTGGATCGTTTAAGATCGGTATCCGTGGTGAGGGCGCTGACAGCGCTGCTGACTTCAGCACCAGTAAGAACATCAAAGGCTTGCACGTGCTGTTTCAGCCCGAGGTAAAGACCGATGGCAGTGGTCTGCGTCAGAAGACCTTCATCACCGGTTGCAGTGTGCAGGAGGCGCCAAAGAACGATGTCGACACCACTAAGCCCGCTAACAGCGGTAGCAACGGTGGCAGCACTGGTGGCAACACCCAGCCAAGCAACGGTGGTAACGGCGGTGGCAGCCACGAGCCCATCGGGGATTAAGTTTTAGGCACGGATTTCGCGAATTAACGCGAAGAAAAAATAATTCGTGTGAATTCGTGTAATTCGTGCCAAATGTGAAACGATTAATTGAAAGAAAGGAGGAATTATGATGAAGAACTGGAGGACTTATGCAAAGTTCCTTTTGGCAGTGCTAACCGCCTTGTTAGGAGCGGCAGGAGCAGCTGCCTCGGGCGTACAAATCGTGTAAACGCTTCGCTCGTCGAAGAAATCGTGTAGCGCCAGAGTGAAGAAAGAGGCGCGAATTACGCGAAATACACGAATTTTATTATTAATCCGTGTTAATCCGTGTAATCCGTGCCAATTTTTTTGTACTTTTGCAACCGAATCACAATGAAGATAGAAGAACTAGAGAAGGTATATGCCAAGTTGCCACAGGTGGCGGCGCTGGCTCATGAGATAGAAAATGCGGCTACACGACGTATTTTCCTTGAGGGGCTGTTGGCCTCGAGTGCACCCATGTTGTTTGGTAGTCTGGCTGCTAAGTGCAAGTCGCCCATCCTGTTTATACTGCAGGATGCCGAGGAAGCGGGCTACTTTTATCACGACCTGACACAGCTGTTGGGTACCCGAAGGGTGCTATTCTTCCCAAGCAGCTACCGTCGTGCCATCAAGTACGGACAGCTTGATTCTGCCTCACAGATCCTTCGTACCGAGGTGATGACACAGATCGATAAATCTGTGTTCATCGTGACTTACCCTGAGGCGCTGGCCGAAATGGTGGTACCTAAGCAAACGCTGAACGACCGTACGGTGGTGATTGAGAAAGGGCAGGAGGTGCCCGTAGGCGATATTACCAAACAGTTGCGCGAGCTGGGCTTTAAGGAAGTGGATTACGTGTACGAGCCCGGACAGTTTGCGTTGCGTGGCTCTATCCTCGACGTGTATAGCTATAGCTGCGAGTACCCGTATCGTATCGACTTTTTTGGCGACGATGTGGAGAGCGTGCGCACCTTCCAGGTAGAGGATCAGCTCTCACTGGATGCGCGTGACAGGGTAGAGATAGTGCCCGAACTGGAGGCCGACGAGGCTGCCCAGGAGCCGTTCCTGTCGTTGTTGCCCCAGGATACCATCATTGCCACCAAGGACTATCTGTATGTGCGCGATGCCATCGATGCCGCTTTCCAGGAGGATATGCCGCTGGTAACTGGTCCGCAGTTTATGCATCAGGCTGAGGGCTTCCGTAGGATAGAGTTCGGTCATCGCCAGTCAATGGTCAATGGTCAATGGTCAATGATCAGCTTCCACATCACCATTCAGCCTCTGTTCCACAAGAACTTCGAGATGCTGTTTCAGGCTTTCGACAACTATCTGCACAAGGGCTACCAGGTGTATATACTGGCCGACAGTGCCAAGCAGAACGAGCGCTTGAAGGATATTTTTGCACAGCGTGCCGAAAACGAGGGTGAGCATGCACAGATACGTTTTACACCGGTAGATAAGACACTGCACGAGGGTTTTATTGACGACGACCTGAAAGTGTGCTTCTTTACCGACCACCAGATATTTGACCGTTTCCACAAGTACAACCTGAAGAGCGACAAGGCCCGTAGCGGAAAGATGGCGCTGACGCTGAAGGAGATTCAGCAGTTTGAGATTGGCGACTACGTGGTGCACGTGGATCATGGTGTGGGACGATTCGGCGGACTGGTACGCATGCCGCAAGGCGATGGCTATCAGGAGATGATCAAACTGACCTACCAGCATGGCGATGCTATCTATGTGAGCATCCACTCGCTGTATAAGGTGGCCAAATATAAGTCGCAGGATAATGGCGAAGCACCACGACTCTCGACCTTGGGTACGGGACAGTGGGAGCGCCTGAAGGAGCGCACCAAACAGCACATTAAGGAGATTGCGCGCGACCTGATAAAACTGTATGCCAAGCGCAGGAAGGAAAAGGGCTTTGCCTTTAGTCGCGACTCGTATCTGCAGCACGAGCTGGAGGCTTCGTTCCTGTATGAGGACACGCCCGACCAGCTGAAGGCTACGCAGGATGTGAAGGCCGATATGGAGAAGGCACGACCCATGGACCGATTGGTGTGCGGCGATGTGGGTTTTGGTAAGACCGAGGTGGCTGTACGTGCAGCCTTTAAGGCCGCTGTGGATGGCAAGCAGGTGGCTGTGTTGGTACCTACTACGGTATTGGCCTATCAGCATTTCCGTACGTTCAGCAACCGACTGAAGGACATGCCTGTAACGGTGGATTACCTGACACGTGCACGTACCACTAAGGATACCAATCGCATACAGAAAGATCTGGCCGAGGGTAAGATAGATATCATCATCGGCACGCACCGACTGATCAGCAAGAGCGTGAAGTTTAAGGACTTGGGACTGCTGATTATCGACGAGGAGCAGAAGTTTGGCGTATCAACCAAGGAAAAGCTGCGCCAGATGAAGACATCGGTAGATACACTCACGATGAGTGCCACACCTATACCACGTACGTTGCAGTTCTCGCTGGTAGGCGCACGCGATCTGAGTGTGATACAAACGCCACCACCTAACCGCTATCCGATACAGACCGAGATCCATACTTTTAGTCCGGAGATTATTGCCGAGGCAGTGAACTACGAGATGAGCCGCAACGGACAGGTGTACTTTGTAAATAATCGCATATCAGATTTGCAGCATATTGCCGAGATTATACAGAAGTATGTGCCCGATGCGCGAATATGTATCGGACACGGACAGATGAAGCCAGAGGAACTGGAAAAGATTATCCTCGACTTCTCGAACTACGATTACGACATTCTGCTCTCGACCACTATCGTTGAGAACGGTATCGACATACCTAATGCCAACACCATCATTATTAATGGTGCCCACAACTTCGGACTGAGTGATCTGCATCAGATGCGCGGTCGTGTGGGGCGTGGTAACCGCAAAGCCTTCTGCTATCTGCTGGCACCGCCACTCTCGGCATTGAACCCGGAGAGTCGCCGACGACTGGAGGCCTTGGAGAACTTCTCCGACTTAGGTTCGGGTATTAACATCGCCATGCAGGATCTGGACATCCGTGGTGCCGGAAACCTGTTGGGCTCGGAGCAGAGCGGCTTTATTGCCGACTTGGGCTATGAGACGTACCAGAAGATTCTGAGTCAAGCCATGAGCGAGCTTAAAAACGAAGAGCCCGAATTCCTAGCTTCGGCCGAATCGGCCGAAAAAGCTAGAGATTCTAGAACTTCTAGCCTGGCTTGTGATACTAGTAATATCGCTTGGGTGGATGATTGTGCGCTGGATAGCGACATCGAGATGTATTTCCCCGATCAGTACGTGCCGAGCGATTCGGAGCGTATGCTGCTGTATCGTGAGCTTGACAACCTGGCTAACAGTACGCAGCTGGAACTGCAGCTGGATGCCTATCGCAAACGCTTGGTTGACCGTTTCGGTGCTATACCAGCTGTGAGCGAGGAGCTGATTCTGGTGGTACCGCTACGTGTGGCCGGTAAGCAGCTGGGTATCGAGAAAATCATGCTGAAGCAGCAGAAGATGTACTTCTACTTTGTGAGTCGAGACGATAGTCCTTACTTCCAGAGCGAGGCCTTTGGTAAGATACTGCAGTACGTGTCGCGCTATCCCCGTAAGTGCAACTTCCGCGAGGGTAAGGGCAAGCATTCGGGGGTGATTTCGGAAGTAC
>JAEEGG010023140.1_pt1 | contig 12164 bp, 10 predicted proteins | sample 9134161 | NCBI WGS metagenome assembly JAEEGG01 (sample SAMN16246543, study PRJNA631951) | gut metagenome | biome: gut microbiome; feature: rumen; material: CR-attached | host: Bos | place: Iran: Karaj | collected 2018-10 | reverse complement strand
GGTTCGGCATCCTTCCGGGCTTTCTGGCAGCTTATGCCATGCATTTCGCGTTAAGGATCGTCAAGAAGATCCCCGCAGGGCTCGACGTCATCGCGGGCGCGCTGCTGTCTGCCACAGGCTTTTATCTGATCGCGCATGTGACTTCCCCGGGCGTGACCGCGGTCATCGCTACCGTCGGCGGAGCCATCACGGAAGCGACGCACCAGTCGCCGTTGCTGATGGGCTTCGTGCTTGGCGGCATCATGAAGATCGTGTGCACGTCGCCGCTCAGTTCCATGGCGCTCACCGCCATGCTGGGACTGACCGGCCTTCCCATGGGCATCGCCTGCACCGCCTGTTTCGGCGGCGCGTTCTCCAACGCGGTGCTGTTCCACCGCCTGCATCTGGGCGGGGAGGGCAGTACGCTGGCGGTCATTCTGGAGCCGCTGACCCAGGCGGATACCATCACGAGACATCCGATCCCCATCTATGCCAGCAGCTTCCTGGGCGGATCCCTTTCGGGCATCGCCGCCGTGACGCTCGGCATCGTCTGCGACGCGCCGGGCACGGCGTCTACGATCCCGGGTCTGTTGGCGCCGTTCGCTTTCAACGATCCTGCGCGGGTCATCCTGGCCATGGGCATCGCGCTGCTGTGCGGCCTGGCCGGCGGATGGATCGCGTCGATGCTCTTTAAGCCACGGACCGCGCGCGTTCCGGCGGCTGTTCCGGGTAAATAACAACAAAAAAAGCATTGCGGACCGTCGTTTCGCAATGCTTTTATATTGGCGATACGGTTATTTCAGCTCCCGGGCGACCGTTTCGACCGCGATCTGCAGCGCCTGCGCGATCTGCTCCGGTTCGAGCGCCGGGACGGAAGCGGGCAGTCCCATGCGGGTGGACGCGGGAACGTGGATGAATCCTCCCATCACGTCCCGGAAGACCGGTTCGTCCGCGATCGCCTGCAGCAGTCCGTACATCAGATCGTTGCACACGTAGACGCCGGCGCTGTTGGAGATCTTTGCAGGCAGTCCCGCTTTGCGGATCTCTTCCGTGATTTGATGGATGGGCAGGCGGGTGAAATAGGCTGGCTCTCCCGCGGGGTCGATCGGTTCGTCGTGGGGAAAGAAGCCGTCGTTGTCCGGGATCGTTTCGTCGCGGCAGTTGACCGCCACGCGTTCGGGCGTGATCTCCGGCCTGCCTTCCGCAAGCCCTACGCAGATCACCGCGCCGGGCAGTTCCTCTTTCATCGTTTCTTTCAGGATCGCCGCTGCTTTGCCGTAGACGACGGGCAGCTGCAGTTTCATCAACCGCGTCCCTTCCGGCGCCTGCAGGGCCGACACCGCCTCCCAGGACGGATTGATCTTTCCGCCGTCGAAGGGTTCGAATCCGGTCACGAGTATTTTCATGCGCTTCCTCCTTGTTCCTCTGATGGTTTCATTATATACATTTCCGATGTATTTAAAACGGAAATCTGTTAGAATATATAGGCACGAACAATAAGGAAGAAGACAATGCAGAAAGACCTGGTCATCCGGGGCGCGCGCGCCCATAACTTAAAGAATCTGAATCTTACCATACCCCGCGACAAGATGGTCGTGGTCACAGGGCTTTCCGGAAGCGGAAAGTCCTCTTTGGCGTTCGATACGATCTACGCGGAGGGGCAGAGACGCTACGTGGAGAGCCTGTCCGCCTACGCCAGGCAGTTCCTCGGCCAGGTGGACAAGCCCGACGTGGACTCCATCGAAGGCCTGTCTCCCGCCATCTCCATCGATCAGAAAACTACCAGCAAGAACCCCCGTTCCACCGTGGGGACGGTCACGGAAATATACGATTACCTGAGACTGCTCTACGCCCGCATCGGCGTGCCCCATTGCCCGGTCTGCGGCAGGGAGATCACGAGCCAGTCCGTCGACCAGATCGTCGAACAGCTCATGGCCTTTGGCGAAGGCGCGAAACTGACGCTTCTCGCCCCGGTCATCCGCGAGAAGAAGGGCATGCACGAGAAGGTGCTGGACCGCATCCGGCGCGAAGGCTTCCTCCGCGTTCGCGTGGACGGCGACATCAAAAATCTGAACGAGGATGAGATCAAACTGGAGAAGACGTTCAAACACTCCATCGATATCGTCGTGGACCGCATCGTCGTCCGGGAAGGGCAGGAGAGCCGCATCGCAGAATCCGCGGAACTGGCGGTATCCCAGGGCGACGGCCTCGTCGGCGCCATCGTGCAGATCGGGGACAAGACCGAAGAGAGGCTGTTCTCCACAAAACTGGCCTGCCCGGATCACGGCGTCTCCGTCGGCGAACTGGAACCCCGCAGCTTCTCGTTCAACTCGCCTTTCGGCGCCTGCCCGAAGTGCAAAGGCCTGGGCTTCATCTCCTACGTGGACCCGGATCTGGTCGTCGAAGAGACGGAGAAATCCATCGACGACGGCGCCCTGAAGAACGCCTACGCCATGGTGGAGTTCCCCGGTATCTACAAGGCGATGCACCGCCAGCTGGCGCGGGACTACGGCAGCGACACGTCCGTTCCGTACAAGGATATGCCGCAGAAGTTCAAGGACGAGATCTGGCACGGCACGAACGGCCGCAAGATCTCCTACGACTACAAGCGCTGGGACGGCACGATCTCCCACCGGCAGGATTCCCTGTCGGGCCTGTGCCACAACATCGAGAACCGCCTGGGGTACACCCAGACCGAGACCATACGCCAGCGCATCGAAAGCTTTATGTCCATCAACGTCTGCGAAGACTGCAAAGGCAAGCGGCTGAAGCCCGAGATGCTGGCGGTCACCGTGGGCGGCATCAATATCATCGATTTCACCGAGATGTCCATCCGGGACGCGCTCGCGTTCACCGAGGCGCTGCCGGAGAAACTCTCCGAAAAGGAGATGTCCATCGCGCGGCTGATCCTGAAGGAGATCCGGGCGCGGCTGAGCTTCCTGATCGAGGTCGGTCTGGATTATCTCACTCTGGCGCGGGCTTCCGCTACGCTTTCCGGCGGCGAATCCCAGCGCATCCGGCTCGCGACCCAGATCGGTTCGTCGCTGGTCGGGGTCATGTATATCCTGGACGAGCCTTCCATCGGCCTGCATCAGAAGGACAACAGCAAGCTGCTGGACGCCCTGCGCAACCTGACGGACCTGGGCAACACCCTGATCGTCGTGGAACACGACCAGGAGACGATGGAGAAGGCGGACCAGATCATCGACATCGGCCCGGGCGCGGGCGTGTCGGGAGGCTATCTCGTAGCCCAGGGGAGCATCGATGATATCAAGGCCTGCAAGGAATCCGTAACCGGACAGTACCTCTCAGGCGCTAAAAAAATAGAGGTCCCGGCGTTCAGGAGGCCGGGTAACGGAAAACATATTATCGTTCGTGGAGCCGCTGAGAACAATCTGAAGGATATCGACCTCGATATACCTCTCGGAGAGTTCGTCTGCGTGACCGGAGTCTCGGGCTCGGGCAAGAGCACCTTCGTGAACGAGATCCTTTACAAGGCAGCTTCCGAAACGCTCTATCGCAGCAAGGAAAGACCCGGAAAGCACAGGGCGATAGAAGGGCTCGAAAACATCGACAAGGTCATCAACATCGACCAGTCGCCGATAGGTCGCACACCGCGCAGCAACCCTGCGACCTACACCGGCGTGTTCACGAACATCCGCGCGCTCTTTGCCGAAACTCAGGACGCCAAGATGCGAGGCTTCAACCAGGGCCGCTTCCGCTTCAACGTGAAGGGCGGACGCTGCGAGGCCTGCTCGGGCGACGGCATCATCAAGATAGAGATGAACTTCCTGCCCGACGTCTACGTGCCTTGCGAGGTCTGCCACGGCAGGCGCTACAACCGCGAGACCCTGGAGGTCAGGTACAAGGGAAAGAATATTTACGAAGTGCTCGACATGAGCGTCGACGAGGCTCTGAAGTTCTTCGAGAACATACCTGCCATCGACCGCTACATGCGCACTCTGCACGAGGTCGGCCTCGGCTACATCAAGCTCGGTCAGCCCTCGACCCAGCTCTCCGGCGGCGAAGCCCAGCGCGTCAAGCTCGCCACCGAGCTTTCGAAGCGCGGCACCGGCCGCACGCTCTACATACTCGACGAGCCCACGACAGGACTGCATTTCGCCGACGTCGACAAGCTCATCGACGTGCTGCAGCGCCTCGTTGACGCAGGCAACACCGTCGTCGTGATAGAGCACAACCTCGACGTTATCAAGACCGCGGATCACATCATCGACCTCGGTCCCGACGGCGGCGAGCGCGGCGGCACCGTGGTCGCCAGCGGCACTCCCGAAGAGGTCGCGAAGGTCAAGGCCTCCTACACCGGGCAGTTCCTGAAAAAGATGCTGAAATAGATCCCGATCCCGGCTCCGCATGGTTTTGCAGTCTTTTCCCCAAAACCGCGGCTCACAAAACTGCAAAAAGTCATATCAGCACATAAGATCCCTTATTTCCCGCCGTTCCGGCATATGAAAAAGAGCACTCTTGACGATAGAGTGAACCTGTAAGATGAAAGTAGACATGTAAAAAAAGCATGTCTACTTTTTTCATGGTATTGTTTAAACAGGAGGTGAGATTATGGGTAGACATAAAGGTGGGAAAAATCGAAAATGGTCTGTCGAAGAAAAACTGCGCATAATCAATCGACATTTGGAAGATCATCTGCCGATGGGACAGGTGGCAAAAGAAGAAGACATCAGCAGCGGAATGTTGTCCAACTGGATCCATAAGTATCTGGAAGGTGGTGAGACCGCATTGGCAAAGCGGCCCGGTAACTCATATGCGGCATTACGCACCAGTAAGCATTTGAGCGAAGAGGATCGTCTGCGGCTGATCATCGCAAAGCAGGAAGTCGAGATCGCCCGGTTAAAAAAAGGGTACTTCGTGAAAGGAGTTGGTGCCAACAAGGAATACGTTACTGGCAAAGAAAAGACTACGAAATAATAGACACCATGAAGACAAAATACCCAGTTACACTCCTCTGCCGGCTGCTTGATGTCAGTCGTTCAGGATACTACAAATGGCGAAACCGTCAGGGCTCTAAGAGCCGTTACGAGAAAGACCGGGAATTACTTACCAGTCTGCTGCAACAGGCTCATCAGAAGCATCCATCCTATGGATATCATCGCCTGGCCGCTGTTGTGCGTCGAGAAACGGGCTGGCTCTTCTCACACAACCTTGCCCATAAATGCTGCAAACAAGCCGGTATATGGTCTAGGGCGAGGAAACTGTATCACTACCGCAAACCCGGCGAAGAACACATAAGCTTCCCAAATCTTGTGCGAGGCAGCTGGAACCCAAAAGAACCCTTGCAGATCGTGACATCCGACATGACAGTGCTTCAAAATCGTGGTAAGCAGTATGAATGGACTTTGCTGATCGATGCGTTCAACAACGAAATCCTGGCACATCAGGTCTCGTTGAAGCCGGGAGATTCACAGCCGTATTACCACGTACTGCAAGAACTAACACAACTGGTCTCAAAAAGCGAGAAGACTACCCCGACCGTTTTCCACACAGACCAAGGGGCAGTCTACTCCTCAAGAGCTTTCCTCAAAGCTCATGAAGAGTATACCATACAACGATCCATGTCGCGCATAGGAACTCCTACAGATAATCCGGTAATTGAGGCGCTCAACGGGTGGATTAAAGAAGAGCTGGTTGTTGACTTTGGCTTGTCAGATGCTGTGGATATTCGGAAACTGCTGAATGAATACGTATATTACTACAACAATCAACGTCCTGCTGCAGCCTTGCAATACAAAAGCCCCGTCCAGTTCAAACTGGACCAGGGCTTCTGACGTTTTTTATTTGTGTCTACTTTTGCTTGACAGGTTCACTCTTGACGATAGAGCGCTCTTTTTTATTGTTATGGCGCGTGTCATGCCCGTCTTCGGACGCAAAAAAGGGCCTCTTTGTTTTGACTTGCGATGGTTTGCAGTTTTAGATCCACCGTTACAGGTTTTTTGACTGCAAAAGCCTGCGGAGGCCGATGAAGCCGTCTTTTGCACTAAAAGAAAGAGAGCCTGATGTTATTCATCTCCTTTTGCCGCGTCTTTTCTTTTGATTTTTCAATATAATATTTAATCTTACGCATTTGTGTGTCCGCTGTGCTACAATAAAGACATGAAAAAGATCGGCGGAAATACTGTTTACAAGTGGATCATCTGCGCAAGCTGTACGTTTATCCTGTTTATAAACGTCGGTTTCACGTCTTCGGCTTTCGGTATTCATCTGCCATATATCATGGCGTCAGGCAATTATTCAAACAGCCAGATATCTATGATAATCACGCTGAAGACTCTTTCGAACCTTGTAGGGATATTCTACGCCGACAGATACGTTGAACGTTTCGGCCTGAGACGGGGCATAGCGGCCGCGCTTGCCGCTGGGACAGCCGGATTTCTGTGCATGGGCGCCGCAAAAGGACTGGCCCTTTATTATGTCGGCGGGCTGCTGATGGGTCTGGCTTCGGGCCTGGGCGGATTCATGGTCGTCTCTATACTCATCAACAACTGGTTCAGCGAAAATATAGGCCTGGCCCTCGGCGTCTGTTCCGCCGGATCGGGGATCGCACTAATACTCCTTCCGCTGCTGGTCACCGGATTGATATCATCGTCGGGTCTTGGAACCGCCTTTTATGTTGAAGCGGCGCTTGAGGCAGCGGCTTTTGCGCTAGCGCTTCTCGTGCTCCGTGACAAGGCTGGGGAAGAAACTGCAGGCGGGATGCCAGATGCTGCAGACGACACGCGGGAGCCGGAAACTGCGAAGAACAATGCCCAACATGGCGCTTCCCTGCGTCACAGCATAGGAAACAGCAGGCTTCTGGTCGCGGCTGCTGCCGCCGCCATGCTGTTCACGGGCTGGGGTTCGAATATACCTAACTATTTCACGATGCTTTACATCGGAAGCGGCTACGACGATATCCCCGCGGCTCGTATGTTTTCTGCCATTGGCATCATACTGACCGTCTGGAAGCTCGTATTCGGAAGGCTCAACGACAAAGCAGGGACACGTATAAGCGCGATCATAGCCTATCTGCTGCTCTCCGCAGGCTGCGCCGCTGCATGCTTCTGCGGTCTGCGCAGCGCTGTCATAAACGCTGCGGCGGTCTTTTGCATCGCGACGGGCCTTATCACTACTACTGTGCTCATATCGTGCCTGGCCATCGATCTGAGTTCCGCAGAAGTATTTAAGCGCATGCTCAGGATAATGAATACAGCGTTCTGGGTCGGAATTCTTCTGGGCAGCTATGTGACAGGCCTGATGGCAGATCATTTCGGAAGCTATATCCAGTCTTTCGCTCTCTGCGGAGCGCTCTCGCTGGCGGCGCTGGCGCTGCTGCTGGCAGTTTATAAGGTGCAGCATGAAAAAACTAACGGATAGTACAGAAGAAACGGCGAAGGGCGGCGGACCGCTGTTCAGCATCGTCACAAAGCATACCGACGACAGCATCAGGCGCCTTTCCGAGGTGCAGTACAACACCTTTTACAGGAACGCGAAGCTGGCCTACTATTTCGTTTGCTTCCTGCTTGTTTTCGCTGGAGTGTTTTTTGGAGGCGCGGCGGGATTCGCCTTCATACTGTTTGCCTGCTTCATGGTGACCGGCGCGAACCTTCCCGCCAAGCGCAACGCCGACAAAGTGATCAAGTCGATCAAGGGAAAGTACCCCGAGACCGAATACGATTTCTTCGCGAAAGAACTGCGTTTCGGTTCTCCCGGGGAAGACTACGGCGGCATGGGAATAGTAGATTACACACGTTTTGAGGCCTTCGTCGAGGACGCGGATTATCTCTTCCTCTTCGTGACGAAGTATGGCGCTTACGTGATACCAAAAAAGCTTCTCGGCCCTGACGAGCTGGAGAGGCTGAAAAAGATGATAGAAAAAGCGTCGGGCAAGACCTTCGAAAGCTCAAAGCGCGGTCTTTCCCTGAGGCTTAAAGATATGTTTGGAAAGGCAAGGTGACGCATATGAAAGGATACTGGCTGGGACAGGCGGGCTTTCTGTTCAGAACTGAAAAAGGAACAACGGTAATGGTGGACCCGTACATGTCCGACAGCGCGGAACGCAGCGCGGGAGCCAGATGCAGGCGGCAGGTGCCTGTGGACGAAAGCTTCTTTATCGCTCCAGACGTGCTGATACTGAGCCATGATCATATTGACCATATGGACTTCGATACCATAGACAGGCTCGTGGACGCGGATAAGGACAAGAAGATCAATATGCTTCTGCCGAAGAGCGCGCTTGCTCCCGTGCGAGCAAGATACGAGGGCAGGGCGGAGTTCATATTGTTCACGCCGGGGACAGAAGTTTCTCTTGCTGACGTACTTTTCGTTTCCGTTCCTGCCGCGCACAGCGACCCCGAAGCCATAGGCGTAATGATCAAGGCGGACGGAAAGACCGTATACCATACGGGCGATACTCTTTATAACAGGAACATATTCGGCTGCATCGATATGCCTGTGGACCTCCTTGTCACAGTGATCAACGGGAAGGGCAACAACATGAACGCTGCCGACGCAGCGCGGTTCACTAAGCGCATCGCTCCCAAAGCCGTTCTCCCTATGCACTGGGATATGTTCCCTGGCTTTGCGGCCGACCCGGCAGAGTTTACTGTGTTGTTTTCTGAGAGCTGCGGCATACGGATAGTGATGCCTGAACACTATATACCTTTTGAAATTTGAGGTAATAGGGGCACGTAAATATTTTTTATTATAAAATTCAATATAATATTGAAAATTGTTTAATAAATGATACAATGTAATAGGACTATTCTTTAGTCCGGTCACTAATTTGTTAAAATAGGAGGTATTTATGAAGAAAGTATTAGCTATCATTCTCGTGCTGGCTATGACGTTCGCGCTGGTCGCCTGCGGCAAGAAAGCCGAGACTCCGGCTCCGGCAGCTTCAACTCCGGCAGCCTCGACTCCTGCTTCTTCAGGAAGCAGTTCTACACCTGCACCTGCTCCCGCAGCAGAAAAGCCTCAGTTGACTATCAAGTGGTCATGCTCTGAGAACGAAGACACACTGGTCGGCAAGACCATGAAAGCAGCTCTCGAAGAGATCGTTGAAAAGACTGACGGCAACATTACCTTCGAGTATTACTTCTCCAATGCTCTCGGTACTCTGCCTGAATACATGGAGCAGATGCTCTCCGGCTCTCCGATCATGTGCTCCGGCGGTATAGACACCGCTTCCGAGTATTGCCATGACATTATGCCTGCGTCCTTCCCGTACACCTATGAAGATATCGATGAGATCTTCGCTCTGCAGAAGACCAACTGGTGGGAGAACGCAAAGAAGTCTCTTGCGTCTGAGCATATCGCTCCGGTTGCGCTTACTGCGTACGGCTATCGTAACTTCGTAGGCAATGTCAAGGTCGAGAAGGCTGATGACCTCAAGGGCCACATCGTAAGAATGGGTCCGGCTACCATGGCACAGACATTCATGTCCGTCATAGGCGCATCCCCGACCACTTCCACCTGGTCCGACAACTACAGTCTCATTCAGAACGGCACCATCGATCTCTGCGAGGCTTCGACAGACCTGCTCTGGTCATCTTCGCTGCAGGAAGTTTCCAAGTATCTTAACCTCTCCGGTCACTTCATCACTCCGGCTATTCTTATGATGAACGATGAGTGCTTCGCACAGCTGGGCGAGTATCAGAGTCTCTACTGCGAAACGATCTCAAAGCATCTCGACGCGATGGTAGCTTCCACCGTTGACATTCAGACCGAATATGTTCAGAAGTTCAAGGATGCCGGCGTCGAGATCGTCAATACCGACAAGTCCTCGTTCGCACCTTATCTGCCTGAACTTTACAAGGCACTCGGCTTCGATCCTAACATCTATAACGAACTGCGTTCAGATATTGAAGCGGCCAAGAAGAAGTAGGATCAAAAAGTCTTCAATCAGTTAATTTCCAAACTGTTGCAGGCACAGAATAAACACTGTGCCTGCATTATAATAAAACGGAGGATTACAGCTTGTTAAGTAAACTGTTTGGACAGGATATACGCTTCAAAGATGTAATCATTAACATCCCCGAGATCATTGCGGCGATAGCGCTGATCGTTGCGGTCGGCGCAACGGGGATAAACGTGTTTACCAGATACGTGCTCAGGTTCACGTATTTCTGGTATGCGGACATAACGGTGCTGGCATTCTTCTGGCTGACGTTCATGAGCTGCGCTGCAGCTTACAGAAGAAAGATGCATTACGGAATAGACGTGATCTATTCAAGATTCAACGAGAGGGGAAAGGCGGTGTTCAACGTCGTCTTCAGGTTCATCGTGCTGGTGATCCTGACTCTCGTGTTTTACTGCGTATATCTTCTGGTCGCAAAACTGAGGGGCAAATGGCTCCCCACTATGCACTGGTCTTATCTGTATTGCTATATACCTATGATCGCGGGGTTTTTCCACATGGTCTGCTATACCGTGAAGTTCCTGGTGGAGGATATACTGAACATGCGTAAGATCCTCCGCGGACAGACAGAAAAGGAGGGGAAATAAATGAGTGCAAGTGTATTAGTTCCTCTTCTTCTCATGGTATTTCTGGCTCTGCTCAATCTTCCGATATGGCTGGCGATACTTGGGGGCTGTCTAACATGGTATCTTTATTTTGAGCCATCAGTCGCTCCGCAGATTCTTGCGCAAAAACTCGGCAGCATGTGCGAATCGAACGCGTATCTTGCCATACCTTACTTCGTAATGGCCGGAGCGTGTATGAACTACTCAGGAATATCAAGCAGGCTGATGGATCTGGCAGACGCTCTTGTAGGCCATCTGACCGGTGGTCTGGGATTGGTGAATGTACTGCTTTCGACGCTGATGGGCGGCGTATCAGGTTCGGCAGTCGCAGATGCGGCCCTTGAGACTAAGATCCTTGTCCCCGAGATGCTCAAACACGGCTATGACGAAGATTTCTCGGCAGCTGTAACCATCGGTTCCGCGCTGATAACACCGGTCATCCCGCCTGGAATGGGGCTCATAATGTTCGGCTTCATGACCAGCACATCGGTCGGCAGATTGTTTGCTGCAGGCTACGTACCGGGTCTTCTGTCCATGATCTGCCAGATGATATACGTCTACTTCTACAGCAAGAAGCATCACTACGGTGGCGGTCGTGATCACGGCACCCCGTTCCTCGAGATTATGAAGCTTCTTGGCAGGAGCATCTGGGCGCTGTTGTTGCCGTTCGGCATAATCATGGGTATACGTTTCGGCGTCATGACGGCGACTGAAGCAGGTGCGCTCTGCGTCTGGTACTCGCTTTTAGTGGGCATAGTGATCTATCACGAGTTTAGAATGAAAGACTTTCTTCCCGTAATGAAGGAATCGGTGCTAGGCGTCGGTACGGTGATGATACTTGTCTGCTCCGCGTCATGTCTGTCGTATTTCCTCACATATGAAGGTCTGGTGCTCCGTTTCAAGGACTGGATACTCGCGCAGGAGATGTCAAAAGCCGGTTTCCTGATCATGACTTGTTTGGTGCTTCTTGTGATAGGTATGTTCATAGAAGGCAGTCCGTCGATGATCATTCTTTCGCCTTTGCTTACACCAATTGCGGTAGCTATGGGCATAGACCCTGTACATTACGGTATTATTTTCAACTTTGCTGTAGGCATAGGAAATATGACACCGCCTTTCGGCCTCGTACTTTATCAGGTATCGGGCCTAATGGGTATACCGCTGGTACGTTTAAGCAAGAAGGTTCTTCCGTTCTGTGCTATAATGATAGGGATATTGTTCTTGTTATGCTTCATTCCCAAGGTAGTATTGTTCCTGCCTAACCTCATCTACGGATAAACGAAGAAGGACAAAGGAAAAAACAAGATGGCTGAATATTATGAGACGGCTCACAAGACGCTTGCAGTACGCATTGCTGACCGTCTGAGATCTGAGATCCTAAGCAAGAAGATAGACACAGGAACCCGCATAACCGCAAAGGAGATCGCCGATCAATGGAACACCAGCCAGGTGCCCGTGCGCGAGGCTTTCAGCATTCTTGCAGGTGAAGGTCTTCTGGAGATCAATCCGTACCGCGGAGCGATCGTAAAGACTATGAGCCAGGAGAGCATAGATGAGATTAATGATATCGTCGGCGCTATGGAAGTGCTGTTGTGTCTGCGTTGTCTCAAGATAGGCTATTCGGAAGAGCTGATTAATAATCTTGTTTCCATAAA
>JAEEGG010023139.1_pt1 | contig 12165 bp, 15 predicted proteins | sample 9134161 | NCBI WGS metagenome assembly JAEEGG01 (sample SAMN16246543, study PRJNA631951) | gut metagenome | biome: gut microbiome; feature: rumen; material: CR-attached | host: Bos | place: Iran: Karaj | collected 2018-10 | reverse complement strand
TTTTGTGGAATCCATGATCTTCGGCTATCAGTGCCTGATGCTTTCCGCGGAAAAATCCGGCATGGAGGATATGGAAGCAGACGAAGAAAATATGTCCAAGCTCGACAAATGGCTCAGCAGTCATCTGAGCAAGGGCGTCATGAGCGCGCTGACGGCGGTTGCCTCCGTGCTCGGCATTGCGCTTGCGTTTGCGCTGTTCTTCTATCTGCCCACCGTCATCACCAACCTTTTCAACAAGCTGGCAAACGGCGCGCTGCAGAATTACCGCGCGCTGATCGAGGGCGTCCTTCGCATGCTGATCTTTATCGGCTACATTGCCGCCGTCTCGCTGATGAAGGACATCCGCCGCACATTCATGTATCACGGCGCGGAGCATAAAACCATCTTCTGTTATGAGCACGGTCTTGATCTGACCGTGGAGAACGTGAAAAAGCAGTCCCGCTTTCATCCGCGCTGCGGCACCAGCTTTATGTTTGTCATTATCATCATCAGCGTTCTGATCTCGTCCGTCATCTCCGTGGCGTTTCCCGCGCTGCGCAACAGCACGCCGGTCTGGATGCTCACAAAGCTGCTGATCCTGCCGCTGGTTATGGGCTTCGGTTATGAGTTCATCAAGTATGCCGGCCGGCACGAAAACCTGTTTGTGAAGATTTTTTCCGCGCCGGGCCTCTGGATGCAGCGCCTGACGACGAAGGAGCCCGACGACGATATGATCGAGGTTGCCATTGCCGCGTTCTCGGCCGTGATCACCGACGACCCGAAGGATGACGCCATATGACGCTGGCCGCATTGCTGTGCGAGCTGACGGCAAGGCTGCAGGCGGGCGGCGTTCCCGACGCACCGTTCGAGGCAAAACAGCTGCTTTTGTCTGTGCTGGGGCTTGACGCGACAACGTTTCTGCTTCGCCTGCGCGATCCGGCAGAAGGGGAGCAGGCAGACGAAGCGTTTGCCCTCGCGGAACGCAGAATCGGCGGCGAACCGCTTCAGTATCTGCTCGGCTGCTGGAGTTTTCTGGAGGAATCGTTCTTTGTCGGCCCCGGCGTTCTGATCCCGCGGCCGGAAACGGAAGAGCTTGTTCTGATCTGCGAAAAGCTGCTGCGGCCCGTGAATGCGCCGGTCATACTCGACCTTTGCGCGGGCAGCGGCTGCATCGGCCTGTCGCTGCTGAAACGGCGCGAAGACGCGCGTCTGACTTCGGTTGAATATGACGAGGGCGCGCTTCTGTATCTTCGTAAAAACGCGGAAAACCTTGGCGTGGCGGATCGTGCGCAGATCCTTTGCGGCGACGTTCTGCGCGGCCCTTCGGCCCTCGGCGCGCTGCCGCAGGCGGATCTGATTGTTTCAAATCCACCGTATATCCGGTCGTGCGAGCTGGATTCCCTGCAGCGCGAGGTGCGCCGGGAGCCCCGGCTGGCGCTGGACGGCGGCGCAGACGGACTTCGGTTTTACCGCTGCTTTGCATCCCGCTGGGCGGACGCGATCAAGCCGGACGGCCTGTTCGCCTTCGAATGCGGCGAAGGGCAGGGGAAACAGATTTCTGCCTTATTTGAGGCGCAGGGCTTCTCTGCCGAAATTGTGAACGACTTTAACGGATTTGACCGCTTCGTGATTGCTTCGCGGGGCAGAAAGGACCTTTTATGATTTTTGACTTATTCCGGAACGGCTTTTCCATGGAGCTTGTCATCAATCTCTGTGCGCGTTTGTTTGTGCTGTTCTGTGTGCTGCCGGTTCATGAATTTGCCCACGCTTTTGTTGCAACGAAGCTCGGCGACCAGACGGCGCGTCTTTCGGGCCGGTTGACCATGAACCCGCTGGCGCATCTGGACCTTGTCGGCACGCTGATGATTCTGCTGGTCGGCTTCGGCTACGCAAAGCCCGTGCCGGTCAACCCGCGCAACTTCAAAAACCGCAAGGGCGGCATGGCGCTCACGGCCGCGGCCGGTCCGTTTGCCAATCTGCTGATGGCGTTGATCTATCTGTTTGTCTACGTGCTCGTCTATCTGAAAGTCCGGCCCGAAAGCGGGACGCTGCCGTATTATCTGATGACGTTCTGCAACATCGTTGCGCAGATCAACGTTTCGCTCGCGGTGTTCAATCTGCTGCCGGTGCCGCCGCTGGACGGTTCGCGCATTCTTGCCATCGTGCTGCCGGACAAAGCGTATTACAAAATCGCGCAGTATGAGCGCTATATTGTGCTCGGCGTGTTTGCCCTTTTGCTGTTCGGCGTGCTGGACACCCCGATTCTTGCGCTGACAAGAATCGTGCTGAAGGGGCTGCTATATCTTGTCGGCCTGCCGTTCGGAATCTCATAACACGGAGAAGCGATCATGGAAAAGATCCAATACAAGCTGGAGGTTTTTGAAGGTCCGATGGACCTGCTGCTGCACCTGATCTCCAAACACAAACTGAATATCTATGATATCCCGATTTTTGAGCTCGTCGAGCAATACACGGCCTACGTCCGCCAGATGCAGGAGGCCGACATGGACGTTGCCAGCGAGTTCATCGAGATGGCCGCGCGGCTGATTTATATCAAGACGGTGTCGCTGCTTCCCGTCTATGAAGAAGCCAAGCAGCTCAAGGAAGAGCTGACCGGCGAGCTGCTGGAATACCGCGACTGCAAGCTGATGGCGCAGAAGCTGGCGCAGCAGGCCAACGGGTTCGATTATTACTGGCGCGCGCCGATGGACCTCCCGGTCGATCACAGCTACCGGCGGATCCACGAGAGCGGAGAACTGCTCGATTCCTATATCAACGCCGTCGGACGCGGCAAGCGCAAGCTGCCGCCGCCGATCGAAGCGTTTCAGGTCATCGTTTCGAAAAAGATCGTGTCGGTCTCGTCGCGCATTGTTTCGATCTATCGCCGGCTGCTGAAAAAGAGCAGGGCGCGGTTCAGCGAGTTCTTTGAGGGCGCCACCTCGCGTTCGCAGCTCGTTGCAACGTTTCTCGCCATGCTGGAACTGATCAAAGCGAATCGCGTGGAGCTCAGCGACGACAACGAAACCGTTACGCTCAACCGCAGAAAGAGGGAAAAAGAATGAATCTGAAACAAATGCAAAGCACGCTGGAAGCCGTGCTTTTCGCCGTGGGAGAGCCCATTGAGACCCAGCGGCTCGCGCAGGCGCTGGAATGGGACGAGCTGATTCTCGACCAGCTTCTCGATCGTCTGCAGGCCAAGTATGACGAAACGGACGCCGGCGTCTGCCTTTTGCGTCTGGATCAGCGCGTGCAGCTTTGCTCGCGGCTCGAATATGCCGATGCGATCCGCAAGGTGCTGGAGGTCAAGCGCAACGCGCCGCTGTCGCAGGCCGCGTTTGAGGTGCTCGCGATCATCGCCTATAATCAGCCCGTAACGAAGTCGTTCATCGAACAGATCCGCGGCGTGGACTGCTCCGCCGTTTTGTCGAATCTGCTGCAGAAATCGCTGATCGAAGAACGAGGCAGACTGGATCTGCCCGGCCGTCCGCTGATCTACGGTACGACGCCGGATTTCCTGCGCGTCTTCTGTATTTCTTCCCTCAGCGAACTGCCGTCTTTGCCGGAACATCCGGCGCAGGATGGATCTGAGGACGACGCAAACGCGCATGAAGAAAAAAATGATGGTGAAAATCCAACAGATTTTCCGAGAACTGTTGACGAAACCTGAATTTTATTGTAACATATAAAGAGATATTTTACGTTGACGGAAAGGGGGATGATCAGGTGACAGGTTTTCAGATATTCCTTTGTGTGCTCGGCGGCATCATCCTGCTGTTCTGGATCGTTCTTTCCATACCCGTCCACGTCTCATTTTCCTACGAAGATAAGCTCTATTTAACCGTTCGATATCTATTTGTGAAGATCGGCATTCTTCCGCTTCAGGAAAAGGAGAAAAAGCCGAAGAAAGAGAAAAAGCCCAAAAAGGAAAAGCCGAAGAAAGAAGAAGAGACGCCCAAAGAGGAAGCCCCGAAGCAAAAGAAGCCGAACCCCATCCTCGATATGGTCAAGGCGAACGGCTTCGACGGCATGGTGGATGTGATCCGTTCTCTCGGTCAGGTCTTCTCGCTGTACGGCGGCAAGCTGCTCAAAAGCGTCGTGTTCGACGAGATCGACATCTACATGGTCGTCGGCAAGGGCGACGCCGCGGAGACGGCGATCTCTTACGGCAAAATGTGTCAGAAGGTCTATCCGTTGGTCGGCTTTCTTTGTTCGAACAACGTGGTACATAAATATGACGTTTCGGTGGAGCCCGATTTCCTCGCGAACAAAAGCCAGGGTGAAATCTTTATCGATTTCCATCTGGTGATCCGCAAGGTCATCAACGCGACAGTCGGCATGGCGGTGCGTCTGGTGTTCAAGGTGCTTTTGAAGTTCATCAAAGGCGCGAAGAAAAAGAAACCCAACGACGCAGTTCCACAGCTTAAAAAAGCCGAAACGGCAGTTCAATCAGCAGAATGAAAGAAAGGATGATAGATATGTCAGAAAAATCAGCAGGCGCGATCCTCAGCGCAACCATCGAAAAGATCCGTGATCTCGTCGATACCAGCACGATCATCGGCGAACCGATCAACGCGGACGGCGGCGTGACGATCATTCCGGTTTCGAAGGTCACCTACGGCTTTGCTTCCGGCGGCGCGGACTTCCCGTCGAAGGACCCGAAAGAGCTGTTCGGCGGCGGCGGCGGCGCGGGCGTGACGATCACCCCGGTCGCGTTCCTGATTATCAGTGACGGCGAAGTGACGCTCAAACATATCACTGCCTACGACAACGCCGCGGAACGCGTGGTCAATCTTGTACCCGAAATGTTCGATAAGGTGACGAGCTTTGTCAACAAGTCGAAGAAGGATACCGCGAAGAAAGAATTGCCGGAAGACGCGCAGTAACAACGAAAAAGAGACAACCGCCTGCTTTCGCAGGTGGTTGCCTTGCTATGTTTTTAGGAGAATCCCATGGCAGATAATATGGTTCGACTGCAAAAGTATTTGTCAGATTGCGGCGTTGCCTCGCGGCGCAAGAGCGAAGAACTGATCGAACAGGGGAAGGTCCGCGTTAACGGAAAGGTCGCGTCGATCGGCGAAAAGATCGATCCGAAGCATGACACGATCACCGTTTCCGGCAAAAAGATCGTGCGCCAGAAAACGCACACCTATATCATGCTGCATAAACCCCGCGGTTTTATCACGACGATGAGCGATGAGATGGACCGAAAATGCGTGGCGCAGTTGATACAGGACGTCCCAGCCCGTGTCTATCCCGTCGGAAGGCTCGACCGCGATTCCGAAGGCTTGCTGCTGTTTACCAACGACGGCGCGTTTGCCAACGCGATGACGCATCCGTCGAAGTATGTGCCGAAGACCTACCGCGTTACGGTGCGCCCGTCGATCACGCAGGAACAGCTGACCGCATTGACGCAGGGCGTGATCAGCGACGACGGCGGGACCGCGCCCGCTGAGGTGCGCGTTATCACAAAAGAAGAGAAGCGCGTCGTGCTCGAGATCATCCTATATGAAGGCCGCAACCGGCAGATCCGTAAGATGTGCGAAGCGCTCGGGCTTGAAGTCGCGCGGCTAAGGCGCACGGCGATCGGTTCGGTGAAGCTCGGCATGCTCAAGCAGGGCGACTGGCGCGAACTGACCGAGGAGGAAGTGCGCAAGCTGCAGCTGGCAGCGGGTATGATCCGCGACAAGAAAACGAGAAACCGGTGATATCATGTTATTCTTTGAACCGACGATTCTGAATACAGCGGACTGCACCGCCCGATTTACAGCGAAAGACGGGGAGACCGTCTTCGGCAGCTGCGATCTGCTTTTGCATGACAATGTGGCGGAGATTATCTCCTGCGACTGCAAAGACAGCAATCCGGAGATCACGGAAGGATTGTTCCGCGCGGCGCTCAATTTCGCGGTGAACCGCGGCTGTTATATCGCCGTCTGTTCGGCTGAGGGCACGGACGATGTGCGCGATTTGCTCGGCTTTCTGGAACAGAACGGACGCTGGCAGAATGATATCCCGACACTGCTCACCGGTCATTGTCATAAGAATTGACAAACAGGAAAAAATGAGTATAATCTTTTTAATATCCATACATAACCCGGAGGATATAAAATGATCAGAAGTATGACAGGCTTCGGCCGTGCGCAGGATGTCATCGACGGGATGAGCATCAGCGTGGAGCTGAAAAGCGTCAACCACCGTTATTTTGAATTCAGCGCGCGGACGCCGCGCACCTACGGCTTTCTGGATGAAAAGCTGAAGCACTACTTTCAGCAGTACATTTCCCGCGGTAAGACGGAATGCTATGTTTCCATCGAGACGCTCGACACGCAGGACTGCACGGTCGAGATCAACCATTCCCTCGCCGGCGGTTATATCAAAGCCTTTGCGGAGCTCAGTGAGCGTTATCAGCTTGAAAACGATATGACCGTTGCTTCTTTTGCGCGGTATTACGATATCTTCTCGATCCGCAAGGAGGAAGCCGATGAGGAACGCGTTTGGAGCGCCGTACAAAGCGTTGCCGATAAAGCGCTGCAATCCTTCCTTTCGATGCGTGAGCGCGAGGGTGAAAAGCTCAGAGCGGACATTCTTTCCCGCTGCGATCTGATTTTGGAACACGTGGCGTTTATCGAAGCGCGCTCACCTGAGACGGTACGTGAATATAACGACAAGCTGCTCGAACGAATGAAGACCGTCCTCGAAGACGTCCACGTTGACGAACAGCGGCTGCTGACTGAAGCGGCGATCTACGCCGATAAGATCGCGGTCGCAGAAGAGACCGTCCGGCTGCGCAGCCACATCGATCAGATGCGTGCCTTCATGGACGCAAAGCAGGCGATCGGCCGCAAAATGGATTTCCTTGTGCAGGAATTCAACCGGGAAGCGAACACGATCGGCTCCAAAGCGCAGGACGTCGCGATCGCGAAGCATGTGATCGAGATCAAAGCCGAGATCGAAAAGATCCGCGAGCAAGTGCAGAACGTCGAATGATGCGGAGGCTGTCGATATGAAACTGGTCAATATCGGATTTGGAAACATGATCAACGCGTCGCGCCTTGTCGCCGTTGTCAGCCCGGATTCCGCCCCTGTCAAACGCTTGATTCAGGAGAGTCGTGACCGCGGGATGCTGATCAATGCAACGCAGGGCAGACGTACCCGCGCCGTGATCATCATGGACAGCGATCATGTGATCTTATCCTATCTGCAATCGGAAACCGTTGCGAACCGCCTCGGTGCAGAAACTGTGATCGCCGGCTGGGAGGAGGATGCCGATGCGTAAAGAAGGGTTATTGATCGTCCTTTCGGGGCCGTCCGGCTGCGGAAAAGACACCATCATCTCCCAGGTGCTGAACCACCTCGGCGACGACGGTTTCCTTTCCGTGTCGATGACGACGCGTCCCCGACGCGGGACCGAGATCGACGGCGTAGATTACTACTTTGTCACGCCAGAGCAGTTCCGCGAAAACGTGGAAAACGATCTGATGCTGGAATACGCCCAATACGGCGCGAACTTTTACGGCACGCCGGTCGGTCCCGTCAAGCATCTGCTCGCGCAGGGTAAGATCGTCATTCTGAATATCGAGGTACAGGGCGGCAAAAACGTCCGCCGCCTGATGCCGGACGCGATCGAGATCTTCGTCGCACCGCCTTCGCTGCAGGAGTTGGAACGCAGACTGATCAACCGCGGCACGGAATCGCGCGACGCGATCGACCGCCGACTGCTGATCGCGCAGGCGGAACTGCGCTGTGCCGCTGATTATGACTATATCGTCATCAATGATGTGCTGGAGGACGCTGTAGAGGATGTGCTTGCTATCATCCGCGCTTCCGGCTTGAAACAAGAACACGCAATGCATAGAATAAGTGAGGTAATGAATCATGCTGAATCCTGATTTGAGAGATCTGCTCAAGAACAACGTCAGCCGGTATTCGCTGGTGTCCGCCGTTGCGAAGCGTGCGCGCTTTATTACGGAAGACCCTGAGCTGAGCGAAAAATGCGGCACAGAAAAACCGGTGACCTACGCGCTGGACGAATTCTTCGCCGGCGATTTGAAGATTCGCGAACCGGAAGAGATCCGCGATATCTGAACAAAGATTGAATTGTAAGGTGTGAAATGATATGGAACAGAGCCTGGCCCTTGTTGCGGTAGAGCGTGTTGCATATCATTTTGACATTTTATACGGCTATACTGTGCCCAACACGCTCGATGGCGCAGTGCAGCCGGGTATGCGCGTACTCGTTCCGCTCGGCGGCGGCAAACGGCAGGGCGTCGTTTTTGAACTCTGTTCGCCGCAACAGGACCGCGCCTATAAGCCGATTCTTGCCGTGCTCGATAAAGAGCCGATTTTTACGGAAGAGATGCTTTTGCTTGCGCGCTTTTTGAAGGACCGCACGTTCTGCACCTTCTTTGAAGCCGCACGCGCTCAGCTGCCGACCGGATTCCATCTGAAAACGACGGCGACCTATCTGGCGCTGCAGACGGACAAGAACCACCGTTTGAGCGCGGAGGAAAAGATCGTTTACGCGTTTCTGCTCGACCGTGCGCAATATCTTTCAAAGAAAGAGATCCTTTCTGCCTGCGAGTTGCCGGAAAGCAGCGACGCGGTGGAAAAGCTGCTTTCGAAGGGTCTGCTGCAGCGCGGTATCGCTTCTTCAAAGGGGCTTGGCAATCTGAATATCCGCTCAGCGCGGCTTTGTGATACAATCGTGTCTGCAGAAGATCTGCCCGATGATCTGACGGAAAAACAGCGTCATGTTGCCGAAGTATTATTGGACGTCGGTGCCGCAAGCGTCAAAGAGCTTTGCTATTTTACCGGCGTGACGAATGTCGTGATCACGAACCTTGTCAAGCGCGGTATTGTGGAACTGTACGACGCAGATGTGTACCGCACGCCGAAATCGCTGACCGTGAATCTGCGCGCTTCTGCTGAGATCGAACTGACTGATGAACAGAAACGGGCGTATGACGGCTTGTTGTCGTGTTACCGTTCGGGCGGCGGTGTTTCGTTGCTTTACGGAATCACCGGCAGCGGCAAAACGAGTGTGTTCCTGCGTCTGATCGATGAGGTGCTGCGTGACGGAAAACAGGTCATCGTCATGGTGCCTGAAATCGCTCTGACGCCGCAGATGATGGCGATCTTCAAAGGGCGTTACGGCGACAGTGTCGCGATCTTTCATTCCGCGCTTTCCGCGGGTGAACGAAAAGACGAATACCGCCGTGTCCAGGACGGGCTCGTACAGATCGCCGTCGGCACGCGGTCCGCGGTTTTCGCGCCGTTCCGGAATCTCGGCCTGATCGTCATGGACGAAGAGCAGGAGCATACTTATAAATCCGAATCCTCGCCGCGTTACCATGCCCGTGACGTTGCAAAATGGCGCGCCAAGCGCCACGGCGCGCTGCTGCTTTTATCATCTGCCACTCCGAGCCTTGAAAGTTATGCAAAGGCAAAAAACGGCGTATATCACCTTGAAACGCTTTCCGAGCGGTACGGCGAAGCAGTCTTGCCACAAGTAACTGTGATTGATATGAAACGCGAACGGCAGCGCGGCAATAAACATACCATCTCACTCGAGTTGGAGCGTTTGCTTCGTGAGAATCTGGAAAATGGCAAACAATCCATTTTGCTGATGAACCGACGCGGCTACAACACCTTCGTTGCCTGCGACAATTGCGGCGAAGTGATCAGCTGTCCGTCGTGTTCGATCTCCCTGACCTATCACGCAGCAAACGGGCGGCTGATGTGCCACTATTGCGGGTATTCCCAGCCGTTCACCTCTGTGTGTGAGCATTGCGGCAAGCCGAACCTTCGCTACGCCGGCACAGGGACACAGAAGATCGAAGAGGATCTCGGACGGATGTTTCCTGAGGCGCGTGTTTTGCGCCTTGACGCCGACTCGACCATGACGCGGCAGTCGTTCGAAAAAAGCATGCTCGCGTTCGGCAACGGCGAATACGATATCATGCTCGGCACGCAGATGGTCGCGAAGGGGCTCAACTTTGAGAACGTTACGCTTGTCGGCGTACTCAACGCGGACCTGTCACTGTATAATGACGATTACCGCAGCGAGGAACGGACCTTTGACCTGCTGACGCAGGTTGTCGGCCGCGCCGGGCGCGGCGGAGAAAAAGGCCGCGCCGTGATCCAGACGCTGAACCCCGAAAATGGTGTGATTCAGCTGTCACAGTCGCAGGATTACGATGCGTTCTTTAAAAACGAGATCACGATCCGAAAGGCAATGACCTATCCGCCGTACTGCGATCTTTGTACACTCAGCTGTATTTGTGAAGACGAAGCCCGTGCGCTGCAAAGCGCGCAGCAGCTGCTGTCTGAACTGAAAAGCACAGTGCAAACTGAGTATTCGTCGCTGCGGCTGATCGTATTGCCGGTCATGCCGCCGCGTATCGCAAAAATGAATCAGAAATACCGCTACCGCATCATCATCAAATGCAAAAATACCAAAGAGTTCCGCGCGATGATATCTTCTCTGCTCATTCGTTTCCAGACGATGCCGCAGTACCGCGACGTGACTTTTGTTGCGGATATCAATCCCGAAACTTTAATTTGATTAAATGGAGTAATACTATCATGGCACTCAGAATCATTCGAACCGAAGAAGATCCCATTCTGCGCAAGTGCAGCCGCCCCGTCACGAAATTTGACGAGAAGCTCGGACAGATCCTTGACGATATGAAAGAGACGATGGCGAAGGCGAACGGCGCCGGACTTGCCGCCGTGCAGGTCGGTATGCTGCGCCGCATCATCGTTGTTGACGCCGGCGACGGTGTTGTCGAGCTCGTCAATCCCGAAATCATCGAGGCGGACGGCGAACAGGAAGGGGAGGAAGGCTGTCTTTCTTTGCCGAACAAGTGGGCGATCGTCAAACGGCCGAACCATGTCAAGGTCCGTGCCCAGACGAGAACCGGCGCATGGCGCATCTTCGAGGGCGAAGGGCTGAAAGCGCGCGCGTTCTGCCATGAGATCGACCATCTGGACGGGCGTCTGTTCATCGACCGGATGGAAAAGATGCTGACGGAGGACGAAGTGCGCCGTTTGCAGAACGAACGCATGAATCGAACGGAGGCGGACGTATGAGAATCGCATTCATGGGAACGCCTGACTTTTCCGTTCCCTGCCTGCGTGCGCTGATTGAGAGCAAACACGACGTTGTGGGCGTGTTCTGTCAGCCGGATAAACCGGTCGGCAGGAAGCAGATCCTGACGCCGCCGCCCGTAAAGGAACTGGCGGTACAATACGATATTCCCGTATTGCAGCCGGCAACGCTGCGCAATGGCGCGGGTCTTGCGCTGCTGCAGGAACTTCGGCCCGACCTCGTGATCGTCGTCGCGTACGGTAAGATTTTGCCGCAGGACTTTCTTGATTATCCGAAGTTCGGCTGTGTCAATGTGCACGCGTCCTTATTGCCGAAATACCGCGGCGCTTCGCCGATTCACTGGGCAATACTCAACGGCGACACCGAGACCGGCGTGACGACGATGCAGATGGACGCCGGGATGGACACCGGCGATATCCTCCGCGTGGAAAAACTGCCGATTGATATTGACGATACTGCGGAAGATTTGTTTGAAAAGCTTTCCGAGCTCGGGGCGAAAACGATGCTCGCCACGATCGAAGATATCGAAAGCGGCAATGCGCATCCGGTCCCGCAGGATCACAGCAAGGCGACGACCGTCGGTCTGCTGACGAAAGAGCTCGGTAACGTCGACTGGACAAAGCCGGCGCTGCAGATCCATAATCAGATTCGCGGTCTTTACAGCTGGCCGGGCGCATATACCTTTTTGGACGGCACGATGCTGAAGCTGCACAAAGCGTCCCTGACGACTGAGAAAAGCGGCAAAGCGCCCGGAACGGTCGTGCAGGCGATAGACAGGCTTCTTGTCTGCTGCGGCGACGGCCTTTGTGTTGATTTGCAAGAGATTCAGCTTGTCGGTAAAAAGCGGATGGCTGCCGCGGATTTCCTGCGCGGTCACGCCATACCTGTCGGGACAGTCCTGACGGGAGGTGAAAAGGAGGTAAACTGATGATCTGGTACGATTATTACTATTTCATTCTCGTCATTCCAGCGCTGCTTGTCTCCCTGTGGGCGCAGGCACGTGTTAAAAGTACGTATTCCAAAATGTCACGTGTGATGAACTCGCGCGGACTGACCGGCGCGCAGGCGGCTGGCGAAGT
>JAEEGG010023137.1_pt1 | contig 12165 bp, 12 predicted proteins | sample 9134161 | NCBI WGS metagenome assembly JAEEGG01 (sample SAMN16246543, study PRJNA631951) | gut metagenome | biome: gut microbiome; feature: rumen; material: CR-attached | host: Bos | place: Iran: Karaj | collected 2018-10 | reverse complement strand
TGCCGTGTTTCTTGGTTTTTACGATTTGGCCAAGAAAAAGTCGGTGCAGGATAATGCTGTACGTCCGGTCCTTTGCCTGTGCAGCGCCTTCTATGCCCTCTTTATGCTCCCGGTTCTGTTCCTGGGGCACTGTGAACCCTTGTCGTTCCACGACCACCTGTTGCTGATGGCGAAGGCTGTCATCGTGGGGCTCAGCTGGCTGTTTACCTACAACGCCATCGCGCACATGCCGCTCAGTATCTCGACTACGATTCGCGCGCTCGCCCCGCTCTTTACCATCATGATTGCGGTTGGGTTCATGGGGGAACGCCCTTTCCCGCTCCAGTGGGTGGGGATTGCCGTCTGCGTGTGCTCGTACATCGGCCTTAGCCTTGCGGGCCGCAAGGAGATGGGGCACTTTTTCAGCAACGGCTGGGTGATTTCGATGCTCCTGGGCACGATTCTTGCTAGCTGCAGTGGCATTTATGACAAATTCATATTGCAGCGCATGAACTTTGAACCCCTGACGGTGCAGGTGTGGTTCAGCATATATATGCTCGCGGTGCAATTCATCACGACTGCGTTCACGTGGTTCCCGACCCGCAAAAAGACTACGCCGTTTAAGTTCCGGTGGAGTTTCCTTGCTGTGGCGGCGCTCCTGATTATCGCGGACCGTTGCTATTTCCTTGCTGTCGGGAATCCCGATGCGCTAATTTCCATCATCACGGTGCTCCGGCGCTCGAGCGTGTTCATCAGCTTTATTGCGGGTATCCTGATTTTCCGCGAGCGCAAGAGCAAGCTCAAGTTTTTGGCCCTGCTCGGGATAGTCGCGGGTCTCTGCCTTATATCGCTCGGCAAGGGCTAGGGGCGTTCCCGCGCGACCTTGCCGGAATTTTTTACTATAATGCAGGGTATGAAGAAGATCGGCATCACGGGTTCTATCGGTTCGGGCAAGTCCTTTGTGGGCTCGCTCCTGCGGAACCGTGGGCACATGGTGCTCGATGCCGACCGGCAGGTACATGAACTGTACCGCGTTAGCGAACCCCTGCGGGCCTCCATTGCGCAGGCGTTTGGCGCAGAGAGCCTTACCGAAGACGGGGTTGACCGCAAGTACCTTGCCCGCCTGATATTTAACGACGATAGCGCTCGCGAGCGGCTCGAGAACCTGGTTTACCCTTACCTGACCAAGTCCGTGGCGGATTTCCTGATGAGCGATTTGCCTGGGTTCCCGAATGTCAAGTTCGTGGAGGCAGCCCTCTTTTCGCGTACGCCCGAGATAGTCGCGATGCTCGATGAAATCTGGATTGTGAAGGCGCCCGAGGATGTGCGCCTGTGCAGGCTTATCGCCCGCGGGCTTAGCGAGGAGGATGCGCGACTCCGCATACAGAACCAGCGTGGGGTATGCGACGAATCGCTTTTCCCGGGCAAGTGCGTGCGCGTGCTAGAAAATGCGGAAGGCAAGCCCGCCATCGAAAAACAGCTGGATAATTATTTGTTATGAGACAAGCCTCGTTGCGTGGGCACCTTCGGTGCTGAAAATGAAAAAAGCGGTCCTTGCGGGCCGCTTTTTTTTGTGTGTGGATGTTATGAAACTTACTTGAGGTTCCTGCCGCGCAGGTTGAAGTAGCGGATGCTGCCGTCGCGGAGGGTCTTTTCGACCTGGACTACGCCGTTCTTGAACACGAGACGGCTACCTTCGGCCTGCTTCTTGAAATTCGTTTTTGCCAGGGGGATTCTGTCGATATCGTAGGCTTGGGGAGTATCCGACCCGACTTCATACACCTTACCCGTAGCGGTGATTGCCTGGAGCGAACCGACAAGGTAGGCAAAAGGTGCGTTCCAGTTGATGGCAACCTCGTTCGTGGCGTAGCTGCAGGAGTTGTCGTAGTAGGACTTTGCCGGAGCGTCGGCATCGATAAACTCCTTGGCGCAGTCATCGGCGGAGGAGTTCGGGCCACCGACGAGCATTCCCGGCACGGGAGCCACGACGGTATCGCCTTCGCTCGGGCGGTGGTGCGGGTTCATGATCTGGTTCACGCCCCAGCCGGTGAGGTAGGAAAGGTCTAGTGGGTTACGACCAAGGAGGTAGTCAAGGATACCCTGTGCCGCATCGAGGTACTTCTTTTCCTTGGTGAGGATGTAGGCGTGGATAAGGACCATGCCCTTGTTCGCGACAACGCTGTTGGATCCCCAGTAGAAGTCGTCGTTGTTGATGGCGAGACCATAGCCATTGTTCACCTGGTCAATATAACTGTCGGCGAGGGTGAAGATAAGAGCCTTTGCGGAGTCAATGTCTTCTTCTTCAAAGATTTTCGGGTTTGTTGCAATGGTGAATGCGGCGAGGGCATATACAGTCTGCCAACCCTGTAGCTTGTGACGCTGCTTGTAAATAGGGTACTTGTGCATGTCCTCGAGGATTTCCTTGTTTCCCGTGATGCGGTAGAGTTCTGCGTTACCCCACAGTTTTTCGTCAACGGCGTTACCATCGGTGTAGCTTCCTGTACCCACATCGTATGGCTGGGAGAAATATGCGTACGGATTGTTTACGCCCCACCAGCGTGCCTTGCCTGCGGCCTTTGCGCATTTTTCTGCAAATTCGGCGTCAAACGGCTTGTAAATATCGGCTGCGAGTGCGGTCACACCAATAAAATCCCAGGTGGCAGTGATGCTCTTGCCGATGGCGTAGCGCTGCTTGGTTGCCTTTTCGGGGAGTACCATGCCGGCGAACTTCTTGGTGGTGAGCTTGTGGAACACTCCACCGTCATCGTCCTGCATGGTGAGCATCCATTCGATGTTCCAGCGGATTTCGTCAAGCAGGTCGGGCACGTTGTTCTTGCTTTCGGGAATGTTCAGGTTAAGCGTGTCGAAATAGGCCTTGTTCTGCTGGTAAAGCTGCAGCAGGGTGTAGGTGGAAATGCCAGAATTGACAATGTACTTGCCGTAGTCGCCGGCGTCGTACCAGCCCTTTGCGCCGTTGAATGTGGCGGTGAGGTCTTCCTTGCCGGTAGAGGCGTGGTACATGACTGCCGTATCCGGGTGGCCCATGGCGCGGGCGTACTTGCCTGCGTATTCCTCTTCGAGCGCAGTGGAGGAGCGCTGGAAGTAGAAGAACTTGATGGAGCCCTTCGTTACGCTTTCAAGGGCGTTGTCCGCAATGATGATGGGGTGGCCCACGGCCTCGTCGCCCACGTATGCCTGGTAGGTGCCGGGAGTCTTGAGTTCGGAAAAGTCCACGAGCGAGGCTTTCTCGTTGGCGGGCTGCCACATGGAGGCTTCCGGGGCCGTTACGGTGAGGGCCGCCTGGCCATCCTTATCCTTGAATACGACATCCTTGCCTGCGGCATCGATAACGGCAATCTGCTTGAGACCATTGGTCATGAAGCCGACCTGGTTCTGGTATGCCGTTGCGGCAAAAATCGCAGGTGCCGCGACAGCCGAGATGAGGAGAATCTTTTTCATGTTCATAGGAACCTTCCCTTTGTTTTGCTATCAAATCTAAATCGCGAAACGCCTGTGGGGTATATGTGGCGGATACAAAAGTGTTTTCTCTTGAAAACAAGGCCCTTTTTTGTTTACGGGCGTGTCCGATAAAGTCCAAAAATTACAATGGTTTACCGGAAATGCCCTTATTTTGCCTGTAAAAGATGTATATTATCCCATAGGCAAAAAGAGGCGGAATATGTAGGACCGCCAAATAGAAATGCTAAAATAGAAAGGAAAGTAAACATGGCTGCAGAAACGAAGATTCTTGAACGTGCCGAAATGTACTTGCGCAAGCTCTCGTGCGGGGTGAACCCCCTGACCGAGGAAACCCTGCCCGAAGGCGATACTTGCCGGCAGGAACGTATCAGTAAGTGTTTTCTGTACGTTGCCGATTACCTGCAGCAGATAGTTTGTCCTAAACCGAAGGCCGCGAAGGCCGAAAAGCAGGAAAAGCCCAAGCGCAAGCGTGAATTTGCGAACCAGGAACTCGCCCTTTCGGAAGAGGCTATCGCGAAGTTTGAATTCTCCGAGGAACCGCTCTCGCTCTCGGCCATCGTGCGCCGGGTGAACGCGCTCATTCCCGAGGGTAGCGGCATGATCCCCCTCATGTATGCCGACGTAGCCGAGGTGCTTACCCAGGAAGGCTACCTCCAGAAGCAGGAGGGCGCTGCCGGCAAGGAGACCAACCTGCCGACCCCGCAGGGCGAGGAGAAGGGCTTTTCGCGCGTGGAAGAAGATATCCGCGGACATTTCTCGATTTTCACCAAGTGCAATACGGATGCACAGAAGTTCGTGATTGAAAACATCCAGAAGGCGGTGGCGCAGGCGAATGCACGCCTGGCTAGGCGCAATGCGGAACGTGCTGCCCGCGAGGCATCGGGTTCCGCGAATGTCGCTGATGCTTCGGGAACTGCTGCGCGCGTGGGTAAGGAAAAGTTCCACCTCACGGAAGCGCAAATCGGGAGTTTCGCCGTCGATGAATCGCCCCTGCCGGTCAGCGAGATTGCGCGTCGCCTGAATGCGCTGCTCCCCGAGGGTTCGAACATCGAACAACTGTACTTCAAGAAGATTCGCGACTGGTTCGTTGCTCAGGGCATGCTCGAGGAACGCAAGAGTGTCGTGGGGAAGGTTTCCTTCTCGCCCACGGAACAGGGTATTGCCGCCGGGATTCTCGTGGACAAGCGCATTGGCAAGAACGGCGAGGAATACGAGGCCGTGCTCTATAATGCGGCCGCCCAGAAGCTCGTGCTTGACCACGTGAACGAACTGGCTTAATTTTCTTTCACAGTGAAAAACGCATGAACATTCTCAAGAAGTCCTTAATTGCGGTAGCCTTGTGCGGTGCCGCCCTGTGCAGTTTTGCCGCCGATGTCAAGCCCTATGTGGATGCCGAGGCACTCCCGGACGCACTGAATTATTATCCAGCACCCCCTGACACCTCATCGCCGCAGTTCATGTACGACATTTCTCAGTACGAGTGGGGCAAGAAGATGCGCCAGGATTCTGCGCGTGCGGCACAGGCTGTGGCCCAGGCGGCGGAAAGTATCGAGGAAATGGCCGCAATGTTCAGCGAGCCCTTCGGCATGGAAATCTCTGCGCAGAAGACTCCTGCCATCATGAACTTGCTCGAACGCGGAGTCCAGACCCTTAGAAAAACGGGAAGCAAGGCCAAAAGGCATTACAATAGACGTCGCCCTTACGATCGTTTTAATGAACCGACGCTTATCCCTGCCGACGAAGAAAGGCTGAAAACGAATGGTTCTTTCCCGTCGGGACATACCTTACGCGCCTGGTCGATGGCTTTACTGCTGATTGAAGTGAACCCGGCTGCACAGGATGCCCTGCTGAAATACGCCTACGAATGGGGCCAGAGCCGCGTAATTGCTGGGTATCATTGGCAAAGCGACGTGGATGCATCGAAGGTAATTGCTTCAAGCGCCTATCCGAGCCTGCATACAAACGAGACCTTCATGGCCGACATGCGCAAGGCCCAGGCGGAATTCAAGAAACTAAAGGCTGCTGCAGGGAAGACCTCTGCTGCGAAGGTCGGGAAGAAGTAAACACGCTGCAGTTCCAGTAAGAATTGAAAAAAAACGCAGGCTCGATGAGTCTGCGTTTTAATTTTACCGTATGTCACCCTGGAGGAAGCCCGCAGGGCGACGATAGGGTCTATTAGCGAACGACCTTGCGGTCATCAGCGGTCATTTCGAGGAACTGGGCGACCGTCATTTGACCCTTGTCGCCTTCCTTTCTCTTGTTGACTGCGATAACGCCTTCAGCCTGTTCCTTTTCGCCTACAATAATCTTGTACGGCACCTTCTGGAGTTCGCACTGGCGGATCTTGTAGCCGAGCTTTTCGTTGGATTCGTCGACTTCCACGCGGACGCCGGCGTTCACGAGTTCCTTCTCGACCTGCTTTGCGTAGTCAACGAACTTCTCGGAAATCGGGAGCACGCGGGCCTGCACCGGAGCGAGCCACAGCGGGAAATCGCCCATGAATTCTTCAATCAAAATGCCGAGGAAGCGTTCGATGGAACCCACGGCCGCGCGGTGCAACATCACCGGAATGTGCTTCTGGTTGTCCTTGCCGACATACTCGGCACCAAGGCGCTGCGGGAGATTGAAGTCAACCTGAATCGTACCGCACTGCCAGTCACGACCGAGGCTGTCCTTCAGCGTGAATTCGAGCTTCGGGCCGTAGAAGGCGCCTTCACCCGGGTTCAGGATGTAGTCGAGGCCGGCAAGCTTCGTTGCTTCGGCGAGGGCGGCTTCAGCCTTGTCCCAAATTTCGTCAGAACCCACGCGCTTTTCCGGGCGGGTGGAGAACTTCACCACGATATCGTCGAAACCGAAGTCGTGGTAGATTTCCTTCACGAGGGCGCAGAAGTCGGCCACTTCGCTTGCAATCTGGTCTTCGGTACAGAAGATGTGGGCGTCGTCCTGCACGAAGCCGCGCACGCGCATCAGGCCGTGCATCGTACCGGCAGGTTCGTAGCGGTGGCACTTACCGAATTCGGCAAGGCGCATCGGAAGGTCGCGCCAGCTGCGCAGCCCAGTGTTGAAAATCTGGATGTGGCAGGGGCAGTTCATCGGCTTTACGGCCATTTCCACGTCGCCCGCCAGCGTCTTGAACATGTTCTCGTTGTACTTGTCGGCGTGGCCGGACTTGATCCACAAAGTCTTGTTCACGATTTGGATGCAAGCATCCCAGCTCTTCGGCCCGGCAATACCCACGCAAGCGTGGTCGCTGCTCTCGCCTTGCATCGCTGTCCGGCGTGATGACTTCAAGGTAGCCGCGATATCTGCTGCTTGTTATGGGCGTTTCCCACTGGCGTGGGTCGGGCTATATTGCAAGGTCACCCGTGCGCACCTACGGCACGCCCGCGCGGCTCTTGCAACAGCGCCACAGCGCCGCCCCAAGGGGTCACTATCCCTAACGCGAACGCAGGAAAGAACAAATTGTCTCGATTTGTCATTTTACTGACATTTATTTTATGTATTTTTAGATTATGATTACAGCAAAACCATTCATCAAGTGGGTTGGCGGCAAGACGCAACTCTTGGACGAAATTCGCAAGTTATATCCAGCTCAAACAGAGAAGTATTGCGAGCCATTTGTAGGAGGAGGCGCCGTCCTTTTTGATGTCCTTTCTCGTTTGGGACCAAAAGAGGTTCTCATCAACGATATCAATGGTGAACTCATAAACACTTATTGTCAGATAAAGACGAATTGTGGTGATTTGATAGATGTTCATGCAGACCTGCAAGAAAGGTATTGGAATTCATCTCATGAAGAAAATAAAAGCCTTTTTCTTGAAAAAAGGGAACGTTTCAATTCGCTAAAGGTGAATGGCAACAAAAAAGATAATCTTGAAAAAGCAGTTCTTTTCATTTTCTTGAACAAAACCTGTTTCAATGGACTTTTCCGAGTAAACTCAAAAGGCTTATTTAATGTACCTTTTAACAATGCAAAGAAACCACTTCTTTGCGATGTTGAAAATTTGAAAGTTTGCTCAGAACTGTTACAAAATGTAAAGATGTCTGTTGGCAACTACGCCCAATGCAAGAATTTCATTGACTCAAAAACATTTGTTTATATTGATCCTCCATATCGCCCTCTTACTGAGACCGCAGCGTTTACATCATATAACGAAAACGGCTTTGGAGATAAAGAACAAATTGAACTTGCTCAATTCATTGAAGAAATCTCTGAAAGAAGAGCGATCGTTGTTACGAGTAATTCTGATCCAAAGAATGTTTGTGAAAATGATAATTTCTTTGACCGATTATACAAGAAATTTTCAATCAGACGAGTTTCCGCCTCAAGAATGATTAACTCTAATGCGAAAAAGCGTGGAGCAATAAATGAACTTTTGATAAGTAATGTCGCATCAACTTTTTAGGATGTTCTATGGCAAAAAGAAATTTTATTGATTGGTTCAGAACCTTTAGACCTAGCATAGCGACATTCTCTTATTACGCTGATTTTCCCAAAATATTTAGCAATGTTGATGCTATAAAAATTGAACTAAACATTTTAAATTCACTAATAGGTTCTAGGAATATTAAGCAAGAATTTGAATCAATTCTTGCGAAGTATCCGAATGTTGTAAAGTGTATTCCAGTTTTGTTGGCTGTTAGAAGTACCCAAATATCTATAAGCGATGAGAATGGAATGTTTGTATATGTTTTTGATGGGATGATGCACGACATTTCCATTTATTCAAAATTTATGGATAAGTCAGGTTTGTTTGACCTTATGCAGAATCATCTGATAAGCAATCTTGTAGATTATGTGACGGGCGTAGAAACGGGGCTTGATTCAAATGGGCGGAAAAATCGAGGCGGTCATTTGATGGAGGATTTAGTAGAATTATACATCCGAAAAGCGGGCTTCGTAAAGGAGAAAAATTATTTCAAAGAAATGTATATTTCGGATGTTGCAAAAAGGTGGAACATCGACCTTTCCGCTATTTCAAACCAAGGTAAAATGGAAAAACGTTTTGATTATGTTATCAAAACGGAAAAGAAAATTTATGCTATTGAAACAAATTTCTATGGTAGTGGCGGCTCAAAACTGAATGAAACGGCGAGGAGCTACAAAACCATTGCAATTGAAGCAAAAACAATTCCTCATTTTGAATTTGTATGGTTTACAGATGGCTTCGGTTGGGCGTCTGCAAAAAACAACCTTGAAGAGACTTTTGATGTTCTGGAGCATATTTATTGTATCCAAGATATGGAAGCGGGAATAATGTCAAAAATTTTTGAATAATTTTATATTATATGGCTACAAAAAAGTTCAAATACAACGTGAATTCTGTACCACTAAAAATTACAAATGCAGAACAGACAAAATTTTGTGCAGAACTCATGAAAATACCTTATTTGTTATACGAAGTAGAAAATACAGAATGTGGAGAAAAAATTTTAATTAATAAGCCGGGAGGGAAGAGGGATAAATGGGGGCGTTTACAAAGAAACGACTTTATGGTTTTTTCGTATAATCCCAGCAATGAAGAATTACAATTACTTTCTCATGACGAAATTTTAGAGGATTTAAAACGAAAGAATCAGATCAATCCATTAGAAACAAAAAAAATAATATATGGATTATTCAATGTGTGCAATGGTGAAGAACCCGATATAGTAATATCAAAACGTAATTTGATTGATATTGACGGCATCCCTACAGAAAAATTGTTAAAAGTATATAAGTGGATTTGGGGGCAAGAAGACTGTAATTACCCCAAAGCCGAAGGCCGCTGGCGTTCCATGAATGCAATTCTTAGAGAATTTAATTTAAATGGTGACGATGCTTAAGGCTTTTTTCAAATCAAAATCCCATGACTTCAATCTTGTAAAAGGAGATTGTGTTAAGATTTTATCTGAATTAGACTTTGCGTTTGATATGATTTTTGCGGATCCTCCCTATTTTCTTTCAAATGGAGGATTTTCCGTTCAAAGTGGCAAACAAGTTTGTGTGAATAAAGGAGATTGGGACAAATCGCAGGGCTTTGAAAAAGATAACGATTTTAATCGTAAGTGGCTCTCTGTATGTCGAGAAAGACTTAAAGATAATGGAACCATTTGGATTTCTGGCACTTATCATAATATCTTTTCTGTTGCCCAAATGCTGAATGAATTAAACTTTAGAATTCTCAATTGCATCACTTGGGCAAAAACCAATCCCCCTCCGAATTTAAGTTGTAAATTTTTCACGCATTCTACTGAGTTTATTCTTTGGGCTCGAAAAAATAAGAAAGTTCCTCATTATTTCAATTATGATTTAATGAAACAAATTAATGGTGGTACACAAATGCGAGATGTATGGCAACTGCCTGCAATAGGTCGTTGGGAAAAGTCCTGCGGAAAGCACCCCACGCAAAAACCCTTGCCACTATTGGCTCGAATAATTCAAGCATCCACAAAAGAAAACGCTTGGATTTTGGATCCTTTTTGCGGAAGCTCGACCACAGGAATTGCAGCTAATTTGTTAAATCGACGCTATTTGGGTATTGAACAAGAAATTGAATTTCTAAAGATTTCAAAGAAACGGCGTGAAGAAATTGAAAATCTTTCAACACAAACTGATTACCGCAGCCGCATTTGTAAAATAGCGGACAATAATTCACAACAGGCCCTTGAATTACATGAGCACCTTGCATTCTATGGTGATGACTTGCCGATTGCATAATATATCTTAATTTATACAGATAGCGCATTTAGCTTGGCAGCAAGTTCATTTTGTCCACCTTTTCCAGCGGGAAAATCATCAGATGTAAAAGACAATTTGTTTCTTTCAAAACCTGTCTTTATTTTTGAAAAGATGTGAATGAAATATTCCTTGGAAAGGTCTCCATCTTCAAGACCTCTTTTGTAGATGTTAGGAAAAAATAAACACAAACCACCCATACCTGTAGTTTTTGTCAGATTAGATTTCGAATCATTCCACTCAGCGTTAAAAACCTGTTTAACGGCGGAAAAATAATTCATCAATATTTTAACAATGGCCGCATCATTATTCTTAAAATAGAAATCTGCAAACACTGCACTATTCTTTGATACATTTTCAGGCTTATCATCGTCTTTTGGAAATAATGGGGAAATACTATCAATAAAAGCTGCTTGAGACAATGTCTCTCCCTCATTTCTTTTTTTTCCAAGCATCTTTAGCTTACAGTAAAAAGGTGAGTCTTCAGATTCGTTCATTATTACTGCAATATCATGACATACTTTTATGACACTTCGGTCGTCACTTAATTTAAATAGTTCGTAGATGATGGATTTATCAACTTTAGTTTGATTATTATTAATTGTGGTAAATATGTACGCTTCATCTTGAGCACTCAAATCAAACAATACAATTAACGGCAAATCTATTGTAACATTTGCTTTTTTTATTCCAAGTAAACGATGTTGCCCATCTATAACCCAAAAAATCGCTTTGTTTTCATCGTATTTCAGTAAGCAACCATCATCCGTATCGCGAATAGCCACAGAATCATCGCATTTGATGTTAACAATAATAGGTGTTGGAAAAACAGTTGTGTCGTCTTCTTTTTTACAAAAAGATTCTATTTTGGTCACTTTTTTTGTATTTACATCTCGCTGAGGGCCTTCGCCTTCCGATATGCGACCAATTTTTGCCACTTTGTTCAAGTCGGTGGATGATATTTTCCCAAAATATAGAGAACCAATAGGCTGTTCAATCTCCAACAATCGAATTGTTTTCATAATTTGATCTCCTTTCCATTCACGTCTACACTGCTTTTTTGATTAGCTTCGCTTTCAAGTTTTTTTAGTTGTTCTCGTTTTTCTTCGAAATACGATCTTGTTCTGTATTTTTGCATATCTGGATTACAGAGCATTTTTCCTGCACCATATACATAAATGGAGAAAAATATTGTCAATAAAGTTATTATGAAATTGATAATATTGCAATTTTCTTCCGCTGCACAAAAATAAATAGTCTCGCCAGCAAACAAAAAAACAGAAGGAATCGTCAGAAAAACTAAATAGCCTAAAAAGGGAGCCTTTTTTGTACGTCTCCACATAACTAACGTTTCTATAATGTAATCAGTGATTGCAGGAATTAATAAAGATAGACAAAGTGCTAACGAAAAATCATGAGAGAATGTATCGAATACACTTCCGTCTTTTGGACGTATTATTTTTATCCAGGCGCTTAATGGGGCAAAGCTCAACACAGCAAGAGGCCACAAAAAGTACGATTTTTCATATTTTACAATTTCTAAAGGTGCTAAAATTTTTTTCATTGCATACAAATCCATTTTGTTGTTTTCTCTTTCAATTTAAAAAAATAAGATTTGTTGTTATATTAGAAGTATCAGATTCAGCCCGTTTTAATATTTTTCAATCATAATTCAATCAATTGTTGGCATATTTCCATTTTTTAATTGATTTCGCCCAGCGACTAGCGCACAACCTTGCGGTCATCTTCCGTCATCTTGAGGATGTCGGCAACAGTCATGCAGCCTTAGTCTCCCTCTTTACGACGGCGGACAGACACAACACCATCGGCCACTTCCTTTTGGACTCCTTCGGAGTCCCAACCGCAGCGGCTCGGCACAAACATTTAAGCGAGTAAAGCAGAAATGCTTGCATTTCTATTTTCGAGCGACATGTTTGGAGCTTGCTCAATGCCCACGCAAGCGTGGTCGCTGCTCTCGCCTTAGGCGG
>JAEEGG010023135.1_pt1 | contig 12165 bp, 7 predicted proteins | sample 9134161 | NCBI WGS metagenome assembly JAEEGG01 (sample SAMN16246543, study PRJNA631951) | gut metagenome | biome: gut microbiome; feature: rumen; material: CR-attached | host: Bos | place: Iran: Karaj | collected 2018-10 | reverse complement strand
GTCGAGGTTGATGATATTGTATTCGGGGTACTTATTGACAAAGAGACGAACGACATGACTTCCGATAAAGCCTGCCCCGCCTGTAATTACGATGGATCGTTTCATGAATTTCTCCAATTTACAGAGGAAATATAGTAAAGGACAACTTATTCCGCGGGCGACAAACACAAAAGACCCCGACAAGGAATGCCGGGCATAAAAAGTAAAAACTCTAGTAACTAGTAACTATTAACTAGTAACTCATAATTTCTAATAGTGAATCTTGCCTTCGGCAACCTTTTTGAGGTGCTGACCATAAGGAGACTTGCCATACTTGGCTGCAGATTCCAAGAGTTTTTCCTTGTTAATCCAGCCATTCTTATAAGCAATTTCTTCGATGGCAGAAATCTGGATACCCTGGCGGTTTTCGACCATTTTCACGAATTCGCCCGCTTCAATGAGGCTATCCATCGTGCCAGTGTCAAGCCAAGCAAAACCACGACCAAGGAGTTTCACGTCAAGTTCGCCCTTGTCAAGGTATGTCTTGTTGAGGTCAGTAATTTCAAGTTCGCCACGAGCGCTCGGTTTTTGCACCTTGGCAAATCCAGCCACGCGGTTGTCATAGAAGTATAGGCCAGTAATGGCGTAATTGCTCTTCGGTTCCTTCGGCTTTTCTTCAACAGAAATCACCTTGCCTTTATCGTCAAATTCCACGACACCAAAGCGTTCCGGATCTTCGACGTAGTAACCAAATACGCTTGCACGGCCATTTTCTTCGGCGTTCTTAACAGCAGCCTTCAAAAGCTGGCTAAAGCCGTTTCCGTAGAAAATGTTATCGCCAAGCACCATCGCGCAGCAATCGTTACCGATAAATTCTTCGCCCAAAATAAAAGCCTGAGCAAGTCCATCCGGACTCGGTTGCACCTTGTAGCTCAAGTTGAGGCCCATAGCAGAGCCGTCACCGAGCAAACGTTCAAAGTTCGGCAAATCCGTCGGTGTAGAGATAATGAGAATGTCACGAATGCCCGCCAACATCAATGTTGATAGCGGGTAATAAATCATCGGCTTGTCATAGACCGGCAAAAGTTGCTTCGATGTGACCATCGTAAGCGGATACAGACGTGTGCCGGAGCCCCCAGCGAGTACGATTCCTTTCATAACAATTCTCCTATGATTTCGAAAATAGAAAACTTCTTACGAAAGATTTTTCAAAAAGTTATTTTTAACACATTATGGCAGAGCAAAACAAGCGAATCCTCAAAGATTTTTTGAATGAACTGATTGAGAAGTTCAACGGACACCGTTCCGATATTTCATCCGAAGACGTTTTAGAACAATTTATGGCATGGGCCGAAACTCGTGGTACAACGTTGTACCCAGCGCAAGAAGAAGCGATTTTGGAGCTTTTAGATGGCAAGAACGTCATTTTGAATACGCCCACCGGAAGCGGGAAATCCATGGTCGCGCTTGCTCTCCATTTCGATAGCCTCGTGCATGGTCGCCGAAGCGTTTACACATGCCCCATCAAGGCGCTCGTAAACGAAAAATGGATGGCGCTTTGCAAGGAATTCGGCGCAGAAAACGTCGGGCTTTCGACCGGCGACGCCACCGTCAACCGAGACGCCCCCATCATCTGCTGCACGGCAGAAATTCTTTCGAACATGGCGCTCTGCGAAGGCGAAACGCTTACTATCACAGACATCGTGATGGACGAATTTCATTATTACAGCGACAAGGAACGCGGTGTTGCCTGGCAAGTTCCACTTTTGACACTCCCGCAATCAAGATTCCTCTTGATGAGCGCAACAATTGGCGCTACGGAATTTTTTGAACGCGACATGACTAAGCATACAGGCCGCGAGTCCGTAACCGTCCGTTCCACGCAACGCCCGGTGCCGCTTGACTTTAGCTACAGCACTACCGAAATTTCGACCGAAGTGCAAAAACTCGTGAACGAAGGCAAGGCTCCTGTTTACGTTGTCCACTTTACGCAGGCGGCTGCTGCAAGCAACGCCCAGAACTTTATGAGTCTTGACCTCTGCACCAAGGAAGAAAAAGTCAAGATTAACGAGGCGATTAAAGAAGTCCGTTTTGCAAGCCCGTATGGTCCTGATGTCAAGCGCTGGCTCAAGCAGGGCATCGGGCTGCACCACGCAGGACTTTTACCGAAGTACCGCATTCTCTGCGAAAAACTCGCCCAGCAAGGTTTGCTCAAAGTCATTTGCGGAACAGACACGCTTGGCGTGGGCGTGAACGTACCGATTCGCACCGTGCTTTTTACGCAGCTCTGCAAGTACAGCGGTGACAAGACCGCCATTTTGACCGCTCGCGACTTTCACCAGATTGCAGGCCGCGCTGGCCGTAAAGGTTTTGACAATGTCGGCTACGTTGTCGCACAAGCGCCCGAACATGTCATCGAGAATTTGAAGCTTGAAGCGAAGTCGCGCACGACAGGAAAAAAATTCCAGAAGAGGAAACCGCCTGAACACGGTTACATTCCGTTTGACGAAAACACCTTCAAACGTTTGATTGACGCATCACCGGAACCGCTGACATCAAGCTTCCAGGTGAATCACGGGATGCTTTTGAACATCTTGAGCCGCCCGACCGACGGTTGCCGCGCTATGCGAGCACTCCTCAAGGATTGCCACGAAAGTGCAGCCAGCAAGAAGCAGTTGCAGCACCGCGCATTTTTGCTGTTCAGGAGTCTCGTCGAAAAGAAGATTATTGAGTTCGTGCCTGCCGTTGCCGAAGGTTACAGCCACTTGCGCGTGAACATGAACTTGCAAGATGACTTTTCGATGAACCAGCCGCTTTCGCTGTACCTGCTCGACACGCTCCCGAAGCTTGACAAGGATTCGCCGGAATACGCACTGGACGTGATTACCTTGTGCGAAAGCATCCTCGAAAATCCCGAAGCGATTTTGCGCATCCAGCAGAGCAAGGCTCGCGATGCCCGCATGAACGAACTCAAGGCGCAAGGCATGGAATACAACCAGCGCCTCGAAGAACTTGAAAAAGTCGAATACCCGAAACCACTGAGAGACTTTATTTACGACACGTTTGATGCTTTTGCTGATATCCATCCGTGGGTGGATGAAAACATTGAGCCCAAGTCTATTGTGCGCGAAATGTTCGAAAATTTCACGACGTTTAGCGGATACGTGAAGCAGTACAATTTACAGCGCATGGAAGCAATTCTGCTCCGCCATTTGAACGGCGTTTACAAGGTACTTTCGCAGACCGTACCTGACGGCTACAAGAACGAAGAACTTCTGGAAATGCAGGATTACCTCGGTGAAATGATCCGCCGCGTAGACTCGAGCCTCTTGGAAGAATGGGAAAAGATGGCGCACCCGGAAGATTACCAAAAACGCTTGGACGAAGGCGCTTCCGAAGACGAGGTCGAAAAGGCTTTCGGTGCAGACAAGGCTGCCGCCGACATTACCTACGACAAGAAGCGATTCCTCAACATGGTACGCCAGCGCATTTTCCAGATTATGATGAGTTTGCAAAAGCAGGACTTCTCGGATGTTCTGGACAGCCTCGCCGACGACCTTGCCGAAGGCGAACTTTTGGCGGATGATGAAGGTACGCCGTGGACCGAGAAGCGTTTGCTTGAAACGATGGCCGCCTACACTGCCGAGCATCACAAGTTCCGCATGGACGTGGAAGGTCGTGCTCTCAGCCATACCATCGTCACGTACGAAGGGAACATTATGCAGATACAGCAAATGCTCCAAGACGAAGAAGGATTCAACGACTGGAGCATTGATTTCACGGTCAATCTCGACGAAAGCCGAGAAGCCGGAATGCCATTGTTAAAGCTTGCAAGAATCGGCGAAGTTTAAGCCTCGCCGGCAAATTCAAAGCCAGCTTCTTCAACTGCAGTTTTTAAAGTCGCCACGTCGATATCATCATCGTCGTGCCATTCCACGTGCAATGACTTGCTCGCGACATCGGCTTCGGCAAACACGACTCCATTGAGCGGGCGCACCGCTTTTTCGACGCACGCTTTGCAGTGGCTGCAATTCATGCCGTTCACGCGATACGTTTTAGAGACAGGTCCGGAATGCGCCAAGGTCGCTGAGCCTGCCGAAGCGCCGTGATGATGGTCGTGTTCACCGTGTTCGTGGCATCCACAAGATTCACCGCATTCGCAATGATCATGATCGTGATCGTCCTCGCAAGAGTCCGCGCACTTGCAAGAATCACCGCAACCGCAGCCACAACCGCAATGACCATCGCAACCCTTGTGCGCAAACTTTGCATACAGCATAAATGCGGCCAAGAGTCCAGCGCAAACGTAATCAAACACGCCTAAAGCCTCATGTCCATGGCAATCCGCAGCACCTTGCGGGAGCATCGCCGAGAGGAACGTATCCATAAAGAACGTATCGACGATAAAGCCAAAGAACATCGCACCAAACGCAATCGAGAACAAGTAAGCCGCGAGCGTGCGCTTGCCAAAAGCCTTACCGACCACAAGCATCGAAGCGATACTCGTTGCAGGCCCCGCCATCAAAAGCACAAGAGCTGCCCCCGGGGTAATTCCCTTCGCCACAAGCGCGAGCGCAAGCGGAATAGAACCCGTAGCACACGTATACATCGGCATAGCCAAAAGCAACACGCAGACCATACAGAGAATCGGGTATTCACGCAATGCAAGGAACAGTTCATTCGGGACAAATGCAGAAATCAGAGCACCAAGCACAAGGCCAATCATGAGCCACTTGCTCACATCGCCCACCATGTTCACAAGTCCATAGCGGAACGTCTCTTTAACTTTATCCGAGAATGCCGCGGCAGACGCATCATGGTCATCTTCGCAACAACAACCGCAATGTTCGTGTTCATGATGGTGCTCGCCACATTCGCAATGATCGTCATCATCGTGGTCATGATGGTGTTCGTAGTCGTGGTGATGATGTTCATGATCGTGATGTTCGTGCTTTGCCGAATCGCAGTGTACACCCGCAGCCGCATTCCCAGCAGATTCTCCGCGATCCGTTTCACCACGAGTTGCAAAATTCGTCAGCACACCGCCAAACAAAGCCGTTACAAACGCCGCCACTGGGCGCAAAATAGCGAACGGGAGTCCCAACAGCGAATACGTCGCCAAGATAGAATCCACTCCCGTCGCAGGAGTCGAAATCAAGAAACTCACGCTAGCGCCCTTGCTTGCGCCTTCCTTGCGAATTGCAATCGAAGTCGGAATCACGCCGCAGCTACAAATCGGGAGCGGAACTCCAAAGATTGCTGCCCAGAGCACCGATGCAAAATTCGACTTTGCAATTTTAGGCACGTACAAATGATTCGGTACCCAGACATGCAAAATTCCCGCGAGCAAAAAACCAAGCAAAAGGAACGGAGCCATCTCCGAAAAAAGCGTGATAAATTCCCAGACAAAATCAGTAACCAAGTTCATTTTTAGCCCTTCTTCTTATGCAAAATGTGAGCAAGACCCGTATTGAAAATCTCGCCGATATGTTCGTCATCGAGTGAGTAATAAATCTTGCGACCATCACGAGTCGGCTTCACAAGCTTTGCAGTGCGCAAGATGCGCAACTGGTGGCTCACCACGGACTGTTCAAGGTTCAGCTTTTCGGCAATGGCACTCACAGACATCTCACCCGAAAGCAGCAAATGAATCACGCGAATGCGCGTCGTATCGCCAAAGAACTTGAAAAACTCGGACAGTTCAAATAGCGTATCGAGCGAAATATTTTGCGTATTCGGTTCTTTATGCATATTTATACCTGTTTTAATAGTTTAAATATATGAACAACAATTCATATATACATATTTTCATTTAACATGGCAAGGGTATTACCCCCTCCAAAAAGGCCCATTAACATCCATTACGACAATAAGATAAAGCCTTCTTTATTATATTTTCATTACAAGTTAGGGTCCACCACTAGGGACGCCACAAAAAGGAGTTTTTATGAAGAAATTTGCAGCAGGTATTTTGACCGCACTTTGCGCAACAGCCATTGCAACCGCACAGCCGATTGACCAGCCCATTGAAAACGCACCGCAAGCAGTTTCAACGCAAGCAGCCCCGGCTCAAGTAGCCCAGCAAGCAGTCGCTCCTGAAGCACAAAACAACGAAGCCATGCCCATCGACGAACAGCAAGCCGCGCCCGCCCCGAAGAAAAATGCAATCGGCTTCGGCGCACGCGCCTCGTTCATCTACGGTAACTTCTGGGGATTCAAGGACATGGATGACCTGGACGCCCCCAGCGGTTTCGGCGCTGACTTCGGCGTCGCAGCCCACTTCCCCATCACCAACGGGCTCACATTCACTCCAGAAATCGCCTTCCGCCTTTTCTATCTTGATCATGGCGATGACGACTACACAAGAAACTTTGACATGACCTTCCTTGACTTCGCATTTTATGTTCGTGGAGCCATCACAAAAACATTCTACCTTGAAGTCGGCCCGCAATTGTCGATCAACACTAGCGGCGATTACACCATTGAAAACCAGAGCGGTGCTTACGATAATTTCGAAAACATCGAACAGACTCCCGTTGAATTCGGTATCAACATCGGTCTCGGCTACAACGTCCTGGACAACTTAAGCGTCGGTTTCCGCTGGTACATGGGCTTCAACGAAGTATTCCCTGATGTCAAGTACCTCGACGAACTCGGTCCTGAAGATTATGACGGCTCCAAAATCAAACATGGCGTCAAGTGCTCAATTTCCAACCTGAAGGGCGCCCACACGATGATGTTCAAGCTCGGCATCACTTACTGGTTCATTTAATAAAAAATGCGTTCGCTCCAGTCCTTAAATTTGCAACCGATTCTTTCAACCGAGGGCATGCGTAATCTTGACGCAGCGTCAAAAGAATTTTTAGCAAAAAAGACAACGAGCGAACCTTCTGAAAAAGACGTTATCCAAAGCGGATACACGTTAATGCAAGAGGCCGGGCTTGCGCTATTCAAGTTCGTAAAAAAAAGAATAGGAAACGACTACGGCTACCATAGCGGTCCATCCATCGTCATTTTTATCGGTGGCGGGAACAATGGCGGAGACGGCCTCGTACTTGCGAAGCACCTGTTACAAGCAGGAATCAGAGCTTTCGTTTTCAGCCTCGCTCCAGCAAGCAAATTCAAGAACGAAGCCAAATTAGCGCTTGACGACTTTTTGCAAGCGGGCGGGGAACTTGAAGAATCAGCAAAGTTCGTTGAAAGTTTCGGGAAAAATCTTTATTCTCTTCGCAAAACTTTTCCGTTTGTCGTTGATTGCATGCTCGGCAACGGAGCCAAAGGAGAGCTCCGTTCTGAATATGCAAAGATTGTCCAAATCATCAACGAAAGCGGACTCCCCGTTATAGCCGCAGATGCGCCAACCGGTTACGATTCCTCCATGCACATTTGCAATAACATTTGCGTTCATGCAAAAGAAACAATGTTGTTCGGATTTCCGCGTCTAGACGCTTACACAAAAGAAGGCGGTCCCGCATTCGGGAAAGCTGTCGTAGCCCAGCTGAACTACCCTAGCGAAGTCGTCCAGCAATTCGGTGAAAAGAATTACCTCGTCACAGAAGACGACATTCCGCAGCTTTTGCCCCCGCGAAACGAATGGGGCGACAAGCGCCATCAAGGAACAGCGTTTATCATCGCAGGCTCCAAGGATATGCCGGGCGCAGCAGCGCTCTGCACAGAAGCAGCCCTCCGCAGCGGAGCAGGACTTGTCACGCTAGCTACGACCGAAGCGATTACCCCGATCATACAGGCCAAGCTTTCGGAACCTGTATTTTGCAGTCTTGAAGATAGAGCAGTCGAAAATTGCCGCGACGACGCTCGCAGCGAGAATCGCGGAGTCCTGCAACCGCATCACATTCCAACTTTACTGGATCGAGCAAAACATGCAAGCGCAATAGCCATCGGGCCAGGGCTTTCAACAAACTTCGGCACGTTTGAAGCAGTTCTCGCATTACTCCCGCAGCTCAAGGCTCCAACAGTCATTGACGCCGATGCCTTAAACGCAATTGCTATGTTGGATGACGCAGAACCCAGATGCGGTATGGTATTTCATGACGAGAAGTCAAAAATTCAGGCGGTCACCGAATACCTGCGCAATTTACAGCAGCCCGCCATTTTGACACCTCACGTACGAGAATTCGCAAGACTCTTCGGAGAACTTCCAAACAGTAGCATGGCCATCCCGAGCCGCTTAAGAGAAATCGCAACAAATACAAATAAAGTCATTTTGCTAAAAGGCGCGCCAACGTATATTGCCTCGCCCGATGGAAACGTTTACATCATTCCTGTCGCAAATTCTGGGATGGCAAAAGGCGGCAGCGGAGACGTTCTTTCGGGAATTATCGTTGCACACCTTGCACAAGGTTTGGCCACCCCCGAAGCAGCCGTACTCGGCGCGCTTTTGCACCAGAAAGCAGGCCGCATCGCCCGAGAAGAACTCGGCGCATTCAGCATGCTCCCCAGCGACATCATCAAGAATTTGCACAAAGCGTTTGTCCAAAACAACGCATAAATTTTGAAAATTTTGTTTTTTGCCGTTTTTTACGTGAAAGAGCCATAGATTGGAAGATTATTCACGTAAATTTTCAAACAAATTAAATTCACATTCTCTAAAAATGGATATTTTTCCAACTTTTAGCTTTTTTCTTACGAATCTAAGCTCCGTTTTCAGCACTTTTATGGATAAAACACCCCCAAAACAGATTTTTAAGCAAAAACATCACAAACAACATTGCAAAATTACGTGAAACAAATCCAAAAGAAACACTTTATCACGTAAATTTCGTCATTTTTCAGAAATTTGATTTTTTCACAACTCTCACAAGCACATTTCCCCCACCATTTACCGCCTACTTCCTACTTCCTACTTCCTACTTATTTCTACATTCCCCAGTATGGCAGAAAAGACTTTACTATTACTTGATTCTTTCGCACTCGCGTTCCGCATGTTCTACGCTTACAGCCAGAACCCACTCGTCAACAGCAAGGGCGAAGACGTTTCCATGATGCACGGCTACTGGGGTGCAGTTCTCCGCATTTTAGCAAAGCACAAGCCCACGCATTTTGCGATTGCCCGCGACGTCGCGCACACAAAGACTTTCCGCCACGAACTTTACCCGGACTACAAGGCAAATCGCGGCCCCATGCCCGAAGAAATGGCCGCGCAAATGCCACTCCTTTGCGAATCAATGGAAGCGAGCGGCATCCCGCTTTTGTCGGAACCGGGCTACGAAGCCGATGACGTAATGGCAAGCGCCGCCGAGGCCGCTGTCAATGCCGGTTTTGACCATGTCGTGATCATCAGCAAAGACAAGGATATGTCGCAAATCGTGACCGACAAAATCCACCTATTCCATTTGGAAAAAGGCGCCGACGGCATTGATTTTGGACCGCAACAAGTCCTTGAAAAATACGGCATTCCGCCTGAAAAAATCCGCGACTACCTCGCACTCATGGGCGACTCCAGCGATAACGTCCCAGGCGTCCCGAAAGTCGGCCCGAAGACAGCCATCCAGCTGTTGACCGAATACGGCGACATGGACAACATTTACGCAAACCTTGACAACATCAAGAAGAAAGGTTTGCACGACAACCTCGCGAACAACAAGGAACAGGCATTCCTCAGCCGCGAACTCGTGACGCTACAGACAAAGCGCGCGTACCACGGCAACCTCGACGCCCTTGAATTCTGCGGCATCCACAGCGACACGCTCGAAGGCATTTTCAGGGAACACGAAATAAACAGCCTCATTCGATTGCTCGAAAATGTTCCGAGCAAGACCGGTTTTGTACGCAAAGACGACGGTTCCAGCAACGACTCGCGCGCTTCCGACAGCACCTCCGATGATGCGTCCGGCGACTCTAGCAACAGCAAAGTCGTAAAAGCAAGCTTCCCGGTTGACCTTCCGCCCACCTACATCTGCGTTGATAACGATGAAGTTTTCGAACAGATGAAAAAGGAATTCGACGAAGCGACCGAAATCGGCATCGACACCGAAACCGACGGGCTCGACCCAATGCAATGCAACATTGTCGGGCTTTGCCTTGCCGCAGCCGCAAAAGATGGAAGCGTTCCTAAAGGCTATTACGTCCCGCTCGGCCATACCGACGATATCGGGTTCCCGTACCCCGCCGGTAAGGGTGGCAACTTCGATTTTAACGCCACCAAGAAGTGGTTCGTTGAATTTTGGAACGATTCTTGCGCTCGCCCCGACAGCGATTCCAAGCAACACGGCGGCGATCCTAAGCGTTCACTCGTTTTCCACAATGCGAAATTTGACTTGCACGTTCTCGCCCGCACTTTCGGACTCACGCAAAAGCAAATAGATTCCGCCAACATCATCGACACGCTCATTGCCGCATGGATGCTCTCGCCAGGCCAAACCGGGCTCGGCCTCGACAATCAGGTGATGCAGCTTTTGCAGCACGAGATGATCCCGATCGAGAATCTCATCGGACGCGGCAAGAACCAAATCACGTTCAACCGCACACCCATCAAGGACGCCACCGAATACGGCGCCGAAGACGCCGTGTACACGCTCCGCCTCTGGGCTCCGCTCCGCGCCAAGCTCCAGAAGTACGACTACGAAAAGTACTTCTTCAGCCAAGAAATGCCGCTCCTCAAGGTGCTTTACCAGATGGAAGGCGTCGGCGCATTTGTCGACACGAAGATTCTCAAGAAATTGCAGACCGATTTGGAACACCGCATCGAAAAACTCGAAAAAGAAATCTGCGACATGGCGGGTTGCGAATTTAACATCGGCTCTCCCAAGCAACTCGGCGAAGTGCTCTTTGACACGCTCGGACTCCCCGAAATCAAAAAGCGCAGCACCGATGCCGCCGTCCTCGAAGAACTCAGCTTCCGCAGCGCGCACCCGATTGTTTTCGCCGTCATCGAGTACCGTGAACTCAAGAAGATGCAGAGCACCTACGTTTCCGTGCTCCCGACACTCGTGAACCCGGACACCAAGCGCATCCACACAAGCTTTATCCAGTGGGGTACGGCAACAGGCCGCCTTTCGAGCCGCGACCCGAACTTGCAAAACATCCCCGTCCGCAGCGATCTCGGCAAGCAAATCCGCGCCGCATTCGTACCGCAGAATCCGAACAACGTGATTCTCGCGGTGGACTACTCGCAAATTGAACTCCGCATGCTTGCCCACCTGAGCGGGGACGTTGCCCTCATCGAAAGCTACAAGGAAGGCATCGACATCCACGCCCGCACGGCAGCCGCCATCAACCGCGTAAGCCTCAAAGACGTGACCGCCGACATGCGCCGCGACGCAAAGGTTGTGAACTTCGGCGTGCTCTACGGCATGACCGCCTTCCGCCTCTCCCGCGACCTGAAAATTCCGATGGCACAGGCAAAGAGCTTCATCGACGGCTACTTCGAAATGTACCAGGGCGTACAAAAGTTCATCGACGACACCAAGGCCGCCGCCCACCGCGATGGTTACGTTGAAACGCTTTCCGGCCGCCGCCGCTACATTGCAGGCATCGACAGTTCCGACCGCATGGAATCGCAAATGGCCGAACGCATGGCCGTGAACACCCCCGTGCAGGGCAGCGCCGCCGACCTCATCAAGATTGCCATGATCCGTATCCAAAAGCGCATCAACGACGAGAACCTCCCGCTCCGCATGATGCTCCAGGTGCACGACGAACTCGTGTTCGAATGCCCGAAAGACCAAGTCGAAGAACTTTCCGCCATGGTCAAATCCGAAATGGAAGGTGCAATGGAACTTAAAGTTCCACTCGTCGCCAGCGTCGGATTCGGCAAAAACTGGTTAGAGGCGCATTAAGGCGGCGAATCTCGCCCGCGCCGATCCAAATGTTCTCAAAAAAAGTTCTCAAACGAATGTGATTTTAACTACGTTTGTTCTTACAAACTTGCTATTTATTTCTATGTAAATAATTTTTCAGTTGCGTTTCAAACCTTTTTCATATATATTACTAGGCGTACAACGGGTGTATTCTTGAGTGTATGAGAAAAAGGGATGTTTGAGATTGGGCAAAAACGCTCGAAAATGTTCTCAAAAAATTTCTAAAATCACTTAAATTTCACAAAATAAGGCACCCAATCACAAGTCTCAACAAGGAGTCTTAGACATGAGATTGAATACCTTTGGCATCGCATGCAGCTCGCTTCTCATGGCAGCATCAGCATTCGCCGCCCTCCCCAAGGCAACC
>JAEEGG010023134.1_pt1 | contig 12165 bp, 8 predicted proteins | sample 9134161 | NCBI WGS metagenome assembly JAEEGG01 (sample SAMN16246543, study PRJNA631951) | gut metagenome | biome: gut microbiome; feature: rumen; material: CR-attached | host: Bos | place: Iran: Karaj | collected 2018-10 | reverse complement strand
TCTGCGTCTTGGCAAACGTCTGCTGGATGCGGTCGAGAACTTCGGCATCCTTGCAGCGGAGCTGTTCGCGGAGAGCGTTGAGGATCTGCGTACCAGCGCGGAGGAGGCTCAAGGCGCCACGGCCAGAAACGGCTTCGATACGGCGCACGCCTGCGGACACGCTAGATTCAGAAACGATCTTCACCATGCCGATGTTACCGGTGTTCTGCACATGCAAGCCACCGCAAAGTTCGCGGGAGAATTCGACACCAGCGTCACCCATCTTCACGACGCGGACCTTGTCGCCATACTTTTCGCCGAACAGAGCCATAGCACCGCTAGCCTTAGCTTCATCGACGTCCATCACGTCAGTGTGGACCGGCAAGCATTCCATGATCTTGGCGTTCACGATGTCTTCGACCTTCTGGATTTCTTCAGCGGTCATGGCGTTGAAGTGGCTGAAGTCGAAGCGGAGGAGTTCGTTCGAAACGAAGCTACCCTGCTGCTGCACGTGAGTGCCAAGCACTTCGCGGAGAGCGGCCTGGAGCAAGTGCGTTGCGGAGTGGTTCTTGCGGATGTCAGCGCGACGATCGTTATCGACAGTTGCCATGAACACGGCGCCCATCGTCTTTTCGTTAGCTTCGCCCTTCACGACCTTACCACGGCAAAGAGCAGTATCGTTCACCTTCACGGTGTCGAACACCTGGATTTCGAGGTCGGCAGAAACGAGAGTTCCCTTATCACCAACCTGACCACCCATTTCGGCATAGAACGGAGAGGTTTCGAGAACGATGCTCAAAACGCCCTTGTCTTCGCGCCAGCGGACAACCTTCGTTTCGCAAGCGGAGAGTTCATAACCGACAAAGTTCGTGCTAGTTTCGCTGTACTGCGTCCAGCCTTCGGTACCCATCGTGTTGATGCCCTGCTTCATGTTGGCACGGGCACGTTCCTTCTGTTCATTCATGCACTTTTCATAGCCTTCTTCATCGATAAGGAGGCCCTTTTCTTCGGCGAGAATGCCAGTAAGGTCCGGAGGGAATCCATAAGTATCATAGAGGAGGAACACCTTGTCACCCGGAATCTTGTCGCCCTTCTTGAGTTCGGCAGAGATAGCGGCAAAGCGTTCGAGACCGGCGTCGAGCGTACGGATAAAGCTTTCTTCTTCGCTCTTAATCACGCTAGCAACAAATTCCTTGCGTTCACGGATTTCCGGGAAGGCATCGCCCATCGTGTCGGCAAGCACCTGAACGAGCTGGCAAATGAACGGCTTCTTCTGACCAAGCAAGCGAGCAAAGCGGCTAGCGCGGCGGAGGATGCGGCGGAGCACGTAGCCACGGCCTTCGTTAGACGGGAGAGCGCCATCGGCAATTGCAAACGAAATAGCGCGGATGTGGTCGGCAATCACGCGGTGCGGAGTGCCGGCTTCGCCATCGTTGTACGGAACGCCAGAGAGTTCAGCAATCTTTGCGATAATCGGAGTGAACACGTCGGTATCGTAGTTGCTGGTCTTGCCCTGGAGAATAGCGCAGATACGTTCGAAGCCCATACCGGTATCGACGTTCTTGGCCTTGAGCGGAATGAGGGAGCCGTCGCTCACGCGTTCATACTGCATGAACACGTTATTCCAAATTTCAATGTAGCGGTCGTTTTCGCCGTTCACGCCCTTAATCGGGTCCTTGAACGTTTCGGCCTGCGTAGCGAGGTCGCCGCGGTCGTAATGGATTTCGGAGCAAGGACCGCACGGACCGGTGTCGCCCATTTCCCAGAAGTTAGAGTGAGCATCAAAGCGCATGATGCGGTCATCCGGAAGACCGGACACGTCCTTCCAAATCTGCCAAGCTTCGTCATCATCCTGATAGACGGTTGCAAAGAGGCGTTCCTTCGGGAGCTTCCAAACTTCAGTGAGGAGTTCCCAAGCCCAGGAAATAGCTTCCTTCTTATAATAGTCACCGAAGCTCCAGTTACCGAGCATTTCGAAGAAGGTGTGGTGGTAGTTGTCGCGGCCCACGACGTCGAGGTCGTTGTGCTTACCAGACACGCGGAGGCACTTCTGGCTGTTGCATGCGCGCTTCCAACCCTTCGGATTGTCGCCAAGGAAGATGGCCTTGAACTGGTTCATGCCCGCGTTCGTGAACATGAGCGTCGGGTCGTCATGCGGAACCACCGGCGAAGAACGCACGAAGAGGTGGCCCTTGGATTCGAAGAACTTGATAAAGGATTCGCGCACTTGCGCAGAAGTCATTTTTTCGGACATAGCTATTCCTTTGATTTTTTACGAGCCCAAATTTAGCAACTTTTGCGTAAGGCGAGTGAAACGGGACTGTTTACAGGCCCACTTCCGAGCCTAGCAAAAGACACTCGAAGTGTGTCAAAGGCGAACGCAGCGGCAAAAGTGTGCAAAGCTAGAAAGCGCAAAAACTTGTTTTTGCATTTTCTAGCTGAAGCCACGGACGTCGTAGACGTCAAAACAATTTATTGCTTTGACATTGCTGAGCCGAGCTAAATGAGCTCCGAAGGAGCTCAAATTAGCAAAAAAGGAGATGCCCGCACGGAGGCGGGCATGACAATGTACCAATAACTAATGACTAATAACTAGTACAGTTTTTTCATGTCGGTGAGGTGCCCTTCTTTTTCGTGGAAGAGCGTGAGCGAGCCACCCTGGATTTTCTGGAAAATCTTGGTGAGCTTTTCAACGGCGATAGCCTCTTCAAAGCCAACTTCGTTATAAGCGGTTTCGCCAATCACGATGCCCACGTTCATCATGTCCGGAGCCTTGCGGCGCAGATAGCTCAAGAATTCCTCATCGCTGTTAATGACATCCGTCGGCGTCAACTTTTCGAATTCCGACGGGTCGCGCGTACTCGCTTCTAGCGGGAACATTTCGTCGGCAACGATTTGCCTAGAGTTCAGATAAAAAACGTTACCAACATACAAACTAATAGAATCATTCAGTACCTGGCGCACTTCGATCAGGACATCGCTCATAGACGATGCTTCCTGAATTTCAATTTTAGAAGGAGCGCAAGCCATAAAGGCAAGCGAGATTGCGGCTAGAGCCGTAAGGAAAAGTTTTTTCATGATTACCTCTTTTTAGACCAATATACAATCATTTACGTTTTGAGAAAAGCAAAAAAATGTTTTATAAAAAAAGCCCCCCAGATTTCTCCGGGAGGCTTACTTCTATACACCAAACTTGTTAGTTAGCTTCGTAGTCCAAGATGAGGCGGCAAACACCGTTTTCGACGAGGACATTGTCCGGGCGGAGGTTCACGCGTTCCATTTCCCAGTTGCCACGGTCCCAATGTTCCGGATCCAAGTCTTCACCATTGAAGTCATCCTGCCAGAGCATCGTGAAGCCCTTCGTTGCAGCATCGTAAGAGTAAACGCGGACGTAGTCAATCTGCTGTTCAACCGGAAGACCGATACCGTCTGCCCACTTGCCAGTCCATGCGGCGCTCTTGGAAGCCCAGAGGTTGAAGCGGAGGGACTGTTCTTCGGTCAAGAATGCAACCTGGTCGGCATCGGCATGGCTACCACGGCTGAGACCAATGGGATCGCGGCGGACTTCGACGCTGTCGATTTCCCAGGACACGTATTCCGGAGTCCAGACGATAGCGTAAAGGTGGAAATCCTGCGTGGCATCAAAGCCAAAATCATGAAGCGGCTTGCTTTCGGAAGAGGTGTTGGCCTTGATAGAGGGGTCACCTTCGCGAGTGATGATGTTGGACTGCCACTTGTCTGCGGCCTTGCCAAGCACTTCGATATCAATTTCGTTCCACGGCTTTTCACCCTTTTCCCAGGAGTCATCGTAGTAAACGAACATGGAGCTCACGGAACCAGAGATGGCAGCCATCTTCATGCGGGCTTCGAAACGGCCATACTTGAACTGATCCTTACCGGTAAGTTCAGCACCGTAGAAGGAGTATTCCTTCGTCGGGTCAAGTTCAGTAAGCGTCGGCACGGCATAAGTGAACTGAGCGGCGCCATTCGAGCTAGAAGAAACAGCCGGAAGAGCGTCAACCGAGCTAGAAGAAAGGTCTGTCGGCAGAAGCGTTGCATCAGAGCTCGACTGTCCTGCAACCGGAGTAGCCTCGGAGCTGGAAGATGCACCCGCAACCGGAGCGGCCGGGAAAGCATTGTCGTTAGTATCGGAGCAAGCGGCGAAGAATGCCATTGCAACCATCGGGATAAGAATCTTTTTCATAATAACCTCGTTCTTTCTGTTCATAAGATAGCTTCTGTTCGAGCGTGAAGCACGCGTGTCGAGAGGCATTTTAAAACTAACTGTATCATCCGTATTTTACACATTTTTGCAACAGTTTTACATAAAAAACCGACTTTTTCAAAAATTGGTCATGTAAGCTTTGCGTAAGCATTTTGAGGAGTCACTTTTGATTAATTTGGTGCATTTTATACCTTGCCCACCCCTTTTTTAATATGTATATTGCGCTTTACAAAAAAGATTGATAGAAAAAAGCACAAATTCGGGCCCTTCTTTTTCTACAACGCTTAAAAGTTAAATAACTTTTTAATTGTATTGACAGCCGGGTTCGAAACAAAAGAGGTTACTATGCAGGAAGCATGGCTTGGCTTTAGAGGCGGTCGCTGGCAGGAAGAAATCAATGTCCGCGACTTCATCCAAAAGAACTACACTCCATACGATGGCGACAAATCGTTCTTACAAGGTCCGACCGAAGCTACGAACAAGCTCTGGGCAGAACTCCAGGACTTACAGAAGAGAGAAATTGCAAAGGGCGGCGTCCTCGACATGGACACAGACGTTGTCTCCACTCTCACAAGCCACCAGGCAGGCTACATTGCCGAAGAAACTAAGGATCTCGAAAAGATCGTAGGTCTCCAGACCGACAAGCCGCTCAAGCGCGCATTCATGCCGTTCGGCGGCATCAAGATGGCTGAAGAATCTTGCAAGAACTACGGTTACACACCGAGCGAAGAACTTCACCGCATCTTCACGGAATTCCACAAGACTCACAACCAGGGCGTTTTTGATGCCTACACGCCTGCAATGCGTATGGCTCGCAAGGCCCACATCATTACGGGTCTTCCGGATACTTACGGCCGCGGCCGTATCGTCGGTGACTACCGCCGTGTTGCTCTTTACGGTATCGACTACCTCATCGCCCAGAAAAAGGCCGACAAGGCTCTGACCGATGAAACGGATATGCGCGAACACGTTATCCGTGAACGTGAAGAACTTGCCGAACAAATTAAGGCTCTCGAAGGCATGAAGGCCATGGCCAAGATTTACGGCTACGACATTTCTAAGCCGGCTATGAACGCCCGCGAAGCTGTGCAGTGGCTCTACTTCGGTTACCTCGCTGCCATCAAGACGCAGAACGGTGCCGCTATGAGCGTTGGCCGTGTTTCGACCTTCATCGATATTTACATGACGCGTGACTTGCAGAACGGCACGCTCACCGAAATCGAAGCTCAGGAAATCATCGACCACTTTGTGATGAAGCTTCGCATGGTCAAGTTCGCTCGTATCACAAGCTACAACGAACTCTTCAGCGGTGACCCGGTGTGGGCTACACTCGAAGTTGCTGGCCTCGGCCAGGACGGTCGCCATCAGGTGACCAAGAACGACTACCGTTTCTTGCACACGCTCGTGAACATGGGACCGGCTCCGGAACCGAACCTCACGATTCTCTACAGCCCGCGCCTCCCGGCCAGCTTCAAGAAGTTCGCTGCAGAAATCTCCGTGAAGACCAGCGCCATCCAGTACGAAAACGATGACACGATGCGCCCGATTTGGGGTGACGACTATAGCATCTGCTGCTGCGTTTCTGCAACCCAGACCGGTAAGGAAATGCAGTTCTTCGGCGCCCGCGCAAACCTCGCCAAGACTCTCCTCTACGCCATCAACGGCGGTAAGGATGAATGCCTCGTGAAGGGTACGCAGGTTGGCCCGGAATATCCGCCTATCACTAGCGAATACCTCAACTACGATGAAGTCGTCCACAAGTTTGAACTCTACATGGACTGGATCGCTCACTTGTACGTGAATACGCTCAACTTGATCCACTACATGCACGACAAGTACTACTACGAAGCCGCCGAAATGGCTCTCATCGATACCAACGTTCGCCGCACGTTTGCAACGGGTATCGCAGGCTTCAGCCACGTTGTCGACTCCCTTTCTGCAATCAAGTACGCTAAGGTCAAGGTCATCCGTGACCCGGCTACGGGCCTTGCCGAAGACTTCCAGATCGAAGGCGACTTCCCGCGTTATGGAAACGACGACGACCGCGCAGACAGCATTGCCGTTTGGCTCCTCAAGACGTTCATGGCTAAGATCAAGCACACGCCGACTTACCGTGACTCTGAACCGACCACTTCCATCCTTACCATCACGAGTAACGTTGTTTACGGTAAGGCCACGGGCGCACTCCCGGATGGTCGTAAGCAGGGTGAACCGTTCTCTCCGGGTGCAAGCCCGAGCTACGGTGCCGAAAAGAACGGCCTCTTGGCATCTCTCAACTCTGTTGCCAAGATTCCGTACGAATACGCTCTCGACGGTATCAGCAACACGCAGACGATCAACCCGGACGCTCTCGGTCACGACGACGAAGAACGTACCAACAAGCTCGTGCAGGTTCTCGACGGTTACTTCGGCCAGAGCAGCCACCACTTGAACGTGAACGTGTTCGGTGTCGAAAAACTCAAGGACGCTATGGAACATCCGGAGAAGGAAGAATACCAGAACTTCACAATCCGCGTTTCTGGCTACGCCGTGCGCTTCATCAAGCTCACTCGCGAACAGCAGCTCGACGTGATTGCCCGCCAGGCACACGGCGTGCTCTAATCGCTTGGAAAAGCGCCGCGATTGCGAAAGTCGCAAAGCTTAAAAAGGTTCCCGAAAGGGAACCTTTTTTTTTGTTTTGAGGAAAGCTTTTTTAGGGAGGGAATGCAGAAGTGCGAGCGGCGAAAAGCCGCGAAAACTATGCCACGATGTAATTTTCGTTCTTTTGGCGGCGGGCATAAACAGATTCCAGGAACTGAATCACGGAAGTCTTATCGCGCACAAGTCCACGCTTATGACTCAAGCAAAAACGCGACGCATTAAGCAATTTGAGCATTTTAATTTGCTGTTCGAGAATCTGCACGTTATAAACGTCCGGTTCCCCATGCCCTACCATCGGATAAGTCGCATCACCCAAAAACACGAAATCGTCGACAACAAGAATCAACGAACCTTTCGCATGGCTGTTCGGAATCGGCAAAATCTCGATATGCACGCCATCGTCAAAAGAAAGCGGCGATGTCACAGAAACCTTTTCGCGGTCGTTCATGTCGCCAACAACTTTCGATGCATGCGAGCCGACATAAAGCGTATCGAAATCCAGCGAGACCTCTCCATTGCAATGACGCACAACGTTCAACAAGTGATCCCGATGGAAATGCGAAATAACGATATTCTTTTTAAGTGGAGCCGCGACATTACCATCACCTTTACAGGCCGCAAAAACGCGCGGCAAGGCATTGATAAAATCGACCGCCATATCGCAGGCGCCCACATCAAAAATCCACCAGGCGCTATCGCCACGCACCGCCACAACGTCCGCACTGAGCGGCTCGTATGAAACTTGCAAATATTGGATTCTATCCGTGAGCTTTACTATTTTCGGCACGATGCCAAAGATAGAAAATATCCTTATTCCTGTTCTTTATAAATAATATCGTAAACACCATTGAAATTTAGATATTTCACGCCAATATACTCCGCAGGAACTTTAATTCTATAATCGGCAAAACAGAGGCAATTATGCTTAGGCACTTGCGGATCGTCTGGATAATATTCGAAAAAATCATGAACAAATAAAGAGTCTTCCTTACGTTCCAATTTGACATCTGTTACATGCCCATATTCTCCACAAACCGATGTTGTATTAATCGTAAAGGTCGCTGAACCGTCTTCGTTCATCACGAAATCAACAGATTCATCACCCCATTCAGCTCTTTTTTCCAAATGCCCGCCACCACAAGAGCCCACGCCCACCTCATAATCAGAGGATTTTTGAGACTCCGTATTTAAACCCGCAGAACCGCCAGCACCATTATCGACGCCAGAATCATCGGAACAAGCAGTAAACATCACAAAAGTGGCTACAGCCGCCATCAAAACGAGCAATGATTTCTTCATAAAGATTTCCTCCTCATCTTTTCTTTAAATATAAGAACAGATTACTCCAGGATTCTCTTATTTTATACAAATTTTCACCCTTTTTCACACCGTCAACACTGTTTTTTGCGTGGTTCGTATTATATAGAACCTTTTATAAAAAACATGCTATTCCAAATGGTAAGACCTCCGAAAAATGTGGTTCATTTTTTATTTTTACACCATGACTCTCGGAAGAATCAATAAGCTTGAAACGTTCGGATCGGTCGATGGACCGGGAATCCGCTTTGTCGTATTTACGCAGGGCTGCCCGATGCACTGCAAGTTCTGCCACAACCCGGAAACGTGGGATTTCGGGACTAAAAGCGCAAACGGAACCGCGAACGGATCGTTCGAAATTTCAGCAGAAGACCTGCTGAAAAAAGCCTTGCGCTACAAGCCCTACTGGGGAACCGACGGAGGCATCACCGTGAGCGGTGGCGAACCTCTCGCACAAATTGACTTCATGATTGAATTCTTCGAGGCAGCCAAAGCGGCGGGCGTCCACACGTGTGTCGACACGAGCGGCGTCACATTCAGACCCACAGGCGAACCGTTTGCTAAAATCGAACGCTTGATGAAATCCACCGACCTCTTGCTCGTGGACATTAAGCACATCGACGCTGACGCACACAAGGAACTCACAGGACACGGCAACGAAAACATCATCGAATTTTTCCGTTACCTCGACCGCATCCAAAAGCCCATCTGGATTCGCCACGTGCTCGTCCCGGGAAACAGCGACAACGACGAAGCCCTCACACGCACCCGCGACTTCATCCGCACATTAAGCAACGTCAAGCGAGTCGAAGTCCTCCCCTACCACGCATTCGCCCTCAGCAAGTACCAAGAACTCGAAATTGACTACGCGCTCAAGGACACGCAAACCCCGACCGCCGACCGTGTCAAGAACGCCAACGAAATTCTCGAAACCGCAAAATACACCGGATGGATGAAAAAGTAGTGGGCTATGGGCTCGCTCCCTACGGTCGCTTTGAGGTATGAGGTTTCGTTATACGAGATGGAGATTCCGGCTCGAAAGCCGGAATGACGTTCATTTCAAACAAGTAAGGTCACAAGCTGCAACATGAAGAACATTAAAAAGCTTTTTAAAAAAAACTTTTTGATTCTATTAATTCCAATTATTGCCCTTCTTTGTTTTACATTTAAAATAAAGGATTTCTCTATTTGTCTAAACCTAGAAAAATGTGCTATTGATGCTGATGTTTTATCGTATAGTCCTTTCGTAGATTCCCTAGATCTATTTGTTTTAAAAGGAGGAGAAGGAAACGCAACAGATTACTTCTTATACGATGGTTTCCGAATTCACTGCATTTCAGATAGTTCTTCTTTAACTCTAGACGACCGTAATGTTTGGGACGGGAAATTTGAAGGAAACAGTCTTGTATATCCAAGACCACATGTAGCCGACGATGTCTTGCTATTTAGAGTCCGAAGGATTCTAGACTTATTTTATCTTGTAGAAGTAAATGAGAATTTGATTGATATTACATATTGGTTTTTCACAAACAACAGTTGTGAAAAAAATTTCGTTAATTAGAACCCGTTTTATCAAAATTTAGCTCAAAAGCATGCAAGGTGAGTGTCGCGACAGGCTGCTTGCAGACTGGCATGACCGAGCCGCAGCTGCGAACGCCAAAGGCGTCAAAACCGAGCGAGACAAAGAACGCTTTGGCGTAGCGTATTGCTCATCCTGCAAGGGTTAAGAAACAAGTAAGACGAAGCATAAGCTTCGTCTTTAAAATCTAAATCGATATTTTGCCTAAAGCTTTTGTCTTTTAAGTAAAGGTTTAAAAGCGAGCAGGACAAGGCGCAGGGCGACGTAGCGTACCCCTCGTACGTGAGGAGCACTGCAACGCCGTAATGCGAAGCCTTTTAGCCCTTGATGGCGTCGCCCATCGAGAACATCGGCATATACATTGCAATTAGGAGGAAGCCGACAGCACCACCCAAGAACACGATGATCAATGGTTCAATCATACTCACGACGGCATCGACTGCGGCGTCCACTTCTTCATCGTAGAAGTCCGCGAGTTTCAAAAGCATACCGCCCAAGTTACCGGTCTTTTCACCGACGCCCGTCATCTGGATCACCATGGGCGGGAAAATGCCCACTTCTTCCATCGGCTCGGCAATTGACTTACCACCTGCAATACCAATCGATATCTTATAAATTGCCTTTTCAACAACTTTGTTACCTGCAGTTGTCGCCACGACCTTCAAGGCATCCATCACAGACACACCGGCATTCAGAAGCGTACCCAGCGTTCTCGAAAAGCCAGCCGTTGCAGACTTAATCTGCAAATCGCCTAACTTTGGCATTTTTAGCGTAAACTTGTCCATCGCAAATTGCGCTTGCGGGATTCGCATGATCATCTTATAGGCAAAGATGATAATGATTAGTCCGATAAACAAGAACGCACCATTATTACGTATAAAATCAGAAATATTCATCACGAATTGCGTCGGGGCCGGGAGTTCAGCGTCAAGAGCGGCGAACTGTTCGGCGAACGTCGGCACCACGAACGTCATAAGCGCAATCACAACGAGAATACCCACAATGATAACCATGATCGGGTATGTCAAAGCTTTTTTCACCTTGCGTTTGAGGCGCTGGTTGTTTTCGAGTGTTTCGGCCAGACGAGCCAAGATGCCTTCGAGAATACCGCCCGCTTCACCGGCGGCCACCATGTTGCAATACAAAGAGTCAAAAACCTTCGGGTGCTGCGCCAATGCATCAGCCAAAGAAGAACCGCCGTTAATCGACTGCGTGAGTTTATGCACAACGCTCTTGAGTTCCGGGTTTTCGCACTGCGCTTCGAGAATGTTCAAGCACTGAAGCATCGGAAGACCTGCCGAGCACATAGACGAGAACATACGCGTAAAACGGGTAATGTCTTCGGTCTTGATGCCAGAACCAATCTTAATCTTGATTTCGGTCGGCTTCTTTTTGAGGCTTGTAATAATCAAGCGACGGCGGAGCAAAAGGGCTTCGGCTTCGGCCTTGTCCTTTGCTTCGAGCGTTCCTTCAAAGTTATTGCCCTGCGAATTTTGGGCCTTGTACAAAAATTCAGCCATCGATTACACCCCTTCCTTCACAAACAACTGTTCCAACTGGTCCGGGCTCGACGAACGGGCAAGTGCATCAAAGCGGTCGACCTTGTGATTCTTGACGAGGTCGCACAAGCACATATTCATCGTATTCATGCCGAACTTCTGACCAATTTCAATCATGGATTCAATCTGGTGCACCTTGTCATCGCGAATCAAAGCGCGGATACCCGGCGTCACGTTCATGACTTCGTACGCCATCACGCGGCCACCACCAATCTTTGGCAAAAGGGTCTGGCAGATAACGCCCTGGAGCACGAACGAGAGCTGCGTACGCACGGTCTGCTGTTCGCCCTTCGGGAAGGCGTCAACCACACGGTTAATCGTCTGCACGCAAGAGTTTGTATGAAGCGTTGCAAAAGTCAAGTGACCCGTTTCTGCAATCGTAAGTGCCGAGCGGATAGTTTCCAAGTCACGCATTTCGCCGATGAGCACCACGTCAGGGTCCTGACGGAGAGCCATCTTGAGGGCCTGGGCAAAGCTGTGCGTATCGCTACCGACTTCGCGCTGGTTGATCATACAGCCCTGGTGCTTATGCAAAAATTCGATCGGGTCTTCAACCGTCAGAATGTGGTCGTGACGTTCCTTGTTAATCTTGTCGATCATGGCCGCCAAGGTCGTGGACTTACCAGAACCGGTAGCACCCGTCACAAGCACAAGGCCAGAAGGACGCGTCGTAAATTCGGCCATAATCTTCGGGAGGCCTAAGTCCTTGAACGTCTTGATATCAAGCGGAATAATACGGAGGGCAAGCGCCACGCAGCCACGCTGCAAGTAGGCGTTCGCACGGAAACGCGCAAGATTTGCAATACCGAATGAAAAGTCGCATTCCTTTTGCTGTTCAAAAGTCTTTTTCTGGGCTTCATTCATCA
>JAEEGG010023132.1_pt1 | contig 12166 bp, 6 predicted proteins | sample 9134161 | NCBI WGS metagenome assembly JAEEGG01 (sample SAMN16246543, study PRJNA631951) | gut metagenome | biome: gut microbiome; feature: rumen; material: CR-attached | host: Bos | place: Iran: Karaj | collected 2018-10 | reverse complement strand
CGTGGGAGGACGCGGCCCCGTGACCGTCGGGAGCGAGTCCCCTCCGGGCATGCAGGAGTGCTCCTGGAGGCTGTATTCCTGGAACGGCGTGTCCTGGGATCCTGAGCCATACGACGTGGATCTGGAATATCTCGGAGGCAGCATGGCGCTCGGATTCTACCCAGCCGGATCGGCCGCGCCCGCATCCACTCCGGACTACGAGGACGTCTGGACCTCCTTCAGGGGGAACTCCTCGTCCGATGGCGTCAGCCGCTCCTACGGGCCGGACAGCGTCGCGGTTCCGCTGGAGTGGTACAACGCCTACCAGGGGGCGGTGGATTCCAGCATCCTGTACGCCGACGGCCTGATCTACCACACGGTCGCCGGGGTCTACGGGAGCGTCGGCATGGAGAGCCTGGCATGGCTTTACTGTCTGGATCCTGTGAACAAGCAGGTGGCGTGGTCTCTCAGCTATTCTGATTCAGGAAACATAGAGATCACCACTCCGGTGATAATAGGTGACACCATAGTGCTGACTTCCGGGAACTGGCACGTCTACTGCTTCGACAGGTTCACCGGGGAGCCTCTGGCCGAGCTGTATCCGGAAGGCTCGTCCCCGGACAAGTGCAACATGGCCAGGTCCACCGAGTACAAGGTGATGAAGGGCGACGCGCCCGTCGTTAGGGACAGGATCCACGTCAATGCGGGCGTCACCAACGCCGTCTACGAGAACGGCGCACTGTACTTCAACGCCTCCGACGGCGTCACCAGGTGCTACTCCGTAGACAGGGAGGAGGGATTCCAGGAGATCTGGACCCACGTCCCGGAGGACTCCCTCAGGGGATGCTTCTACTACTATCCGCCGTATCTGGCGGATCTGGACGGCGAGAGGGTCCTAGTCTCCGGGAACTATTCCGGAAGGCTCACATGCGTCAGCGCCGTCGACGGCGGGCCCGTCTGGGGCAGGCAGATGCACGACCTGTCCGGGAATCCGGTGGGCGCGGTCACCTCCGTATCCGTCTGCCCCGGGGAGAGGATCCTGGTGTGCTATGCGGACGGCGGCATGACCTCCAGCCGCGGAGGGATCATGCTGGTGGACCTCCGCGACGGGTCCGTGATCTGGCAGAAGGGGCTACTGTGCAGCAAGCCGGCGGTGTTCGGGGACAGGTTCTACTCGTACGTCACCTACACGCCGGACGGGGAGAGGTCGGTGACCGACCACGACACCGGCGCGGAGAGGGAGCTGGTCAGCGGATACTACTCGTTCTGGCTGTCCGACTGCTCCATGGGCTGGGTCCAGGACACCGACGCCCTGTCGATAGGCGGGGTCACCTATTGCGACGGCAGAGTCTACAGCATGGACTACTCGCCGGGATCCGAGGGGTCGCTGGGCGGATGGGTCTGGTGCATGGACGCCGACACGGGCACGGTGGTCTGGAAGGCCAAGGTGTCCCCGTACGGGGGGTCCGCGTACAGCATGTGCGCTCCGACCGTGGCGGACGGCAAGGTGTTCGTAGGCAACGACTACGGCGCCGTTTACGTGATATCCGAGACGCGCGGGATCCCCCGGGACTCCACGTCGGACATAACATACGAGTCGCAGGGGCTGGCCCACTGGTCGTGGATAGCCCTTTTCGCATTGCTGGCGGCGTTCACGCTGTGCGTCGTCAAGCTCTACAGAGGTGCGTGAATGGTCGAGGATAGCGGGCGCGGACCGCTGAAGGGGGCGTTCTCCACGCTCCGCAAGGGATTCAAGGGGATGAGCGAGAGCATGGTCCCCTCAGAGGACGACAAGAGCGAGGTCGGGGTGAAGAAGCGCCGCTTCAGGATAATCCTGGCCGCGGGGCTGGTGTTCCTGTTCGCGATGTTCCTGATATCGATCTCCATATCGTCCGGAGGCATAATACCGATAACCGACGCGTTCTCGGCGCTGGTCTCCGCCATATCCAAGGGCGGGGAGGACCTGACCACCGAGGAGCTGTACGTGTTCTCGTCGAGGCTCCCGAGGGTGGTCGCGGCCATAGGCGTGGGAGCCGGGCTCGCGATAGCCGGGTGCATGTTCCAGGCCCTCATCAGGAATCCGCTGGTGGACCCGTACATCACCGGGGTGTCCTCCGGGGCGGGATGCCTGGCGGTCGCCGCGTCCACGACCCTGGCGTCCCTGTCCTTCCTCGCCGGCTATTCCGCATACATAATCCCGCTGGCGGCGATCGCGGGAGGGCTTCTGGCCTTCGCGCTCACGCTGGCGGTCGCCGAGGGGGCCGGAGGGTCGGCCACCAACTACATCCTTTCCGGAGTGATAGTCGGATTCGCGTTCTCGTCCGTGCAGACCATATTCCTGTCGCTGAACAAGGACAACCTCACCAACGTCATGTGGTGGCTGTACGGGTCCTTCGGCAACATCACCTGGGAGAACGCCTTCCTCGTCCTGATCCCGTCGATAGGGATCGCGGTCATCGCGATGCTGTGGGCGAGGGAGTTCAACCTGTTCATGTCGGGGGAGGACCAGGCCAGGCTCCTGGGGATGAACGTCAGGAGGTTCAAGGCGATTATGATGGTCGTGGCCTCCGTCCTGACCTCCGTCTGCGTCGCTTTCGTAGGGGTCATAGGGTTCGTGGGGCTCATCGTCCCTCATGCGTGCAGGATGATGCTCGGGAGCGACCACAGGCTGATCATGCCGGCGTCCATAGTCCTGGGGGGATGCCTGATGCTGTTCGCGGACATCATAGCGAGGGTGGCCATATCGCCGCTTGAGCTCCCCGTGGGCGCCATAACCGCGCTGATCGGGACCCCGGTGTTCGCGTACATGCTGGTGAAGAGGGGGCGCGAATATGACGGATGAGCCTTTGCTGGAGGTCGAGGACCTCAGGATGAGGTTTGACGACTTCGAGGCTTTGCACGGCGTCTCGTTCAGCGTCCCCAAGGGGCTCCTCGTCGGCCTGATCGGGCCGAACGGCTGCGGGAAGTCCACGATGATGAAGTGCATAAACAAGCTCCACACGTCCTGGACCGGGACCGTCAGGGTCGACGGGGAGGACATATCGAGGATGAGGCCGGCCGACATAGCCAGGGTGGTGGCCAACGTCCCCGCGGAGGTCGGCTCGATATACGGGATGTCCGTCATGGACATGGTGATGCTCGGCAGGTATCCCTTCGTCAACAGGGTCTGGTGGGAGTCCGAGGACGACGAGAAGGTCGTGAGGGAGGCCCTCCGCACGTTCGGCCTGGACCAGTACAGGAGGAAGCAGGTGTCTCTCCTCTCATCGGGCGAGAAGCAGCGCACGCTGATAGCCAAGGCGTACGTGCAGAACCCGAAGATCATGCTCGTGGACGAGCCCACGTCCCATCTGGACATGAAGTACAAGCTGGAGGTGATGGAATACCTCCAGAAGATGGCGCGCAGCGACATGACCGTGATCGTCGCGGAGCACGACATCTCCCTGATGGCGAGGTACTGCGACCTCTGCATAATAATGAAGAAGGGCTCCATAGTGACCATCGGCGACCCCAAGAAGGTCATCGACGAGGACCTGATCAGGGAGGTGTACGAGGTCGAGTCCTGCGTCGGCACCGACAGGGAGGGGGAGATCTACGTCCTCCCCAAGAGGTATATCAAGACCAGGGAGGAGGGGGATGAGGGCAGCCGAGGCCGCGGTCCTGCTGGCGGCGCTCCTGGCGCTGGTCCTTCCGGCATCTTTCGTCGACGCCGCCGATAGCCACACGGTGTCGTTCGCCCTTCCCGACGGGACGGTGCTGTCCGTCCAGCAGGTGGCCGACGGGGCGCAGGCGGACCTCTCCCTGATCCCGGAGCTGGAGGTCCCGGAGGACGTGGCGGTGTTCTGGGGCGACGTCACCAAGCCGATACATGAGGACACGGTCTTCACGGCCACTTTCGTGGGGAGGGCCGCCGCGCACGTGGTGAGCTATTACGACTCGCCGGGCGGCACCTGCATCCACAGGGAGGTGGTGATGGACGGCTCCCCGGCCAGGTATTCGGTCGTCCCGGGCAAGCCGTCGGACCAGGAGCACGACTACAGGTTCGAGGGCTGGAGCGCGGACCTATCCGACGTGAGGTCGGACATGTCTGTCCACGCGGTGTTCTCCGCCGTGCCGAGGGCCTGCGAGGTCCGCTTCTTCGACTACGACAGGACGCTCCTCCATGTGAGGACGGTTCCTTACGGAGGCACGCTCACCGATCTTCCGGAAGAGCCTTCCAGGAGCCCCACGGTCGGGTACGCGTACGAGTTCGTCTGCTGGAGCATCACCGCCAACGGGAACAGCCCCGCCAGGTTCGACGGCATCACCGACACGGCGTTCGTGTTCGCCTTCTACGCCCCCATCCCCAGGGAATACCAGGTGAGGTTCCATGCGGACGGGGAGGTGATCTCGGAGACGTCCGTGAGGTACAACTCCACGATAGGCGCGGCGGCCGTCCTGGACCTGTTCAGCGACGGCATGGCGAAGCTCTACAGGGATCCCGCGTTCACCAAGGAGGCCGGGCCGGGGACGGTGGTCATCGGCGACACCGACATCTACGTCAGGAAGGTCCCCGGGCATTACGGCGCGGACCGCGCCCAGGACGGGTCGGTCATCGGGAACGTCGTCACGGTCAGCCACGACGCGTCCACCGCGGCGGAGATGAAGGCGTCCGGAACGGGATGCGTATGCGACGTGTCGCAGTTCGACGGCGGGTTCGTCGCTTCGGTGGACGGGACGTCCCTAAAAGCCGTGAGGGACGTGCTGGGCGGAGACGCCGTGCTGAGCATAGCGGTGCCCAGGGGCGCGATCTCCATGTCCGCGGACGAGATGTGCCGCCTGGCGGGAGACGGGTCGCTGACGTTCTCGGTGTCCAACGGCCCTTCCAGCATCAAGATAACGTCCGCCTTGAAGAGGATAAACTACTCCGCCTTCTACAGCCTCTCGCTGAAGGCGGACGGCCGTCCGGTCACGGACCTGGGCGACTCGCCGGCGACGTTCACCATACCGGTGTCCTTGGGCGAGGGCCTCCACGGCGCCGCCTGGAACATCTCGTCCAGAGGCGCCCTCGAGAAGATGGAGTCCACCTACGACGGCCGCGCGGTCACCTTCACGTCCTCCGTGGTGCAGTTCTACGCGGTCGGGACCGACAGCGAGGACGCCGGCGAGGTCAAGGAGAGGGTGGTCGTCCCCTACGGGGAGGTTACGATCTCCGGGCTGTCCGAGGACGGACGCTCCGCTTCCTTGTCCTCCATGGCCGTGGACTGCCTCGGCGGAATCCTGTTCGTGCCCTCGGCGTACGCCTCGGCGACCCTGGTCGGGATCCTTCCCGGCGCCTTTAACGACGTCAGGAACGTCTCGGCGGTCGTGGTCCCTCCGACCGTCACCAGCTTCTCGTGGGAGGGCTGGTCGTGTCCGGCCGCCGACGTTTACTTCCTGGGCGACTCTCCTGAGTTCTCAGGACAGGCCCCTTCCTCCGTGTCAATTCACCGCCTTTCCGATGCCTCGGGATGGGACACCGGGGTTCCGATGGACCTGTACCTCTACGACGGCGCCTACAAGAAGGACCCTTTCTCGTTCTACTACTACGTGGTGGGCGACGAGGCCGTCGTGCACAGGTACGTCTCCGGCCAGTACGTGCAGATACCCAAGGCGGTCTCGGCCAACGGGAGGGAGTACGCCGTCAGGTACGTCGGGGACGCGGCGTTCATGCGCGGGGACGTCGGAGGCTACGGGCTGAGGTATTCCCAATACTCTCTGGAGACTGTGGAGATCCCGTCCACGGTCACCGACGTGCTGACCCGCGCGTTCTACGGATCCTCGGTCAAGACCGTGCTCGGGATGGACTCCGTCGAGCGCATCTGGGACGAGGCGTTCAGGAACTGCACTTCCCTCACGGCTCCTTCGCTGCCCGGTTCTCTACTGTTCCTGGGCGCTGGCGCGTTCAAAGGCTGCTCGGCCAAGGGCTTCGCGAAGATCGCGCTTCCGGACGGCGTCAAGGAGATCGGCGACGGCGCCTTCTACGGATGCTCCAACCTGCTAGGCGCGAAGCTCGGGAAGACCGTATCGCGGATTCCGGCGGACTGCTTCGGCTTCTGCTCCGCCCTGGGCACGGTATCCATCCCGGACACGGTGACGGAGATCGGCGACGGCGCCTTCTTCAACTGCCGCTCGATCCCGTATGTGGATCTGAACAACGTCGAGGCCCTCGGCCGCAACGCGTTCGGGAACTCCGGGTCCGTCCCGCTGCTGGAATGCGTGGTCCTGGGCGGGCCGCTGAGGTCCCTGGGCGCGGGAGCGTTCTCCAACTGCGTGTCCATCGAGGAGATAGAGGCCTACTGCGCCAAGCCGGACGGCATGGAGGACGCCTTCCAGGGGGTGGACCTGTCCTCCGTGACGTATTATGTCACGTCTGCGACGCAGGACGGCTGGAGGGAGAGCTACGGGGACGTAGAGCTCCTGGACGAGGAGATAGCGGTGGAGAAGGACCACACCATGGCCTACGTTTCGATAGGCCTGCTGATCTTCTTCGTGCTGGCCGCCATCCTTTCGTACAGGTACCGCATGAAGGGGCGATGATGGACGTCAGGAACGAGCTTCTGTCGCTTAGGGACGACTCCAACGCCGAGTTCGAGGCCTCGCTCACCCCGTGCGGGCATCGGTTCCTCGGAGCCAGGATCCCGGCGCTGAGGAGGCTGGCCAAGCGCATAGCCTCGGAGGACTGGCGCGGGTACCTGGAGGATTGGGATCCGGAGTATTTCGAGGACTACATGCTCAGGGGGCTGGTCATCGCCTACGCGAAGGTCCCGGTGGACGAGCGTCTGCGGCTTTATGACGGGTTCATTCCCCTGATCGACAACTGGTCGGTCTGCGATTCGCTATGCACCACCTGGAAGCCAAAGAAAGATGAGAAAAGGCAGCTTTGGAGCTATCTTATCGGATGCCTGAGGCGCGGAGGGGAGTTCCGGATGAGGTTCGCGACCGTCATGATGATGAGCCATTTCCTGGATGACGGGCACGTGGACGACGTCCTGGAGGAGCTGGACCAGGCTCAAGACGATGGCTATTACTTCAAGATGGGGAAGGCATGGTGTCTCGCCACATGCCTGGCGAAGTATCCGGAGAGGACGATGGCCTACCTCGAAGGGGACAACCGCCTCGACGAGGAGACCAGGCGCATGACGATCAGGAAGGCGTCGGAGTCCTACCGCGTGGAAGAGGACGTGAAGTCCCGTCTCAGAGCCATGCGCCGATACCGATTTTTATCTTCAATGCCCTGTCCGTGCATGGACAAGACGGCCAAGGCATACGTCGCGCTGGCTATCGCGGTGCCTTCGATCCTCACCGTGTGGTGCCTCGCCTCGGGATACAGCCAGGCGTCGTTGCTTCTGACGACGATATCCCTGTTCTGCTGTTATCCGATGGTATGCTGCGGACTGTACATGTGGCTGCACGGGGGATGGTACAAGTACCTCAACATCGGCGTGGACTGGAGCCGCATGACCGAGGAGGAGTCCAAGTCGGTGGCGTCCGGGTACGGGCCGTGGCTTGCAGCCAGCATGGCGCTCCTGCTGTTCTCAATTTCCATCCTTCTGAGCAGCATGGTGCTCGGATTCGTCCTGATGGCCGTTTCGATAGCGATGGTCCTGATTCCCGTGGTCCGCAAGCCTAGGCGCAAGGAGCGCCTGCCGCTGATGACGCCGTCCAAGCGCGTGCTGGCCGTCGTCCTAGCGTCCGCGATCGCCCTGGTCCCTTCGATGTACATGTTCGACCACGAAGGCTCCGGATCCGTCGAGATCTCCATGGGCGAGGAGGGGATGACCGTGAAGGCCCCGATGTTCGACCGTTATTTTTCCTACGACGACATCGACGACTGCGAGTACTTCGAAGACTTCAGCAAGGGCATCCGCGTGATGGGCTACGCGGACGGCGTCATAGCCAGCGGGACGTTCAAGAACGACATGTTCGGAAGATACCAGCTGGCGTCGTACGTGAAGGTCGGCCCCTGCGTGGCGATATCGTACGGGGGCGAGATGTACGCGTTCAACCAGTCCTCCGTCGAAGAGACCCTGCGCCTGTACGAGGACCTGTCTTCCCGCATATCGATGTCAGACCGAGGACGGGGGTATCCACTCGTCGTCGAAGCTCTCGGCATCCGAGACGGATACGTCCTCGCCGATGTCCAGGACCATGCGGTCACGGGCCGCGATAGTGCGGACCCCGGTCTCATCCTCCACGTACTTCGCCTCCGATTCCGCCCCGGCCCTGATGATGGCCACGCCCAGATGGACGAAGACCGCCAGCTCCGGCTTCACGATGCGTTCGAACTCGACCGCGTCGTCGGTGCACATGTGGTAATTGATCCTGTTTCCGCGCGGAGTCGTGGTGGGGAGTATGAGCACCCTGGTGCCGACGTACTGCCTGGCGATCTCCTCGGTGAACTCGGTGTCGCTGACGTACGAGACCTTTCCGTGCGGCGTATGGAAGGTGAACCCCACGTTCGTCGGGTCGCTGTGCCTCGCCACGTGGATGTCTACCTTCATCCCGTCCACGTCCAGGACGTCCCCCGGCCTGAACACTACGCACTCCTTCGGGAGACCCCTGTGGTAGGGGGATATGCACGGCCCGAGGTTGCCTTTTCCCTCGAGAACGGTCGGCGAGCCGTAAAGGCGTCCGCGCCTCCTCCACCCTCCGTAGGTCATCCCCTCGATCACCGATTCCGCATCCGAGTAGTGGTCCGGGTGGCAGTGCGACACGATGACCGATTCCGTCTTCGCGGGATCGTAGTGGATCTTGTGCATCTGGGTGAGGGCGCCCGGCCCGGGGTCGACGTGGAGGAACCTCCCGTCGTGTTCTATGAGCATTCCGCCCGTGCTGCGCACCTGGAAAGCGGTGGTGTGCCTGCCGCCCCCTGTTCCCAGAAAGGTGATGCGGAAAGTCATGGACGTGCATCGGATGCGCGATATATCGCTTTTTTCACACGCATCCTTGATAGAATCAATGTGGAAACAATTATGACGGGCGATCAGGATTCGCAGGCATGATAACCGCGGTTCGTGACGCTTGGATAGTCACTCAGGACGCCCGCAGAAGCGTGGTCAGAGGGGACCTCGTGATCGAGGACGAGAGGATCGTCTCCGTCGGGCCGAAGTACGACGGCACCGCCGACAGGGAGATCGACGCCTCCGGCGACATCGTGATGCCCGGCATGATAAACACCCACACCCACGTGGCCATGTCGGTCATGAAAGGCGTCGTGGACGACCTGTCCTTCCCGGATTTTCTCAATAAGGTGTTCAAGATCGATTCCGACAGGACGGACAAGGACCTCACCATCGGGACCCAGCTGGGATGCATGGAGATGATGCGCGGAGGCACCACGACGTTCATGGACCTCTATTATTCGGAAGACGTCATCGCCGAGGCCACCCAGAAGGCGGGGATCAGGGGCGTCCTGTGCTGGTGCGTCCTGGACGAGGAGGCGACCACCCAGGTCGGGAATCCGCTGGACAATTGCAAGAGGTTCCATTCGAAGTACAAGGGGAGGAGGAAGATCATCCCCGGCGTGGGCCTTCAGGGGGTCTACGTCTGCGGAGAGGAGACCTGCGTCGGCGCCAAGGAGTTCTCCGACGAGGTCGGGGCCCCCATGAACCTTCATCTTTCCGAGACCAGGGGCGAGGTCAACGACCACAAGAAGAAGACCGGCAAGAGGCCGGGCGAGTGGCTGCACGACATCGGGGTCCTGGGGCCCAGGGCGGTTGCCGCCCATTCCGCATGGCTCACCATGAGGGAGGTCAGGATGATGGGGGAGGCCGGGATGTCCATCTCCTCCTGCCCGGTATCCAACATGAAGCTCGCCACCGGAGGCGTCGCGCCGGTTCCAGAGTTCATCAAGAACGGGGTGAACGTGTCCATAGGGACCGACGGCAACACCACCAACAACTCTCTGGACATGTTCGCGGAGATGAAGACCCTCGGGCTCCTCCAGAAGGCCAGCAGGTGGGACCCCACGGTCGCCACCGCCCAAGAGCTTCTGGATTTCGCCACGGTCAACGGCGCGAAGGCCGTGGGCATGCAGGACTCCATCGGATCCCTGGAGCCCGGCAAATACGCGGACGTCGTCATCCTGGACGGGAAGGCCCCCAACCTGAGGCCGCTCCTGCCGGAGAACATCGTGGCCAACATCGTCTATTCCGGCAACAGCCTCAACGTGAAGACCGTCATGTGCCAGGGCGACGTGGTGGTCGACGAAGGCAGGATAGCCACCTTGGACGCGGAATCCGTGCTTGCGGAATCCGAGGACGTCTGGAGATCGCTCTGCCTGAGATGATCCGGACCGTCAATCTTCTTTGATAGGCTCAAGGGTCTCGTCGCCGTCTTCGAGGGCGAGGCCCTTGTTCCTGTTCTTTATGCGCCTGAGAATCAGGAACAGGATGACTATCGCCGCCAAGGCGACGAAAATGTGCTCCGCCAGGCTCAGCGGGTTGGGGACCACCGCTATGACGATCAGGTCGATGATCACCACTGCTATGTATTCGTTGATGGCGAGGAGCTCCTGATACCTCTTCCCTCTGTTCATCGCGTCCAGCTCTTTGGATGCGCCCTGCTTGGAGGTCTCGTTGATGATGTCGTCGAAGAACTTCACGTTGTCAACGAGATAGTCGGTAGGCGGAATGAGCACGACGAAGTTCAGCATGACCAGCGCGAAGTCCCACAGGTGGGGGTTCCCGCCGTACATGTCGCTGAGAATCGGGCTGATCACGGGCACGGCGACGAAGAATATGATTTCGATAATCACGATCGCCATGAAGTTGATGTACGCGTGGGTCATGCTCTTGCGGAACTTCTTCTGGGTCTTCTTGGTGGTCTCCTTCACCGAGTCGTACAGATAGTCCCTGGATTCATTGACCCTGTCGAAACGGTCCTTCAATTTGGCGGGGGTCATCTTCGAGCCCTTGTCCCACAGCCATTCGGAGTATCTCGAGAGTATGGGCATGCAGATCATGGACAGCAGCGCGGCACCGATGATGGACGTGTAGAAGTTCTCCGTGACGACGCCGTAGTCCAGCGCCTCCTTGGAAATGATGAAGGCGAACTCTCCCATGGCGGTCATCCCTATGGCCGACATGAATCCGATCTTGCCTTTCTTGGCTCCAAGCCAGAACCCGAGGAATACCGTGATGACCAGGAATCCGGCGAACAGCAGGTAGAAAATGAGGATCGTCCCTATGTTCGCCCCAAGGGTGGCGAGGTGGACCTCCATCCCCACGGATATGAAGAACATGGCCATGAACAGGTTCTTCATCGGCTCCACGGACGAGTTTATGCTCTCGCTGTTCCTGGCCGACGACATGAGCAGACCCATGATGAAGGCCCCGATGGCCATGGACAGTCCTGCGATGGTTGCCAGCCATGCCATGAAGAACGCAAGGCCGACGGAGAACACTATGAGGATCTCCGAGGGCACGTTGTCTGCTATCTTGTTGATCAGCGTGGGTATGTACCTCAACCCAATGGCGATGCTGGCGACCATGAAAATAGCGATGGAGGTGATCAGCACCACGAGGCCGGAGACCTCCATGGTAGACCCGGCAAGGACCGGGGTCAGGATGGACAGCATTATGACCTGTCCTATGTCCTGCATTATGATGATCAGCACTATCGTGTTGATGTGCTCCTTGCTGAATGTCTTCTGGGACGTCATGACGCTCATGACAGCCGCCGTGCTGCATCCGGAAAGCACGGTTCCCAGGACTATCGACTGAATCGCATCGAATCCCATGATGTTCCCGGCGATCGTTCCGAACAGCACCGTCAGGGGCAGCTGGGTTATGACGACTAGGATGGCGAACGAGCCTTGTTTGCGTATTTTCTTCAGGTTGATTTCCAGCCCGATGCAGAACATCAGCAGGACCAGTCCGAAATCCGACAGGATCTCGATCGCGGACATTCCGGTTTCGTCGACCGTGAATGCGTTCGCTATGACTATTCCCGCGGTGAGATAACCGATAAGAGGGGGCAGCTTGGCCTTGTTGAAGATGATGGAGCATGCTCCCGCTAACAGTGTGAAAAGCGCAATGCTCGTAAGCAGGAGTGTCTCATCCATCCATTTCCCACCGCCCGTATACTATTAGGTTACTATATCTTTTATTAAAGCCAAGTTGTCAGGGCGGGATACTGTTCACATGTTTTACGAACTTTGGAACACATC
>JAEEGG010023131.1_pt1 | contig 12167 bp, 10 predicted proteins | sample 9134161 | NCBI WGS metagenome assembly JAEEGG01 (sample SAMN16246543, study PRJNA631951) | gut metagenome | biome: gut microbiome; feature: rumen; material: CR-attached | host: Bos | place: Iran: Karaj | collected 2018-10 | reverse complement strand
CTACTTCAGTCCCCTGGAGTTCCAGGATCTCGACGAGATCGTGGCCAACAGCACCGCCATGCCTGACCAGTTCGTGTTCAACGTCGACTCCCACGAGTCAGACGGATACGTCGGGAAAGCCGGAGACAAGATCTTCATCGAGGGCGGAAGCGGCATAAAGCCTGTCATCTCCGCCGAAGAGATCAGGAAGCTTGTAAGCGACGAGATCAGCTCGAAGGGAGGAGACCCGGCAACCGCCCTGATCAGCAAGGCGACCATAGAGATGCCTTTTGACTTCCCAGAGGACTACACCAATATGTACCTCTTCCCTGACATACTGAGCCCCACTATGAAGATCTCGACAGACACGACTGTCGCTTTCGCCGGACTCACCGACGCCAGCGCCTCGGACGAGAACCAGGGGGACATCAACCGTTCACTTTGCGTCTATGCACCTGACGTGACCCATCACGTGCAGCAGATAATCCGCAAGAAAGACGCGACTGACATCTCCGACTACGACATCTGGATGCTCATCATGCACAAGGTGACTACAACCACCACAAATGCCGACGCGAGCCAGATGGCCAATTACTACCAGCAGATCGCTTACGCATCCTACGCCAACCAGCTCTACGGAGGATATGGCTATGGCGGTGGTTACGGTTATGGAGGCTACGGCGGTTATGGAGGGTATGGCAGTTATGGCTACAACAACTACTACAACTACATGATGATGGCCCAATACGCCGCCGCATCAGCGACTTCCACTTCCACATCATCAGAGCTTGACAAGGACAATTACTACAATTGCTGGCTCAGGGGTCCTGGATCTGACGGAAGGAAGCCGAAACTGAAGATCACCTACGCCCTCCCGAAAGAGTAGCGAGGTTATAATAAAATGAGTAATGCCCCGGCGGTTGCCGGGGCATTATCATTTAAAGCCTGACAAGAGGATTAGGCCTCCTCTTTGCCTGCGATCTTCTCTTTCACCTTGGCGATAGCGTCACTGACAGTGGCAATGCTGCTGGTCTCCTCATCGGGAATCTTGATTCCGAAAACCCTCTCAAACTCCATAAGGAGCTCGACAGTGTCGAGTGAATCAGCGCCAAGATCATTGGTGAAGTTGGCTGTTTCAGTAACTTCAGATTCTTCAACGCCAAGTTTGTCAACGATAATCGCCTTGACCTGTTTTACGATTTCTTCTTCAGTCATAGTTATACGAATTAAATAGTTTTGAATATTCTACACAATAACCGTGCAAAGTAAATAAAAAATCAACAATTCTCCAAATCCACCGTAGAAGCCTTCCTGCTGAGGTTTAGCCAAATCCTAAGTCCGTTCAGGGAATTGAGGAGGTAGAAAACGTACTTGATTAGCATAACCGCTGCATTTCCGGAACCTGTACCATTGGCGAGGGCGACAGCCCAGAGGGAAATGGAAGAAATGTTTACCAAAATCCAGATGAACCACTGCTCCATGAACGCAAAACTGAGGAGGACCTGCCCTGCAATGTTCAGGGTCATTACAGTGGCATCAAGAAGAACCTTTGGTTTGCTTACAGAGTCTATCCTTCCTGCAGCAGCGGCAGCAAGATCGACTTTCAAGAGAATGATATAAAGGATTGAAACACCCGCCAATATTCCTGCGGCAAGCCATGACCATTGTTTCCCGGTAAGCCTTCGGGCGGACACCCTGGAATCCTCTCCATCCTCACTGCGGACCTTTGCTCCCCTCCTCCGCCACTGCCAGAATCCAATAAACTGCATTGGGAGGAAATAAAGGGCATGAAGGGCAAAATTGCCCATGATTCCATGCTCAAGGTAAACAACTGTCGCCACGAGCACGTCTATGAATCCGAAAACGAAAGTAAGGATGTGGCCGTTTGCCGAAAGGACTGTGTTAACCACTCCCATCAAAGAGCCGAAAGCGGCAAAAACAAGAAGGAAAGTCTTGGCATCTGGCTGCCTGAGCTTGAACACGGTCGTGATCGTGACAGCCACCAGCATGCCCAGCACAAGGAATATGCTGAACGCCAGGTTGAACCTCTTTTCGGCAGCGGGAGTCATGGAAGACTATCTGTTAAATCCTGAAGGACGGTTTTCTGAAGGACGGTTTTTCGCAAGAGGGTGGGCCTTCTTGAGTTCTTGTGCCCAGGCTTTGAAATCTTCCCATGAATAATATGGACCGTCAACGGCCTGGAGCTGTGGAAGGGATACCTCACTGCCGTTCCTGAGGAGTTTGAACAGGATGACGGGAGATTTCTTTGAGCGGTAGAATACAAACTGGAGGTTGGCGGCCATGGAAGTGTTGTAGTTCTGGAACCAGTACTTCACATCCTCGGTCTTCTCAGGCTGATAGCCCTCTCCGTTAATGTTGAGAAGGGGAACGAGGGCGTTGAACACCGTGTCATGACCGAACCTGAAATGACCCTTGTAAACACCGGTGGATATTGCCTCGTCGGCACAGTCGATGATGTCGTCCAGGATGGTGATCATCCGGTACCTGTTCCTTGAGTGACCGGCATAATGGGAATAGTTTTCAATCTCCCATTGTGCAAGCAGCTGTTCCTTGGTGAACACGTCCTCGAGGAAAGATCCGTTATCATAGTTGTGATAGCCTGCCCAAAGGTTGAAAAGTTCATAAACGAACTCTCTCCTGCCTCCCATCTGCTCCAGGAATCCCTTGTCGGTAAAGAGGCTGCCCAGGATGGCATCATAGTCTGTCATCCTCTCACGGAAAGCCGTGGTGCTTTCGGGGACTATGATATCCCCTTCATAGACTTTGGCTATCTCCCTCGGGGAACTGCCCGGGTTGGTAACGGGAAGGTTGGTGTGAAGGGAATTAACCTCTATGTTGAGCTTGGGAGCACATTTCTGAAGGCTCACAGTGAACGCGTTCATGCTGACGATTGCCCTCTGGGAAGTCGAGGCCCTCGCAAGGACTTCCCCTCCATCTTTGAACACTTCAGGGAATTCTGCGCACATTATCCGCGCTATCTCACCATGCTGCTGCCCACCCATGTCGGAAAGGTCTCCCATATTCATAAGGGGCACCTGATAGAAGGCCATGTAGTCTTCATAGAGTTTTTTCCCCTTTGGAGTCAGGGCTTCCGCCTTGGATGCAGCCTCAAGGACATCCTTTATCTTGTTATAGGTGTTGGCGCTCCAAGCGTACCTGGAGCCATGGCGTCCGTAATGACTGATGTAAAAAGGGACATAACCCTTAGGGGCTGGTGTAAGAGGACCTGCGTCAAACCTGTAGGGGCCTTCGACACCGGCGATTTTGTCCCGGTTGGAAGCCAACTGGTCCAGGACATCATAGACTTGTCCGCTAAGCGGGGAATTAGACAGGAGGAGCGATACGGTAGTACACGCTAAACAAATGATAAGATGCAATGAGCGTTTCATGGTCTAAAGATACGAAGTTTTCCATTAAAATATTTAAATTTGTATAGACCACAATTAATTCCGATGAACGATAAGAAGGTAGTGAAGCCTTTCTTCAGGATTAAAGGCAAAGATGGAAAGATAGACCTCTTCAAGTCCTGGCAATGGCAGGTTGTCATCTGCTCAATGATCGGTTACTCAATGTTCTACTTCGTGCGAAAGAATTTCTCTTTCGCAATGCCAGCCTTGAGTGCCGAGTATGGAATTACAAACACCAGTTTCGGAATAATCTTGTCCCTGGTAGGTATTATCTACGGGGTTTCGAAACTGCTGAACGGAATAATCGCTGACAGGATCAACGCCCGACGCCACCTTGTCATCGGACTCTGCGCTTGTATTATTCTCAATCTTGCCTTCGGCTGGTCTGACAAGCTCAGCGCCCTGATCACCGGCAATCCATCCGGTCCTGACTTCATAAACACGATGGTGGTTATCATGGCGATTCTCTTGATAATCAATAATATATTCCAAGGCTGCGGCTTCCCGCCCTGCAACAGGCTCCTGGCCCACTGGGTACCTCCGAAGGAACTAGCCACCAAATCCGCCATCTGGAACACCTCCCACTCGATCGGTGCAGCCATCGTCTCGGTCTTCTGCGGATACATTATCGCAAGGACCGGGAACTGGCGCTACTGCTTCATATTCCCGTCCGCCGTCGCCGCAATAGGAGTCATATTCATAATCCTGACGCTCAGGGACACTCCGTCATCGGTTGGACTTCCAGAACTTGAAAACACAAAAACGGAACTTGATGATGATGACAGTCCGGCTGCCTTCAGGGCATTCATCCGGAAAAGGGTGTTCAGAAGCCCAATAGTATGGTGCCTGGCCATTACGGACCTCTTTGTGTATATAGTCCGGTTTGCAGTTCTCGACTGGGGGCCCATGTTCCTTCAGCAAAGGGAGAATCCTCTGTCCCCCCAACTGTCAGGATGGACAATCGGCATCTTCGAAGTCGCAGGCTGCATAGGAATGCTCTGTGCCGGTTGGATGTCCGACCGCTTCTTCAAGGGAAAGTCCCACAGGGTCTGCGCAGTGGAGATGTTCCTGGTAGCGCTTTGCATGATAGCCCTCCATTTTCTGCCTAAGAACAGCAGCCCGATCCTGGTGCTCATCCTTCTTGCCCTGGCCGGATTCTTCGTGTACGGTCCACAGGCAATGCTGGGAGTTACCGCAGTAAAGCATGCCACAAAGAAGGCTGCTTCTACAGCTGTCGGGCTTATAGGACTCATGAGCTATGGTTCAGTCATTTTTACCGGAGTCGGCCTTGGATGGTTCTCCGACCATTTCGGTTGGGACAACCTGTTCCTACTGATGACCGTTGTCGCAATAATCGGAGGACTGATAGTGGCTGCATTATGGAATATTTCCGATGACGGATACATTCATGAACAATAAAGACAAATAGTTTTTTTACTAAAGTAACATGAAGAGAATACTCATTGTTTTGGCGGCTGTCTCAATGACCATTACCGCAATTGCCCAGGACCAGCAGGTCAGGTTCTTCTCACACCGGGGCGGACGCATGGAATACGACGAGAACACCATCTCAGCCTTCGAGGCAAGTTACAAGGCCGGGTACCGTGGCTATGAAACTGACATCAGGATGACCAAGGATGGAAAACTTGTAATCCTTCACGATTCGAACCTTACACGCACGACTGACACAGAGGGTGTGGTCGAGGAAATGACCGAAGCCCAGATCCGCAAGGCACTGACCAAGAAAGGAAACAGAGTGATGTTCCTGGACGAACTGATGGACTGGCTCGATTCGAAGGGAGATGTTACCTACGTGGAATTTGAACTCAAGACAAGCCCTGTCGATCTCTATCCTGAAGAAAGGCTCCGCGAGTACTGTGACAAACTCTACGAAAGGGTGATGAGGAACAAGCCTGAGGGTGCGACTTACCTTTTCACCTCGGGTGACTACCGCGGCCTGAGGTACCTGCAGCAGAAGCATCCTGGCGTACAGATGCTGCTTATCACCGGAAAGCCCTGCAATGACGAGACCATCGCCCTTTGCAAGGCAATGGGAATCGACCGTCTCGGAGCGACAATGGACGGCACTTCACGTTTAGCCGTCAAGAAGGCTCATGAACAGGGTCTGATCGTAAGTCTGTGGCCCGGACAGAGCACCGCTGACGCAATGCTGGGAGTGTACTTGGGAGCTGATTTCCTTTGCACTGACATTCCAGTGGAGGTAATGAAATTCATGAAGTCAAAGGCTCCCTGGGTCAAGGCGATCTATTAATCTGACAGACATATAAAAGAAAAAGTCTTTCGGCGAACCGAAAGACTTTTTCATTTTGTCTTCTTGCGAACGATTGCTACTTGAAGTACTCTGCGAACTCAACATCCTTCTGAGCCCTTGCAGCAAGATCCTTGTCGGCCTTTGCAACCTCGTCGAGGAGGGTCTTGACCTCGTCGAACTTACCCTGGCGGGCAGCTATGACAGCCTTGAGGTAGGTAACCTTAGGATCCTTGCAATGAGCAGCCTTGAGAGCCTTGTCAAGCTGATTGGTGAGGATATATGCAAGAACCGTGTTGTGGCAGCATCCAGGGGCATCCTTAAGGTCTTCGACAGCCTTGTCGTAATTGCCTGAGAGAATGTCGATCACACCCTGATTAGCCTTGGCGACATCGGTACCAGCCTTCTTGAAGTAGTCGGAGGCGGTAGCGTAGTCACCCTTGCGGAGGGCGATAACACCGAGAGCGTTGTTAAGCTCAGCATCCTTGGTCTCGACATTGGCGAATGCCTTGGAGGCGTTGTTGAGATCGCCGGCGTTGAGATAAGCGACACCGAGATTGAACCTAGCAGCGTCACTGTCGAACTTGGAGATAGCCTTGTTGTAGAGCTTTACCTTCTTGTTGAGATCAGGGACGAGAGTGGCGGCGTGCAGGAGAGCAGGCTCGTCGAGGACATCGATGTCGTCGTCGATCATCTTGACAAGTTCGTCAGCAGTGTAGTTCTTGAACTCGACGTTGGCGATGAACCTGGCACGGCGGAGTTCAGGAAGAACATCATTCTTGAGCTCGGTGTAGATGGAAGACATGTTCTTGATCTCGCTTTCACGGACAGCAGGATCGCTGTACATGGAGAGAACGCGAAGGATAAGATCCTTGTCGCGGATGTCGGAATTCTGGACAAGCTCCTGGAAGCCTTCCCAGTCCTGGCCGATACTCCTGACCTCAGGATCGGTAACTTCCTTACCCTTGACGACCTTTGTCCAAGCCTTGTCAGCGCTCTTGGAACGATTGTCAGAAAGCTTGCGGTTGAGTTTCTCACCACCTTCAGGAGATGCGTAAGCAACGACCTCAGTACCGACGAGGGTCTTCCTCTCGTTGTTCTTGATTTCGTCGAGAGCGTTCTGGAAATTCTGTATCGAACGTCCCTTGAGCTCGCTGTTGCGGACATCGGCAGAGTTGACCTTGTAAAGGATCTGGCCTTCTGCAGTCTGCTTGAGGATAGCCTCATAACCGTCAGCCTTCATAGGAACCTGGCCGGCACCCTTAACAAGCATATAAGTGGTGTTGACACCGTCAGCAACCTTCTTGGTAGGGAGCGTGATGGATTTGCCCTTGTACTTGGCGACTCCGCGGAGCTCGAGATGTGACTGCTCCATGCCGTCGACAAAGTTGAAGTGCAGCTTCTCAGTAACTGTGCCACCTGCCTTGGTAACGACCTTATAGTTGTCCTTTACCTTCTCACCCTGATACATGAGGGGGCTCATCTTGGCTTCACCGCCGTCATAGACGAGGACGGGTGTAACCTCGAGGATAGCCTTCGGGTGGAAATAGTTGGCGGGATAAGTGACGGAAACGGTAGGATCGATGTTTCCGGCGACACACTCAAGAACAGCGGGATCGCAGCTTACGATCACGTTGTCAGCAAGTTCAGCCATCTTTTTGGCTGAGGAGCAAGCGACGGCACCAAGGACCAGGGCCGCGATTGCAAGAATTTTAACTGCTTTCTTCATGTTGTTAAGGAATAATATTTAATTTGTTTAATGTTGTCTTTGGGATGAGCCCATAATCAAGGCAAATATAACTATAATTTTCGTAACTTTGCCAAACAAGTTTCTACAAACTATGGATTCACAAGAGCTCCAGAGGCTTAAAAACAAATACGACATCATAGGTAACGATGCCGCCCTCAACCGGGCACTCGAAACGGCTGTGGCAGTGGCTCCGACTGATCTCACTGTACTGATTACCGGGGAAAGCGGAGTCGGCAAGGAGAATATCCCCAAGATAATCCACCAGAACAGCCGGAGAAGGAACGGCAAATACTTCGCCGTCAACTGCGGTGCCATCCCGGAAGGGACCATCGATTCAGAACTCTTCGGACATGAGAAGGGCTCATTCACCGGAGCTATAGAGACCCGAAGGGGCTATTTCCAGGAAGCTGACGGTGGCACCCTGTTCCTGGATGAGATCGGGGAACTCCCCCTCTCTTCCCAGGCCAAACTCCTGAGGGTTCTGCAAAGCGGAGAATTCATCAAGGTCGGATCCTCCAAGGTTGAGAAGACCGATGTGAGGGTGATTGCAGCCACCAACGTCAACCTGCTCTATTCAGTAGGAAAGGGCAAGTTCCGCGAAGACCTTTATTACAGGCTCAACGCAATCCAGATCCAGATGCCCCCGCTGCGCGAACGAAAGGAAGACATCTACCTCTTCTTCAGGAAGTTCACCTCCGATTTCTCGGAGAAGTTCGGGATGGGCAAGGTGACATTGACCAATGACGCCATAGACCTCCTGATAAACTATCGCTGGCCCGGCAATATCCGTCAGCTCAAGAACCTGGCCGAGACTGTCACCGCACTGGAATCTGAAAAGCTTACCCCGACATCGGAAAGATGCATCATCGATGCCGCCACCCTCTCCAAATACATGCCCAAGGAAGAGCTGAACCTCCTTCCCGTGGCCGCAAAGGAGGAAAGGAGCGACTCCATTCCCGATTCCGACAGGCAGATGATCATCAAGGCCATCCTGGACCTCAAGCAGGAGGTGGATGACCTGAAGGCGAAAATCGGATCCGGTCCTGTGCATGCACCCGCACTCAAGCCAGTACAGGAACATGAGGAAGAACCAGAATGGCAGGGTCAAGGAGCTCCCGTCCAGAGCGACAACATCGGCAAGGTGGTGGATATCAACGTCGAGGAACAGCCTCATCAGGACCTGTCGTTGAGCCGGTCCAAGGTGGACATTATCGTAAAGGCGCTGGAAAAGCACCATGGTAACCGCAAGCTCGCCGCCGAAGAAGTCGGCATCTCGGAAAGGACCCTGTACCGGTGGATTGAAAAATATCATCTCGACTGAACATGAAGAAAAGAATATTCATAGCCCTGGCCCTGGTCACAATCTTCCTTACCGGAGGATGCTCCATCGTACACTATTCCTTTTCGGGCACCTCCATCCAGCCCGACGTGAAGACGGTGGTTATCCATTACTTTGAATATAAGGCCCTGAAAGTCAACCCTTCACTCAGCAATGACCTCACCGAGGCCATGAAGGACAAATTCCGCAAGCTCACAAAACTGGAACAGGTTGACTTGGACGGGGACATCGAACTAGAAGGATCAGTGACGGGCTATGAAGTGAGGGCATCTGCAGTGACGGCTGACGAAGTGGCGGCACAGAACCGACTTACTGTAACCGTAAAACTCAAATTCACCAACAGGAAATATCCCGAAGAAGACTTTGAGAAGGATTTCTCAGCCTACGCCGACTACGATTCGACCAATTCCCTCGATGCGGTCGAAGCCTCACTTTGTGAAGAAATAGTAGAAAAGCTGGTAGAAGACATGTTCAACGCCAGTGTAGCTCAGTGGTAACGATGGAAGGAGGACGGAATATAGGATCTTTGACGATGGAAGAGCTGGCAGGGGTCATCACACAGTATCCCTGGTTCGGTGCTGCACGGAGGGAGCTTTGTGAAAGGATGGCCAAGGCAGGAGGCAGCGAATGGGGAAAGGCCCAGTACGCAGATGCAGCCATGTACATAGCTTCCAGAACCATCGTCTGGGACATCCTGAGGTCCTCAAACGAAACTGACTATTCCGACAAGGATGTGGAAGCCTTGCTTAAATCCGTATCGCGCCCCAAGGTGAAGGCTGTAGGCGGGGATTTTTTCTCTTCCGACCAGTACGACAGTGTCACCCAGGCCGAGGACAACTATTTCTCGAAATTCAAGGCCACCAGGTCTGAAGAAAAGGAGGAGCGCAGTTGGGAGGATCCTGAACTTGGATTCTGCACGGAAACACTCGCCTGGATCTACGCAGAGCAGGGCTATTTTACTGAGGCAAAAAAGATTTATTCCCGGCTAATCTTGCGATATCCGGAAAAAAGTGCTTACTTTGCATCCCTTATTGAAAAATTGGACAAGGAAAATTAAAATTTAAGAATATGAATACCCTTTTCACAATCCTCACGATCCTGATTGTCATCGCGGCCATCCTGCTTACCGCAGTTGTCCTGCTTCAGAGCGGCAAAGGCGAAGGTATGGCCAGCAACTTCACTTCAGCCAATCAGACTCTTGGAGTAAGGCAGACCGCCGACATCCTCGAGAAGGTGTCCTGGGGTCTCGTGACCTTCATCCTCGTAGTGTCCATCATCACTTCCTTCACCATCAGGAACCATGTTTCCGGTGTTGACGTGAACGACATCATCGAGAATGTCGAAGAGCAGCCCGAGTTCCCTTCAGCTCCTATCCAGCAGGGCGCTCCTTCCACCGAGGCTCCTTCCAACTAATGACATTTTGTCATAAATAACTGTTGGAACATATTTTGACTCCTAGAAGTCCGGCTGCATGGCCGGACTTTTTAATTTGTACGATATGGACAACAGAAATAACAACACTCAATTGCAATTCCTTACGAAGTTTGCCGTCAACCTGAACGAGCAGGCTTCCAAAGGAAAACTCGACCCTGTCATAGGCAGGGACGACGAGATAAGGAGGGTTCTCCAGATCCTTAGCAGAAGGACGAAAAACAACCCTATCCTGGTTGGAGAACCGGGAGTAGGAAAAACCGCCATCTCAGAAGGAATCGCCCAGAAGATCATCGACGGCGACGTCCCTGAGAATCTGAAAAGCAAGAAAGTATATTCATTGGACATGGGCGCCCTGATTGCGGGAGCGAAGTATCAGGGCGAATTCGAAGAGAGACTAAAGGGAGTCGTCAAGGAAGTCGTCGAAAGTGCAGGTGAAATCATCCTGTTCATCGACGAGATCCACACCCTTGTAGGTGCAGGAAGGACTTCCGGAGCAATGGATGCATCGAACATCCTCAAGCCTGCCCTTGCAAGGGGTGAACTGAGGACCATAGGTTCAACCACCCTTGACGAGTACCAGAAGTATTTCGAGACCGACAAGGCCCTTGAACGCCGGTTCCAGATGGTAATGGTCGATGAGCCTTCAACAGCTGAGTCCATCGCTATCATGAGGGGCCTGAAGGAAAAATACGAGAACCATCACAGGGTCAAGATTGAAGATGATGCCCTCATCGCGGCAGTCAATCTCTCCCACAGGTACATAACAAACAGGTTCCTCCCAGACAAAGCTATCGACCTGGTGGACGAGGCGGCTTCAAAACTGAGGCTGGAGATGAACTCGGTTCCTGAGCCAATCGCTGAGTTGAACAGTGACATCCGTCAGCTTGAGATCGAGAAGGAGGCTGTGAAGAGGGAAGGCACTTCTCTCAAATCTGAGAAAATCGACAAGGACCTCAACGATAAACTGGCGGCACGCGATGCCCTGATGAAGAGATGGAACGACGAAAAAGACATCCTTTCCGGACTCCAGGAAGCCCGTCAGAAGATGGAGGACTACAAGATCGAGGCAGCTTCTGCCGAAAGGGCCGGTGATTACGGAAAGGTGGCGGAACTTCGTTATGGCAAAATGGCTGAAACCCAGAAAACCATCGATGACCTGACCGCCAGGCAGGCAGAGATAAAGGATCCCATAGTTACCGAAGCAGTTACTCCCCAGGACATCGCGGAAGTGGTGGCCAAATGGACCGGAATCCCTGTCCAGAAGATGCTTGAAAGCGAGAAGGAGAAACTGCTGAGGATAGAAACCGAGATCCACAAGAGAGTAGTGGGACAGGACCAGGCCATCCAGGCAGTGGCAGATGCCGTCAGGCGTTCACGTGCAGGACTGTCCAACGAAAAGAGGCCGATCGGATCTTTCCTTTTCATGGGTACCACAGGAGTCGGCAAGACCGAACTGGCAAAGGCCCTGGCCGAATTCCTGTTCAATGACGAGAACATGATCACCAGGATCGACATGAGCGAATACCAGGAACGCCACACGGTCAGCCGTCTTGTCGGAGCGCCTCCGGGATACGTCGGTTACGATGAGGGTGGCCAGCTGACGGAGGCCGTAAGAAGGAAACCCTATTCAGTAATACTTCTGGACGAGATTGAGAAAGCCCATCCCGATGTGTTCAATGTGCTTCTCCAGGTTCTTGACGACGGCCGGCTTACCGACAACAAGGGCCGGACGGTGGATTTCAAGAACACCATCCTGATCATGACCTCCAATGCCGGTTCCGACATCATCGCGAACTATATGGACAGACTTCCGCAGATAGGCCTTCCGGGTGCCGACCCTACGGAAGAGATGAAAGCTATTGCCAGGAGGCGTGAACTCCTTGAAGAATGCAAGGGCAAGGTCATGGACGTGCTCAAGATGACCGTAAGGCCGGAATTCCTCAACAGGATAGATGAGATCATAATGTT
>JAEEGG010023128.1_pt1 | contig 12167 bp, 8 predicted proteins | sample 9134161 | NCBI WGS metagenome assembly JAEEGG01 (sample SAMN16246543, study PRJNA631951) | gut metagenome | biome: gut microbiome; feature: rumen; material: CR-attached | host: Bos | place: Iran: Karaj | collected 2018-10 | reverse complement strand
TTCGGCCTTGGAACTTTTCCCGGAACGGGCTCCACCGGTTATGAGGATTATGCGTTTCACATCCCAAAATTAGTTTTTTCCCGCCAATATTTCTAAATTCACGGCGCTTTTCGGCAGTCGGTAAAATCACTCCACCGACGCAAGGGAATCCGGTTGGAAGCCGGAGCTGTACCTGCAGCTGTAATCCCCGAAAAAGATCTGTTTGATCCATTGCCACTGGATGTGATTCCGGGAAGGCTGAACAGAATTGGGGAAAGCCAGAAGACCTACCGTAAGCAGCAATTACGCGCGCTCAGGAACAGGCGCGGGCGGAATATGAACGGAAAGAAAATCATCCTCACTTTTTTTGTCCTGATGGGCATCGTGCACAGCGTTGCTGCGCAGTCGCCGCTGCAGGACACCATCGCGCTTGACAATGCCATTGTGACTGCCAAGACGCAGGAACAGAAACTCCGCGAAGGCGCCTATGCGGTAAGTGCAGTGAGCATCCGCAACCAGGCGGCAACACTGAACTCCCTGACCCAGGCGATAGACCGTACAAACGGCATCCGCATCCGCGAAGAGGGCGGAGCCGGCAGCGATTTCGACCTATCCATCAACGGAATGTCAGGCAACTCAATCAGATATTTCCTGGATGGTCTGCCGCTTGACGCGAAAGGAACGGGAATGACACTTGCCAACCTGCCCGTCAACATAATAGACCGAGTCGAAATCTACAAAGGAGTGATTCCTGCCAGCTTCGGCAGTGACGCCTTGGGCGGAGCCATCAATATAATCACCAACCGCCGAAGCAGCGATTTCCTGGACCTGTCTTACGGCATGGGCTCCTTCCATACCCATAACGCAGACTTCGCTGCGCAGTTCAAGGGAAAGAAATCAGGCCTTGTCCTGCGCCCGGTGGTGAGTGCGCACTATTCCAAGAACGACTACGTAATGCGCGGAGTGAAGGTGCGCAACGAAACCCAGACAGGTTTTGTAGTAAAGGACCTGCCTCGATTCCACGACGGCTACCTGTCGCTCTTCGCACAGATGGAAACCGGTATTACCGACCGCCGGTGGGCGGATGACTTCTTTGTCTCAGCTTCAGTATCGAAGGTCGACAAAGAGATTCAGACCGGTGCCACGCAGTCTTATGTTTATGGTAAAGTAGAGCGAAATACATTGTCGTACAATGCTTCTGCCCGCTATTCCAAAACAGGGTTCCTGATACACGGGCTTGATGTGAGTGCCTCGGTTTCCCAGACTCAGGACCATTCAGTCACCATCGATACTACATATCGCCGCTACTACTGGGATGGGACCTACATCGAAGGTTCTCTCAGCGAAATACGAGGCAGGGGCAAGTCGATGCGTAATTACCTGCGACCAATGACAATAGTCCGCGGCAACTTCGATTACCATCTTGCCGATGGACATACTCTGACCTTCAACTATCAGCTCAACCGAACAGGCAACAGACAAGATGACGAAGTCGATAAATCATTCGTTCCCACCCGTGATGTCCTGTCAAAACACGTGCTGTCTCTTTCATACAACCAGCTGCTGATGGAGGGGAAGATGACTAACGCCTTTTTCTTGAAAGATTACATAAACCACCTGCACGTAGAGCAGAGTGAGAATGCTGCGCGAATCGGTCTGCCAGACATAGATTCCGACAATACCCGGAACTACCTCGGCTATGGCCTGGGCAGCCGTTTTGACATAACTCCGTCGGTTGCAGCAAAGGCTTCATATGAGCATAGCGTGCGTCTTCCCATCTCTCGTGAAGTGTTGGGAAACGGTTCCACCCTTTATCCTAACGTCGCACTTAAGCCAGAGATAAGCGAAAATGTGAATCTGGGCTTTTTCGGCTCCTGGGACCTTGGGGGTGGCAATGTGGTTTCATACGAGGTGAACGGTTTCCTTAGGCTCGTGGACAACTTCATACAGGCTACGGTGTCAGAGACGGAAGGTATGATGCAGTATGTGAACGTGGATGCTGTCCATATCAAAGGCATCGATGGTTCTCTGCGCTACGACAGGGCCGGACGACTTCATCTGGCAGCAAATGCAAGCTACGACGACTGCCGTGATATGCGAGAGTTCACCCAGGCCGGCCGCCCTTCGGTGACTTACAGGAACCGCACTCCAAACCGCCCCTGGGCATTTGCGAACGCCGAGGCCTCATATACCTTCCACAATGTGGGTATATACGGTGACCGGTTGCGCTTTATGGTGGACTATCAGTGGGTGCACTGGTTCTATCTGACCTGGGCTGCATACGGTTCGGCGGCTTCGAAGGCTATGGTTCCGACGCAGCATCTCACCAATGCCTCCGTGGCATATTCGTGGCACGGCGGACGCTATAATGTTTCTTTGGAATGTACTAACCTGCTCGATGCACTGGCTTTCGACAACTATATGCTGCAGAAGCCTGGCCGGGCATTTTTCATAAAATTCAGACTGTTCCTGCAATGAAATCCCGTTTCCTCATAGGCGCACTATCGTCCGGCAGCGGCAAGACCACGCTGACGATGGGAATACTGCGCGCACTCAGCGACCGCGGCCTCCAGGTCCAGCCTTTCAAGTGCGGACCTGACTACATTGACACCCGCTTCCACGAAGCGGCAACCGGCCGGGCATCTGTCAACCTCGACACCTGGCTCTCGTCCGAGAACCACGTAAAGGACTTGTATTCCAGCTATGGTGCAGATGCCGATGTGTGCGTGACCGAAGGGGTGATGGGACTTTACGACGGATATGACCGTTCGTCGGGCAGCAGCGCAGCCATAGCCCAGCTGACCGAAACCCCGGTCGTGCTGGTGGCCGGCGCCCGCTCTACATCCTATACGTTGGCGGCACAGCTCTGGGGAATGAAGCATTTCCGCCCGGGGCTGCAGTTCGCCGGAGTCGTGTTCAATCAGGTGGGATCGGCACGTCACGAGCGTCTGCTCCTGCAGGCTGCCGAGGATGCCGGACTTCCGTGCCTCGGCACGCTGCCCAGGCTCCCTGAGCTGGAAATTCCCTCGCGCCACCTCGGCCTTCAACTTGCCGACGAAAATGAGATGAAGCTGCGAACAGAAAGAGCGGCAGAGATAGTGGAACGCTATGTCGACCTGTCGGAACTGCTGCTCCGCACAAGGACAGATGCTCCTTCATCCGCAACTGCAAAGGCGGCACCTATGAAAAGCGACAGTCAACTGCGCATAGCCGTAGCCCGCGATGCAGCCTTCAATTTCATATACCGCGAGAATCTGAGCCGCCTTGCCCAGGTTGGACAGCTTCTTTTCTTCAGCCCTCTGGCCGGTGAACCGCTTCCCGAAGCGGACCTGGTATATTTCCCAGGAGGTTATCCCGAGCTGTATGCAAAGGAACTGGCGGGACAGGAAGATCTGAAACGACAGGTACGCGAATATGCTGAAGCCGGAGGACGCATCCTTGCAGAATGCGGCGGAATGATATGGCTCACCAAAGCTATAGAGGGTGTGGATGGCAGCCCTGCTCCGATGTGCGGAGTGCTGCCTTTTTCCGCAACGATGGAAGGTGCGAGGCTTCATATGGGCTACCGGCGCATCGTTGATGCCTCGGGCAGAGTTTGGCGTGGCCACGAGTTCCACTATTCGCAGCTGACAAATCCTTCTGCGCTGCCTTCAGTCGCGAAACAGTACAATGCGGCCGGTGACGAAGTTGAGACACCTCTCTACCGCTACAAGAACGTGATCGCAGGATATACCCACTTCTACTGGGGTGAATCCGATATTTTGTATCTTTGGAAATGATATGAAAAAGCTTGTATCCATACTCGCTTTGCTGGCCGTTCTGCTGACGGCTTTCAGTTGCAAGAATGCCTCGCAGCGCAAGACTTCTGCACCTGTCGAGGGCAGGGAGGGCGTCATCAAGCCCGTCTATGCCGAAGGGTTCAGCGTGAAATATACCGACGACGGCTGCCTGGTGGACATCCAGGACCCGCTGCGCGAAGAGAGCCAGAGTTTCCACTATATGCTGGTGCCGGCAGGACAGAAGCCTGCCAATGTGCCAGAGGGCTATTCTGTAGTGAACGTTCCTGTGCAGCGCATAGTCTGTATGACCTCGCTGCAGCTGTCGAACTTCATTTGCCTTGGTGAGACCGGCAGGGTTGCAGGCATCACGAGTACAAGGCATCTCTTCAATCCGGAAATGAAGGCCCGTCTTGATGACGGCCGCACGAAAAGGATAGGTATAGAAGGCAACTTCGACAATGAGGTCATCATCGGTCTCAATCCCGACCTCATCCTAATCTCGCCCTTCAAACGTGGCGGCTATGAAGCCCTCAGGGGGATGGACATTCCTTTGATCCCTCATCTCGGCTATCAGGAAACCACGCCTCTCGGTCAGGCCGAATGGATCAAGTTCGTGGGGCTGCTGACAGGGAAGGAAGAGAAAGCCAACGAACTTTTCGCCGGCATAGAGAAGCGGTACAACGATCTAAAGGAAAAGGCAGCCAAGACAGAAGGCCGGCCGATTGTCCTCAGCGGCGAACTTCACGGCGGCAACTGGTATGTAGGCGGCGGCCGCAGTTTCCTCGCCCAGATATTCCGCGATGCCGGCGGTGAGTACTTCCTGCCGGAAGACAAGAGCTCCGGTGGTCTGAACCTCGATTTCGAGACAGTTTACAGCCAGACTGCCAATGCGAAATATTGGCGCATCGTCAACAGTTTCAACGGCGACTTCTCTTATGACGCACTCAAGGCAGAAGACGCACGCTACGCCGATCTTGAGGCTTTCAAGGGCAAAGGCGTGATCTATTGCAATATGAGCCGCAAGCCATTCTATGAAAATATGCCGGTGCAGCCAGATGTGGTGCTGTCCGACCTTATACACATCTTTCATCCCGAACTGCTGCCGGACGATTATCAGCCGGTCTTCTATGAATTGCTGAAATGAAACGTCCCATAGCCGTCGGAATGATTCTTCTGGGAGCGTCGATCCTCCTGTTTTTCTTCCTGAACCTGTTGCTGGGTTCCGTGACGGTTCCTGCCGGTGCAGTATGGAAGATTATCTGGGGAGCCGACGCCGGCAATGAAATCTGGCAGAACATAGTGCTCAAGTCGCGTCTGCCACAGGCAGTCACTGCTCTTGTGGCTGGTGCCGGTCTGGCAGTGGCAGGTCTGCAGATGCAGACCGTCTTCCGCAATCCCCTGGCCGGGCCTTCCGTTCTCGGAGTCAGTTCCGGAGCCAGTCTTGGAGTGGCCTTCGTTGTTCTGCTTTCTGGTAGGCTTGGCGGAGTGGCACTGAGCCGACTCGGCTATATGGGCGAGATTGCAATGACGCTTTCGGCAATTGTCGGCGCCCTGGCGGTGATGTTGCTGATAGTTTGGGTGGCCCAGAAGGTGAAGGGCAACGTCACCCTGCTGATCATCGGTGTGATGATCGGTTATGTGGCAACTGCCATCATCGGAGTGCTGAAGTTCTTCAGCGCAGAGGAGGATGTCCGGGCCTATGTGGTGTGGGGACTTGGCAGTTTCGCACGCGTGTCAGGTGGCCAGGTTGCGACATTTGCTATCATTATGGCAGTGCTGCTGCCTCTCTCGATGCTGCTGGTGAAGACATTGAACCTGCTTCTGCTTGGCGACGGCTATGCCCGTAACCTGGGACTGAACGTGAAGAGGTCCCGTATCTGGGTGATTGTCTGCGCAGGTGTCCTGGTGGCAATCGTAACAGCATACTGCGGCCCGATATCTTTCCTGGGCCTTGCAGTGCCTCATCTGTGCCGCGGCATTTTCCGCACATCGGACCATCGCGTGCTGATGCCAGCCTCGCTGCTGGCAGGATCTTCGCTGGCCCTGCTGTGCAACCTCATAGCCCGTCTGCCGGGTTTCGAAGGGGCCCTGCCCGTCAATTCAGTGACTGCCCTGATCGGTGCGCCGGTCGTGGCTGTCGTCCTTTTCAAACACCGTAAAGAAGACACTGGAGAATGAAACGAGAAGAAACCATCCGTCTTGAATCGCTGGCCATCGGCTATCACGGGAAACATTCTGTCAAAGTAGTTGCCGAAGGCATCTCCGACAGCATCTGCAGCGGCGAGCTGACCTGCCTTATCGGAGAGAACGGTGCCGGTAAATCCACTCTGCTGCGCACTCTCTCTGGCTTCCTGCCTCCAGTCTCAGGTGAGATCGACATTCTCGGCAAACCCCTTAAGTCATACCGCGAGACAGATCTGGCCAAAGTCATCGGCGTTGTCCTCACCGAAAAGAATAATCTGCAGAATATGACTGTCGAGGAATTGGTGGGAATGGGCCGCAGCCCGTACACCGGGTTCTGGGGCAGGCTCAGAACCGAAGACAAGGAGAAAGTGGCCCAGGCAATCGCTCTTGTAGGCATTGGCGAACTTAAGGACCGCATGGTTCAGACCCTGAGTGACGGAGAGCGTCAGAAGGTGATGATTGCGAAGGCCCTTGCCCAGGAAACACCGATAATCTTCCTGGACGAGCCGACCGCCTTTCTCGACTATCCCAGCAAAGTGGAGATACTGAACCTGCTGCACAGACTCTCAAGCGAAGAAGGCAAGACAATCTTCCTGTCAACCCACGACCTGGAGCTTGCCCTCCGCGTGGCCGACCGTGTATGGCTTATGACAAAAAAGGGAGCCGTACAGACCGGCTCCCCTGAAAATCTTGTCATTGACCCTGACACGGGTCGATTCCTATTCCGGATTCTTTGAGTGATAGTAGTCGAGAGGCTCGCCGTTGATGGCATCCCTGGTGTGGTTCATCCAGATCTGACGGACGGTCGGGAGTTCGAGCAGTCCTTTCTCGATCATTGTGCTGTTGTTGCAGGTGAATCCTGAACCGTTCGCGCCGAAGAATACTTTCCAGCTGCAGTCCTCGACTTCGCCTTCGTCATTGGCTTCTGCCATCAGGTCAGCGAAAGTGTAACTCTTGCCTTCGAATTTCTCGGGAAGGTCGTCACCCGCCATATCGTTGTGACCGTGGTCACCGTCGATTGACATAAGGGGATGGAGGTAAACCTTGCGGTTTGACTTGTTGAGACCTGCCTCGGCCATACGGTCATATACGTGAGGCTTGAAGTTTTCCATCATATCTACGGTACCTACGAAGTAGTGAGGGTTGAGCTCCTGGAGAGCTTCCTCAAGCTGGGTGTAGCGGATGTTGGCCTTGTAGGTGTCGTAAGAGTCAGGGTTGCCGTGGCCCATAAAGGCAACGATGTCGTTTGCAGCCTGGGTCTTGTAGAGGTTGTCAAGAGCCTTTGCTACGGCAGGAACATCTTCCTCTGCGTCCTGAAGCAGCGGAACGCCGAGCTTGAGGATCACGCCGGCCAGGTAGTCGTCATCAATGTCACCGTTCGAGTTGTTGGCGAAGTCCTTGATGTAGTTGATCACGCGGGTGTATTCCTCACCGGGGATAACCTGCAATGACTGCACTACGATTTCGCTGTACATAACACCTTTCTGTGCGAAAGCTGTGAGCCAGAACGGTGGAGCGTAGTAGTTGCGCACTTCAGCGCCGTCAGCTGCGTTCTCGCCGGCTGCCGCACGGTTGATGCAGATGGCAGAAGAGAAAGAAAGGAATACGTCGTAACCGGGGAATGCGCTTTTGTAAGCGTCGACAGTTGCGTCGAAGGCATCGAATGCCTGTTGCCAGGTTGAACCGAAAGCCACCAGCAGGATGACTTTGTTGTTCTTCTTCTGAGACTTCACGGTCTCGTTAACGGCCTTCTGATAGGTCGTGTAGTTGTACTGGTTGTTCTCGACAGGTTCGCAGGCGACGAGACCCAAAACGAGACCGGCCAGAACGGCAAGTGACAAAAGTCTAGTTTTCATCGTTTGAACTTGAATTATAGTTGTTATTTATGGTTGTATTGAATGTGTCGCTGATCTTGCGCCCGCTGTTGAAGCGGACGGTTATGCCGAGGTAGACGGTAGTGCCCGGAGTCGTGGTTCCAAGGTGCAGGCCGTGAGGGGTTCGGTCCACATAGTTGAATATGTTGTCGACGCCGGCCTCGACGCGCCAGCTCGTGCGCTCAAAGTGGCCGAGGTCGTGGCTTGTGGAGATGCGCCATATCTGGTATCCTTTGCCGTTGCCGTCGTCCTGATAGAGACGGGTGGAAGACATTCGGCCGTAGATGCCGGCGCTGAGTTTGTAGGCAGGGCCGAAACGGTGGTTCCAGGTGACGAAGCAGTTGCCCTTGTGGTGCGCCGTACCGTCGATGATCACCTTGCGCATAGTCTCGTGCTCGGAATCGTACTGGTTGGCATCGGTGTCAAGCCAGCTGTATCCCAGTCCGAAGGCCCAGTCGCGGAAGCCGTAGCGTACGCTCAGGTCAATACCCAGGGTGCGGGCGTCGTCGACGTTCTGGTACTGGCGGGTCTTGACGGGATCGTACTGGATTATGTATTCGGCAGGGGCCTGGTAGTTGGGGATGGTCACGAGCGTGATCATATCCCTGACGCTGTTGTAGTATCCGGTCACGTTGATGCTCAGGCCTGCGTGGGTGTATTCACCGCCGAGTGAGAAATAGTTGCTGGTCTGCGGCCTCAGTTCCTTGTTGCCGAGGTAGAGGTATGTGCCGGTCATCTGGCGCACATAGCGGTAGTGGAGTTCCTTGGGAGTGGGAGTCTTGAATCCCTGGCTCCAGGTGGCTCGGATGCGCCAGGGCAGACCGAGGCCCAGCATAGCCGAAAGCTTGGGGGTGAGTTTCATTCCGAAGCTGCCGTTCCAGGTCAGGCGCAATCCTCCTGCAAGGTGCAGCAGGTTATTCTGTCCGAAGTTGTATTTGAACTCGTCCTGGGCATATAGAGCAGCTGTCCAGTCATCGACAGTTCCGCCCACCACGCGGTTGGGAGCGTACAGCCAGTCATAGCGGTATTCGACTCCGGTGTTCAACAGGTTGCCGCCGGGCAGGGAGAACACTCCCTTCAGGCTGGCCATCGTGCGGCGCTGGTCGCTCTGCATCTCTATCTGGCCCGGCAGATAGGGGTAGTATGGATAGTAGATCGTGCCCGCGCTCTTCTCGTAGTCTTCCACCAGCGTGTTGGCGGTGAAATAGTACATATATGCGTGCCGGTTCCAGTCAAGGTCGAATGTCACCACGTCGGTGGCATTTGGTTTCCAGGTGCCGCCTGCCGATGCTGAAGCGTTGTGATACTGCAGGTCGTAGGTATGCACGTCATACTGCGCATACTTTCCGTTTGGACGGAATATCCGTTTTGCGTAGAGGGTTCCGCCGGCATAGAACTCCAGATTGTCGTTGACCGTATAGGTCAGCTGCTCGCCGACTTGTGCATTGGTGTGCATATTGACGGTCTTGTTCTGGGAGTCGGTGATGGTAGGCTCGGTACCTATGGTGCGCTCCACCGAAGTGTTCTGCCAGCCGTCAGAATGCTGCAGCTGGAAGTTGGTCAGCGAACTGAACTTGCCGAATTTCAGTCCGATGGCATTGTGCTGGCGGATGTCGTTGTAGGAGCCGTACCGGCTGCTGTTTTCGAGCAGCAGGCCTTCTTCGCGGTGCTTGCGGGTGATGATGTTGATGACACCGGCTATGGCATCGCTGCCATAGAGCGCGGAAGAGGCTCCCTTGACAATCTCTATCTTTTCGATGTTCTGGGGATCAATGAGCGACAGGTCATTCTCACCTCCCACATCACCGTGGATGCGCTTGCCGTCGATGAGGATCAGGATATAGTTGTTTCCGAGGCCGTTCAGTTGCATATGCGAACCCATATCGTCCTCGTTGAATGCAAAAGAGGGTGTCAAGCCGCCCAGGATATCTTCCAAAGAGCGTCCTGAGTAGTTCTGAAGCATCTGTCGAGTGATGACCTCGGTCTGCACAGGAGCGTCTTTAAGCAGATGTATGGTTCCGGTGGCCGTAATGACGGTCTCCTGAATCGAATCCTGCAGAATCGACTGCGCTGCCAGCGGCTGGAGCAGGCAAAATGCCGCTCCGATGAGCAAAAACTTTTTTATCTTTCTCATAATCAGTCCCGTCTGTTCCTGAACGGGCATCAAAATATAGCATCTTGGCAGGTCTTCTGGCTTTCCCTTGTCCGCCCCGCCTTCCCGGGCTTTGCAACGTGCAACTCCGAACAGACGGATGAAACGTTGCGCCCAGTGGCGTTTTGGAGGCAGACCCTTGTGAGGGATCACAGCTGCAGGCACAGCCCCGGTCTTTCACCGGGTTCCCTTGCACCGCTTCGGCAGCAAATGCCGACGGTTACCAAAACCGCCGCGAAGGTAACATATTTTTCCTTCTTTTCTTATTTTTGCGACCGTTATTTATTCCACCTATGAAAACACGTTTCGTCATATTATTGTCTATAGCAGTATTGCTGCTTTCGGGTGCATCCTGCAACCCGACACCCGCGCCGGAACCTCCGGCACCGGTAGTCTCTTCTCTTGCGTTTGACCTTTATGTCTGTGCCGTGAAGCACGGCGGAATGGGACAGAACAAGAACGGAACCTATGTGCGCAGCGTCGAATCTCTCGATGCAGACCAGCCTATGGTAGAATTCACAGGGAGAGGTCTTGACATCACACAGAAGTTCACGATGGAGAGCATCACCCGCGGCAAGTATTATTACCAGGTGCCGCAGGAGGGAGGCGACCGTTTCGTGAAGTTCCATATAGAGCACAACGAAGCAGGTGAGGAGTTCATTCCTGAACCGCTTGATGCGGAGGTTCCGTTCAAGTCCAATACCTATTACGCCCGAAAGTACACCCACGCATGGCTCGATGACGGCGCCACCCTGCTTGTGCTCGGAACGGATTCGGCACACAAGGAAATATGCTGGACCAAGCTCCGCGAGAGCGACCTTTCCATCCTGAGCGAAGGAAAGCTTGCTCTGACTCTCCCCGAGGGATTCACGATGTTCTCGACCTCGGGCCTGCTGACTGTACGCCCCACCGACGGCACTCTTTTCTACATCTATTATGTCAAAGACGAGGATTCATCGCACAAGCCTGTTACGCACATCGCGGTTCTGGACCCGGCCAATATGAATGTGGTTTCAGACGCTCCCGTGTCAGAGGGTGTTATGGAAGAGCCGGTGACTGCAGCATACGGCGAACTCCTGCGCAACATAATAGCCTATGATGAATACGGCACAATGTATGTCGCCGGTCTTTGCACATACGACGGCGTGAAGCTCGGAGTGATGCGCCGTGTTCTCCCGAACGCATATCAGTTCGATCCTTCCTGGAACGGTTTCCCCAGCCCTGAAGGCAGACTTCTTACCCTGCAATATGTCGGGAACGGAAGGATGCTGGCATATTCGCGCGACGAGAAGCTCGGCACCAAGATCGACAGCCGCAGCCATTTTTACAGCATCATCTATCTGAATACCTGCCAGAGGGAGCGAGTGAGCTGTAACGGCGTTCCTCTGCGCTATTGCAGCGGCGGCTATTCTCAGCGCAGCGCAGTGGTCGACGGTAAGGCATATATCGGAGTGACTGAAGGAGACGGAGCGGACGACTACCCGATGGTATATATCTATGACTCCGCCACGGACGTTGTAATACCCGGCGTACGCCTTTCAAAAGGCTTTTGCTTTGACGTTATCAGGGCAATGCGCGAAATCAAGGACTAGCAGGCAATCAGAGCCCGCAATACGACTGCGATCAATATCATAATGGCCTCGGCTATGCGATTTACTCGTATGGCCCGCTGCAGGTCTGCCGTGGTCAGCAGGCGGTCGTTGCTGCCGATGAACGGTTTCACCACTTCCTCTCCGAAATAGTCGTGCGGACCTCCGAAACGGCAGTCAAGGATGCCTGCGAGGGCTGCTTCGGGCCAGCCGGAATTGGGGCTGAGATGCTGCGGGCCATATTCCCTGACAAAAGGCAGCAACCGCGGCTTTCCTGCCGACAGAAGCATCAGCAGGGCGGTTAGCCTTGAGGGAATCCAGTTGGCCACGTCATCGGTTTTCGCTGCGAAACGTCCGAACTCTAGATAACGCTCGTTGCGATATCCGACCATCGAATCGAGGGTATTCACCATTTTGTATGCCACCATTCCAGGGACTCCGAGCAGGGCTAGCCAGAACAGAGGCGCGATGACTCCGTCGCTCAGGTTTTCTGCGAGTGTCTCGAGGGCGGCTGTGCGTATTTCCTGTGCGGACAGGTTTGCAGTGTCACGACCCACGATACGTGCCACCTGTGTGCGGCCTTCCTCAAGGGAACGGTCCACGGCTCGGA
>JAEEGG010023123.1_pt1 | contig 12170 bp, 9 predicted proteins | sample 9134161 | NCBI WGS metagenome assembly JAEEGG01 (sample SAMN16246543, study PRJNA631951) | gut metagenome | biome: gut microbiome; feature: rumen; material: CR-attached | host: Bos | place: Iran: Karaj | collected 2018-10 | reverse complement strand
TGGGGACCCACAGGATGTCTTCCACGTTGGCGGCGTCGCGCACCACGGGGCGCAGGGGCTGTTCCGAAGCGGGGACATGGGCGTCGGTGAAAAGCTTTTTCAGCGTGACGGAATAGTCCGATCCGAACGGCGTCATGCAGTCGCCGTGCATCCGGGGCACGATGACGAGTTCGCGGGGGAACGTCTCCGCATTGAAAACGGCGGCGTCCGACCCGGACGGCAGTTCGCCGCCGGCGATCTCCCCGCGGAACCGCAGGACGGTCTTTCCGAAGCGCACCGTCGGAGTCGTCCGGTAATCCCAGAGGACCGGGTCTTCCGGCTCTTCCGGTTCGTCTTCGGCGACTTTTCGCAGCAGGCCGTTCCGCCACTGGAACGCGCCGCAGTTTTCCGTCGGGATGCGCCCGGACCGCGCATGGCGGTCGGGATGGTCCAGCAGGTCGCGGAGGCGTTCGACAAGGTGGCGGTCGGGGATCTGTCCGCCGAGCCAGAGACGCAGGACGCGGGGCAGAAGAGCATGCGGCGTTTTTGCGAGGGTTTCCAGGTCGAGCCCGCCGCGCCGGATCGCCCGTTGAAACGCGTCATCGGCTTCATCGTCGAGCAGCACGGCGTCGTCCGCGATGGCGCGGATCGCGGTCAGGATGCCGGCTTTTGCGTGCGGAAAATCGCGGTAAAGGGTCGGCAGGACGATGTTGCGGAGCTTGTTCCGGTCGTACTCATTTTCCAGATTGGTGGAATCGGTGCGGAATTCTTTCACGCCGCGCTGCGCGAGCCAGGCTTCGATGTCCGCCCGCGTGAAATCCAGCAGCGGACGCAGCCACGTGATGCCGTCGAACTTCCTTTTTGCATGAAGCGCGTTCAGACCTGACGTGTTCGACCCGCGCATGAGACGCAGGAAAAGCGACTCGATGCGGTCGTCGGCATTGTGGCCCAGCGCCACGGCCATCGGCTTCTTTTCCGTTTCGCCGAGGACGATCTGCCACGAATTCTGACGGAGCCGCCGCGCGGCTGCCTCGATCCCCTCGCCCGGCCGGACGCGGCCCGGGACGTTCAGCGGGATGATCTCAAGCGGGACACCATTTTTTTCGCAGACTTCCCGGCAGAATTCCGCGTCGGCGAGGCTTTCCTCGCCGCGGATGCCGTGTTCGAAGTGAACGGCGCGGAGTTCCCACCGGGCTTCCTTCCGCAGGTCCGCCAGTGACAAAAGCAGCGCGAGGCTGTCCGCGCCGCCGCTGAAGGAAGCGTAGACGGTGCGGATGCCGGAAGGGATGGCGTAACGGGAGAAAAGGGGGCCTGGCATGGTGTTTTGAGGGGAAGTCAGCGGGTGGATCTGCCGAAAAAGAAACAGGTCAGAGTTCGTCGATCGCCTTCTGGTAGGTCTCTTTCGACTGCGCGCCGACGAACTGCTTCACGACCTGCCCGTCCTTCAGCAGGATCACGGTCGGGATGCTGCGCACCTGAAACCTGGCGGCGAGCATGGGCTGCATGTCGACGTCGACCGTGCCGACGAGGAAATCGGGATTCTCGTTTGCGAGCGCTTCGATGATCGGAGCGACCTTCTGGCAGGGGCCGCACCAGGTGGCGCTGAAATCGACCATGGCGGGCTTCGTGCCGACGAGGCTGTCGAAATTGCTCTCGGAAAGGATATTGATGCTCATTTGTTTCTCTCCCTGGATCTGTGGTTACGGAATGACGGCCGCGGCCTCCCGGGACAGTTGTCTCCGAGTCTTGCCGGTGCGCCCCCGTCGAAGAATGCGAAGAACGCGCGGTCGCGCGATGTGCGAATCTTACTCTACTACAGACCGCCCGTTTTTTCAAGCCCGTTTGGAATCTTTTTCCGGAATTCCTCTTCAAATAAGATCGCGCCCGCTCTTCCTGCGGGCGCTTTGTCCGTCCTGCCGCGATCTGCTTCCGTTATGGATGTTCCTGCCTTCACTCTGCCGGAGAAATGCGAACCGGACCGCAGACGTTTCCCGAAGGCGGCCGGAATCCGTTTCCGCGGCCGGTTCGGAGAATACCATACACCGCCGCCTGCGCCATGGGATGTCATAGCGGTCCCATAATGGACCATTCTCCCAAAAAAAGATTTGACCTTTCGTTGAAACCGTGCTATATTTTGATATGGTTGGAGTTCCTGCCGGGGTTGATTCGCCGAAGTTCGCGGGGATTCAGCCGCAACAACACGCCGTTCAGCACTTCGCCACAGCATTTCTCAAACAAACATGAAACTCCGCTTCTTATTCCTTTTTCTTTTTTCCATGGCTCTTGTCCTGAACGCCTGCCAGTCGTCCGAGCCCGTTTCCGACCCGTTCTTCCAGCCGGCCGAGGCAGACAAGCTCACGGAGGAGGAGTTGGACAGCATCATCTGGCACGCCCGGAATTTCATCTCGTCGAACCGGAATCTCCGCCTCGGCAGCAAACACCGGCAGATGGTGCAGGAAAACGATCCCGTGGTCCGCGTCTTTTACAGCGGGAAGAAATACGGCCGGCTCGAACTGGAATGGCCGATCTCGTCCGACACCGTGGTCCTGCTTTCCTCGCGCGGCGACCTGCTGTCCAAACGCCAGCCGTGGGAACTGGAGATCATGTCCGGCAAGCAGAAAGGCGGCCTGAGCGACGCCGAGCTGGAACAGTGGCGGAACGTCGATTCGGCCGAGGAGTTCGAAGACGACGGGTCCGGCGCGTGGGAAACTCTCGGCGTGGAGCCGATCCCGCTGATCGAAGACGACCCCGCGGACAAGGGGAAGTGACACGATGAGTTCAGATCCCGCCGCACCGTCCATGGCCGCCCCGTCCCCCGCCGTCCGTTCCACGCTGTTCTCCCGCCGCGCCTTTCTCTTCCTCCTCGCCGCACTCTGCGTGCTCCGTCTCGTCTTGAACGCCTTCGTCCCGCTCATGGACCCCTCGGAGGCCCGTTACGCGCTGATCTGCAAGATCATGGCGGAAAGCGGCAATTATCTGGAACCGAAGCTCATCCACGAGGGCGTGCTGATGAATTTCGAGGGCAAGCCGCCGCTGAGCTTCCAGGCTGGCGCCGCGGCATGCCGCCTCCTCGGCGTAAACCTCTTCGCGGTGCGCCTGCCGTCGTTTCTGTTCGCCGCCGGCCTGCTGGCGGTGCTCTACGGCGTCGTCCGCCGCGTCAGAGGCGAATCCGTCGCACAGCTCGGCGTCCTGCTCGCGCTGTCGAGTCCGATCTTCTTTTTGTACGCGGGGATGTGCATGACCGACATGGCGCTGGCGTTCTGCGTCTGCTCCGCAGTCTTCGCCTACATGCTGTTCGACCACGAAACCGCCCGCCGCAACAAAAAACTCGCGAGCATCGGGTTCTTCGCGGCGCTCGGACTCGGGATGCTGGTGAAGGGTCCGGTCGCGCTCGTGCTCGCCGGTCTCCCCGTGTTCCTGTTCGTCCTGCTCGGGAACCGCTGGCGCGACCTCAAGAACCACGCCTGGTTCATCGGATTCGCCGCGTTCTTCCTGATCGCCGCCCCGTGGTATGTGCTGATGCAGCGGGCGAACCCGGATTTCCTGTACTATTTCTTCGTGAACGAGAATTTCAAGCGGTTCCTCTTCAAGGAATACGGCGATCAGTACGGCGCGGGCCGCGAATTCTTCCGCGGCATGGCGTTCGTGTGGTTCCTGCTCTCGAATCTGCCTGCCGTGCTGCTTCTGCTGTTCCCGCTGTGCTCGAAGGACGGCCGCCGCAAGTTCACGGGCGCATGGAGGAAAAGCGCGCTTGCGGACGACCTGCCGCTGCTCGGATTCCTCGCCATTACGCTGTTCTGGTGCCTCACCAGCCGTGTCCTCATCACCTATGTGCTGGCGACCGTGCCGCTCTTCTCCGTCTGGCTGGCGGACCGCCTGGCCGCGTGGGAATATGTTGAACGCACCGGTTTCCGCCGCACGCTGCGGACCGCCCTGCCCGTCGTCTGGTGCATCGCCGGAATCGTTTTCGCGATGTTCCCGTTCATCGCCGAACGCTGGGTCGACAAACTGCCGAGCGGCTTCTTCGAACGGGTCGCCGAACTCGCCCCGGAGGGACGGATCTATCTCTACCGCAAAGTCCCGTATTCCGCGTATTTCCACTTCGGCGACCGCGTGGTCCCGCATGCGAAGGAGACCGACAAACAGAGCGAAAAGGCGTCCCGCGGCATGTACCTGCTCGGCACGAAAGACGACTTGCACCGCTACCCGCTCGCGGAGCCGCGCCGCCTGCTGCTGGAAAACGGCGTCTGGGCGCTGTACGCCCCGGCGGAATGACCGCCGGACCGTTTTTCGGAACCCTTTCCTCGCAAAAGTTTCCGCAGCCATTTGACTTTCCGCGTTCTCCGTGTTATATTCCAACATGAAAAACTTTTCAACCTTTCAACCGGAGCGTCTTATGCTGAAACGACTCATGATCCTGTTCTTCGCCGCCGCGACGCTGCTGCTTTCCGCGCGTCTGTACGCCCAGGCGAAGCCCGGCAAGTTCGCGCCCGTGAAGTGCGCGCATTGCGGGGAGACAAAACCGTCCGCGGCAAAGGCGGTGAACGGCGCCGGTCAGACGGTCGACCTCTGCTACGACTGCGCCATGCTGCCCCGGTGCGCGTACTGCCAGCTGCCGTTCGAGGGGGTGTCGCCCGGCGAAGACCGTCTGTGCCGAGAATGCGCCAAAGACACGATCAAGGACAGGGCCGAGGCGGAAAAAGTCATAAAGGACGTCCGCCAGGTCCTCAACACGAAATTCAAGCTGACCACGAAACACAAGATCTCCTATGAGCTCGGCACGCGGAAAGACCTCAATATAGAGGCCGACGGCGAACACCTCGAGCTCGGCTGGTTCGACGCGAACCCGATCAACGGCAAGCCGTTCTACAGGATCCGCATCCTGACCGGACTGCCGCGGGACGTCTTCCGCGCGGTCGCCGCGCACGAGCTGGCGCACGACTGGATGCAGGAGAACCTGCCGCACATCACGGACAAGGACGAGATCAGCGAAGGCTTCGCCGAATTCGTCGCCTGGTCGTTCTCGCAGGCCGAGGGAAACAAACGCATGATGAAGTATACCGAAAACCGCACCGACGACGTGTACGGCGGCGGCTTCCGCAAAGTCAGGAAGATGATGGACAATGCGAAATCCGCTCCGGATTGGAAAAAAGTCCTGGAGAAGGAATTCCCCCTGAAGCAGAAGAAAAAAGGCGGCAAATGACCGGAAGCCTCCGCGTCCGTTTTTTCCCGAAAAACTTTTTGCGGGCGTTTGACAATCCGCACCATCCGTGCTATATTCTTTTCTCACCATGAAATACCAACGGAATGAGAGGAATACGCCATGACAAACAGATTCTTTTCCATGCTTCTGGTATTTCTGGCGTCGTTTCTGCTCTGCTGTGGGGCGTTTGCCGGGAGCCGGCGGAACGTCATGACATGCGACTGGTGCGGGAAGAAGATCTCTTCTACCGCCTCGTTCCTGCGGTCCGGCGACAAGAATTTTTGCAGCGAAAAATGCTTTGACGCATACGCCGAATCGCTGCTTCCCGTCTGCGACGTCTGCGGCAGGCGCTTCAAAGAAGGATTTACCAGCGAGGGGAAGCATTACTGCTCCCGCGCCTGCCTGGAGACCACGTTCCGCGAGTGCATCCACTGCCACCGCCGGGAGCCGACGGGCATCATCCTCGGCAAAGACATCTTCCTCTGCGACTACTGCAAGGAGCTTCCTTCCTGCTCCAGCTGCCGGATGCCGCTCGACAAGTTCGTGAAAGAGCTCGGCGACGGACGCAGCATCTGCCGCGACTGCGCGCGGGACGCCATATTCGACCAGTCCGAAGCGGAGTCCATCATGAAGGAGATCCGGCAGAAACTGGCGGAGAAGTTCAAGATGAGCACGAAACACGAGATCGCGATCGAACTGTGCGACCGCAAAACGCTCAAGAAGGAATCTTCCAGCGACGGCGAACGCGAGCTCGGCCTTTACATCTTCAATACCCGCACGCTCACGTTCTTCGGACGCCCGCTCCGAAAAGCGGAGGAATACCGCATCATGATCCTGAACGGACAGGCGCCGGATTTCTTCCGCGGGGTCGGTGCGCATGAGCTCGCCCACGACTGGATGAAGGAGAATCTCCCCCACATCGACGATCCGCAGCTCCGCGAAGGCTTCGCCGAGTTCGTCGCCTGGGCGTACGCAAAATCCGAAAACCTCGACCGCATCCCGTGGCGCATGGAATACAACACCGACGAGGTCTACGGCGACGGCTTCCGCAAGGTCCGCGACATGATGGGCGATGCCCGCACCGCCTCAAAATGGAAAGAGATCCTGCTGAAAACCTGTCCCGCGCCCGCCGGGAAGAAATAAATCAAAAGAGGGGGGGCCCTATGTCAAACCTGATCGCCATTCTCGTGGTGCTCGCACTGCTCGTCTTTTTTCCCGCGTTTCTCTTCATCCTGCTCGTCCGCGCCATACGTGACCAGGGGACGCGCTGGTGGGGCATCGTGATCCTGCTCTCCCTCCTGACCTGCTACTGCACGACGATGACCGCCGTAGCCGGGCTGATCGTCGGAAGCAACGCCACCGGATCGGCCGCGCTGGAACGGCGTTACTGCGAGCAGTTCTGCGAAATCCTGAAGCAAACGGAGACGCTTCCTGCCGCGCTGGAACGTATGGATGCCGCTACCGCCGAGGACGTTTATCAGATCCGCGAGCCGGACAAAAACCTTCGGTTCCGCTACGTATGGATTCTGGGCGGATGTTTCCTGTTCGCGGGCGCGAATCTGATGATGTTCGCACCCGGCCGCCGCGAACGCCGCCACCCGGCCGACTGCATCGTCATGATCGTGGCGGCGCTGGTCGTCTTCCTGACCGGGATCTGGCAGATCGCGTGGGGCAACGGCTATGCGTATCAGGCCGCGTCGTACCGCAGATTCCTGACCGGATGGCGTGAGGGCATTCAGCTCGACGCGATCCGTGCGTCGAACCCGGAAATCGCGGCGCAGCTCGCCGGACGCGGAGTCAAAAATCTGAACGAACTCCGCAGGATGTTCCGCGAACTCTCCGGCGAAAAAATGCCCGGCGTTCCCCCTGAAAACAGAAAAGCTGGCGTGGACGGCTCCGGCGTTGCCATCATCGGCGGCGCGGACGGCCCGACCGCGGTCTTCATCAGCTCCGAACTCGCAAAAAAACAGGGCAGCGCCCCGATTGACGAAAACGAAGAAAAAGCGGATTCGGAAACGGGTTTATGACATACGATTTCCTGAAAAACGACGCTAACAAGCTCAACAGGGGCGCTTCCGAGAAGCTTTTGCGGCACACGGAGTCCGCGCTCGGCACCCCGATTCCCCGCGCATGGAAAGAGTTTCTGGCGTTTTCGAACGGTGCGGTTCTTTCGAACGAGATCCGGCTTTTTCCCGCACGGCGGGACCCGGCGCCGGACGACGAGCCGGAAGACGACCTGATCTCGTGGAATCTCGAGCTTCAGGGCCTGGATAAAAAGGTCCTGATCATCGGCAGATATTGCGACGACGATTTCTTCTGTTATTTGAGGAAGGATGCCGGGAAAGACGATCCGCCGATCTACTTTTTCAACCACGAGGAGTGCGAGCTGGAGAAGGATTCGGAGAACGCGCTCGGTTTTCTGCGCAAATGCAACATCCGGTTCCGGCCGGAAACCGTTCGGAAGGAAAAACGCGCCCTCTTCCTCAAACAGGCGCTTGCCGTGATCAAACTGCTCCTGATCGTGGTCGGCATTCTGGCGCTTGTGACCGGGCTCGCATGGCTCCTCCTGTTTAAGGGGCATTGACGGCCGCCGCGGGCGCGAATTGAGCTTACGACAGACGGCTTTTGAAGTCGTCGTAGCCGAACGACTTGATGAGCTTGAACTCGCCGGTGTCCGGGTCGAACGTGGCGATCGACGGCAGGGCGAGGCCGTTGAATGTGTTCGTCTTCACCATGGTGTACAGCGCCATGTCCAGAAACTCCACGCGGTCGCCGACGTTCAGCGGCGCGGGAAACGAATAATCCCCGATCACGTCGCCCGCAAGGCAGGAATGCCCCGCCAGACGGTATTCGTACGGATGCACGCCCGGTTCCGCCGCGCCCGCCAGCGGCGGCGTGTACGGCATTTCGATCACGTCCGGCATGTGCGCCTCCGCCGACACGTCCAGGATCGCGATGTCGCCGTCGTTGTGCACGATGTCAAGCACGGTCCCGAAGAGCGAACCGGCGTTCAGCACGACCGCCTCGCCGGGTTCCAGATACACGGTCAGATGAGGGTAGCGGGCGCGGAACTCCGTCAGGATGCGCACGAGGCGTTCCAGGTCATAGCCGGGACGCGTGATGTGGTGGCCGCCGCCGAAGTTCATCCAGCTCATGCCGCCGAGCAGGTCGCCGAAATGCGCCTCGAACGCCGCCATGGTGCGTTCCAGCGCGTCCGAATCCTGTTCGCACAGCGTGTGGAAATGCAGCCCGCTGATGCCGTCCAGCGATTCCCCGGCGAACGCCGCCCTCTTGATGCCGAGGCGCGATTTCGGGGCGCACGGCGAATAGATTTCGCGCACCGCCTCGCCGTGTTCCGGGTTTACGCGCAGGCCGAACTTCACGCGGTCCGCCGCCTCTTTCGTGAGCTCGCGGAACCGCCGCCACTGGCTGAACGAATTGAACACGACCGTGGTGCAGTAGTTGAGCAGTTCGCGCAGGTCGGATTCCGAGTACGCCGCCGCGAATCCGTGCGTCTCCTTGCCGAACTCCTCATGCCCCAGCCGCGCCTCGTGCGGCGAGCTCGCGCACGTGCCGTCCAGCACGGCGGAGATCATCGGGTACACGCTGAACATCGAAAACGCCTTTTGCGCGAGCAGGATCTTTACCCCGGCGCGCTGCCGGACGCTGTTCAGAATTTCCAGGTTGCGGCGCAGGGCGGCGAGGTCGACGACGAAACACGGGGTCGGAGGAAGCTTCGGATCAAGGTTTTTCATGGATGGTCGGACGTATGACTTAAAAGATGGTCGGGGCAACAGGACTCGAACCTGCGACCTCATGCTCCCAAAGCACGCGCTCTACCAGACTGAGCTATACCCCGGCTTCAAAAAGTGGAAATAATACTTTACCCCCGGAAAGGGAAAAAAGCAAGCTGAAACGGGAAAAAAGATGTTCCAAACACCGCTTCCGTGCGTTGTTTTACCTCGTGTCGGGTGCGATCAGGGATTGGATGGCGCGGTCAGGACGACGTCGTTCCCTTTCTTCAGCGGGATGGTGAACGACGTGCCGACCTTGCCGTTCCACACCATCGGAGTCCGCGTACGGAGCTTCATTTCGCCGTTGCGCCGAGCGAAGATCCTGACCTCGACAAGGCGGCCGTCCTTCCATTCCGCCGAAACCCAGTCGCCACCGTGAACGCGGAGGTCCTGAAACGAACCGTCGGGCCAGTCGGGCAAGTCGACCGGGAGCACGAAGACGCCGCCGGAATCGTTCTGCACGAGCATTTCGCAGATCGCGCCGACGATCCCGAGGTTGCCGTCGATCTGGAACGGCGGATGCGTGGTGAACAGGTTTTCGAGGGTGTTGTAGCGAAGCAGGCTGTTGACCATTTCGGTGGCTTTGCCGCCGTCGCCCAGACGCGCCCACAACGCCGCGCGCCAGGGCCACGTCCACGAACGCCGGGCGTCACCGGTCAGGGCGCGGCCCTCCAGCGCCACGCGCGCGGCCTGGAATAGCTCGGGCGTCTTCACGGCATCGATGGAGCTGCCGGGGTATACGGCGAAGAGGTGCGAGGTGTGGCGGTGGTCATCGCCCTTCCTGTCGCGGTCGGTCTCCCATTCCTGAAGCTGGCCCCAGGAGCCGATCTTGTTTCCGAGCAGGTTTTTCCTGATCTCTGCCGCACGCTTCGTGTCGGCGTTGTCGATCTTGAGCTCGCGCGCGATGTCCAGGTACTGGTCGAAGAACTCCGCCACGATCTGCTGGTCGTGCGTCACGCCGTCCTCGGTCGGGCCATGCTCTGGCGACCAGCCCTGCGGGACGACATACGTGCCGTCGGCGCGCTTCTTCAGGCGCTTGAACCAGAACTTCGCAACGCCCTCATAGAACGGCCACGCCTTCTTCTCCAGAAACTCCCGGCCCGCGCCGTACTGCCAGTGACGGTAGAAATGCTGGGCGATCCACGCCGCGCCCGGCCAGTTCCAGCGCCAGCCGCCCGCGCCGAAGCTGTTCATGCTGGTGCGGAACGTGAAGCCGCTGTCCTCGCCAAGGACGGTCGCGGTGTCTTTGGCCGCGATCGGCATCGCCGCCAGCATGAAGTCGAACAGCGGTTCCTGGCACATGCCGAGGCCGGCGGGCTCCGCGCCCCAGTAATTCATCTGAATGTTGATGTTCGTATGGTAGTCGCTGTGCCAGGCGGGGGTGTTGCTGTTGTTCCAGATGCCCTGCAGATTCGCGGGGAGCGTGCCGGGTCGGCTGGACGAAGCCAGCAGATAGACGCCGTACTGGAACATCAGCGCAACCAGGCCGGGGTCGGATTTCCCCTCGCGGCAGCGTTTCACGCGCTGGGCGAGCGTGAGCTTCTCCAGCTCGGGATCGCCGGCGAGGTCGAGCCGCACGGGGAACACTGGCGCGAGGAAAAACATCTTGTGGCGGCGTTCGAGCTCCTTTTCGCCCAATTTCACGGCCTCGACGATGCGGCTGTCCGGCAGCGCGAGCTTCGCCGCCTTTTCCTTCTCCGTGAACTCGACAAGCTTGGGATTGTAGTCGGACTCCGCGGCGAGGAAGATCGTGAAGTCGCGGCAGTCCTTGAACTCCACGCCGTCCTTCGCCGTGCGGAGCCAGCCGTCCGCGACGACCCGCGCCCGGACCTCGTAGTTCAGGGCGTTCTCAATCTCGAATCTGCGGCCGAGGTAACGGTCCGGCACGTTCGCCTGCCTGAACGCCTCCGGGATGATCCCGGAGAAGGAGAACCCGTCCGCGGAGTATTTCGTGGTGCGCGTGGAAAGCCCGACGTCCCCCCATTCGGGCGGCGCGTCGTAAATGATGCCTTCGATGACGGTGATCCCCTCGCGGGCGTCGCGGTACTCCACGCGGCCGGAGACGGGCGTTTCGGATGAGACGTGGTAGACAAGCACCTGGCCGGCGACGCTGGCGAACGCCGTGCGGGTCTGCTTCCCGCCGTTCGCCTCGAACTCGACCGTGTGGACGCCGTCGGTGATGTTGAGCACGCGGCTGTAGTGTTTCGCCTCGGATTCCTTCACGCCGTCGAACTTCACCTTCAGCGTGCCGAGCGGCAGATAGCAGCCCATCTCCGCATAGTTCGCATCCGGGTTGTCCTTCAGTTTTTCGGTGGAGTACGGGCTGCCGCTCCACAGAGAATCGAGATTGAGCTGGAGTTCGTCGACCTCGACGCCGCCGTTCAGCATCGCCCCGAGCGCGCCGTTTCCGATCGGGAAATACTGCGATTCCCAGTCCTTCGCGGGGGCGTCCTGCCGGAGTAGATAATCGCGCGCGGATGCGACGGAGAGAGCGGCAAGAAATGCAAGCGCGGCGAGCAGAGTCTTTTTCATGGTCCGGGATCCTTTTCTGCAAGTTGTTGAATCAAATACGATGAACGGTTTCGAAACATGTCTTCGCAAGATTAGTCCTCGCGAACGGCTGAAATCTTAGCGTGTAAATCCTTTTTTCCGAAAAAAACGCGCCCGGAGGGATTGCCTTCGGACGCGTGAAGTTCGATTCGATCTGGGATCTTCGGAGACGGATTATTCGTCTTCCTCGGTATCGTCGTGGAACTTGCTGATGATGTCGTTCATGACGTTCGGCGGAACGGTCTCGTAGCGCGCGAAATCGACCTCGTAGGAGCCCTGGCCCTGGGTCATGGAACGGAGCTCGGTGGCGAACTTCTGGATCTCGGCTTCGGGGACTTCGGCTTCGAGGACCTGGAGTCCGTCCTGCATGCTCATGCCGAGGATGCGGCCGCGCTTGTGGTTGAGAGCGCCGTTCACGTCGCCGGTGAAGGCGTCGGGGATCATGACCTTGATGTCCATGATGGGCTCGAGCAGCGCCGGGCGGGACTTCGCCATGGCGTCCTTGAATGCGCGGCGGGTGGCGATCTTGAACGCCATTTCGGAGGAGTCGACTTCGTGGTACTTGCCGTCGAACACGGTCACGCGCATGTTTTCGACCACGCAGCCTGCGAGCGGGCCGCGTTCCATGGCCTCGTGGATGCCCT